>SXGT01555673.1_pt1 | contig 16621 bp, 15 predicted proteins | sample 3176221 | NCBI WGS metagenome assembly SXGT01 (sample SAMN11356862, study PRJNA531348) | freshwater metagenome | isolation source: freshwater sample F1-120 | place: China: Fuxian Lake, Yuxi | collected 2017-12-25 | reverse complement strand
TCGCACTTTCAGCCCGGGTACCGGTTCCAGTACCTGGTGCCCCCGAAGTCGCCGGCCTTGTCGATGATGAGGAAGTCGTCCACGCCCCGGTCGAGGAGCCGCGCCGCAGTGAGCATGCCGGCGAAGCCGGCGCCGACGATGATGACGTCGACGTCCCGCTCGATCGCGTCCCGGTTGAACCCGGGGTCGGCGAACGGGTCCCGATCGAACTCGGCGAGGTCGCCGCGGAGCTCCTGGAACTGCTCCATGCCGTCGGAGCGCAGCCGCTTCGCTCGCTCCTGCTGGTAGCGCTCCCGAGCGGCCTCCAGCGGATCGACGGTCGCGTCTGGGTCGGTCATCGGTGACGTCCTTCGGTCGGGATCCGGCCCCCTAAACTAGAACCTGTTCTCGCCGGATCCCGCATCGGTGACGACGTTCACCGACCCAGCTGGGCGGGCGTGAGGACCCGGTCCGGGGCGATCCGCAGGATGATGCGCCCCTCGGGGCCCACCGGCCGGCTGTAGTCGGTGCCGACGTAGCGGTTGGAGAGCTCGTCGATGTGGGCCCGGGCCTCGTCGCCGCCGATGGTGTCGACCACGTGCCCGCGCACCTCGGCCCAGTCCCAGGCGTCCTCCGACGATTGGATCAGCACCGTGATCCGCGGATCGCGGGCGACGTTGCGAGACCGCTGGCGCTGCGGCTCGGTGTTCACGAGCAGGTGCTCGCCGTCGGTGTCGATCCAGGTGGGGAGCGCCTGGGGGCGGCCGTCGGGCATGAGGGTGACCACGGTGGCCAGGTTGGGGCCCTTCGCCAGGCGGATGGTGTCGGTGTCGAGGTTCATGGTTCCTCCGGTCGGTCGGTCGGTTCGTCCATCAGGCCCGGGGTCGGAACGTGACCTGGGCGGCGCCGTCGGCGTCGCGGAGGGTCAGCGAGGTCGCCTCGAGCTCGAAGCGGGTCGAGCGCTCCAGTGCCGTCAGATACCTGGCCTCGGTCTCGGCGACGTCGGGCTCACAGCCGATGAGCGTCGCCCGGGGAGCCTCGATGGTGATCCGGTCGTCCTCGGTGGTGTAGCCCGCCGAGAAGGTGTTGCAGCCCGAGAACCCCGAGATCGTTCCCTCGCGGAACTCGGCGGTCAACGCCTCGGTGAGCGCCGAGGCCTCCAGTCCGCCGGTCCCGTTGTTGACCGCAGCCACCTGCCAGGCGCTGCCGTCGAGGTCGCTGGGACCGGCCGCCAGCGTCAGCAGCACGGTCCCGGAGTCGGCGAGGAGCTCCAGCGTGGACTCCGACAGCCGTGCGGAGGTGACCTCGGGGAGCGCTGCGAGCAGTGCCGCTTCCTGGGTGGCGGCCACCTCGTCGGCGCAGGCCCGTCGGGTCATCGCACCGGTCGTCACCGACAGGTCGTCGCCGTCGACGGAGTAGGAGCCGCCGAGCCGGTTGCACCCGGTGTCGCCGCTCAGCGTTCCGTCGGCGAGGAAGTTCACCACGGCGGTGGGCTCGGTCGGGCGCGTGACCCTCACACCGTCGGACTCCCAGGATTCCAGTGTCCAGGTGCCGACGACCCTGGACGCCAGGGTCGGACTCGATGGGTCCACGGACTCGACCTCCTCGTTGCCGCAGGCCGCGGTGGTGGCCAGCAGCAGGAACGCCGCCACGGCCGTGATGACGGTCGACCGGGTGCGCTGCATCAGAACCCGAACAGCCGGGGCGGGTCGTCGTAGCGCTGCCCGGCGCAGTTGCTGGTGTTGGACGTGAACTGCTCCGGCCGCACCACCGGCGCCACCCCCTCGTGGACCTGTTGGACGAAGGAGGTCAGCCGGTCGACGTTCGACCGGTACACGAAGTGCCCGCCGGGCAGGAGGATCTGGACCCGGGTGGCGCCGTTGCTGTTGGCGCTGATCGGAGTGGTGGCCGGGATGCGGTCCAGGTCGGGCTCGCCGTAGCTGATCTCGGGGGCGAGCGCGTAGGTGGCCAGGCCCTGCGATCGGGCGAAGTGGGTGCCGGTCTCGATGGTGGTGCAGGTGTCGGCGGCACCGGTCAGGTTGATGAAGTGCTGCGTGGTGGGGACGTTGGAGCCGTCTGCGGCCTCGAACACCGTCTGCACCATGTGGAGGAGCGGGTTCAACTCGTCGAGCCGGTCGGGCGCGATGGTCAGCAGTCCCACGGACTCGAGCCGGCGGGGCCCGTGGGCGATCGAGTGGTACTGGCCGCCGGATCCGGCCGACGACACCACACCGTCGATGAGTCCCGGGTCGGCCGCGGCGACGAACGGCAGCGTCTGGGCCCCCTGGGAGTGGCCCGCGATCACCACCCGGCCCGCGTCTGCGGACACCGGGCCGGGCTGGCCGACGGCGGCACCGTCGAGGGTCAGTCCGGCGAGGGCCCGGGTGAACACGAGGTGGTCCGAGGCCTGCTGGAGCACGTTGGTCCGCACCGCGACCGGATTGAGGAGGTTGTAGAAGACCAGCTCCTGTTGGGAGCGCAGGTCCTCGAAACCGAACGACTCCAGGACGGTTCCGGCGTCACCGACCCCGTTCCCGTAGAGCGGGGCGATCTGTCCGTAGAGCATCGACGCCCGCCGGACCGGGCTGGTCGTCGTGGCGATGTCCTCGTCGCCGCCGGTGCCGTCGACGAAGGTCACGACGGGCCAACCGGATGCCGGCGGGACGGTGCACGGGACCAGCAGCTGCACCGGCGCCACCCGGGTCCCGGTCCGCACCGCCCGGCCCAGGGGATCGATGGCGATCCGCCCGCCGTCGAGCAGGTACGGGAACGCCCCCTGCTGCCACGTGGGCAGGGCGATCCGGGCCCGGACGATCGCTGTGGGCGCCCCGGGATCGCTGGCCCGCACGGTGCAGGCGCCCACCGAGTCGACCTCGATCGTGGGGGTGGCGGTGTGGTCGAGCGCCGCGATGACCGAACGCCACTCCCGTCCGGAGTCCTGGGTCCGGTAGACGGTGAACGCCACCAGGTCCTCGGGTTGGAACGCGGTGGAGCCGACGACAGCGGCCTCGATCCGGGAGAGCTGCACGCCGAGCGCCGCGTGCTGCTCGACGTTCATGGGCATGGACGGCTGGTACGGCGCAGCGAGCTGGTCCAACAGGGGCGCCCGCTGGAGGGGCGTGCCGTCGGCGGCCCGCACGAGGTCGAACACCAGGACGCCGTAGGTGCGGTCGGGGCGCAGCGGGTGCCCGGGGTAGGGGAGGACGGTCAACAGGTGGTCGGGCCGGAAGCGGTCCCGACGCTCCTGGGCCACGACCACCGCCGGGGCGCGCTCGCCGCTGTCGAGGTCGACGAGTTGCACCGAGGCATCGGGCTGGAGGCTCTCGGCGGGTGCGGGCAGCGACTCGTCGTCGAGCGCCACCAGCGAGCGCATGAACACCGCCGTGTTGGTGCCGAACTGGTCGACGGTCGGTTCGGCCCGGTCCACGATGGCCGGCAGCAACGGGATCGGCGGGAGGGGCTCGACCAGGAGGTCGCTCGCCAGACCCGGCAGCGAGCTCCAGTCCGCCATGCCCGCGTCGCTCCGGCGGAGGTCGTTCGGCCACGGCATCGAGTAGAAGCCCTGCGACCGGTTCGGGAGCATCTGCACGACCGGCGTGACGGGTGTCGGCGGCGGGGGAGGTGCCGGCACACAGGCGGCGACGAGTGCCAGGAGTGCGGTCGTCACGATGGGCACTGCGGCGCCGCGTCCTCGCACCCCTGACCTCCTCACGGGGCGCCCTGCCCCTGGAGCGCAGGTTACGGAGCGGACCGGTGGCGGTCCAGCGTCCCCGGGGTCGGCCCGTCAGGACTCGAGTACGCCGGGCCGGAGCGCCCGGCTCCGGGCGGGGATCCTCGTCCCGGTCACCCGCACCCGACCACCCTCCACGTTGATCGGCAACGACGAGGTCGTGGAGGTGATGACCGTCCGGTCGATGCTCACCCGGGCGGTCGATCCGGGGGTGAGCTTGAGGAGCGCGGCGCGACCTCGGAGGTCGGCCTGACCGCCCTGTACGGTGACCGTACCGGTGCTCTTGTCGCCCAGTGCCAGCCACGTCGCGGTGGGGCGGATCGTGTTGTTCACGAACGTGCGCTGGACCTGCTGGCCGCCGAGGACACCGATGGTCCCCGTGCCGGCCCAGGTGCAGCCCTCTGCCGTGACCGCCCCCTTCAGGTAGGTGCCACCGTTCCTGGCCGTGCCCTGCTCGACGCAGCGCTGCAGCACCGTGGTGGAGGTGGAGCCGCTCTGGAGCAGCGCGCAGTTCGATGCCGTGACCCGGGTCAGGCGGTGGCGGCCGGTGGCGGTCGGCGATCCGTTGACGTACACCACCCAGCGGTTCCAGTCGGTCCCGGTCACGTCCTCGGCCACGAGGTCGAGGTGCGGGTGGAGGTACAACCCGATCGAGGAGTACTTGGAGTTGCGGGGGGCGCGGAGCGTGGTGCGCTGGAGGAGCATGGACCCACGGCCGCCGTGGGACTCGAAGAACGCCGCGCCGTCCACCCAGCCGCCGAGGTCGCAGTCCACGACCTCGAAGCGACCTCCCCCCGACCGGCCGACACCGCTGCCGTAGCCGCCCGTGACCGTGACGTTGCGCACCACCATGGTCGAGTTCCAGGTCCGGTAGCGCTGCCAGGAGATGGCCGCCGCGTTCGACTCGGTCCGCGGGTCCCAGCCGTCGGTCGACGGGCCCTCGATCCGGAGGTCGCGCACCTCGAAGCGGCTGCCGTCGGGCAGGCCGTCGGCATCGATCAGGTGGGCCGTCGGCACCGCCGAGCCCGCCACCCTGAGGATCGTGCCGTTGCCGAGGATCGTGACGGGACGCCGGACCACCAGTCGCGTTCCGGCCGGGAGGTTCAGGACCCCGCCGGGGAACGTGCAGGTCGGCCCGGCCGCATCGAGGAGTGCCTGCAGGGTGGTGGCATCGGCAGTGGTCGCGCCGGCGTCGGCACCGAACGGACCGATCCCGCCGATTCCTCCGAGGGTGGCGGCTGCGAACCCGCCGACCGTCGCCGCAGCGCCGGCCCGCAGGAACTGTCGCCGACTGGGCGCCTCGATCCTGATCTCCGTCGTGGGCATCGTCGCCACCTCCGGACCCGTCATCGACCTCGGTGCGGCGACCCTTGAGCCCGCACCCGGGCCCTGCGGTCGGTCCGGCGCTACGGTGCGACCATGAGCGAGACACCCTGGCAGGGCGATGCCTGTGGACTGGTCGACGCCTTCCGGGCGGGGGACCGGCACCCGACCGAGGAGCTGGAGGCCACGCTGTCGGCGATCGAGGGGTCCGAGCTGAACGCCTTCAGCTTCCTCGATCCCGATGCCGCCCTGGCCGCCGCGGGTGCCGCTGACGTCTCGGCGCCGTTCGGAGGTGTTCCGCTCGGCATCAAGGAACTCGACCAGGTGGAGGGGTGGCCGGACACCGAGGCTTGTGTCGCGCTCGCCGACCACGTGGCCGGGTGGACCACGACCCACGTCGAGCGGCTCGTGGGCGCGGGTGCGGTCCCGGTCGGCCTGACGACCGCCTCGGAGTTCGGTGGGGTGAACCTGACCCGGACGGTGCTCAACGGCGTGACCCGGAACCCGTGGAACACCGATCGCACTCCCGGCGGCTCGTCCGGTGGCAGCGCCGCTGCGGTCGCCGGTGGACTCCTGACGCTCGCGACCGGCGGTGACGGCGGCGGGTCGATCCGGATCCCGGCCGGGTTCACCGGACTGCTCGGGCTGAAGACGACCTACGGGCGCATCCCACGTGGCCCGCACTTCCAGGTGGGTGCGTTGACCGTGACCGTCGGCGGACTCACCCGGTCGGTCCGTGACACCGCACGCTGGCTCGACGTCGCGAACGGTGCGGATGTGCACGATCCGCACTCCCTGCCCCGGATCGACGGCTGGGAGGCCGGGTTGGGCGCGCACCTCGACGAACTCCGCGGGCTCCGCGTGGCGATCATCGACGACTTCGCCGGAGCGGTGGTCAGCCCGGCCACATCGACACTGGTGCGTTCGGCTGCCGAGGCGCTCGTGGAGGACCTCGGTCTCCGCCGGGTCGACGTCGACGTGTCGATCCCGTCGGTGGGCACGGCGTGGTCGCTCGCCAACATGGCCGGCACCTTCGCGGTGCTCGGGGATACGTGGCCGGCCTGTGCCGACGACCTCACGCCCGAGATGCGGTTCGCCTGCGAGTGGGCCTGGCAGCGGGGCCTGGACTTCGGCGCGCTGGTGAGGCTCGAGGAACGTCGGACGGCGCTCTTCGAGGCGATGGCGACCCTGTTCACCGAGGTCGACCTCGTCATCACGTCGACCAACCCGGACGTGGCGTTCGCCGCCGAGGGGCCCCTGCCCTCGGTGTTCGGGGGCGTCGAGGACACCATGGCGAACAACGGTCGCCTGACCATCCCGTCGAACCTCTACGGGAATCCGGCCATCTCGATCCCGGTGGGTGTGGTCGACGGCCTCCCGGTCGGCATGCAGGTGCTCGGCCGTCACCACGCCGATGCGCTGCTGCTGGATGCGGCGTGGGTGGTCGAGCGCGAGCGCCCGTGGCCGCTCGTGGCCCCGGGCCCGGTCTGAACCCGGCCCCGGACCGTGCCGACCGGTGACGCCGTCTCGCTGCTGGTGATCGTCGCCTGTGCCGTCGCCGCCCCGCTGCTGTGCGAACTCGTCCGGCACCCCCGGATCCCGAGCGTGCTCGTCGAGCTGCTGCTCGGCGTCCTGGTCGGTCCGGCCCTGCTGGGGTGGGCCCAGCTCGACCCGTTCGTGGAGGGCCTCAGCGCGCTCGGCCTGTCCGTGTTGTTCTTCGTCGCCGGCTACGAGCTCGACCTGGCCCGACTGCGCGGTCGGCCCCTGCAGCGGGCCGGCGCCTCCTGGGGTCTCACACTCCTGCTCGCGGCGGCGGTCGGCGTCACCCTGGCGTCGACGGGGTACGTGCGCTCCAGCCTGCTGGTCGGACTGGCGCTGACGACGACGGCGCTCGGCACCCTGGTGCCGATGCTGAGCGATCGCGGCCTCATGGGGACCGAGTTCGGGCGGCACCTGAGCGCAGCCGGCGCGATCGGCGAGTTCGGACCGGTGGTGGCCGTGACCTTGCTCCTCGGGAGCTCTCAGCCACTGGCCGAGGCGGCGCTGCTGGTCCTGTTCGTGGTGATCGCCGTGGCCGTGGCCGCCGTGGCCGCCCGGCCGCAGCCCCCTCGGTTGATCGCGATCCTGCAGCGCCACCTGACCACGACGAGCCAGCTGCCCGTCCGGGTGCTCATGCTCCTGATCGTCGCCATGGTGGCCGTCGCATCGGTCCTGGGCCTCGACACGCTGCTCGGGGCCTTCGCCGCCGGCCTGATCGCCCGTCGGGCGCTCCGCCCGGACCAGGCCCGGGAACTGCAGCCCCGCATCGAGGCGGTCAGCTTCGGCTTCTTCATCCCGGTCTTCTTCGTGGTGAGCGGCATGAAGTTCGACGTCACCGCCCTGGTCGACGAGCCGACCAACCTCCTGCGTCTGGCGCTGTTCCTCGTGCTCCTCCTGGTCGTACGGGGGCTGCCGGCCCTGGTGGTGTACCGGGGGGTGCTGTCCGCCCGGCACCGGGGGGCGCTGGGGATCCTGCAGTCGACCGCCCTGCCGCTGCTCGTCGTCATCACGGAGATCGGTGTCAGCACGGGGCAGATGCAGGCCGTCACCGCCGTGGCGCTGGTCGGTGCGGGGATGTGCTCGGTGCTCGTCTTCCCGCTGGCGGGGTTCGCCGTCCTCGACCGTGCCGGTCCGGTCGACCCGTAGCTCCCCGGGCCTCAGCTGGTGAGCGGCAGCGGATCGCCCAGACTGCGGCGCCGTTGGTCGAGGGTCTCACCGAGGACGTCGGCCACCTCGGCGAGCGGCACCGGCCGGGCCAACCCGAAACCGCTGACGTCGCTGCAGTGCATGTCCTCGAGCGCCTCGAGCTGGCCGCGGGTCTCGACGCCCTCCGCCACGACCCGGACGTCGAGCGCGTTGCCGAGGCCGGTGACGGCGGCGACGATCGAGGTGGAGCCGGCGTCCCGACCCAGACCGGCCACGAAGGACCGGTCGATCTTGATGACGTCGACCTCGAGCTGCTGGAGGTAGGTGAGGGAGGAGTAGCCCGTGCCGAAGTCGTCCAGCGCGAGCTGGCAGCCGCCGCGGCGCAGGTCCCGCAGCTGCACGTCGGCGACGGCGACGGACTCGAGGACCGCCGACTCCGTGACCTCGATCCCGAAGCAGGCGGAAGGCAGTCCGAGCTCGTCGAGGGTGGTCAGGACGGCTGTGGCGAAGCCCGGGTCGGCGAGCTGCGCCGCCGCCACGTTCACCCACATCGTGCGCCGGTGCTCCCCGAGGTGGAAGCCGAGGTCGATCGCCGCCCGGGCCGCCGCCCGGAGGACCCAGTTGCCGAGGGGGACGATGCGGTGGCTGCGCTCGGCGGCGGGGATGAACTGGTCGGGTGGGACCAGCCCGCGGGTCGGGTGCTGCCAGCGGACCAGCGCCTCGGCGCCGGTCGCCCGACCGGACCGGACGTCGAACGACGGCTGGAAGTGGAGGACGAACTCGTCGTCGCCCAGGGCCCGGTCGAGGTCGGCCTGCAGGTCGACCTGTTCGAGCAGGGCGGTGCGGACCTCGGGGCCGAAGACCTGGAGCCGGTTCCGGCCCAGGCCCTTGGCGGCGTGGACCGCGGCGCTGGCGTCCCGGATCGTCGCCTCGGCGTCGGCGTCGGGGCCCGCCACGGCCAGTCCGGCGCTGCAGGTGAGCCGGTGGACCTTGCCGTCGATCGTGTAGGGCTCGCACAGGGCGGCCCGGACCTCCTCGGCCAGTTCGATGGCGCCGTGGGGGCCGTCGAGGCGCTCGAGGCAGAGGGCGAACTCGTCGCCGGCGATCCGGGCGACCGTGTGCCCCCGCTGCTGCACGCCGGCGAGTCGCTCGGCGGCCTGGACGAGGACCTCGTCGCCGCGGTTGTGACCGAGCGCGTCGTTGAGCGAGCCGAAGGCGTCGAGGTCGAGCACCACCACGGCGACGTCGCCCGCCCGGTTGACGTCCCGGCCCGTGAGCGCCACGGACAGTCGGTCCCGCAGGAGGGCGTAGTTGGCCAGCCCGGTGAGCGGGTCCTGGAGCACCGACCGGGCCAGGTTCTCCTCGGCGAGACGGCGGTCGGTGACGTCGTGCAGGTGCACGACCGCGCCCTCGATCACCGGGTCCGAGATCAGGTTGACGGCGTTGACCTCCATCCACCGGTAGCGGCCGTCGACGTGCAGGACCCGGACCTCGCCCTGGTAGGTGCTGCGGTCGAGCGTCATCATGGTCGACCGCACCTCGTCGATGCGGGCCCGGTCGTCCGGGTGGACGAGGTCGAAGGGGTCGAGCCCCACCACGTGGTCCGGCTCCCAGCCGAGGATGCGCTCCACGGAGGGGCTCAGGTAGGGCGTGGACCCGTCGGGGCTCACGATCATCGTGATGTCGGCGCTGGTGCGCTGCAGTCGCAACAGCCTGGCCTCGCTCCGGGCCAGTGCCGCCCTCGCGGTGCGTGAGCCCTCGGCGTCACGGAGGTGCATCACGATCAGCGGTGTCTCCGCGCCGTCGTCGGTGCTCCACCACTCGGCGGAGTACCAGCGGTGGCCGTGTTCGCCGTACCGGGCCCGGATCTCCTCCGGGCCGCTCCGGCCCCGTTGGGTGGCCACGTCGCGGTGGTGCAGGACGATGGCGACGTCGTCGGGGTGGACGACGTCGGCCGCCATGGCACCCAGCAGGTCGGACGGGGCGATCCCCATGACCGACTCCGTGGCCGGGCTGGCGTAGACGACGCCTCGGCCGGGCTCGACGATCAGGGCGGCGTCGGCGCTGTGGCGGAGGACCGCCCGGGCCGGGTCGAAGGGGATGAGCGGTTCAGTCACGGACCCGACCGTCCGGTTCCGTGGTGTCCTGCTCCGGTGGCCCGCCGACGCCCGGACCGGAGGCGGCGGTCACGCCGAGCTCCCGCAGGCTGGCGACGCACACGCGGTCGTCGATGCCGGCGACGATCGTCTCGAGTCCGAGACGGTCGGCCCACACGGTCGTCGCCGCGACCAGCGCGTCCCGTCGTCGCCCCGACGGATCCACGGCGAACGGTGTGGGGTCGAACTCGACCGCCCGGACGCCGAGCGACTCGAGGTCCAGGTGCCAGTAGGGCTCGGCGCCCAGCGCCCGGAGCACGATCCCGACGCCGCGGTCGTGCAGCTCCCGGAGCGCCGTCCGGAGCGGCCCCGGCTCCTCGCCCAGGGCCGTGGGCCCCACGTCCACGGCGAACCGGTGGGCCGGGACCTCGCTCGCGTCGAGGACGGCGGACAGCGACGAGAGCAGGTCCAGTTCGGGTGGTGCGCCGTACAGCGGGATCCGGGCGAAGGCGCCCCGCGGCAGGTGGCCGGCGAGGGTGGCCAGGCGTGTCGGGTCGAGCCAGGCCGTGGCCCGGTCCAGTTCGGCGATCCGCTCGCTGGCGGGGGACGCGGCCGCGTAGTCCGACGCCCGCCGGGTGCCCAGGGTCGGGTGGGGCCAGCTGGGTGCGAGCACCATGCTGTGGAGGCCCCCGTCGTCCAGACGCACCGCGCTGCTCGGTCGGTGCTCGATCCCGCCCCCGAGGAGAGCCTCGGCGAGGGCCCGGTCGTCCACGGTGGTGGACTCGAGCTCCCGGCGGACCTCGTCGTCGAAGAGGGTCCAGGCGTTCCGTCCCGACCGCTTCGAGCGGTAGGCGGCGGCGTCGGCGCGGCGGATCAGGTCCGCCGGGTCGTCGCCGGCCCGGCCCCGTGCGGCGCCGACGCTCACCGTGGTGGTCACGCTGCGGCCCTCCAGGCGGAACGGGTAGCGCATGGCGTCCAGGATCTTCCCGGCCACCGACGCCGCATCCTCGACCGTCGCCGGGTCCGAGATGCAGATCAGGAACTCGTCCCCGCCGAACCGGGCGACCAGGTCCTCGCTGCGGAGACAGGCCCGGAGGCGTCGCGCCGCCTGGATGAGCAGCTCGTCGCCGGCGGTGTGACCCAGCTGGTCGTTGACGGCCTTGAAGCGGTCGAGGTCGGCGAAGATCACGAGCGTGTCGCCGAGCGCCACCGCCCGGGAGATGCGCTCCTGGGCCAGCGTCCGATTGGGCAGCTCGGTCAGTGCATCGTGGTTCGCCCGGTGCCGCAGTTCCTGCTCGGCCAGTTTCCGGCTGGTGATCTCGTGGGAGGTGATGGCGATGGCGTCGCCGACGGGCACGATCTGCTGGCGGATCCACTGGTTGGGCCCGTCGTCCCGTCGGAGCTCGATCTCCTCGATCAGGGGCTCGCCGGAGCGGATGGCCGACGACCACAGGGCCACCAGCCAGGCCGCCCGCTGGGGGAACAGCTCGCCGATGCTCCGGCCGACGGCGTCCTCCGGGGCGACGCCGGTCACGGCGGCGGCGGCCGGGTTCGTGAAGCGCATCCGGAAGTCGACGATGTTGCCGACGGCGTCCCGCTCGGCGGTGAGCACGGACAGGGCGTCGAGCGTGGAGGTCGCGGCCCGGAGCACGAGCTCCCGGACGAGGTCGTCGTCGCCCGCCGACGACAGTGGTGACACCATCACCAACAGTGAAGCTCAGGCCACCCGGAACGACAAGCGCCCGGGTGCATCGGGGTAGAACGACCCAGTGGTGGGCCGGACGACCCGGGGGTCAGCGGGTCCTCGCCGGATCCGGCCTCACTTGACGGTCACGCGGGCGTGGGCTGCGGCCTCACGGTAGAGCCGATCGATCTTCTCGGCGTACTGCGGGTCGGTCGCCCAGTTGCCGTCGCCCATCTCCGACCAGAGGTCGGCCCGGCCGGCGATGTAGCCGAGCACCTGACGGGTGCGCTGGGCCACGATCGGCGAGGCGAAGTCGGTGCTGCGGATCCCCGGCGTGGCGTAGGCCCGGAGGTGCTGGATCTGGGCCCGGACCCCGCTGCGGGCGTCCGGGAACGACGAGGCCGTCGTCCCACCGTCCACGGCACCGATCCCGGCGAAGTTGTGGAACGTCGGGGGCACCCGGGTGGAGAAGCTGAACCAACCGGTCTCGAGTACCGCCTGCACGAAGGCCCGATCGCCGGCGACACCCTCGCGGGCGCCCTCCTCGATGTAGAAGCGGGCGAGGTCCGCCACCGGGACCGGCGGGCGGCTGCCGGTGCGCGGTCGGGAGTTGAACCAGGCCGTGAGCTGGGCGGCGTTGAGGCTGGACGGTCCGAGGATGGTCCACGGTGCGATCCCGGGAGCGGTCGCCGAGGACGGCGCCGGGGCCGGGATCGCTCCCGGCACGGGCGCCGGGAGCACGGGGGTGCGGGGGTCGCAGGCAGCGGTTCCGAGCACCACGACGACCGTCGAGGCGGCGGCGACCAGTGCCCGCCGGGGGGAGGGGCGAGGGGTCATGGGGGAGAGGCTACCGACTCGACGGCCGAATCGTCACGGATTCGCAACACGGGCGGTCCGGGGTGGGCGCGCCGCTAGCCTGCCGGCGTGCCCGGAGCCGGACCACCACTGCTGTCGGTCGGTCTCCGGAACTTCGCCCTGCCGGGCGAGGGGGACTGGAACGGTCTGCTCGAGCGGGCCGTGGTCCTCGAGGAACTGGGGGTCGATCGGCTGGTCGTGTCGGACCACGTCGCCTTCGGCGACGACCTGGGCGCCTACGGGGACCCCGGCGTGGGTGGGCTGGCGGGTGGCCGGCAGCCGACCGGACCGGACGGTGAGTGGCTCGAGCCGCTGACGGCCCTGTCCTTCGTCGCCGCCCGCACCGAACGGGTCCGGTTGGGCACGAACATCCTCCTGGCGGCCCTCCGGCGACCCGTCGTGCTCGCCAAGACCGTCGCCACGCTCGACGTCCTGTCCGGTGGGCGGGTCGACCTGGGCGTCGGGGTCGGGTGGCAGGAGGCCGAGTACCGGGCGGCGGAACTGGACTTCGGCCACCGGGGCGCACTGCTCGACCGGTGCCTGGAGACCTGCCGGGCGCTGTGGTCGGGCGATCCGGTGGCGGTGGGGGACCCGCCGGTCGTCGTGCAGGCACACCCGACGCCGACCGGTGCGGACGGCGTGCCCGTGTGGGTGAGCGGCACCGTGAACCGGCGGGTGGTGGAGCGGACGGCCCGGTTCGGGTCGGGGTGGATCCCCTGGGGGGAGGCGCTCGGGGATCCCGCCGGTGCCGTGCCCCGGTTCCGTGACGAGCTCGCCCGGACGATCGACCGGCTGCGGTCGTCCGGGGAACCGACGGTGCTCTCCGACGTCGCCGACCTGGAGGTCGTCGCGACGGCACGGGTCGTCGCGCCGACGAGCGGCGGCGACGTCCCGGCCGTCGTGGACCGGGTGCTGCGCGAGGTCGGTCCGGCGCTCGCGGTCGGGGTCACCGACGTGCGCGTCTCGCTGCCGACGGACGCCGGCTGGGTGCCGGAGGTCGTGGCCGCCCTCCGCACGGGTCTGCGGGACCGGGCTCCCGGCTAGGGTCCGGCCGTGGGCGACAAGCAGCGTTCGACCGTGGAGATGACCGACGACGAGATCCGGGACTACGTCCTGAGGAGCCGGACCGCCACCATGGCGACGCTGGGTCCCGACGGTCGGCCCCACCTGGTCGCCATGTGGTTCGCCGTGCTCGACGGCTCCATCTGGTTCGAGACGAAGACCCGGTCGCAGAAGGCCGTCAACCTCCGCCGGGACCCCCGGCTGACGGTGCTGATCGAGGACGGGGCGACCTACGACGTGCTGCGGGGCGTCAGCCTGGAGGGGCGGGCCACGATCAGCGAGGATCCCGACGATCTGTGGCGGGTCGGTGTCGACGTGTGGGAGCGCTACAACGGGCCCTACACCGAGGAGGTCCGTCCGCTCGTCGAGTTCATGCTCCAGAAGCGGGTGGCGATCCGGCTCGACGTCGAGCGGACACGGTCCTGGGACCACCGCAAGCTCGGGATGGACCCCATCCCGCTCGGCGGCTCCACGGCTGAACCGCTCGGCTGAACCCGCACCGCAGGACCGGTCGCGGACTCAGGTCGCGGCCTCAGGTGGCGTCGAAGTCCTCGGCGGCCAGCGCCGTGATGTCGGGGTCATCGAGGATGTCGACGATCCGTCGGGCCACGTCCACCGGCCGGGCGCCCTGCGGGAGCGTCGGCGGGGATCCCGACAGGGCTCGGTGCACCAGGCCGGTCTCGGTGTGGGGAGGTCTGGCGTCGACGACCCGGATGCCCCGCCGGCGGAGCTCACGACGGAGGGCCTCGTCGGCACTGCTCAGGGCCGCCTTGCTCGCCGAGTAGGCGGCCATGCCCGGCAGCGGCCGCTCGGCGACCACGGCGCTGATCGACACGACGACGCCCCGCCGTTCGGCCAGCTCGGGCACGAGCCGGCGGAGCAGCCAGAGCGGACCGACGACGTTGGTCACGAACAGCTCCTCGATCACGTCGTCGGGGGTGTCGACCAGGTCGCCGAAGGCGACCACCCCGGAGGCGAGCACCACGGCGTCCAGACGCCCCGGGCCGCTGCGCACGACCTCGAGCAGTCCGTCGCCGGCGCCGGGGTTGCGGAGATCGACCCGGCACGTCGTGCAGCGGTCGGGCGCCAGGTCGACGAGCGGGGCCAGTCGCTCGGTGTCGCGGGCGGTCGCCACGACGTGGTCGCCCAGTTCCAGCAGCTGGCGCGCCACCTGCGCACCGCGGACGCCGCTGGCGCCGACCACGGCGACCACCCGCCCGGGTCCCCCGCTCACGTCGGGGCGGGTGGGGCTCGGGGCGGAATCGGTCACGGTCGGCAGTCTGCGTCGTGCCCGACGTGCCCGCCAGCCGGTCGGCGGTACGCTCCGGGGGTGAGCAGCGCACCGCCCTCGGGGAGCCCGGTCGGGGACTGGTCCACCGACTTCGACCACACCACCGAGGCGTGGGCGCAGGACGCCCCCGGGATCTGGCGGGACCTCCGGACGGCCTGTCCGGTGGCGCACAGCGACCGGTTCGGCGGGACGTGGCTCCCGACCCGGCACGCCGACGTGGCGGCGATCGCCCACGACACGGAGCACTTCACCTCCCGGAGCGTCATCGTCTCGGACTTCCGTCCCGAGGCGCCGGCACCCATCGGGTTCGCCCCGCCGATCACCTCGGATCCGCCGTTCCACGAGTTCGCCCGACGTCTCCTGCTTCCGGCCTTCTCGCCCAAGGCGATCGCGCCGCTCGAAGGGCCGACGCGGGAGTTCTGCGGCTCCCTGCTCGACGACGTGCTGTCCGGGGACCGTGACGTGGTCGACGCCGCGACCGAGTACGCCCAGCACATCCCCGTCCGCGTGATCGCCCACCTGCTCGGCGTGCCGGAGTCCGACGGGGACCGGTTCCGGACGTTCATCCACCGGATCCTCGAGCGGCCCGGTCAGGTCGCCACGGTCGACCCGGAGGACCTGCTCACCACCTACCTGCTGCGGGCGGTCGAGGCGCACCGGGTCGAACCCCGGGACGACCTGATCAGCTACCTGCTCGACCTGGAGATCGATGGCGTGCCGCTCAGCGACGAGCACGTGATCGGCACCATCGCACTCCTCCTCATCGCCGGGATCGACACGACCTGGTCGGCGATCGGCGCCAGCATCTGGCACCTGGCCGAGCACCCGGAGGACCACCGGCGCCTGCGGGAGGAGCCGGCACTGATGCCCTTCGCCGTCGAGGAGTTCCTGCGCCTGTACGCCCCGGTCACGATGGCCCGCATCGTGTCGGCGGACACCGAGATCGGGGGGTGTCCGGCCTCGGAGGGGGACTGGGTGCTGCTCTCCTTCCCGGCGGCGAACCGCGACCCGGAGGCCTTCGACGATCCGGAGACCTTCGTCGTGGACCGGCAGCGCAACCGGCACGCCGCGTTCGGGCTGGGGATCCACCGCTGCCTCGGGTCGAACCTGGCCCGGCTGGAGCTGCGGGTCGCGATCGAGGAGTGGGTCCGCCGGGTTCCCGCCTTCGAGCTGGCCGACCCGGCCGCCGTCCGGTGGTCGACCGGCCAGGTGCGCGGCCCGAGATCCCTCCCGGTCCGCCTCACGGGGGAGGGCGCGGCGTGAGGATCGTCTTCGACCGGTCGGCCTGTGTCGGCCACAACCGGTGCTACCTGCTGGCCCCGGCCCTGTTCGACGTGGACGACGAGGGCTACGCGGTGCCGTTGCTGGACGGTGACGTCCCACCCGACCTCGAGGCCGCGGCCCGCTTGGCGGCCGACAACTGCCCGGAGTTCGCGATCACGATCGAGGAGTAGCGGGCGGTCCCTCAGGGGTTGAGGATCCGGGCATCGCAGCCCGACGGCACGGTGCCGGCGAAGGCGGCCTCGACGAACTGCTGGGTGGGTGACCCCTCGTAGCTCAGGTCCGAGGAGCTCCGACCCAGCTTCCGGGCGGCCATCTGGCCGGGGAGCGACAGGTGGTCGGCCGGGCTGTTCGGCCCCTTCCGGAACAGGCGCAGCTGCAGCGCGGCCCGGTCGCCGTCCGGCGGGCAGTACTCGTCGGTCATCGACTGGTAGAGGGCGTGCGAGGTGCAGTCCGCCACGGCGGGCCGGTCACCGGCGGGCAGCCCCGCCGGCGCGACGCAGTGGATCACCGTGTCGGCGGTTCCCTGGGCGATCAGCAGCGGGACGGGTCGACCGCCACTGGTGGGCACCTTCGGGAACGGGTTGTCCCCCAGCGGCCCGGGCATGTTCCACCGGATCCACTCGCACCATCCG
>SXGT01891891.1_pt1 | contig 16622 bp, 18 predicted proteins | sample 3176221 | NCBI WGS metagenome assembly SXGT01 (sample SAMN11356862, study PRJNA531348) | freshwater metagenome | isolation source: freshwater sample F1-120 | place: China: Fuxian Lake, Yuxi | collected 2017-12-25 | reverse complement strand
CGTCGGTGCCGCTGCTGTCCCGGGTGTCGGGGGTGACGGATTCGCTGGCCGAGGCCATCGTCGCGCACCGGGAGAACACCGGGCCGTTCCGCAACCGCACCGCGCTGCTGAAGGTTCCCCGCCTGGGCCCCAAGGCCTTTGAACAGTGCGCCGGATTCCTGCGGATCCGCGAGGGTGACGACCCACTGGATGCCTCCGGTGTGCATCCCGAGGCGTATCCGGTGGTCCGGCGGATCCTGGACCGCGCGAATGTCACGCTGGCCGAACTCATCGGCAACGAGCGCACGCTGCGCGCGATCAAGCCCGTCGACGTCGCCGATGACCGGTTCGGCATCCCCACCGTCACCGATATCCTCGCCGAACTGGAGAAGCCGGGACGCGACCCGCGGCCGGCGTTCTCCACGGCGACCTTCGCGGCCGGGGTGGAGAAGGTCGGCGACCTCAAGGTGGGCATGGTGCTGGAGGGTGTGGTCACCAACGTGGCGGCCTTCGGCGCCTTCGTCGATGTCGGTGTGCACCAGGACGGTCTTGTGGACGTGTCGGCCATGTCGGATCGCTTCGTCTCCGACCCACACGAGGTGGTGAAATCCGGTCAGGTGGTCAAGGTGAAGGTGCTCGAGGTCGACGTGGACCGCCAGCGGATCGGATTGTCGTTGCGGCTCAACGACACTCCCGGTGCCGGCAAGCCGAAGCAGTCCGGAAGGCCCGCGCCCGACCAGAACCGCGGCGGCAATCAGCAGCGCAATCAGAACCGGGCCAAGACCTCCGGTCGCCGGGAAACCGCGGCGCCCACGGGATCGATGGCGGACGCGCTGCGCAATGCCGGTTTCGGGCGCTGAGGCCGGGGCTACCCTGAGGTAGTGACCGAGCGGATACCCGGTGGGGTGGTGCACACGATGCCCGCCGATCTGCGCACCGCCCTGCTCGCCAACGACACCGCGCTGACGGCGTGGAAGGACATCACGCCGCTGGCGCGCAACGAGTTCATCTGCTGGGTCGAGGACGCCAAGCAGGAAAAGACGAGGGAGCGCCGCATCCGACGGACCACCGAAGAGCTTGAGGAGGGCCAGCGCAGGCCCTGCTGTTGGCCGGGATGCAAGCACCGGGAGCGCACCGGTAGGGCTTAGGGATTGATGGTGTCCTCGCCGACCTGACGTCCCCACACGTACTCCGCCGTCAGCGGCCGGCCGATCTCGAAGTGGTTGTACGGTGCGATGCTGGCTCCGGTGTCCATCACCAGATAGGGCATCGGGAACAGTTCCCGGGTGATCGGCTGCCAGCATCCGGGCCGACCGCCGGGGCCGCCGCGGGCGTTGACCCGCGGAAGATTGTCGGGGAACACATAGCGATTGCCCGCGCCCACCAACTCATTCCGCAGCCGCAGCGAGTAGCCGTTGCCGCCGAGCATTTCGGCGAATCGGGGCGCGACATCGCTGTAGTTACGCAGCGTGCACAGCAGTTGTGGACTGTAGTAGTCCAGCAACGCGCTCGTCGGCAGCAGATCCTGGGCGCCGCGCACAAGGTACGGGCCGCCACGCTCCAACACGTCGGCGGCGGTGTCGGCGAAACCCACCGCCGACATCAGCGCCTGATCGACCGTGCGCCGTTCGGCGTTGAGCGTGCGCGCGGTGTCCGTGGCGTGGTCGAGCCCGTCGAGAAGTTCGCCTGCGGAGTCGGCATAGGTCGTCGCGAGATCGGCCAAACCCGCTGTGTCCCGCCGAATCTGCGGCATCCGGGGGTTGAGCTCGCCCAGGATGTCGTGCCCGTCGACGACGGCACGACCGAAACTGTCTCCCAGCCCGTTGAGTGCCTGGGCCGCCGCCGTCAGCGTCTGATTGAGCTTCACCGGGTTCACCTGCTCGGCGATTTCCATGATGGTCTCGAACACGGGTTGAACTCGGTGGTGGTCGCCGACGCCTCGATCACCGCGTCCGGCCGCAGCCTGTCCGTGGCCGGATTCGCCGGGGACAGAAACGATATGTACTTGTTGCCGAACACCGTTGTCGCCCGCAGTTGCGCATCCACGTTGGCCGGAATGAGCGACAGATACTGCGGTTTGACGTCCAAAACCAATCTGGCCCGGGCTCCTCTGCCATCGGTCACCACACCGGCCGACTGCAGCCGGCCGATCGGGACACCGTTGAACGTCACCTTCGAACCCGGATCCATGGACAGCCCGGCCCGCTCGGCCATCACCACCACCGTGACACCGGAGTCGAAGTACCCGCGGAACAGCGCCCACGTCATCCCGAACACCAGCGCGACGATCAGCACCAGCACCGTGCCCGCCATGCGGTACGGCGGCTCCTTCGGGTCGTTCAGTGGGCCCTCGTCGACCGCATCGACCTGGTCGGCCCCCGGCACCGTGATCATTGGCCAAGTGCACCACAGCGCAACGCTTTTGGCGTTCTCGCCGCATTGTGACGCTGATGGTGTGGGCCGGTGATTGTGACGGCGGTAACAGCGCCGCTGCTAGAGCCCCATGTCCTTGGCGATGATCATCTTCATCACCTCACTGGTGCCGCCATAGATCCGGCTGACCCGGTTGTCGGCGTAGAGCCGGGCGATCGGGTACTCGTTGATAGAGCCGTAGCCACCGTGCAGCTGCAGGCAGCGGTCGATGACCTTGGCGGCGATATCGGTGCAGAACAGCTTCGCGGCGGCCGCATCGGCGGCCGTCAGCTCGTCGCGGTCGTGGGCCTCCATCGCACGGTCGACGACGGCCTCGGCCGCATCGACGTCGGCCTTACAGGCTGCCAGTTCGAATTTGGTGTTCTGGAACGCCGCGACCGGCTTACCGAACACCGTGCGGTCCTTGGTGTACTGCGCGGCGAAGGCGACAGCGGCCTTGGCCTGGGCGTAGGAGCCGACCGCGATGGCAAGCCGCTCGCGGGGCAGGTTCTGGCCCAGATAGGAGAAGCCCATGTGCAATTCACCCAGGACGTCCTCGACGGGCACCTTGACATCGACGAAGTTGAGCTCGGCGGTATCGGATGTGCGCAGGCCCAGCTTGTCGAGCTTGCGGCCCACTTCGTAGCCGGCGGACTTGGTGTCGACCACCAGCAGTGAGATGCCGTAGCGGCGGTCGTCCTCGCGCGGGGCGGCGGTCCGGGCGCAGACGATGACGCGGTCGGCGTGCACGCCGCCGGTGATGAAGGTCTTGGAGCCGTTCAGCACGTAGTGCGTACCGTCGCCGGAAGGCTTTGCGGTGGTGCGCATTCCGGCCAGATCGGAACCGGTCCCGGGCTCGGTCATGGCGATGGCGAACATGATCTCGCCGGACATCATGCCCGGATACCAGCGCTGCTTCTGCTCCTCGGTGGCCAGCGCCTTGAGATAGGGCAGGCACAATCCGATGTGCACGCTGGAACCGCCGAAGGACACCGCTGCCCGGGACAGTTCCTCGGTGACGATGGCCTGGAACTTGTAGGAATCGATACCGGAGCCACCGTACTCGGTGGGGATCTCGATACCGAAGATGCCCAATTCGCCCAGCTTGTAATAGAAGTCGCGGGGCGCGATACCGGCCTCGAACCACTCGTCGTACACCGGGACGACCTCGGCGGCGATGAAGTCGCGGATCATCGCCCGGAAGTCTTCGTGCTCCTGGTTGTAGACGGTCCTCTGCATCGGTACCTCTCCTTGGCGAACAGTGTTAGCTATTGAGTTCACTATAAGCTAACGTCGTTCACCAAGGCAATCGTGGGGGAGGTGCGGAACAGGTGGGAAGACCACGTCTGCTCAGTCGCGAGCGCATCCGGGACAGCGCACTGATGATCATCGACCGCTCCGGCCTCGGCGAGCTGTCCATGCGCAAACTTGCCGCCGAACTCGGTGTGCAGGCCGCCTCGCTGTACAAGCACTACCCGACCAAAGACGACGTCCTCGACGATGTCGCCAGCCTGATCGTCACCGCCGTAGACACCTCGGCCTTCGACGCCGACGAGGACTGGGATGTGGCCCTGGCCGGGTGGGCACGCTCCTACCGTGCCGCGCTGGTGTCACATCCCAATATGGTGCCGTTTCTGGCCGGTGGCCCCGGCCAGCGCGACGAGAGCCTGCGCATCGCGGATTCGGTCCACGGCGGTCTGGTGCGGGCCGGCTGGCCGCCCCGGGAGGCGACCCTGATCGGCGCGGCCACCCGGTCGCTGGTGCTCGGGTCGACCGTCGGTTCGTTCTCCCGGGGATTCGTCGACGACGTCCAGGTCTACCGCGACCGCTACCCGCACATGGATCAGGCGCACCTGCTGCGCGGTAAGGCCAGCGAAATCGACACGGCGAGCTTCGAGCTTGCGCTCACCGCATTCATCCAGGGCCTGAAAAGCCAGTTCGCGGCGATCGGGGAACGCAGGCGGCGCCGCCGCCCGGCGACCGTGTGACGGCACGGGGTGCGAACGCCCCGACGGTGTTGCGATTGAAGTGAACGCTCGGTGAATGTCTGTCGCCGGATCGGGCAACCCGGCCACCCACCGATGAGTCGGTCGAGGACCGCGCTCCAGCTGGTAACACCGCCGGACGCACGCCCGATAAGCGGTTACACAGCCGTGAAAACGGCCGTTTCGCCGAGATGCCGAACGCGAACGAGCAAACTAGGCTCGTCCGCGACCAGCACCAGACCCGGGACAGGAGTCGGAACCGAGGGTGAAGACCGTACTTGGACTGTCGGTGACAGCGGCCGGTGTCGGCTGGGTACTCGTCGAGGGCACCGCCCCCGTGGACGACGACAAGTTCGCCGTCCGGGGCCTGGAAGACCTCGTGCCCCGCTGTCTCGCCGCGGTACGCGGCGCCCAGTCCATCGCCGCGAGCAGCGGCCGCCGGATCGACTCGATCGGGGTCTGCTGGAGCCCGGACGTCGAGCAACAGGTCATCACCCTGCTCGCGGAACTGCGGACCGCCGGCTGGCCCGATGTGCGCTCGGTCCGCCAGGTCACACCGGGCAACGGCGATGTTCCGCCCGCCCAGCGCGCCGAGCGCACCGACCTCTGCGGCCTGCTGGCCGGGATGCTCGCCGACGACCCCGAGACCGACGTCGATGACGAGACGGCGTTCGTCGATCACGACATGATCTGCGGGCCCGATGCCGGACGGACACCGGCCTATGACGCCGCACGGGCCGTGGTCACCGGCGCTGCGCCGGCGGAGCCCGTGCCGGCGGCGCGCTCGCCCCGAAACTGGGTACCCGAGTGGACCCCGGCGATCTCGGGCGCCCGTCTGGTGTCGGCGGCCGCGGTGACCGCGGTGGTGGCGCTGTTCGCGGTCGGTTCCCAGTTCGTCGGGACGGCGAAGCAGCAGCCTGCGGAGGCGGCGCTGGCCGGGAGCAGCACGGCGCCGACGGCGCAGACCACCCAGGTGGTGCCGCAACAGCCGCCGGCGGTACAGCCGATGGCGGCGGCGCCGGAGCCTACGCCCGCCCTTGCCGAGGTGAGCGAGCCGCCGGTGCAGCTGGCGCTGCCGCAAGCGCAGCCGGTGGCCGAAGCGATGCCCGAGCCGGCTGCGCCCGTCGAACCACGGGCGAGCGCCGAGCCGCTCGCGGCACCGCAACTGCCGGCACCCGAAGCGGCCCCGGCCCCGGCGGCCGAGCCCGTAGTCCCTGAGCCGGCCGTGCCGCTTGCCGCACCCGTTCCGGCGCCGGAGGTTCTTCCGCCGGCACCGGTGGTGCCGCCGCCCCCGTTCTGGATGCTGCCGCCGTTCGTGCCGGCCCCGCCGCCGCCACCGCCGCCGGTCCTGCCACCGGCGCCGGAGGCGCTCGCCGCTCCGGTCGAGCACCTCCCACCGCCCGCGCCCGCTGCGCCCGTCGACCCGGTGCTCGGCGCCCTACCCTGACATCGGGTCTGCGTTCAGATCCGCATCCCACGGGCCGTAGTACATCTTGTCGGTGGCGCCGGCGGGCATCGTCGGCTCCCTAGAAGCTCAGTCCGTGTTTCTCGAAATGCCGTGCCAGCGCCTGCATGTACGAGTCCCCGTGGAACGGTCCGCGCGCCCCGATGGCAGCCTCCAGGAAGGGGCCGTATTCCTCGTCGTTGACGTAGGTCGACCAGTGGGTGATCTGGGCGTCGTCGTTGGTGTCGACGAAACTGATCGAGTAGAAGCCCATCACCTTGCCATCGTTGACGTTCGTGCCCTGCCAGCGGTAGCGCATCACGAATCCGTTCTCGGCCGGCCACACCTTGTAGTCGACGGGCTTCCAGTCCGGGAAGGTGATGCCGTAGGCCTTTGCCTCCACGGTGGCCGCGGTATCCCAGTGCGTCGCCACGTCTTTGAGTACCAGCTCCTGATCGGCGACGAAGTAGGGGGAGGTGTAGACCGCATCCTCGGTGAACTCCCATTCGTCATAGCTCTCGCCGTCGGCGACCTTCTGCAGCACGTACTTGTCGCGGTAGCTCTCGGCCATCCGGCGGTGCTTGGCAATACGGTCTTCCAGGTTCACTGCGCGTGCTCCTCTTTCGTCGTCGAGTCCGGTGGCAGCGGTGCGCTGCCCGGTTTGGGCTGTAATCCCCAGGTGCCGAAGGCCATGGCGGTCAGGGTGTAGGTGCCGACGAGGAAGATGACCTCCATGGCGGCGTGTTCGCCGAGTTCGTCGACCAGACGCTGCCAGGTGGGCCACTGCGCCTTTCCGTCGGCGATGACCTCGTCGACGGCGTCGAGCACCAGTCGGTCGGTGCCGTCGAACCCGTCGTTGCCGGCGGCCAGCGCGGTGACATCGTCGTCGGTGACACCGACGGCGGCGCCCAGCCTGACGTGCTGACCCCATTCGAAGGCCGAGCGGTGCCGGTGCGCGACCCGCAGGATGATCAACTCACGCAGCCGCCCCGGTAACTCTCCACGCTGCAGCAGGAAACCGTTGAAGCGCAGGAACACCTCCGACATCTCGGGGTGCCGGGCCAGCATCCCGATGATGTCGAAGTTCAGCGGGTCGTAGGGCTCGCCGGACCCGGCCCTGGGCACTTTGTCGGCGGGCAGCCCGAGCAGCGCGCCGAACGCGGCGTACTCGGGTTCGCTCCATCGGTCGGCGGCCAGCGGGGACATCCGCGGTGCGTCGGTCACGAAGGCAGCTCCATCTGCAGGTACAGGTCCAGGCGCCGGATCCGCCCGTCATCGCTGAACTCATAGACCGACAACGAGTTCACCACACTGCGGAAATCCCCGACGACACTGCGCTCTTCGAGTTCCAGGAACACCAGGTCGCCGTGCTCGGTGATGCGTCTGAAGGTGCCCTCCCATTCCGAGGTGGTCGCCCAGCCGGTGAGGAAGGCGACATAGCCGGCCCAGTCCATCTCCTCCTTGAACGCGCCGACCCGCAGGAAGTTCTCGGTGTCGACCAGCGCGGCCAACGGCGCCCAGCCCGCCTCATCGAACCCGGGTGCCTTGGCCTCGGTGACGAGGCGACCGGTGGTGGCGGCGTATTCCAGCACGGTGCGGCTGTGTCCGGTGTGCTGCGCGACGATCTCGGCGAGTTCGGGCATCAGAGCGCGCCCAGGTAGCGGTCGATGACGGAGTGGTAGTGCGCGATGACCACTTCCTCGTTGACGAGCGCCATATGGTCGAGGAGGGCATTGCGCAGACCGACCTGTTGACGTGGCATCTGTTCGTAATCCTGTTGCAGTGCTTCGAAGTACTTGAAGCTGCCCGGTTCCTGGACGTCGATGAGGTCCGCGGCGAACGCGGTGCGGTGTTCTTCGGGCAGCCACATGAAACTGGTGATGTGCCAGATGCAGCGGTTCGGGTCGCCGTCGGGGTGCGGGGTGGCCATGATGACGGTGGCCTCGCCGGCCCGGATGGTCATGAAGAAGTTGGGGAACAGAACCCAGCCGTGGTTGTCGCTCATCTGGGCGTCGGTGAGGCCGTCCACGTCGAGACCGTCGCGGGACAGGGTGTCGCGGGTGGCCTGCTGCAACAGGGTGCGCCCGGTGACCCCCTCGGGGAACACCAGAGTCCCGTCCGCCGTGCGGTTCTCGTCGACCAGTTCGGTGAACCGGGGGAGCACCCGCACCACCCCCGGGAAGGTCTCGGGGAGCTCCATGATGCCCTCGACCTGTTTCTCCGGTCCCATGCCCTCGACGTGGGCGACCTCGAACGGGGCGACGGCGATGCTGTGTTTGTCCAGGAACCGGTACTTCACCTTGCTCGGGTCGATGACCAGTACCCGCAACAGCTGTGGGTGGATTCCGGAGACGTGATAGCCCTCCTCGAAGGCGTCCATCACCACCTTCCAGTTGCAGTCCAGCGCTTCCCGGACGTTGAGCACCGTCGTCATCTGGTCGAGGTGGTAGGGCTCCAGGATGCGGATGACGTCCTCGCCCAAGAAATCGCACAGCGGTGCGGCGCCCGGGTCGGGGTTGAGGAAGACGAAACCGGCGAAGGTGTCCACCGGGACCTCGAGCAGGCCGTAGTCGTCCTTGTCGATCTCGGGTTTCGAACAGCCCCGCAGCTTTCCCTGCTGGTCATAGGACCACAGGTGATACTGGCACACGATGCGCTGCTTGGCGTGTCCCTGACCGCTGAACAGCGGGTTCCCGCGATGCCGGCAGGCATTGACGAAACCCCTTATCTCGCCGTCATTTCCGCGCATCACCACGAAGGACTGGTCGAAGATCCGGTACTCCTTGAAGTCGCCGGTCTGCTCCAGTTCGTCGACGCGGCCGACGATCTGCCAGACCCGCATCCAGATGGCCTCGCGCTCCCGGCTCACGAAGTCCTTCGATGTGTAGCGGTCGGTCGGGATCTGCATGCGGAACAGCGCACTCGCATCGTCGGGGCTCAGGCCTTCGGAGTCGACCCATTCACCGGGACGGGCGGTTTGCGCGGAATCGATGGACATATCGAGGGTTCCCTTCTGCGGGCGGGTGTTCGCGAGGACGCGAAGGCGGCGTCGGGGGCTGTGACGGCAGTCACGATAATACAGATGTGAATGTCAGATACAAGACTGTATTTGTGATCGATGTTTGCGAGAATGGACCGATGACCGAGCGCTGGACCAGGGAGCGGCGCATGGAGCAGACCCGCACGGTGCTGCTCGATGCGGCGGAGAAGATCTTCGCCGGCCGTGGGTACGCGGGTTCGCTGGAAGACATCGCCGAAGCTGCTGGCTACACCCGCGGCGCGATCTATGCCCAGTTCGGCGGCAAGGATGAACTGTTCCTCGCGGTGATCGAACGGCACCGCCAGCGCTTCCTGGATGGCTTTGCCGATGTGATGGAATCGTTCGACCGACTCGCCGACATCGATGTCGAAGGATTTGCCGAACGCTGGCGGGTGCTCAGCGCTACCACCGACGCGCAACAGGCCGCCGCGCTCAACCATGAGTTCACGCTGTTCCTGCTGCGCAATCCCGCCGCTCGCGACCGGGTGGCCGTCCAGCGCCGCGAGACGGTGCGCTCACTGGCCGAGTACATCGCCAAAGGCGTTGCGCGCCTGGGTGGCTCGCTGAAAATACCAGCCGAGCCGCTGGCCCGGGTGCTGCTGGCCACCAACGACGGCGTCACACTGGCCAGCCATCTCGACGGTGAGGACCTCTACCGAACCTTCCTGCAGTTGGTGCTTTCCAGCGTCGGCCCACCCGAGGGGTGACGCGACGAAGCGTAGGCTATCTAACTATGGGACGGACCGAGAATGACACCTGGGATCTTGCCTCGAGTGTGGGCGTGACGGCCACGGTGGTGGCCATGCAGCGGGCCATCGCCACCCGATCCGGCACCGCGGGGGTCAAGGATCCCTACGCCGAGCCGCTGGTGTCGGCGGTGGGTGTGCCCACCTACATCCGGCATGCCCGCGGCGAATCCGGAGACGAGGCGCCCGCCGACGCGGTGCGCATGGCCGATGGCATCGCGGCCCGTACCCGCTGGTTCGACGAATTCGTCACGGAAGCACTGGCGGCCGGTATCCGGCAGTTCGTCATCCTTGCCTCCGGTCTGGACGCGCGCGCCTACCGGCTGCCGTGGCCCGCCGATGCGACCGTCTACGAACTGGATCGGGCCGAGGTGATCACGTTCAAGACGCGCACGCTCGCCGACCTGGGTGCGGTGCCGGGCGCCGAGCACCGCCCGATCGCCGTGGACCTGCGTGACGACTGGCCCGCCGCGCTGCGTGGCGCCGGCTACCCGATCGACCGGCCGACGGCCTGGCTGGCCGAGGGCCTGCTCATCTACCTTCCGCCCGAGGCGCAGGATCGCCTGCTGGACAACATCACCGAGCTCAGCGCCCCCGGTAGCCGCATTGCCACCGAGAACACCCCGACGGTCAGCGTCGAGGACCTGCAGGAGATGAGCGAACGGATGCGCGCCACCCAACAGGAGTGGCGGGCCAAGGGGATGGACCTCGGTGACGAGGTGGACGTGGCCGAACTGTTCTACGCCGGCGACCGTACCGAGGCGGCCACCCACCTGGCCGGGACCGGCTGGACGACGACCCTGCGCACGGGCACCGAACTGTTCGCCGAGTACGGGCTGGCGCCGTCGGCCGAGGGCGTGTCGTCGTTCGGTGACGTCGTCTACGTCAGCGCCACCCTCGGGTGAGCGCGCAACGCACGATCAGCGAGGTCATTCCGGCCGCGCCGGACGTCGTCCGCGATTTCTATGTCGATCTGGACAACCTGCGGACGCTGCACCCGCTGATCGTCGCCGTGCAGCGCACCGCGCGCACCGTCGGACCCGACGGCTTCGTGTCGGACTACCGGGTGCAGGATCGAATTCCATTCGGTCGCACCACGTTACCGGTCACCTATACCGCGACGCTGCATGTGCCGGTCGAGGGGGAGGTCTGGACCGAGGCCCGGCAGTTCCCGCGGGTGCGGCTGCGAGGCCGGGTGTCGTTCGACGAGGTCGATGCGGGAACCCGGCTCACCGAGCGGTTGAGCATCACCGCGCCGTGGCCGCTGGCCGGGTTCACCGCTCGCCAGGCGGTCGCCGCGCACGCCGCGATGTTGGCCGGGATCCGCCAGCATTTCGCGTAGTCGGCGCCGCACCGCCGGAGCGGGCGGTAGAAAAGTGTCAGCCGGTGCGGGCGAGCAGCTCGCCCGCCGACGCGAGTGACCGCAGCGTGTCGTCCCGCGCGTCGCCCATTCCCACGATGCAATCGACCGTCAACGGGGCAAGGACTTGCGTGAGGCCGTGGCCCTCGTGGCCGAAGAAGCCGGCCAGCTCGAGCATCACGGCTCCGTGCACGAGGCTCCAGAGCCGGCCGGCGACATTCAGTTCGCCGTCGTCGCGGATACGGCCCGAGGCGATCATCCGGCGAACGGCATGTCGCAGTGCCTCAAAGGATTCCGCCTGCTCGGCACGATCGTTGGCGCTCCCGGTGCTGGTGACGTCGGTGCGTTGACCGACCACCGATGCCGGGGACGTGGTGCCGAAGATCAGCTGATAGCGCTGCGGGTCCGCGAGCGCGAACGCTCGATACGCCGCGCCCATGACGAAGAAGTCGCAGACCGGATCGTCGGTCTGATCGGCGTCGGTCAGGACCCGGGTGAACCGCGCGAACGCCTCGTCGGCAAGCGCGTCGATGACGCCGGTCATGCCGCCGAAGTGGGTGTACACGGCCATCGTCGAGGTTCCGACCTCCGCGGCGAGGCTGCGGACGCTCAGTGCGTGCAGCCCGTCGCGCTCGAGTACGCGCATACCCCCCTCGATCAACCGCTCCCTGGCCTCGCTCACCATTGCGATCCTGCCATAACGCTGTTATACATGAGGCATCGATAACGCTGTTATGGAGGTTCGTCATGACAAACCGCTATCTCGAGGGTTCGTTCGCCCCGATCGACGACGAGGTCACGCTCACCGACCTCGAGGTGTCCGGCTCGATCCCGGACTACCTGGATGGCCGTTACCTGCGCAACGGCCCGAACCCGATCGGTGAGATCGATCCCGAGCTGTACCACTGGGTCCTCGGCGACGGCATGGTGCACGGTCTGCGCATCCGCGACGGCAAGGCCGAGTGGTACCGGAACCGGTGGGTGCGCAGCCCGCACGTCGCCCGGGTCCTCGGTGAGCAGCGGCGCACCGGGCATACCGGGATCTCTGCGCTCGGGGCCAACACCAACGTGATCGGACATGCCGGCAAGACGGTCGCGCTGGTCGAGGGCGGTGTCGCCAACTACGAGCTGACCGACGAACTCGACACGGTCGGACCCTGCGACTTCGACGGCACGATCACCGGCGGGTACACCGCACACCCGAAGCGTGACCCGGACACCGGGGAATTACATGCGGTGTCCTACAACATGTTTCGTGGAAACACCGTTCAGTATTCGGTGATCGGCGTCGACGGCCGAGCGCGGCGCACCGTCGACATCGAGGTCACGGGCAGCCCGATGATGCACGACTTCTCGCTGACCGAGCGACATGTCGTGTTCTACGACCTACCGGTCACCTTCGACAATCGCCAGGCCGCGGAGATGACGGTGCCCCGCGGACTTCGGCTGCCGGCGCGGCTGCTTCTGTCCGCCTTGATCGGTCGCGTCCGCATCCCCGACCCGATCAGCGCGCGGACGCCGTCCGGGATGAGCGCCGACCGTCGGTTCCCGTACTCGTGGAACCCGCGCTACCCCGCCAGGGTCGGGGTGATGCCGCGCGAGGGCGGCAGCGCCGACGTGCGCTGGTTCGATGTGGAACCCTGCTACGTCTTCCATCCGATGAACGCCTATGACGACGGCGACACGGTCGTGCTCGACGTGATCCGCCACCCGAAGATGTTCGACACCGATCACCTCGGACCGAACGAGGGTCCGCCGACGCTGGATCGCTGGACGGTCGACCTCGCCGACGACAAGGTGCGCGAGTCGCGGATCGACGACCGCGGACAGGAGTTCCCGCGCGTCGACGAGCGGCTCGTCGGCAAGCGGCACCGCTATGGCTATGCGCCTGCGGTCGGCGAGGGCAGCGGTGGGACCGGCACGCTGCTCAAGCACGACTTCGTCGGCGGAAGCAGCCAGGCGCGGTCCTTCGGGGCGGAAAAGTCGCTGGGCGAGTTCGTCTTTCACCCGTCCGCGCCGGACGCCGACGAGGATGACGGCGTGCTGATGGGCTACGTCTACGATCGGTCCACCGACCGCAGTGAGCTGGCGATCGTGGATGCCGGGACGCTGGAGTCGGTGGCCGCGGTCAAGTTACCGCACCGGGTGCCTGCCGGTTTCCACGGCAACTGGGTGCCCACGGGCCAGGTCTGATCCGGTGCAGGATCAGCTCGCGGGCACGCTCTCGCCGGCTGCGACCGCCTTGGCCCACCGATAATCGGCCTTGCCGGCCGGTGAGCGCACGATTTTCGGCTGGCGGATGAAGGCTTTCGGGATCTTGTAGCGGGCCACCGACTGCCCGCACACCGCGGCCAGGTCCTCGTCCTCGGCACTGGCGCCCTCGGCGAGTTGCACGACGGCCACCACCTCCGAGCCCCAGCGTTCCGATGGCCTGCCCACCACCACGACGTCATAGACCGCCGGGTGCGCGGCGATGGCACGCTCCACCTCTTCGACGAAGATTTTCTCGCCACCGGAATTGATGGTCACCGAATCGCGGCCCAGCAGCTCAATCCTGCCGTCCTCCAGGACATTTGCCCGGTCACCCGGCACCGACCAGCGCACCCCGTCGATGGTGGGAAAGGTGCGGGCGGTCTTGTCCGGATCGCCGAGGTAACCCAGCGGGATCAGGTCACGGCGTGCCAGCCAGCCGCCGCCCTCGCCGGGTGCCAGCACCCGGCTGAAGTCCTCGGCGACCACCGCGGTATCGGACTGGGCGTCGAAGACGGCCGCGGTCGTCTCGCCGCCGGCGGTGGAGAAGGTGCTCAACTGGGCGCCGGATTCCGAGGCGCCGACGGCGTCGAGCAGCATCAGGTGCGGCAGGGCGCCCAGGATGCGCTCTCGCACCGTCGGTGAGAGGGCGGCGCCGCCGTTGGTGATGGTGAGCAGCCCGGACAGGTCGTAGTCGCCCTTCTCGATCTCCTCGACCAGCGGTCGGGCCACCGCATCGCCGACGACCGGAATCGTCAGTACCCGTTCACGTTCGGCGAGGCGCAGCACCTCGGCGGGACGCAACCGCTCCACATCGTCGGGGATGACCAGTCGCCCGCCCATGGTGATCGCGTTGTATGCCGCCCACTGCGCGGCGCCGTGCATGAACGGCGGGATCATCAGCATCGACATGGCGCCCGCGCCGGCGCGGGCCTTCTCGGCGAGTTCCTCATGGGAGGCCAGCGCCTGATTACTGCCGAACGGACGCCCGCCCATGGAGGACAGGAAGATGTCGTGCTGGCGCCACAACACGCCCTTGGGCATGCCGGTCGTGCCACCGGTGTAGAGGATGTACAGGTCATCCCCGGAGGCGGCGGGAAGCCCGCCCGATGGTGCCGGCGTGTTCAGGATCGCCTCGTAGTCCACGGCGCCGGGCAGTAACTCGTTGCCGGATGCGTCGGAAACCTGGACCAGCACCTGCAGGTGCGGGACGCGGTCGCGGATCGCGGCGACCCGGGGCGCGAACTCGGCGTTGTAGATCAGCGCACGGGCCTTCGAATCGTTGAGCAGGTAGACGAGTTCTTCCTCGACGTAGCGGTAGCTCACGTTGAACGGCGCGACCCGGGCGCGGTACGCGCCGATCATCGACTCCAGGTACTCGTTGCCGTTGCGCAGATAGATGCCGAGGTGGTCCTGTCCGGACTCGTGGCCGGCGAGGGTGTCACGTTCGGTGTGGCAGCCCAACCCCGCCGAGGCCAGGAAATGGGCGAACCCGTCGACCCGGGCGTCGAATTCCGCATAATTGAATCGGCGGTCCCGCCAGACCAGAAAGGTTTGGTCGCCGATGGCGCCGGCCACCGTGCGGAATACCGAGGACAGGTCGAAGGTCACGCCACTCATGACAACAGACCATACATTGGCCACTTCTGCGTATGGTCGAGATCGGCCAGTCAGCTTCTGTCTTGGCCAGAAATGTTGTCGCTCTACCGGCCAGCCGGTAGAGCGAGTCTGCTGACAGCGGGAACGACACCGGCACCGGCCGGTGCCACGATTACGGACATGGCATTCGACAGCATCACCGTCGTGGGCGGCTCGCTCGGCGGGCTGGCAGCGGCGCACGAATTGCGTGCGATCGGCGCCGACGTCACGGTCCACGAGCGGTCCAAGGATCGCACCCAGCCGCGCGGCGCCGGCATCGTCATGCAGCCCGAGGTCGCGGACCTGCTGGAGCGGCTCGGTCACGCGGTGTCCTCGGTGAGCGTGCTGTTGCAGGAACGCCAGCAGCTGCACCGCGACGGCAGCCTGACCCGCTACCGTGCGCCGCAGTGGATGACGTCCTGGGACACCCTGTTCGACGCGCTGCGCCGGGCGCTGCCCGACGGCGCCTACCTACTCGACAGCACATTCACCTCGGCACAGGCCGACGGTGAGGGTGTGACCGCAGTTTTCGGCGGTCACCGCGTGCGTTCGTCGCTGATCGTCGGTGCCGACGGGGTGGGCTCGACGGTGCGCACCTCGACGGGGGTGCCCGGGGTGCCGCGCTTCTCGGGCTACGTCGCGTTCCGTGGTCTGGAACCCGAGGCCGATCTGCCTCGAAACCTGATCGATCTGCTCGCCGATAGCTTCACGCTGTTCGGTGTGCCTGGCCTGCAGTTGCTCTGCTACCTGGTTCCCGGTGCCGATGGTGACACGACGCCGGGTAATCGGCGGGTCAACTGGGTCTGGTACGTCAACGTCGGCGAACCGGACCTTGCCGGGCTGCTCACCGGGCGGACGGGGCGCCGATATGACTATTTCGTGCCCGCCGGGGAACTGACCGAGGAGACGACCGCGTGGCTCGGCGCGTTGGCGGGCACCGCTCTACCGCCGCAGTTCGCCGAACTGGTCGGGCATTCGACGGTTTTCATGCAGCCGGTGTACGACATGCCGGGAGGATCAATGCTCGGCAACCGTGTTGTTCTCATCGGCGATGCTGCGGGCACCGTGCGGCCACATACCGCCTCGGGGACGTCCAAGGCATTCGGTGACGCGGCTGCGCTGGCCGACGCCCTCGGGTCCGCCCGAAGCGGACGAGCCGACGCCCTCGGGCGTTGGCAATCACGGCGGCGGGCGCATCAGGTGGCGCTGGCCGAACACGGACTGATGCTGGCCCGTCAGTCACATCTGGGGGATACCGGTCCGCGATTCGGTCCACTGAGCTCCCGCGTGTCGATCCACAGTTGAGCCGCCGGCTCAGGCCGGGAAGAACCCGTCTCCGGTCAGCACCCCGGGCTGCCAGCCCTGCGCGCCGCGACAGAGCATCGGGCGACCGTCGGGTGTCTGTGCTGCGCCCTTGGCCACCGAACACGGTGCACCGGTCTCCTGCACACCGTGCAAGGGATAGGAGATCGTCCAGAAGCCCGTATAGACGGGCGGCCATTGGTTGGGAATCCAGCTGCACTTCATCGCCTGCCCACCTCGGCCGCGCCCGAAGGTGAACAGCTGGGTGTTGTCGCACGGCGCACCGAGTGCGGCGTGGTAGTTCATCCCGGGCACATCGGTCGGGTAGCGGCCCGACTCGTCATCGGCCGCGGCGGGCGCGGCAAAGCTCAGCGCAGCGGCCGCGATCGATACAGCAACCGTCAGTTCACGAATCATGTCCCACCCTTTGCCAGGTCGTGCCCGTACCGCGGCAAAGTTTAGTGGT
>SXGT01577213.1_pt1 | contig 16623 bp, 19 predicted proteins | sample 3176221 | NCBI WGS metagenome assembly SXGT01 (sample SAMN11356862, study PRJNA531348) | freshwater metagenome | isolation source: freshwater sample F1-120 | place: China: Fuxian Lake, Yuxi | collected 2017-12-25 | reverse complement strand
GTTCAACGAAGCATTTGGTTTGCTGGGCATCACTTCCGCCAGTGTTCTCGGGAAAGCAGGTGCGTCTGCGAAAGATCTTCTCAAAGAGATTACAGACGGCACAGGACAGGCCAGTGAGCAAGCAGAGAAGATGGGTTCTGGAATCGAAGGAACTTGGAATAAAGTTCTTGCGTCATTGCAGCTGGTCGGAAAAGTATTCTCTGAGGCGATCTATGAGCCGTTGAAAGCTATCGGTGGGTTCGCGATTCGAGCCGCGGAGGGACTTGCAAAATACATTGAAGAAAACCAGAAGATTGCACAGGTCACAGCTGTCGTCATTGCAGGATTCGTGGCGGCAGGCACTGCGCTGATGGCATTGGGCTCTTTTTCGATTCTTGCCGGGGCCGCACTCGGGACAATCGCATCGGTCTTCACTGGACTGGCTGGTATTGTCGGGTTGACCACAACTGTTCTATCAGGAATCGTTGGCGTCTTTACGGGAATCATTAGCTTCCTGTCTGGGATTGCTGCCGGGATCACGGCGTTCGCTGCAGCCATCGGCTCAATCGGTGCAATCGCTGGGTCAGTTTTTGCGTTCTTGGTCACTCCATTCGGGCTAATCGCAATCGCAGCTGCAGCGGCAGTTGGTTCGATTATTTATTTCACGGATGTCGTGGGAGCAGTACGGAGCGAAGGCGGTCGAGCGCTATCCTCCTTCTCTTCCATGCTGGGAAAGGTCTTTAGCAACGCTCAGGAATTATTTGGCCAACTCTCCGCAACAGTAAGTCAAACACTGACTGGAATCTACGCCGCCATCAATCGAGGTGATATTCAGACCGCAATGGACATCCTTTGGGCTGGAGTGGAAGTCATCTGGTTGCAGGCAACAGGAGGACTTTCGAACCTTTGGGAAAGCTGGATTAATGGATTCCAGTCGATCTGGAACGCTGGCTGGTTTGCACTGGCGGAAACCGTCGCTGAGGTAGCTTCTGCCGTTGAGATGATTTGGGCAAACTCTCTCGAAGGCGTGATGACCACCTGGTCAACAATATCAGGAAAAGTATCAGAGTGGATGCTGATTGCGTCCGCGAAGGCTCAGGGTCTGTCCGCTGAGGAGACAGATCAATTACTTGCCGAGAACCAAGCCATAACGAACCAGAATGTCAATCAGGCTAAGTCGGATGCGGAAAAGCGACGAAGTGATGTTGGTCAACGATTGGCGGAAACAAAAGCCACTCTGAGCGAGAATCAAACAATTGCTGGATCTGGACTATCAGAAGCAGAAGATGCCCGTCTGACGGAAGCTCGAAAAAAGCTGGCAGAAGCTCAAGCAAGACTTGATGCGTTGACTGCGACACCTGAAAACGGCTGGGTTGGTCCAGACAAACCAGACGATCAAAAAGCAGCAGGTTTCGTCGGTCCTCAGATGCCGGACTTCATGGCAGCCATCAACAAGACGATGAATTACGCCGGAACGGCATCGTCCTCGTTCCGTGCTGCAGATGTCGGAGGCCTTGAGACTGGCAGTCAACTCGACGACGTCATCAAGTGGACTCAGAAAACGGCGAAGAATACGAAGAACATGGGAGTCCTCACCTAATGTCTCTCTACATGAAGTTGCAGGGCAATCAGTGCACGTTTGGGGCAGAAGAAATCGAACTGGTTTACTTCGTCCAGGACACTGACGGACCGCTTTCGAATCCAATCGATGCGCGGTTGTGGTTTCGCACGAATGTGCCTGCGACGGCTGGACCTCTTGTTCTGTCGGATATCAATCTTGATGAGGTTGGACCGGGCATCTACACAGGTACGGCAACGTACACTCGTTATGCAGAGCCAGAAGCAGGCGAGACGGTTGGCGGGACATCGAACGAGTGGAACTTCGACTTTGGGTTGTCGAATGCATTGGAGACTCGATCGCGAGAAACGCTGAGTTCTCACATTGCCGGCGCCGGTGATCCGATCGATTTCAAGGGATCGATCAACGTGACAAAGGAAGGCGTCGAGGGAGCCGAAGTCCCGCGACCAACTTCTGGATTTAGCGAGACTCATTACTACGATCCGTCAGCCCTGACATTTGCGTTCAAAAAAGCTCTCAAATTCTGTGTTGGGAAAACCAACGAAGTCGCGTTCCGTGGATACGACCCGGGCGAAGTGATGCTCGAAGCAATCACAGGTTCAGGCCGTGGACGCGAGAATGTTCAGCTGAGTTTCAAATTCGCGGTGTCCGAGAATGCAGACGATCTGACCGTTGGTCCGATTACAGGAATCGAAAAGCCTGGGCATGCACTCGTGTGGGTTTCCTATGAAGTCACTGAGCAAGGCACTGGCGACGACAAAGTTGAGATCAAGACACCGAAGCAGGTAAACGTCGAGCGTATGTTCGAAGCTGCTGATTTTGAATCCATTTGTGGAATTTAATCATGCCTGGTGATATGTGGTTAGACCGCTCGCCAGGAATGAGCGGTGACAGTTCGTCAGAGCGTTTCAACGCCATCAATCAGGTTGCGAGAACAGTCCTCGGTAGTCGCGGAAAGACCGGGTTGAATGTCACTGGATCGCAGACGAACTACGCCATCATCAACATCAAAAACGAAACTGGCGAGCAAGTCCCCTCAGGTGGTGTCCTTGGTCTTGGTGATTTCAATATCTCTCCAGGCAGCAATCTGTCGTCCTTCAAAGAGGGTCCGTCGATCATCGGTGAACTGCCGACAGAAGCAGATCACACAGGGCGATTCGCGATTGCGATTGAGCCAATCGGCGTCGAAAAAATCGGCAAAGCGGCGGTGGCTGGGGCAGTCATCTGCAAGATCGATATGCAGTCTGAAGACGACCAGTTCGCAGATGTGTTCGACGAGGATGTCACCAAGCTGAAAAGCGGTTCCAGCGGGCTGGCCAGGATTATTTCCGTTGAAAGTGGAACCGGCGAGAAATGGGCACTGATTGCGTTTGGTGGCGGGGGTGACTGCGACTGCCCGGACCACATCTATGTCGTAGCGTTTACGAACGCTGCGACCAGCGGAGGCTTCGAGCTCGTCGTGCACGTCAACGGGACTGATTACACAATCGCCGCGTTATACAACTGGCTCAGCTCGGACCTGCAAAGCGCCATCGCAGCAGTCGGAGAATTTGCCAGTGATCCAACAAACTATCAGGTGGAGGTCACTGGAGGAGGTGTTGTCTCTGGAAGTGGTTGGCCTCGAAATGGATTGCGGGTCGAGTTCACGGTCCCTGCTGGCACGGTCCTGTATTTCTATCGCAGTGCGACTGCTCCAACGCTCTCACCTTCGTCCGCATTCGTGCATGTGATTAAGGGGATATAGCCATGTGCCGATGTCAGTTTCCGCCACCTCCACCTCGGCCAGCTCCAAATGCTCATTGGACAGTGCGCCGTTTCAACGGAGACAGTATTGCTTGGAGTTATTCCCATCTGATTAATAGCACGTATTTGTCGGGTACACTTGGAGCGAACCTGACTCCAGACATCATTTACCGTGATGGCACGCACGTGAATCTCTGGGGCATGGAGACAGACGGTAATCGTGCCATCGGACATTATCAGCATGACGTCAACACTGGTGCATTGGTAACGCGCGCCTCGAAGGGGCAGGCTTTGCTAGAGGCACACGCCGCCCTCAGTAACCGTGGGGCGATTCTACCGTCAGGCGACGGCATGATCACGCTGCAGTCGAACAATATCAACAAGTGGTCCGTCAATGGTGCATCGCAATGGGCGTACTCGCCGCCATCTGGAACAAGTGGTTCGCCATCTCACTACAATCTGTGCAGAGACGGAATTTTTCTGAGATGGCAAGTCGGAGCGGGAACATATCGGTACATAGGTCTTAGATCATCGGGAGCAACGGCAGTCTTTGATTGGACTGACACGACGTTTCGAGCGAATGGAATATTGATCTCAAACACGCTGCTTCACTTTCCGGGTAGCTTTCTCGATCTTTCAACAATGACAACGACGCCCATTGCAGGTCTGCCGGGAGGAGCGGTCTATGTTGGCTGGGTCGGGACTAACCTCGTCTATCTTGACGGCACAAACGGCTTGATTGCATACGATGAGACAGGAGCATCAATAGGACTTTCGATTTCCCTTGGTGGATCAACTGCTATCCGAACGACCTCACCTTCAAATCGGTATGGCTACATCTACATTCCGCCAGACGGGAGCGGCATGTGGGTCTCGAAGATGGTCTCAGGGCTCTGTGTCATCGAATACTACGACAGCGGATTGAGCCTGACCGCAACTTACGCGACCAACCGGACAAGTCGAGTCTATTTCACCGTAATGGAGGACACCTTGTTCTATCTGCTCAGCCTGCGTGGATTCGCGATGAATAACGCAGTCATCGACCAGACAGTGTTTGATATTACTGCTCAGACACAGACCGACCACTTATTAATTGTTGATGGTGAGACGTATCAGGTGCGAGCGGGTCGATATGTTAATTAGCCGAAACTTCAACTGTCACAAGGACAGAAAATGCCAGAAGCACAACGAGATGTCAGCGGAGTTCCTGCCGCGATCTTGCCGCCGAACGGACTTACGACAGGCAGCTCGCTCAAGATCGGTGTTCTTCAGAACGCGGATTCATTGCTGTTGTTCTCTCGCAAGGCTGGCGGCGGTACGAAAGGCGGTCTGCAAAAGCAGATGGCGAAGAACAAGAACAGTCTGGGGGGCTCGATCAACACAGTTCCTGATCCGCTTGGTCAGGTGCAGCCTCAAGAACGATGGGGAATCTCACTCGTGCAGAACCTTGTCGGCATGGCTGCCTGTGCTTATAGGCGAGTGCCTACTCGGATTGGCGTCGCAACATCAGCTTCTGCCGCTCTCGGAGCGGGGCCGACTGGCTGGACAGATCAGAACATCGGAGTATCGACGGTCGTTCCTGGATCAGTAGCAGGGACAGCTCCGATTGCGCGACTGACAACGCTGGCAAATGACTGCTTAGAGTGGGATGAGACGATTCCGCCGGAGGCGAAATGCCGAGTTGCCTTTCTCGCTTCATCGGGCGGGGCTGAAGTGGAGATCTCAGTCGGCGCCAAGATCGTCTGGCAAGAGAACCTCACCGGTACGCAAGCAGGTCGACTGATCATCGCGGAGTTCTCCGTTATGCCCGGAGCGAGAACGATTCGGGTCCGACATACGGGGAACGGCACGGGCGTCAAAGCGTTGTATATCTTCGGGATTAATTTCGTGTCTCTGGATCATCCCGTCACGCGAGGGGCTGGGTTGGATACATTCGCGAGCTTCCGCGACAACAACGCATACTCAGTCCAGGGAGAATCAGAAAACTGGTACGCCGTCCAGGATCGCGATGCGAATCTCATTGGCGGTGGTTTTCACGGGGAGAAGCGACGAAAGGCCGATAAAATCGTAATTGATGGAGTAGAAACAACACCAACGGTCGGAGTGCCGTTCGTCTATCAATCACTCGTTATTCAGCAAGAGACAACGATCGATTTCCGGCCCCATGGCGGCGGATACCTCGATGTCGTGTCCGTGCAAGACTTGTCGACTGACGGCACTCTTCACCGTCGTGCTTCATTCAGCGGCAGCGCTCGTGTCGGCATGTTCTATACGCACATGATGAGCGCCAACACCACGTTTTCAGAGGTCGTGTACCCGACCTACCAGACACCAACCGGCATCGGCAAGCACGCCGTCATCGGGCGAGCGCCTGAAGTCAAACTCCGGAATCCAGCCACCGGGCAAACCGTGACCGGCCAATTCAATTTGCATGCGAATGAGCGAGGGGATTACACGGCCGGGACAGGGCACATCGAAGTCCGGCCCGATGATCGGAAACACCGCATTGGAAGAGGGGATTCGGACTCTCTAACGACTTTGTCGATCACAGTAACGCAAGAGTATTCACAATCCTCAATTCAATGGGGCTCAGGTTAGGACTTCACATGCCGACTATTCCTTTCAAAATCACCGACACAATCGGTCTCGATGCGCACCTCAAGATCTGGAATGCAGACGGCGAGTACTACCACTGGTCAACGCAGAACTTCAAGGCGTGGGATCTCGACGACCAGCCGTATATGATGATGAACGAGCTCCCAGTTGCTGGAGTCGGTAGGGCTCAGTACGTCGCCACCATCGAGGGGAATGATATCAACAGCAGCCTGGAGACGCTGTACTATTCCTGGGCTATTTACGACAACGGCACTCCGAATGAGAACGACAACCCGATCAGCTATATTTACGAGATCCCGATTACCGCAGGACGAGAGGGATCATGGTCGACGCCTGGCGACGCGATGGGGCTAGACCCGAACGTGTTCTCATCCCTCGTTGAATCTGGAATTACCGTGAAGTCGCCAACGCTGGCAGACGGAGCGATTCGTCTTTTCGAGGGCAACGACTATCTTGCCGTGATCGGCGAAGCGATCACCCGCACGCTCACTCAGGCCGACAACAATTTTATCGCCGTCTCCTGCCTGCTGGTGATCAAGAAAGGCGACGTGGTCAAGCTGTCGAAAACTGGCACGGTTTTGGTCCCGACCGGACTGATCAAAGTGACTTTCGACATCAACTCTGCAGAAACATTCGCAATTGGTCGAGACTTTTTCGAACACTACATCTCGATCACCAACGCAGTAGGTCTCACGAAAACGCCATGGTTCGGGAAGACGCAGATTCTCGCCTCAGGTATCTCCAACGCAGCGTAAAAGGATTTTCGCTATGCAATACCTCGTTCTCTCATTCTCCCAACCAGCCGGGGAGTGCAACTGCTGGAATCGGTTGCCAGAACAGTGCCGTAAGCTCGGCATCAACCCGGTTCGAGCCTTCAGCGTTTACCACCGTGAAGGCGTCGACCTGAACGACGATGGTGTCATCACCCTGGAAGAGACAGTCGAGAAACCGAAGCTCTACTTCCCTGTCGGCGATAATCCGATGGACAAGATGATGATGATGGCCGGGTGGGCAATCGGCCAGTGCCAGGCGACGTACGAATTCGCGGAATTGGAGATCTCGATACCGGGGGTGACGAGTCCTGTCTAACTACAGCCGTCTGGACGAGTTGGAAAGAAGTGTATCTCCCGAGATTGGCCCCTTATAGACTTGATCATTCAAGAAGCGGAGAACTTTTGTTAGTTCAGGGCCTTTCTCGGGCAGAACAACCTTACCGTTCTCAATAGTGAGGCTGATTCCGTGTTCGTCTGCAGTTTGTTTCAAGTCGTTGACGTCAATCAGATCCAAAAATCCTTTTGAGTTGATTGATTTTATCAGCTTACGCTGGACTGAATTGCAATCATCGGCAAGAGAGGCGTCGCCTGTTATACTGCGGTGGCCAACAAAATCGTTGACTTCGTCGCGAGTAGCTTCGGTGACATAGTCCAAAAGGCTCATCACAGCATTCGCCGTTGCGTAGCTCTTAAAAAACAAATCCCCATCAAAGTAAATGACATCTACTTTTCCATCGACGACTAGCGAAGTGGAAGTGTTAACATCAAATGCACCCTGCCGTAGCAGCAAACTAAGGCGATTATTTGAAAATAGAGCAAAGTTGCGCCAACATTGAAAGTAAACAGTTTTCGTAGAATCCACATGGAAAAGGATTTTTGCATTGCGCATGTTGTCAGACGAAGTGAAGTTTGCAACATCCTCAGGCGTGTCGAGAACTGACTTTATGTAGTCAGGTAGATCGAATCCTGCGATCTTCATCACGCTTTCTTCGTCAGTGCTAAATGTTGGGTCAAATGCGACCTGTTCGACCGAGTCGCTGAAAAATATGGGGAGTGTAGGCTTCAGCAATTCGGCTGTCCGTTTTTGAGCATTTTGAACTAACGGAACCTGCTTCACAACATCCTCACCCGTTGAGCGAAAAACGATGTACGATTTTAGTCCAGCGAAATCAACCATGGTTGGTAAAGCGGTGTTACTCATTTTGTTGTTTCCATGAAGATATAGTCCGAAAGCTGCACGTATCTAATACTTCTAATTGATCGGTGATAGTTTTTCTTGGATATTAACAGGTACTTCATGTCATCCTGTGATTTGATAATATAAAAACGGTATCCAATAATAGACAACACAGGATTAAAGTATAGGCAATTGCCTTGAATGACAAGCAATAAAATAATCCCAGTTGAATAGCAAAAGAGTGCAAGCGAAGCAGTTACATCCTTGATGGCAATTGAAGAAAAAACAGGTAGCATATAGGTCAATAGAAACTCAAGAACTCTGTTGTCTGCTGGCTCGACTTCCTTTGTTTCAATCTGTTCTACAGGAAGTGTACGATCAGCGAACACGATTATTAGGCTACATATGATAACCAATAACGCCGACGCTGCCCCTATGCCAATTGCGTAGCCAATCGCGTGATCCCTAAGCCAAAACGTCAACGCAGCCGCCCCGCCAGCAGGGGCTACCGCTGTAATTGCCAAAAGCACCCGATAAAGAAAACTGGTCATCATTTCACCAATTATGCATTTACACCGTGATACATCAATCATCGGCAAAGTTGATAATAATTCTCCCTTCGATGCTCCCTAAAGGTTATCATTTATCGATACGCCTGTCCATGTCCGAATATTGGTATTTTCATGCGAGAATCGTTCTCGATCCCGAAAGACACGCTGATTCTCTACTGGCGTCCATGGCAAACACGCCTTCAAGGTCGCGTGAAGCTTACGTCTCAAAACCTCTTCCTGATGCGATGCGACAACACAACGGACAACATTTTCTTTCACGCCGGATGGTGCTTCCAGGTCCTCGAACGCGACAAACTGAAGGTCAACCACAACAAGCCGAGGACGGTCATGGAGACGCTTGATCAACTCAAAGAGGTGCAGGCAAAACGGGAGGATAAGTAGCCCACATACGAAGCAAATGTCGTGGCTTTTTGCTCAGTTACGAAATTCCATTTCGAGCCCATTTTTGAATTGCCAGACAGATTTTCGGCGTGTACGATCTTCCACATAACGCAGAGGAGAAGTCAGCCAAGAATGGCTATCTTACCATTGGTTCGATCTGGGATCGGCCTCGCGCCCTGAGTATAGGGCGACAAAGTTTACTAGGATGCCTGCTACATCAATTGATTGGCTGTCGGTTGCTTACTTCGCGAATACCCGCCACATCGGACGTTGCACCGTCTGCAGACATTGAAATCACTCGCTGATCGATTTCCAGCGGTGATGCTTGCTTTGCCCTGCTGTCTCCCTCGCTTTTTGAAACGGTGCCACATGCTCATCGCTTCCATTGCGCTCTCGGCCTGCGTCTATCTCGCTGGATCCTACCGCACCTGGCCGGACGAGCCGATCTGCCAGGCCCAACAGGTCCAGGCGGTTGCCGGCCAGTAAGCAGGTAAGCCAATTCTTTCTCACTGCAAGCGTTTGCAGTGAGCCCACCCCCTCATGCCCGGAAAGGATCGCGTCATGTCTATTGTGCAACCAGTTGCCAGCCCCCAATTACCCAAACTCACGCAGCGTCAACGTGAGATTTGCGACTTCATTCGCCAGCGTGATCGCGAGGGGCAAACCCCATCAGTAAGAGAAATTGGCCAGCACTTCGGGATCAAGTCGCCCAACGGCGTGATGTGTCACCTGAGGGCACTGGCGAAGAAAGGAGCCATTGCGCATCGACCGTTCAAAGCCAGGAGTACTCGAGCAACCGTGCGCGGGATGATTTACCGGGGAGAGGTCCGTTGATTCACGCACGCGTATATACGCGTGCGTGCCTGAAAGCGTCGTTGCTGGGATCTATATAGGTAGAAAGGAGAGATCAACCATGAAACCACCAAGCCACGATCCGGCTGATAATCGCACAGATGAACCCAAAAGCGCCAACGAGAATGCCCAAGGCTATTCCGCTGTTGTCGACGGGGGATTTCGTGGCCGCAAATCCAATCATAAAAACCGCTACAACGATGATCAGCATGGAAATGAGCATCGCAAACTTCCATATCTTGGCAGTCTGCTGAATCGTCTGAATAGGACGACCTGGATTCTGATGCTCATGACTCTGCGGAACAATTCCTCGGGCCGCATTATCCAGAGTCATCGACATCCATGCTGCCGTGGACAGTCCGTGCCTCAATGCTGCAGCCTTATAAGCCTGCAGTTGCTCGTTTGTGAATTTGAGCTTGTCCTGCTGAGGGGCGGTTGTCATTTCGTGGCCCTTTGTGAATCAAGAATCGTTTATGCAGATGTACGATTACACAATTCTGGCATCAGTTTTTCAAGCAGGAATTACTGGCCTTTCATCTCTTTGGCTTCTTGTTCTTGGACTACCTTAAGCGCCTCTCGATCAAGGGTTCTTCGCACCCATTCGGAGAATCCACCGCGATCAACAATCTTCGCAGCTTTCTCCCACAGCTCTCGCTGCTGCTCGCTCACCTTAACAGACAGAGGTTTTCCAGTGTACTCCATGACAAGAGGCTACACTTTAGTAAATTTTATGACAAACATATTGTCACACCGGGTCACACCCGGTAATATCGCGTCCGTCGCTTATGACGGAGCGATTGAAGGACATCAAGACGAGACAGGATTTCTCGGGGCAACCCGATTATCGAGAAGCTCACGTACGTGGCCGTCATCACGTACGTCGAGCTTTTTTTGTGCCTTGGGTCAGGAGGCAACCTGTGATCGCACTCAACATGACGGCGGCAGAGCTGCGAACACTTCGCAAGTTCGCTCACCTGTTTGGCTCCCGTCGAACGAACGCTCAGAAACGAGCCGACGTCAAGAGGCTGCTCATGGCTCATCCGGATTGGAGCAGCTACCGCATTGCCGCTGCCTGCCAGGTCTCGGATGTGCTGGTCGGAAAACTACGGCGCCAGTCAGGCGCAACGCGGACTCGGGAATACATCAACCGCTACGGTCAGCTCGCTGTGATGCAGATCTATCGCATCGGGAAGCCAAAGCAAATCAAAGGAGCCATGAAGCGGCATGTAAGTCACTAAGCAACAACCGCGGATGCGCATAAAAAAAGACCAACCCTGGCAGGTCGGTCTTTCAAATCGCAGAAGCGAAAATCTTTCGTGTGGATCTGAGTCTTATCTTGGCAGAAACGCCTCAGATCCACGGACCAAATCAGTGAAAAACACCGACTCAGCTCCATGAGTCTAAGGTGAGGGATCATCTAATGTCAAGTGGAAACAGCTCTCAAACTGTCACACGTGGGCGTATCGAGCCAGAAGTGCTTTACAACCGCGAAGAGGTCTTAACGCTTATGGGCATTCACCCAGATGCGTTGACTGAATGGATCGAATGCGGCCTCACGGTCCTTCGAACAAGCACGGCTAGAACCGCAACGATTCAGGTTTTGGGGGCGGATCTTATTAAGTTCGCTCGACTCTGGGGCAAAGTGATGGAAGTGCTTGCCCGTCGCGAAGAGAGACAACGTCGTCTCGATGAAAAACGCGAAAATGACAAAGCGGCTCAAGTCCGGAGGCGCATAGAAAGAGAAGGCTAATGGCAAGTGTATTCCGCGAATCCAGCGGCAAATCTCGACTCCAAGTTTTAATTAACGGAGAGAGAAAGTCTTATGCTCTTGGAAAGATCAACAAGAAGCAGGCAGACTTCATCGAAGCTAAGGTTGATGAACTCGAAGTTGCAAAAAAAATAAACATGGGCATGAGCAGTGAAACGCTCGCTTGGATTAAAAATATTGATCCTGAGTTCTTCGAGAAACTGAGCTTGTGGGGGCTAGTTCCTGCGAGTGTTTCCGGAAGGCTTTCGCGTGACATCGACATCGAAAAACTCTTTGAGGATTGCCAGGCTCAGCTGCGACAAAAGCCGAATACGAAAATGAACTGGAGATTGGCTAAACAAAGAGCGATTCGCTATTTGGGCAAATCAAAGCCAATCCAAAGCGTAACCGCGGCCGACGCGAAAGGCTTGCGACACTGGATGCTTACAACTGGCTGGAATGGGAAAGCGTATGCGGAAGGAACGACGCGAAAAACGACTGGTATCCTGAAACAGGTATTTGATCACGCAATTGCGAGAGAGTGGATTTCAAAGAATCCATTTCGTGGGAAAGATCTCCCTACGGCTGTTCGGGCCAACAAGTCTCGCCAGGCTTACATCAGTGCTGAGACCGTGCTCAACGTCATGAGTTTCTGCAGTTGCAATGAAAGAAAGCTAATTATTGCACTAACTCGCTTCAATGGACTGCGTTGCCCATCTGAGCATTTAGGGCTGCGTAAACGCGATATCGATTGGCAGCGGCGGAGGATGCTAATCCATTCCCCAAAGACTGAGCATCACCCCGGAAAGGCAACCAGAATCATTCCAATCATGCCCGAGGTCTACGGCTTACTTGAGAAATTGTGCGATCGACTACAGCCCGATGATTTCGTCGTCACGCTGTACCGCATGCCGAATTCTGGCCAGCGAAAAATGCTGATCCGCGCCATCAAGCAAGCGAAGACTACGCAATGGCCACGGCTGTTTCACAATATGCGAAGCAGTTGCCAGACAGACTGGGAGCGCCGATTCCCAAGCCATGTCGTGTGCCAATGGATGGGGAACAGCTATCGGGTGGCAACTGAGCATTACCTCCAGGTCACCGAGGAAGACTTCGAGGCCGCCACAATGCGTGCACAGAGCGTGCAGTCAACGCCAGTCATCCACAGAGAAAGGACGCCAGTTATCGAGACTCGCCCGGTAAATGCCGAGCAATTACATAAAACGACGATGGATGGCCAAGGTTAACAAACAGCCAAATTCCTCGCCGATGGAGTATGGCCAGTTGGTGGTGTTGTAGGTCGTGATGTTGCCGTCGGCTTTGATGAGTTCAGACGCGGCGATGGTGTTGCTCAGGCCGTCGGTGACGTCTTGAAAGCGGACGGTTTTGCGATAGTTGAAGAGGCCGATTTGATGTTGGAGATCTGGCAGTGAGGTCGGCGGCCAGGGAGTGTTGGCGTTGCTGCCGGGTTGGAACCACCAGACGGAAGGGCCTGTGCAGAAAACGTAATTGTTTCCTGGTCCTGCGTCTCGACCGGAGCCGTTACTGATGTCGTGCTGGTCGGAGGGGCAGAGGAAGGCGGGGATCGACTGTTGGCGGACTTCGTTGTTGGGAGTCGTCACGACGTTGAGCGAGAAGTTGAGCTGATCATAGATCGCGCTCTGTTCGAGGTACGGGAGCAGCATGGCGTGGGCGGAAAAGCCGTTCCAGGAGCGGTTACCATCGCCGTCGCCGGAATTTATGGTGGTGGGCACCTTTTCGAAGTTGCCTTTGGGGAGAAGGCGGTGAGTGTCGTGATAGTTGTGGAGAGCGAGGCCGAGTTGTTTGAGCTGGTTTTTGCAGGTGAGGCTGCGGGCTGATTCGCGGGCTCGCTGGACGGCGGGGAGCAGGAGAGCGACAAGCGTCGCGATGATGGCAATGACCACCAGGAGTTCAATGAGGGTGAAGCCGGTGCGGGAGGTCGACATGGGAGGGGAAAGGAAGATTCTCTGGGGGAATTTCTTGTGAGCGCCATTCCATCTTTCAGGATTTGGATCGTTATGCAATGCTCGACAGGGTACAGACGGTCAAAACCCGCAAAGTTGATCGTCGACGTCGGGAGAACCATCGATTTGTGGGCGGTCATGAATAGAGACATTTGGGGATGGTGGACTTAGAATGATGATCGATGGGGTTCTTCGGAAGAGAGAACTGTTTCCTGGTGATTTCAAGCCACATTGTGAGTCGTTAGATTCCTAGCGCTCACCCTCATCCGCCCTTCGGGCACCTTCTCCCCTCAAGGGAGAAGGGACGAAATGCGGCTCCCTTCAAGGGAGAGATTTTAGACACTCGAGGAGAATTGCGATGACGACTTGGATGGGTGGTTTCTGTGTGATTCTGCTGGCTTGCCAGTTTACTGGCGTATCGCTGGTTGCCCAGGAGCTATCGAAGGAGGCGACGAAGATCGAGTCGTTATCGAGTGAGGATGTCGCGGTTTATGGGCAGGGCAAAACACTGTCGCTGGTTCCTGGGGCGGATGCAATGAGGGCGAAGAAGCTTTCGATTCCTCGGCTGTGTGCGCCGCTGAAGTCGATGGGGTGGAAGGGGCATCCGAAGCGGGAGTTGAAGTTTACGCCGGAGATTGATCATTGGGTCTGGACGTGGAGTGAGGCTACCCAGGGAGATGAGATTGAGGTCGTGTTGGATGGCGAGCCGGTGTTGTTGAGCGAGCTGGAATCGATTCAACCGGCGGCGGATGGGACGTTGATGCTGCCTGCGTGTTTCGCGAAGACTTTTGGGGAGAAGCTGCGGTATGAGCCGCAGTGGTTTAAGAATACGGTGGGGTATTGGACGGGGCCGAAAGATTATGCCGAGTGGTCGGTGACGATTGCTGAGCCGGGGCAGTATGCGGTTGCGGTGCTGCAGGGGCTGGGGGCTGGACAAGGGGGGAGTGATGCTGCGCTGTCACTGCGACAAGGAGATATCGTGAAGGGAGAGATCGCGTTTGAACCGGTGGAGACGGGGCATTTTCAGAATTTTCGCTGGGTGCATCTGGGGATGATTGAGGTGACGGAGGCGGGGGAGTATCAGGTGAGGATTGAGCCGAGGAAGATTGCGAAGGCGGCGCTGATGGATGTGCGGGGGGTGCATCTGGGGAAGCAGGCGAAGGGGGTGAGGTAGCGGTGAAAGAGTCCGTCAGTTAAAACCAATGAATGTGGAAAACAATAGAGAATTTCGATTCATTCCTAAACCCGAGTGATGATGACTGGAAGATCGCTTGCGAGACATTGAGTATAGGTGACCGTGTTTGTGGTGAGATCGTTGGCATCGCACACTTTGGTGTCTTTATCAATCTCGGAACGAGCGTTCCTGGATTGCTTCGCGTGCCGGACATGAAATTGCCACGAGGTCAATTACCCGACTCGCGCTACAAGCTTGGTGATCCTGTTGAAGCTTACGTGATCGGATTTGCTGACCATAACCGACAAGTTGGGTTGCTGCTCGACGAAATACCAGATGATCGCAGACTTCAGGGGGAACTTTGGGAATCTATCTATCGAATCTCCAAACGTCCTACAGAATTAGGAAATTCGCCTGAATTCGTAGAAGGTCTACTGATTTCTCAAGCTTCGTTTCTGCTTCGATGCCTCACGAAGAAGCCACTTAAAAAGTGTAGCGATCAAGCTGCAGAGTTGGCCCGGTCAGTGACAAAAGCACCATCATTCATTGCCGGCATGCTTTGCCGAGAATTACATGGACAGAACGAGTCGTCATTTGAGACGTTCAGCAAACGAGCAGAACTGTTTACTGAGAAGCTGCGAGCTATGGTGATACAGATTTCTTATAGCGGTGACTCCAATCGAACAGGACCGTGAACCCCATCGACTCTCGATGTGTCGTGTGCACAAAGAGAGAAAAGTATGGCAGAGTATCACGAAGTCCGTGCGTCGTTTGATCGTGAGACGATTGTTGTTTATCAGGCTTACAATGATGCGATTGCGGATGCTGCGCTCCAGGCGGGTCGGTTTGTGGCTCCGTTTTCATTGAATCGGATGACATGGGTCAAGCCGTCGTATCTGTGGATGATGGAACGGAGTGGCTGGGGCACGAAGGCGAACCAGAATCGGATTCTCGCGATTCGGATCACCAGAGTCGGCTGGGAGAAAGCATTGAGTCTGGCGACTCTGACGTCGTTTCATCCCCCGGTGCATCGTTCGATTGACAGGTGGCGCAGCGAATTTGAAGCGGCTCAGGTGCATGTGCAATGGGATCCGGAGCGATCGATTCGAGGACAGAAGCTGGAGCATCGATCGATCCAGGTCGGAATCAGTCGTCATCTGATTCATGAGTATGTGGAGAACTGGATTCAGAAGATTGACGATGTGACGGAACTGACGGCGAAGATCTATCGATTGAAGCTTGATGGCGAGTACGCAAGAGCGAAGCGGTTGTTGCCGGTGGAGAAGGTTTATGAATTGCCGGAAGGGATTCGTGGGCGGTTGGGGATGTGAAGAGAATGAAGAGAATGCCTGATGTGGGTTTTGGATAGGAACGCGAATGCCTGCCTATCGCCCACCCTCATCCGTCCTTCGGGCACCTTCTCCATCGACAGGTAATGGAAAGCAAGCTTTTTAAGCTGTCACGATCTTCGAAGGCATGCAGACGTCGCTCATCCGACCTCGAAGACTCGGCCACCTTCTCCCCCGGGGGAGAAGGGACGGACTAGCGTTTGCCGCGTCTTGAACCGCCCTTCCCTTTCTTCGCCCGCGCACCTCGCATTCCCCCTTTTTTGGCGAAGCCGGCTTCTTCGGCGGCGGTGATGGGTTGGCCGAGGTTTTGTTTGAGTTTGGCGATCTGGTCGCGCAGGTTAGCGGCTTTTTCGAATTCGAGGTTTTCGGCGGCCTGAAGCATCAGGGCCTGGAGTTCCTGGATTTGTTCCTGGGTGACGAACTTGGCTTCGTCGCCGACGCCGGAGACTTCTTGGACGACTTTGCGGGCCTTGATTTCTTCTTCGATGCCGCGTTTGATCGCCTTTTTGATGGTTTCGGGAGTGATGCCGTGTTTGGTGTTGTACTCGATCTGAATCGCGCGACGACGGTTGGTTTCGTCGATGGCTTTCTGCATGCTCTCGGTGACGGTGTCCGCATACATGATGACCTCCGCGTTGACGTTTCGCGCGGAGCGGCCGATCATCTGGATCAGGGAGGTTTCGCTGCGGAGGAAGC
>SXGT01031387.1_pt1 | contig 16624 bp, 17 predicted proteins | sample 3176221 | NCBI WGS metagenome assembly SXGT01 (sample SAMN11356862, study PRJNA531348) | freshwater metagenome | isolation source: freshwater sample F1-120 | place: China: Fuxian Lake, Yuxi | collected 2017-12-25 | reverse complement strand
CGTGAAGTTGGGGGGTGAGGGCGCACGGGGGCCGCGACCGGTCCGCCGTGAGCGAGCCTGCACGACAGGTTCAACCTCTCGCAGGAGTGTTAGGGGGCTTTTCGCGACGAGCCGCGGTCAGGGCTTGCCCCAACACGCTGAAGCTTCACGGCGGTGGCCGTTTTCGGAGCCCAAATTCCCATGGTGGCGTGGGAAATCCGGATCCCTGCTAAACGCTGCGTTGTGGAATCGGCGAGATGCGTCATTTTAGGATTTTTACGCCGTCGATCTCGTCGGTGCCACGTCAGCCTATTTCGATGAAATGGCGAAACGCGAGTATGCAGTGCCTCTTGCAGGCGCCACTCGACGCCGAAGCGGAGCGCCGGCTCCACGTAGCTTGTCGAGGGGGCCGAGCGCGCCAGCGACGCCCGCCGAGCCCATGAGCGACATGGATCCGGGGCCCATGCCCTCGGTGAGCCGGTAGCGCACCCCGGCGTCGCCGTACGCGTAGCCGGGAGGCCATCCATCAGCTGGCGATCTGCGCCTGCGCTCTCGGCGATCTCGACGCGGTGAAGAAGGCGGCGTCCCGGGTCCGCGATCCCAAGGGCCCTTCTCCGTGGGCGGATCGGGTTCAACGGGTCGAGCTGCAGAGCGGCGTGCCGTGATCGACGTAGGGCTCCACGGCCCAGTCGAGCGAGATCGTTCGGGAAGAGCCGTACTCGCCGATCGTGCGCTGGTTGGCGCGCGCCATCGCGGGGTAGAGCTGGAACCCGTCGATGAACGGCCCCTCGACGACGTCGACCCGGTAGCCGAACGTGCCGCCGGTTCCATCGGGGAGCTCGATCGCGCCGTTCTTCGGCGGCGTCCCCACGAGGCTCCAGAACTGCGTCTCGCTCGGCGGCGTCCCCCGGCGCGCGTGGATCATGTACCTCGGCGCGCCGAACACGACGCGCGGCGAGATGCCGTTGGCGAGGAGGCTCTTCACCTCCTCGCCCATCGCGTAGTCCCGCCCGACGTAGCCTTGCATCGGCTCACCGTAGACCAGGCGCAAGAAGAGGCGCTGCCCGCGGTACGTCCCCTGGGTGACCTCCTTCGGCGTCGCCGTGGGGAAGAACGCGATCGTGACGGCCTGAAGCTCCGCGGTGATCTCCTCGAGCGCCTGCTCGCGCGACCACCACGGGCCCCCGATCCGGGTCTTCACGAGCGGCGCGGTCGACGTGCCGCCCCAGATGTCGTCGCTCACGCGTTGCGGGCGCTGGAAGTCCTGCTCACGGCCGACGCGCAGCCACCCCGCCCCCGTCATCCAGGCGACCCACTCGCCCTGACCAGCCGGTCCGGGCCGCGTGCGCCGAGGGCGGCAAGGTCCGGACGCGGCCTGGGGCGGCGGGGCGGCGGTGCACGACACCAGCGCGCCGGCGAACGCGCCCGCGGGGAGCTGCGCCTCGAGCGCGTACGCAGGGAGCTCCCACGCGGGCTCGAAGAACGAGTTGAGCGCCTTGCCCTGGTGGCGAACCTGGAACACGTGGAGCAGCTCGTGCGCCACGGTCTGCGCGAGCACGGTCGGGTCGCGGCCGCTCGGGCCGCCTGCGAAGCGCGAGAGACGGATGCGGTTCCCGTCGATGGTCTGCGCCGCCACCACCTTCGTCCCGAGGTGCGCGACGGGGACGAGCGGCGGCGAGTACTCGAAGACAAGCCGCGGGTCCTCGAGGATCCGGGCCATCTGGTGACGGATGTCCTGCCGTATCGTGTTCGCGCCCTGCGGCCACCGCGTGTCGTCGTCGAGCGTCACCTTGAGCGTCCCGAGCACGTCGGGGAGCATGGGGTACGCCTGCATCGTCTCCGGTCCGATCGTCACGCGCGGGCACGGCGAGCCCGGGCCTACCATCCCCGGTCCGGGCGCCGTCGGCGTCGCGACCCCGTCGAAGCAGCTCCACCCGATCTGCGAACCGGCGACGAGCAACGACGCCCACGAGATCATCCCGCGCATTGTCCGACCGCGCATGACGCCAGGGTACACCCCTCGCCGCGGCAGGCGCGTATAAGCTCCCTCCATGCACCGCTTCATCCACTACCGGCTCCTCACCGAGACGCACTCGATGGGCGGGTGCTGGTACTTCGTGCCAGGCGCGCAGATCCCCGCGTTCCTGGCGGAGATCCACGCCACGGGGAACGTCGTCGTCAAGGACACTCCGTTGGCCGAGCTCGCGAAGAAATGGTGGTGGCTCAAGGCGCCGAAGAAGGCGTTCGTCGGCTGGCCCTTCGGGGTATGGAATGCGCACTCCGAGTTCGTCCTCGAGGTCCCGCCCAAGGAGGATGACCACCACGACGCGGACCACATCGGCTCGACGGAGGAGGTCCGCTACCTCCTCGATCGCGGCTACCGCGTGCGCAGCGTCGTGGGACCCTACTGCTGCGACACGCCCCAGGAGGCCGTCAAGCCGCTCCACGAGTACTGGTTTCGGGATCAGCCCAACCACACCTGGCGAGAGCCCGAAGACATGTAGCCTGGGCGGCGCACGAGTCGCGCGGCTACCCCCGCTGGCGCTCTGGCGCGGGCGTCCCTGGCGGCGGCCTGGCCTTTGACATCCAACCGCTGACTTGCTTCTCCGCCTCCCTCTCGCTGGATTCCGTACCGCTGCTGGACCTTGCCAATCAGCCGGTCCCGGGTCGAGCTGCGCCTCGGCGGCCGCCCGCAGAGAGCGCCTCCACGCGGTCCAGCCAGTCCGACCAGAACGCCATCTCGGCCTTGATGGCGCACATCTTGAAGTGGCCCGTCTCGTCTCCGTTCTCTCCGAAGCGACAGGCGGCCGCGGCCCACCTGGCGGCGTCGCTCGACTCTGGATCGAGGAGGTCGTCCTGGGTGCCCTCCGTCAGCGAGGCCCTGGCGGAGGCAAGCGGGTCGTCCCCGGCGGCTTCGGACAGCGCGGACACCGCCGCGAGCCCAGCGGCCGCCGCGCTCGGAGGCGCCAGGCAGACGATCTCGTGAAACGCACTCCCCGCGATGTCGCGAGCCTCCGCCAGGGTGGCGGGATCGTCCGTCATCAGGGCCTGGCGGGCCAGCGCGACGAGCCGCTCGGCGCGATCATCGTTCGGGCGGGCACGGGTGAAGTAGGGAAGGACCCGCTCTGCCGAGCCCAGCGCGAGCGCCCCGACGTTCCGGCGGCCAGCTCCGGGCGCCGACGCGAGCAGGTCGTAGATGTGGGCTCGGTAGAGGGGGCAGACTCCCCCCGTGAGTACGTAGGCCTCGCGGGCGATCGAGAGCGCGCGACCCTCGACGCCGCGCGTGCCCGCCGGCGCGGTGCCGGCAGGAAAATCCTTTGGCACCCGAGTTGACGCCCTCCTCGGCGCAGTCTTCGAACTATTCTTCCTGGTCGCCATGGGAACGGCTCCTCCCTCACGCTCGTGTTTCGCCCTGACGGGGACGCTCGAGCGTGGGTCTCTTGGTAGCGGCTCAGTCGCTCACCTTCCCCACCCCGGTCTGCCCGCTCGTCATCGCCACCAGGATCCCCACGATGCGCTCGACGTCGCGCATGAAATACTCGGTCAGATCGATGGTTACCCGTTGTCCATCGAGTCCCATGAAGAGCCAGCTCGAGCCCGTGGTGACCGCACCGTAGACGGGTTCGCCGGGCCTCTCGTGAGCGCCGTTGAAGATCTGCGCGGCGACCATCTCGGCGATGCACTGCGGGACGCCGGCGCGCACATCCTCTTTCTTGGCCTCCACGATGGCGACCACCGGCGCCTCGATCGTGAGCTGCTCGGGCGACCGGCTCAGCAAGAAGTCGCAGAACCCCGACAGACCGCGCGCCGCGTCGACCGTGAACTCCGTGCCCGAGAACAGGGACGTCGTCTCCCGGCGCTGCCTCCGCACCTCCATCAGGACCGGCGCGATGATCATCTCCGAGCGGGCCTTCTCGGTGGAGATCGCGAACGCGAGCGGCGCCCCCTCCGCCAGCGCATCGCGGAGCTGCGTGCTCACCGGCACGGGAGGGATCTCCGCGAACACCTCCGTCCCCTCGACGACGACCAGTCCGAACTCGCGCTTGAGCTGCTCCAGCGTGAACGTGTTGTACGCCATGGATGATCCTCTATGCGCCCGCTGGCGGAGGCGCAAGCGCGCGGACGACGCCGGCTCGCGCGGATCCGGCTCACGAAGGGCGGCTCGCCCGGGGCCTCGGCCCTCGTCCGCGCAGCGGCGATGGCGGTCGCGTAGCGGGCTCGGGCCGCCTCCCACTCCTGCGCCGCGTCCAGCGGGGCGCCCATCACGAGCAGCGCCCTGCGCTCGGACGACCAGAGCTCCTCGTAGGCGGCGCGCACCCGCTTGAACCCGTCCGGATCGGAGTGGGGTGGGGGACGATGGGCGAGCCATCGATCGGGATGGCGACGGGGCGACCGTCGACCATGCGGGCGGCTACCACACTGCTCCTGAGATCTCAATTGTGACGCCGAGCCCACCACGGAGTGCGTGGGCCGTCTCTGAATCCAGGGGGTCACCTGGGAGCGAGCCCTCGCATCAGCAGCTCGATGGAGGAGCGAAGCCCCCGATCCAGGGCCGCCTCCAGGGTCGCGTACCCCGAGAGCCAGGCGAAGAGGGCGGCGAAATAGAGCCCGAAGAGGTTCTGGGCAGCCAGGGTGGGCTCTATCGCGGGGTCGACCTCCCCTCGCTGGGCGGCAGCCTGCACCAGCTGGGCGATCCTGAAGACGAAGGTCATGGTGAGGGCCTCCACGGCCTGGGCGTTGGGCCCCTGCCCGGTCACCGGGTGAGCGCGGACGAACTCCGAGGCGACGGCCGGGTGCTCGCCGTACATGCGGAAGAGGGCGCGGAAGACGTGGAGCAGTTGGTCCTCCAGCCTGGCCGAGCGAGGGAGGGTGGCGAACGAGCCCAGGACAGCCTCGCTCAGCCGGTCGTGCATCACCAGGAAGAGCAGATCGCGCTTGTCGCTCGCGTAGAGGAACACGGTCCCGGCCGCGACCCCCGCCCGGCGGGCCACCGCCTTGGTCGTCGTCGCCTCGTAACCCTCGGTGGTGAAGAGCTCCCAGGCCGCCCGGCGGATCCGCTCGCGCTTCTCGAGCTTGTTCTTCTCCCTCTGGCCGCCCTGGCTCTTCTTATTTCCGACCATGGTCATCTTTCAGAAAGTCGATGGCCCGAGGTACTTTGTCAATAAGCGAAAAAATTTCGTGAAAATTCTGCTTGTCAAGCCATGTTCGGAATTTATAATATGAGCATGGTCAGTTTTAAAGGGGCGATGACGATGAGCTACGACCCGGCGACGACGATGAGGCAGGCGCGCGCCACGTACTTCGAGGACAACGGCTTCGGGGCCGGCGGCGGGTACGAGGAGCCCTGGGTGGACTTCAAGCTGGGGCCCTTGCCCTTCCCCTTCCCCAACTCGGCGGCCCGCACCCGGACCGTCCCTTACCATGACATTCACCACGTGCTCACCGGCTACAGGACCGACTTCCCGGGGGAGACCGAGATCTCGGCCTGGGAGCTGGGGGCGGGGTGCAAGGATTTCTGGGTGGCCTGGCACCTGAACCTCTCCGGGGCGGCGGCGGGCGCCTTCTTCATGCCAAGGAAGGTGTTCCGGGCCTTCGTCCGGGGACGGGCGAGCCGCAGCCTGTATGGCCTGCCCATGGGCGAGCTGCTCGAAGGCACGGTGGCCGAGGCCAGGGACCGGGCAGGGATCACAGGCGCGGAGGGCCGGAAGGCTTCCATGAGCGACGCGCTGCTCTTCGCGGCGGTGGTGGCCTCGGGGACGGTCCTCGGGGCCCTGACCTTCGCCCTGTTCTTGCCTTTGCTCCCGGTGGGACTGGTCACCCTGGCGCTCCGGAAGATGCGCCAGGAGCGCGGCGACGGCGGCAAGGGAGAGGCCGCGTCCGACGCCAGCACCTGAGCTGGCTCTTTGTGGGTATGCTCGGGGCGTGGCCCTCCTCGACTACGACACCTTCGAGCTTACCCACGACGGCACGACGCGCACGGTTTACAGGCGGAGGCGCCCGGGGAGGCCGGCGGTGGTGGTCATCCACGAGGTGCCGGGGATCACTCCCCACGTGGAGGGCTTTGCCGGCCGGGTCTGGGAGGCGGGCTTCAGCGTCTACATGCCCGACCTGTTCGGTACGCCGGGGAAGGCCTTCAGCCTCCCCTACGCGGTGTCCGAGCTGGCGCGCTGCTGCATTCGCCGCGAGTTCGCGGTGCTGGCGGGCGAGGGCTCGAGCCCCATCACCGGCTGGCTGAAGGCCCTCTGCCGCAGGGCCCACGAGGAGTGCGGAGGGCCTGGGGTGGGCGCTCTGGGCATGTGCATGACTGGCAACTTCGCGCTCTCGCTCATGGTCGAGCCCTGCGTCATGGCCCCCGTGCTCAGCCAGCCCTCGCTCCCCTTCGGGCTCACCCGACGGCAGCGGGCTGCCCTCCACCTCTCCCCCGACGATCTCACGGTCGTCAAGCGGAGGGTCGCCGAGGGATGTCCTGTGCTGGGGCTACGCTTCACCCACGATCCCAGGGTGCCCAAGGCCCGTTTCGACACCCTGAAGCGGGAGCTCGGCCCCGGCTTCGAGGCCATCGAGATCGACTCCGGCCCCAGCAACGCCCACGGGATCCCGCGTATCGCCCACTCGGTGCTGACCCTCGATCTGGTGGACCGGGAGGGCCACCCCACCCGCGCGGCCCTGGACCGGGTCCTCGGGTTCTTCCGGGAGCGCCTGGGCGCGCCGCCGCAGGCGCCTCCGGGGGCCGGGTAGTTTGGCCCCCACGATCCTGTGCTCTATCGTGGGCCGCCGGTGCAAAAGAAAGAGCTGATTCCTACTCCCCTCGTCGTCGGGGCCCGCGCTCCCATAACGATCGTCGAGAACCAGCGCCCGCCCAGGCTGCGGTTCTTCCGGGTGGTGGGCTTCATCCTCAGCCTGGTCTGGTTCTGGTGGAAGACCGTCCTGTCGCTGCTGCTGACTGGCAAGGCTCACACCAAGGAAGGGGCGCGCCGCGCCCGGCGCTTCCTCGAGCGGATGGGCGGTATGTGGGTGAAGGGCGGCCAGATCATGGCCATGCGCCGTGACCTCTTCATGACCGACACATGCGACGAGCTGTCCAAACTCCAGGATCGGGCCCAGGGCTTTCCCTTCCACCTGGTGAAGGAGGTGCTCGAGGAGGAGCTGGGCAGCCCCCTCTCGGTGATCTTCTCCGAGTTCAACGAGCTCCCGATGGCCGCGGCCTCCATCGGGCAGACGCACGAGGCGCGGCTCCGCCACAACGGGGCGCGCGTGGCCGTGAAGGTGCAGCGCCCGTTCATCGCGGAGAACTTCGCGAAGGACGTGCGCTACCTGCATTTCGTGGCCTTCTGGCTGCGGAACCTCGGTATCGAGCCTCAGGGGCGCTGGGACGAGATGCTCTGGGAGCTGGAGAAGGCCCTGGTCGAGGAGACCGACTACCGCATGGAGGCGTCGTCCATCGCGCGCATGAGGAAGACGCTGAAGAGGCACAAGATCTACGTGCCCAAGGTGTTCTTCGCCTACTGCTCGCGCCGCGTGCTGGTCATGGAGTTCGTCGATGGCGTGTTCATGTCGGACTATATCCAGATGGCGGGGAGTGACCCCGACCGGCTGACCGAGTGGCTCCGGGAGAACGACATCGACCCTGCCAAGGTCGGCGAGAGGCTGATGCTGTCGCACATGCGGCAGCTCTTCGAGGACAACCTGTACCACGGAGATCTTCACCCGGGGAACATCGTATTACAGCGGAAGAGCCGGATCGCCTTCATCGATTTCGGGACCATCGGCAGCCTGGACAGATCCCTGCTGCAACGCTACCGCCTGATGTTCGCGGCCATCGCCGAAGGGGATTACGCGAAGGCAGCGGAGATGTTCTTGCTGACCTGCCCGTCGATGCCGGACGTCGACATGTCCGCGCTCAAATCCGAGCTGGTGCGGGCGCTGCGGGTCTGGGAGTCCAGGACGACCATCAAGCAGATGCCTTATTATGAAAAATCGTTGACCAAGCTGTTCGCGATGATCACCGTCCTGGCCCGCAAGTATCAGGTGCCGCCGAACTGGGAGTTCCTCCGCCTGAGCCGCTCGGACCTGACCATGGACGCGTCCCTGCTCTTTCTGTTCCCTCGCATCAACTACCTCAAGATCTTCCGCACCTACGAGCGGCAGCTACGGGAGCGGACGGCGGTGGCGGCGATGAGGCGCAAGGCGAGGCAGCGGACCATGGCGGGGCTCCTTGCGGCCGCGCAGCTCCCCGGGCAGCTCGCGGAGAACCTGTATTTCGAGGGGGAGTGGCTGCGCAAGCGCGCGGTGAGCTTCGAGGGGAAGATCAGCAAGTTCGCGCAGGTCGCCAAGGGGGTGCTCACGCTGGGGGCGCTGGGGGCGATGGCCGTGGGAGCGGGGCTCTTGATCTGGTTCGTGCAGTATTACGGGCGGGAGCAGGCGCTGGGCTCGTCCCGGCTGGATCGGATGTTCCGGCTTCTGGAGTCGTACCGCCCCGAGGTGTGGGTGATCCTCGCGCTGGTGGCGATTTACCTGTCGCGTCGGCTGATGGGGATACGCAACATCCTGGTGCGAAAGAGCTACGAGCGCCCCACCACGCGGTGAACGGCGCGGCAGCCGCGCACCGGGATGGTTTCGTGGCTGGAACGCAGTTCCACGACGGCGACGCTAGAAGCCGGGCCACCGAGCCTTGGGGCGGCGCTCCTTGACGACGACGATGACGGCCTGCGCGGAGGGGGCGATGCCACCCTGCTCCCGGAGCGTCTCGATGGCCTCCTGAACCTCGCTGAGGAGATCGCCTGGCTTGCCCTTGCGGAGCTTGTTGATGTCCTTGCGGCGCCTCTTCCCCATGTCGATGACGACAGGGGTCGAGGACGCACCCCGGTTCTCGGCGGAAGGGGGGACGGCGCTCATCGCAAGGCTCCGGTGGGGTGGGACCAGGTGGGATGGGAGAGGGTACGCATGGGACGAAGGACCCTAGCACGGCCAGCGGGCCGGAGGAGCCTTGTCGCCGGGGAGCGGCCGCGGTATGCTCACGCCGGTTAAAGAACCGCTTATGATCCGAAAGTGAGCCATGACAACGGAGCTCCGCCTGCCCAAACAAATCAAAAGGGTGACCCTGCTGCAGGCGAGCCCCCCTTCAGCAGTGGGGGGGGCTCCGGTCCTGGTCTATCGGGCGAAGAAGAGGCGCCGCAAGGGGAGCCGGGAGCTCAAGGGGCTGGAGGGCCTGACGCGCCGCAACGTCGAGGCGACGCACGCCTTCGCGAAGACCTACCTGGAACGGCACGGGCGCTCGAACCGGAGCAAGAAGGACGGGTGGATCCGTGACCTGGGGCGCAACCTGTTCAAGGCAAACCGCAGGGCCGGCAAGAAGCTGAAGATCATAAAACTCTTCCAGTGGTGAAGAGCCAGCGGCGTAAAGAACGAGCGTTCGAGCAACGAGGCGCGGACCGGGAAACAGGAACATGCACACGCGCTTTGAGGCCCTCGGGGCTTACCTTCCGGCCAAAATCCAGTCCACCCGGGAGTTGCTCGAGCAGATGCCGACCCCGCCCCCCTTCAACCTGGAGGACATCACCGGGATCAAGAGCCGCCGTGTCTACAGCGCGGAGCCCGGCGCCTACGAGGACTCGCTGTTCCTGGCGGTGGCGGCTGCCAGGGACTGCCTGAGCCGCTCTCGCTACTCCGCCGCGCAGCTCGACGTGGTGATCTCCGTGTCCATCAGCCGCTTCGTCGGGGGCGAGCGCGCCTACTACGAGCCGAGCTTCGCCCTGCTCGTCAGCCAGGCCATCGGCGCCCACGGGGCGATCCATTTCGATCTGTCCAACGCCTGCGCCGGCATGTTGACCGGCGTCTGCATCCTGGACCGCATGATCAAGGCCGGCCTCGTCAAGAACGGCATGGTCGTCAGCGGCGAGCAGATCACCCCCATCGCGGAGACCGCGGTCCAGGAGATCAAGGACGCCTACGATCCGCAGATGGGCTCGTTGACCGTCGGTGATTCGGGCGCGGCGGTCATCGTCGATCCCGCCGAGGACGACGCCGACAAGCTGCATTACATCGAGCTCCTGACGGCGGCCGAATACTCTCGACTGTGCATCGGCATGCCGAGCGACAAGACGGATAAGTGCGCCCTCTACACGAACAACGCCGAGATGCACAAGCAGGAGCGCGTGCAGATGTGGCCGCGCTTCCAGATGGATTTTCTGGCCAGGAGCGGGACGAGCTTTGCGGAGGAGAAGTACGATTACGTCATTCACCACCAGGTCGGGGTGAAGGCCATACGCAACTTCAACCGGTTCGGCGGCGCCCTCTTCGAGGCGGAGATGCCCGAGTCGCTGACGGTGGTCGAGGAGCTGGGCAATACGGCCACCACCTCGCACTTCCTGGTGCTGCGCGAGCACCTGCGGAGCGGGCGTCTCCGGCGAGGCGCCAAGGTGCTGCTCGTCCCGGCGGCCTCGGGGCTCGTCACCGGCTGCGTGGCCGTAACCATCTCGTCGTTGGAGGTCTGACATGGGCGCGATCATCCGTGGCGTGGCCGTCAGCCAGGACGCGAAGGTGCGCAGCTCCATCGCTCACGCGGCCGCCGCCGGTCGCGCGTGCATCGCCGCCGCGGGCGTGGAGCCCCGGGAGATCGGCCTGCTGATCAACTGCGGGGTGTACCGCGACGACAACATGCTCGAGCCCGCGATGGCCGCGCTCATCCAGCGCGAGCTGGGTCTGGGCCTCGATCCGACCAAGCACCCCGGGGAGAAGACCGTGCTCTCGTTCGACCTGATGAACGGAGCGTGCGGCGTGCTCAACGCCGTCCAGGTGGCGGGGGCGTTCCTCGCGTCCGGCGGGGTGGATCATGTGCTGATCGTGGCCAGCGACGCGCACCCGAGCAACCAGGATCACCCTTCGTTCCCTTACGCCAACATGGGCGGGGCGATGCTGCTCGGGCGCGGTGAACGCGAGGGCGCTGGCCTTGGACGGCTGGCCGTGCGCGCCAGCGCCGGAGGGCCGCGCGGCGTCGAAGGCTACCTGCGCTTCGGGCCGCGCGGTCGCGTCGACGTCACGGTGGAGCGCGAGCCAGGCTACGCGGAGCGCCTGGGGGAGCTCGCCGCCGCGACGGTCCGCGACTACGTCGAGGCGGAGCGGCTCGATCTGCGCGAGACGCTGCTCGTCACCTCGCAGCCCTCCCCCGATTTCGCGGCGAGGCTGGCCGGGCGCCTGGGCCTGGGCGAGGGCGCCGCGCTCTCGGTGAGCGGGGTGACCGGGGAGCCTCACTCGGCAGCCCTGATGCTGGGGTATCACCAGGCGCTCGCCCGGGGGCTGCTCCAGCGCTTCGCCCAGGTGCTCTTCGTGGCTGCGGGGGCGGGGCTGTCCTGCGCCTGCGCCATCTACCGGCCCTGACGTCGAGCCGCGCCTGCTCCATGAGCCACTCCCCCGAAGGTGACGACCCTGGGAAGTCCCCGACGGGGGACAACATCGCCGGCTGGCTGCGCCTGCGGGCAGGTCAGACACCCGACAAGCCGGCGCTCTACTTTTCGAGCCCGTCGGCCAGGGGCACCTACGAGCATCGCACCTACCGGCAGGTCGACGAGGGGTCGGACGCCTACGCCAGGGGCTTGCAGCGGCTGGGCGTGATCCGGGGCAGCAAGGTGATCCTCCTGATACGGCCCGGCCCCGAGCTCTTCCTGGTGATCTTCGCGCTCTTCAAGCTGGGCGCGGTGGCCGTGGTGGTGGACCCCGGCATGGGGCTGGATCGCATGCTTCATTGCTACCGTGCGGCCGCCGCCGATGCCTTCATCGGCATTCCCGTGGCCCACGGGGTGCGGCTCCTTCACCCTGGCTCGTTCCGCACGTTGAAGACGCTGGTCACCGTGGGGAGGCGGTGGCTCTGGGGAGGGCACCGCCTGGAGGACATCGCCGAGTCCGGCGCCCCTTTCCCCCTGGCCCAGGTCAGGGCGGACGAGCTCCTGATCATCAACTTCACCACGGGCAGCACGGGGCCGGCCAAGGGCGTCGAGTACAGCCATGGCACGGCCCAGGCCATGCTGAGCACCATCGCCGGGCACTTCGGTCAGGGGCCGGAGGACGTCAGCCTGGTCACCCTGACGCTGCTGGGGGTCTTCGATCTGATGCTGGGCTCGACGGTGGTGCTGGCGCCCATGGACCCGTCCAGGCCCGCCTCCGTGGATGCTCGGCGCATGATCGACGCCCTCGCCGCGTTCGGGGTGACGCACATGTTCGCCTCGCCGGCCTTCCTGCACCGGGTGGGATCGTACGCGGAGGCGCACGGGCTACGGCTCCCCTCGCTGCGGCGGGTGATCGCGGGCGGCGCCCCCGTGTCGCTGTCCATCCTCGAGCGCTTCCACGGCCTCCTGGACGGGGAGGCGCGAATGCACGTCACCTACGGGGCCACCGAAGCCCTGCCCATCGCCTCCATCGATGCCCGCGAGATCCTCGGCGAGACCGCCGCGGAGACCCGGGCGGGGCGAGGCTCCTGCGTGGGCAGGCCCCTCGGGGATCTCGAGGCGCGGACGATCCTCATCACGGAGGACGCGATCGCGCGGTGGACGGAGGAGCTGGAGGCTCCGGCGGGCGACGTGGGCGAGATCGTCCTTCGCGGCGCCATCGTCAGCCGGCGCTACCATGACAACCCGCGAGCCGACGCGCAGACGAAGATCGCGGATCCGGCTGGAGCGTGGCACCGCACCGGGGATCTTGGCTGGATCGACGAGCGGGGCCGCATCTGGGTCTGCGGCCGCAAGAGCCAGCGTGTGATGACGGCGGACGGGCCTCAGTTCACGGTGCAGTGGGAGGGGGTCTTCAACGCCCACCCGGCCGTGTACCGCAGCGCCCTGGTCGGCGTCGCCGAGGGGGGCGCTCCCAAGGAGCCCGTGGTGTGCGTAGAGCTCCGCGAGAGGCTGGACGCCGCAGGGCGGCGGCGGCTCGAGGGCGAGCTCCTGGCCATGGCGCGGGCCAACCCCAGGGTCTCCGGGGCAAGGACCTTCCTGGTGCACCCGGGCTTTCCCGTCGACGTCCGGCACAACGCCAAGATCGATCGCGAGGAGCTGTCGGCCTGGGCCGAGGCCCGCCTGGGGGTCCCTGGGGAAGGCACCGCGAGGGAGCGGCGGGGCCGCTGGCTCTGGGCTGTGCCCATCGGGGGCTGGCTGCTGGTGATCTACGGCGCGCTATGGCCCTTCCAGCACCCGCTGCTCCGCGCCATATGGCTCATCGATCTGTTCCTCAGCGTCGTGGTTCATGGCGTTCAGCTCGTCGTCGCCTTGCCGGTGGCGCGACGGGCTGGCCACGGGGTAGTCCAGGCCGTGCTCCTGACCTTCCTCCTGGGCGCGACCTGGTGGCGACCTCTGCGCGCCAGAGGGCAGAGGTCCTCGTGAAGGCGCTGGTGACCGGGGCGTCCGGCTTCCTGGGGAGCCATATCGTCGATGCCTGCCTGAGGCGCGGCGACGAGGTGCGAGCGCTGGTGAGGGCGGGCAGCGATCGGGAGTACCTGAATAGCTTGCCGGAGGTCACCCAGGTCACCGGCGACCTCACGGATCCGGCCGCCCTGGCCGCGGCGGTGCGAGGCGTGGAGGTCGTCTATCACGCGGCGGCGAGGGTGGCCGACCACGGCCGCCGAAGCCAGTTCGTCGAGGCCAACGTCGTCGGGACCCGTCACCTGCTGATGGCCGCGAGGGAGGCCGGGGTGGGGCGCTTCGTCTTTGTCAGCAGCCCCAGCGTGGTCGCGGACGGGCTCGATCAGCTCGACATCGACGAGAGCTACCCCTACCCCGCGCGCTTCCTGAACCTGTATTCGGAGACCAAGGCAGCGGCCGAGCAGCTGGTCCTCGGGGCGAACGGGCCCGGCTTCTCCACGTGCGCCATCCGGCCCCGCGGGGTATGGGGGCCTCGCGACTGGCGAGGCGCCATCCCCAAGATCCTGGCTCGGCTCCTGGCGGGACGGCTACCGGACATGTCGGGCGGCAGGACCGTGCTCGCGTCCCTCTGTCACTGCGACAACGCGGCGGAGGCCTGCCTCCTGGCGGCGCGCTCGGACCGCGTCGGCGGAAGGGCCTATTTCATCACCGACGGCGAGCGGACCGACGTCTGGGCGTTCATCCGGCTGCTGGCCGGGACCTTCCACGCTCCGCCTCCGCGTCGGCGCATTCATCCGGCGCTCCTGAGCGCTCTCACGGGCCTCTGCGAGCTCCTGTGGCGCCTGCCGTTCCTGGCGAGCCGCTACCCGCCGCCGCTGTCGCGCTACTCCGTCTCCCTCTTGACCCGCTCCGCGACCTACGACACCCGCGCGGCGGCCCGCGACCTGGGCTACCGGCCGATCATCGGCGGGGCCGACGGCCTGCTCCTCCTCGAGCGGTGGGTCACCTCGATCGGCGGGCTGCCGGTCTTCCTGCGCTTCGTGAGGTGAGCGGGATCTCGTCAGGGGTCATCCACGAACCTGGAGTGCGGCTGGCTTGTCTGAGGAGCTACTCGAGCTCCTTGCGGTTCGTTTCGGTCCGTTGCCCGAGCGGGCCACCGCGAGGCTCGAGGGCGAGCGCCCTTCGAGGCGAGCACGAGACGCCCGTCCGACGGCTTGACCGCCCCGAGGCCCGGTGGGTATGGTCCAGGCCACCCGATGGCCTACAATCATTTCTCGATCACGGACCTGATCCAGAAGCTTGGGCTCCGCGTCGTGGAACCACGCGATCTCTTTGCGAAGGTTCCGCCCGTTGCCATCGACGCGCGGCTGGCGTGGTACCTCGACGAGAGCGCCCCCGTGGGATTGGACGTCTCCACCGAAAAGTCCCGATCCGAGATGATCGTCACGCCGATCCTGCTGGAAGCGCGGCGCCAGCGGAACCGCGAGGTCAGTCTCTTCTCGGGGACGGAGTTCGCGGTCGATCCGGCGCGTGGCCTGACAGGCTTCTGCGATTTCCTTTTCTCGCTCTCCCCTACGCAGCTTGAAATCCAGGCCCCGGTCATCGCGATCGTCGAGGCGAAGAACGAGGACTTCCGGCAGGGCATCCCTCAGTGTGCGGCCGAGATGTTTGCCGCGCGGCTCTTCAACGACCAGCGCGGGCAGCCCCTCGGGACGCTGTACGGAGCCGTGACGACCGGGAGCAACTGGCGGTTCCTCCGCCTCCGCGGAGACGAGGTGGAGGTGGACGCCACCGAGTACTACCTCTCCCAGATCGATCGGATCGTGGGCGTGCTGATCCACATGCTCGCCGCGCAGGCCAAGACGGGATCGTAAGCGGACCGGCTCGCCCTGTTTATGCGTATGTTCGTGGCTTTGAGCTGGCTCCTGGCTTTTTACAGGAGAACGAGAAGCAGGGGGCTCCGCAGTGGCTGTTTCGAGCGCACGTGGGACCGTAAGCGAATCAAACGGGCAACGTCGACACCCCTCGAAGCCAGACCGGATCAGCGCTGCTGGACGAGCGTGACAGGGTCGGCGGCCCGTGCGGGCTGACACGCAGGAGCGACGAGCGCAAGGCTCCATGCCAGAGCGATCGCGATCCCCGAACGTCGTTCCTCCCGGCTCATCGAGATACGATGCCTCTCTCCCCCCGGAAAGACGAGTCTTTCGCTCGTCGCGAGCCGCACCGACATGCCGCACGTCGACATCGACATCGCGAGGACAGGTGGGATGGCGATGTGGACCCCTGGGATGGCGATGTTCTGACCGCCACGAAGGTTTCCGTCTCCATCGGGAAGCCTTCCGCCGCGGGCATGAAGGCGCTGTCCCCTGGGAAATAGCCTCAACCGGCCCCGCACCTCGGACTACCACCTCGCCCGTCTTTAGCGAGGCTGTTGCCTCCTCGCCTCACTCCCCGTGAATCGAACCACGTTGCAGCCAGAGGAGACGCCCAAAGGTGTCCCGTTGCGAGACGGAAAGACCGTTCCCTCTGAGCCTCCTCCCCGTGGCGCCTGCCCTTCCTGGCGAGCCGCTACCCCGCCGTAGCCGTGAGCGCGTCAAGAAGCGGTACCCGGACGTCACCACCGCGCCGCGGGTGGTCGTCGTGTTCGAGAGCGCGGCGGACTCGACGAGCTGGCTGGAAGCCTCCTCCACATGCACGCGAACCGGCTGCTGCGCAGCGACCCGCGGGCGCAGGAGCTCGCGCTCCACGACTTCCTGCTGCGCCTCTACGAGTCTGCCGCCGCCCGGCTCACGCGATGATGATCGAGAGCGACATCCACCCGGCCTTGACCTTGGTCTTTATCTTCATGAGCGCTACCTTGCTCTGCCTTGCCAGGGCTCTTTCTCGTGAAGATGCACCATGCCGAGTCCGGAGAGCGAACCGACCCGTGGGCGCTGCCCGACAACCCGTTTCGCGCGTGACCATCGGTGGACCAGGCAGGTCCGAGGTGGTAAGCGTTCCGTGATTCAGAAGAGCCCGAGCGAGGAGCGAACGATGAAGGCGAAGACGAAGATCCGGGTCGGCATCAGCGGCATCACGGGCGACAGCAAGACGATCATCGGCGGCTAGCACTCCTGCGAGAGGTCGAGGCAGTCACGTGAGCTCGCCCAGGGTTGCTCGGTAGGTCCATGTCGTTTGTTTCTCACTTTGTCGCCCGAACTGGCGCTCGACCTCATCACGCGTGCCGTCCGCCGACTCGTTCATCACCCTGCGTCTGGCGATAGCCCGAGCGATAGCGCGCTGGCTACCGCGGTGCCCTG
>SXGT01018334.1_pt1 | contig 16624 bp, 16 predicted proteins | sample 3176221 | NCBI WGS metagenome assembly SXGT01 (sample SAMN11356862, study PRJNA531348) | freshwater metagenome | isolation source: freshwater sample F1-120 | place: China: Fuxian Lake, Yuxi | collected 2017-12-25 | reverse complement strand
CTGACTGCAATGGTGACACTGCTCCGTTGGGTGAGCACCACCTGCACCCCATGGTGCTACGAAATCAAGCCCTTTCAATCGTTTAGTCAGCAACAGCCAAAATTCTGCGCAGATATCCTGCGGTGATTCCATGGGAGATTCCCGAAGTGTTTTGGGGGCTCGACCGAAGGCGAACCGATTGCCCATCGGTGACTTAGTGGGTATCGTATACCCCCTTCCTGCAGGCAGCCTTTTCCATGGCCAAGCAGAAACCTCAGCGCAAGATTCCGCACGTGTCGCCGGATGCAGCCCAGAAGATGGTCCAGCTCCCCTATACCGCGATCAAGGACTTCGAGGGTCAATTCGACGAGATGGAAAGTGCAATCGGCATGTACTTCGTGGGCCAGCTCGTCGGCTGGAAGGTCTTGGTGCTGATCCACAACAAGCGCACGATCAAGAAGTATGAGCAATTCCTCGGAATCAACATCCGGGAAGCATTCGAGCCGGTTGGACCTATGGCTGACAAGTCCCTAGGCTACGAGATTGCGCAGAAGCTCAATGCGTTCTGGAAGGCAGTCTCCGGAGAGGTCTCGATAGAGCGCCGTCGGGAAGTGCAGAAGGCGTAACAGGTACGGAATACCCTTTACTTAATGTGAAAACAACTACATTCCAACGTGGAACGACTTAAGCCGACGCAAGCCAAAGCCATTTATTTGGAGGCCACTCGCGGGGGCAGCGAACACGCGGCCAAGCACACGGGAGCGTTCGGGCGACGCGCGAATGGCAATAAGTCTCGGCAAAATAAACTACTACAAAAAAATCTTAAGGCAGCTTTGTGCCATTGCTTTCGTGCCGCGCTAAATGGGGACCATGAAGCTTATATAGCGGGTTGCGGGTCGCGGTTGCGCGAAGAGCTGAGTGAACGTGGACTAAATGTCGAATGGGAGGATCTAGCTGAAGCCGCACGAGAATGCACTGCGCTTGAGGGCACAATCGGAGGGTTTCGTCGGACACTTCGCAAGTTCGGTAAGTCGGAAGATTTGAATCTAGTTGGGACAGGTGTCGATTTAAATGCGCTCGCGCGTCAAATACCGAAGAAATTGGACCAGACGTCGTTCAAGTTGCTCGAAGGCAAAATTCAGATCAACCTAACCATACTCGCAACGCTCAGGAAGGTCATCGTCAAGGCCGTCTATATGAAGGAGCTTGACGCACTAATCAAGGAGGCAAGGACATTCCTCGATCAGATGGGTGGAATAAAGCGGGAGCCGCTGTTTCGTAGTGCCACAATTTTTTGGGCGCTGCGCGGATATCTGCGGCAAGGTGTCGCGGCCAATAACATTTACTCGCTTTCCTGGAGGCCAAGTAATCGAATGCAGTTGGCCGATCTAAAGCGTGATCTGTTTCATGTAAGGACACTGCAATTTATGGCTAGCGGCAATGGGCAGAACCTATTGGGGGAGATCGACTCGTATCTGACCGAAGCGGCAAAATATGGCGCAAGTGAAGTACGCATTGAGCTTCGGCGAAGCTCCGAGGACTCCCGAGATAAATCTCATCTTTCCAGGAGCGCTAGTTTTCGGCATCACAAATGGTCAGCCGAACTACGGTCAGACGATCTCGATGACCATGAAATCCTCTCCGACTGGTTCCTAGAACCACCTCTCATTTTGGCGGATATGCTGAAGGCCAGAGGATTTCGCGTATTAATAAACCCGGACGAGAAACAAACGGCGGATTCAGTTTCGTATAAAGTTGTCTTCTGACAATAGACGGTGCACAAGTGCCTATTTGCCGCCTGTTTCACCGATTCCAAGACCGGTTCGAATAAGCGTGATTGTTTCACCACTTTGTATGAATACATTTCGCGTGGCCTGTGCTGTCCATGACAACGTCGAGTTAATCGTGCCTTGCGCCAAAGTCAACCACTCTGGATCGTAGTCGTGCGATGCTCGAACAATGGTGCTTCTTTTCCCCACTCTAAAGAACGCGCGATTCCCACCAAGATTGGGATGAGTCATATCGCATAACAGTTCATAGTACTTGGCAATTTCTGACCTGCCCCCTTCGGCGCTACCAGTTTCGGGTTCGTAAAGTCCGGGGTTGCAACATTAGCTGATCCGTTGTGTCGCGTCATCGCCTGCGCGCAGGGGATGACGCGCGGCGAATTCCGCCGGCGGTATCCGGCCCAATGAACTGTGCGGCCGGTTCTCGTTGTAGTCGCGGCGCCATTGGGCGATCAGCACCCTGGCGTGTGCGAGATTATTGAAGTGATGATCGTTCAGGCACTCGTCGCGGAATTTGCCGTTGAAGCTCTCGATGTAGGCGTTCTGCGTCGGTTTGCCGGCTGCGATCAGCTTCAGATTGATTCCTCGGCCATAGGCCCATCGGTCCATCGCACGGCTGGTGAACTCCGGCCCTTGGTCGGTGCGAATCGCCCCGGGGGATCCCCGGAACTGCGCGATCTGGTCGAGCACGTTCGTAACGTAGCCGCCCGAGATCCCGTGATCGACCGCGATATCCAGGCACTCTCTGGTGAAGTCATCCACGACCGTCAGGCACTTGATGCGCCTGCCCGTCGAGAGCGCATCCATCACGAAATCGATGCCACAGGTAGCAGTCCGCAGCGAAAAGAGTCCCTCTTTACCGCAGCGAGGCCAAGGCCCGCCTGGCTAGGCGAGGACTGTGGGCGGATGATGGGGCGGTAGCAACTTGGGAGTGGAGGCTCCGGTAGCTAGATGGGCCAGTTCCTGACCGCCGTGTATGCATTGAATTCGACTCGAGAAAGGCGGCGGCGCTTTGACCAACTCGGGGGAGCTATCGGTTCCGGTTGTGGAACCGCGTGTTTCCAATATTCTGGGATGTACCGGAGCTTCCATCGTTGAAATTGTGAAAAGTAGTGCCGCCGATATTCTGCGATGTACCCGAACGTCCGTCGTTGTAGTTGTGGAACGTCGTCCCGCCGATATTCTGTGACGTCCCGGAGCGGCCATCATTGAAATTGTGAAATGTGGTGCCACCAATGTTCTGAGACGTACCGCTTCTCCCATCAGCGCAGTTGTGGAACGTTGTACCGCCGATGTTTTGCGATGTGCACTGGCCGAAAGAGGCAAGGGGCTGACAGGCGACCGTAGCAGCAAGTACGAGCAGGTAGCGTTTCATCGATTCCTCCATTGGTTGTAAGCCTACAAATCAGTGTAAGCCCGCCAGTTGCTTTTCACCCAATCAGTATTGCGCGAGCGCACATATTCACGAAAAAACACCAGTAAGCATTCAGGGCCGGGGCTATTGTTTCGGCATGGGGCTGGGTAAATCTTCCGGACGCCGTTGAGCGTTCATTTGGATTCATCCCTTTGCCGGATCGAGGCGGAGGCGCGAACTACGCGCCGGGGGCTGTGGGCTGATCCTGAGCCGATGCTGCTCTGGAAGTGGCTGGTCGCTTCCTATAGCGCCGCGATTGCCCAGTTCTACAACGGCAACTCGTTCAAGCCGATGCTCGACGCGCATAAGCGTTTTGAGGCCCTGGGAACCCGTGCTGGCGTCCGGCTCGGCTTGGGCGGATTGGAAGTGCGGCTTGCTGAAGACGATGAGGACGCCGCTTACGTTGATCCCTCTGTTGAATTTCGCCCCGAATTGACCCGCCTTTCCGTAAACGACTGACCCGCCCGAAGCGGTTACAGTGACCTGATTACGAGCAGAATACTTCGCTCGAACGCGGGTCAACGCAGGGTGAAAATTCGGGTCAATTCAAGGCGAAATTCAAGAGCCACTGACATCTAGGTCTACTTCTGCGACCCGTACAATCCTTGGCAGCGTGGGTCCAACGAGAATGCAAATGGACCATTGAGGCAGTATCTTCCAAAGGGAACTGACTTCTCTGCGTATTCGCAAGCCAAGCTCAACGCGGTGGCCAGGCGACTCAATGCACGTCCTCGGGGAATTCCAGAATACGAGACACCCGCTGAACGCTTTAACCAGTCTGTTGCGTCGATCGGTTGAAACCGCAGTCGGAAGCGGACAGAATTGCCGCAACGCGATAGCCCCGCTAATAGCCTAGCTGCGCCCGGTAATGACGATCTTCACTGTCTGCATGTCCGGCTTCCCCGACTCCACGACCTCGTAGTGCCAGCCAGACCCGAGGACGTGAGCGGAGATGCGTCAGATTGGCATTGGCGGCGATACCGAATGCACAAGCCGGTGGCAGTTCGCGCAAACGACTGCCACGTCGGCTAACGTAGTGCGCCGCGGCCCTTCGGCAATCGGATCGCGGTGGTGAACGTCCAACTGGCTTGCAACGCGAGGCACAAGCCCACAAAGCATGCACTTGAAGCCGTAGTGCTTGAGCGCCGCGTGCCGAACCGCTGGATCGCGTTCAGCCCAGGAGTAGGTGACCTCGCTTCGCCCCCCTTCTATAAACGACGGCGCAGCGAACCGCTCAGGTACCCATCTGGGCAGTCTGGCAGCCCGAGCATCGAGAATAACCATGGCGCACACCGCATCAGGTGAGCGCAGCCCCCGACCCGCAGCTTGGCGAAGGCGGCGCACTGCCGTGTTGCGCGCATCCAGATAGCTGGTAGTGACCTCGCCGTCTACTACTACCGGGGAGCCGAAGGGCACACGCGGCACGATGACGGATGCCCAGCGTACCGGCGTATCAAGCCCTGCCCATGCGCCAGCCGCGATCAGAACGCCGTCCTTTCCAACACGCTGCGCGGCCTCGGGAGTCGTTTCTTCAGCGCCACGCATCACCGCGTCAGGAAGCAACGCACCCAGTTTCCCTGTCAATTCATGTGACGGGGTGACCACCAGACATGGTCGGGCCGCTGATTTGATGGCCTGAACTACAACTGGCAACCACTCCGGCGACTCCCTGTCGATGACACGCACCGTCACCGTAAGATCGCCATGGCGTGCCGAATCTATCCGCGAGGAAAGCACACTCACAGCGTCGATTCCCATGACGTTGCGGAAATCGTTGAACTTCCCGCCAATAGACAGCGTTGCCGATACAAACGCCACGTTAGGTCGGTTGCTGATCTTTTTCAAAAGGCGACCCGGCAGCTTGTGTGTCAGCACCACGCCACCCTCGTCATCGATGCCCGCGGATTGATACCAGACCGGCTCTCCAAGCGCCTCGGATATGACTTTCGCAGCGGCGCGAATCTCCGGTTCCACGACGCGCGGGGGCTTGTTGATGATCGCGCTCACCGCCTCCGCAGCCGTGGTCAGGGTGATGTTGAGATCAGCCAAGTCGCGGGCCGTGATGGCAAAGTCGCTTTGCAGCGCCGCCATGTCGGGAAGCTGGTCGGCCTCATCGAAGACGATGTAGTCACGTTCCGTAGTCGTGCCGTTGTATTCCCCGGCTAGTCGCTGGTCGATGATTACGCTCGCAGCCGTACAGATCATCACGGTTGCAGCGCGTGCCATTTCTCGTTGTGCTTCATATTCGGCACGGGAAGCAAGCAATCGTGCTGGGCGAAACGCAGCCACCTGGACATTGCCCCGCGTTGCAGCCAGATCAGCGGATGCGAGCATCTGGTCAATCAATGCGTGCGTAGGCAGCACGATTGCAACCCGCTTGCCGGACTGCATAACAGCGGCAAGATAGGCGCGCGTCTTCCCCAGCCCGGTATCGCCTTCAATCAATAGCGGCGCGTCTGGCGCAGCCATATGGCGCACGATGGTGGTAAAGAACTGCTTTTGTTCCGGCGACCTAAATATGCTGTTCTCCACCATGTTAGTAACTACCCAAGCAGCGGTTGGCTTGGTCCAGCAGGGCATTGTTGTTCGTCACGTTGTCGTTGTTGCAACCACCCAATTACAGGGTGGCTTGATCTGTTCCCTCTCACTTTGCCGTGCTGTACAGGTTCTAGCAACCACCCAATTACAGGGTGGCTTGATCTCGAACGTCGCGCCCGATCCCCAAGTGTTGTTCTAGCAACCACCCAATTACAGGGTGGCTTGATCGGACAAGCAGAACGGCATCGTGCCGGTGGTGTTCTAGCAACCACCCAATTACAGGGTGGCTTGATCCTGAGTGTCCGGGTCGATCCCTTTGATTTCGTTCTAGCAACCACCCAATTACAGGGTGGCTTGATCCGTGACGATATCGAGTCTGCGGATGACCTCGTTCTAGCAACCACCCAATTACAGGGTGGCTTGATCATCGAGCGGGTGCGCCGTGAGCGATCCCATGTTCTAGCAACCACCCAATTACAGGGTGGCTTGATCATGCGCCCAATGCGCCCAAATGCTGGTCTCGTTCTAGCAACCACCCAATTACAGGGTGGCTTGATCCTGCGGCCCAATGCTCATCGCCAACTGCTGGTTCTAGCAACCACCCAATTACAGGGTGGCTTGATCCCACTTCACCTCATCCATCAGTTGGATGCTGTTCTAGCAACCACCCAATTACAGGGTGGCTTGATCGGGAGGCGCTCACGGGCGCACCTTCGACAGGTTCTAGCAACCACCCAATTACAGGGTGGCTTGATCAATAACTCCCAGTACAGGGGCGTTGGTAAGTTCTAGCAACCACCCAATTACAGGGTGGCTTGATCTCGCGATCCAGAATGCTGTTCGCCGTTCGGGTTCTAGCAACCACCCAATTACAGGGTGGCTTGATCGCCGTGATGTTCGTGGTGCTTGCCACCGTAGTTCTAGCAACCACCCAATTACAGGGTGGCTTGATCCGAGCCGGTCGTCGCGATCGTTCGCCCCCAGTTCTAGCAACCACCCAATTACAGGGTGGCTTGATCCCGTGGACGAGGTGAGCGTGGTGAATCTGGGTTCTAGCAACCACCCAATTACAGGGTGGCTTGATCAGAAACACGATGAAATGGAGCGATACCGGAGTTCTAGCAACCACCCAATTACAGGGTGGCTTGATCCTGGCATCCCAACGTGAACCCGCTCGACCCGTTCTAGCAACCACCCAATTACAGGGTGGCTTGATCCCGGAGTGCTGAAAGGCTTGCTCCCGACCGGTTCTAGCAACCACCCAATTACAGGGTGGCTTGATCCGGCTCTCGGCAACTTGCTGATCACGCAGCCTTCTTGAACGGATCGGTGCTGGAAAACTCGACCACGCTCGCCGGTTTGAACCCGCCGATCGTGATTTTCTTGAGCAACTCACCCTCGAAAGACACATCGAACACGCCTGCGATCTCGCCACACCCTCGCGCAACCTGCGCGCCAAGAATTGGGCGAAGCGAAAGAGCGTTGAGCGCCAGTTCCATCATCGGCAGATCGCGCTCGCGTGCGTTCTCGATGATCAGTCGCCCCACCAAATCAATGCCCGCCGGTAGCGCGAAATATGAAGTCAGCGTGCGTGAACTAACCCGCATCTCACCCATCTGAGATTCGTGCTTCGCCGCCAGCGCCCTTGCCTCTACAAGCGCCTTCTCCAAATCCTTCGTGTCGGTCTTCTCCTTCGTGGCTTTCTTCAACTTGCGCTCCAGACCACCGACTATATTGGCAGCGGCGGCGCGCTTGCTGTTTGCATCGCTTCGCCCCAGGAACGCATCCCGGTCAGCGGCGGTCAGCGAGTCCAGTACTCCTTCAGTGTCCTCCAAGTCCTTCCGAACCCCGGTGAACACATCTGGCAGCACGTTGACCGACGGCACGAAGTGCGAGACCAGTAAGCGCGACTTGAGCGACATGCCCAACCCAAACAGATCGGCTATCGGATTCTCGTCACGCTGCTTCTTGAGGGCGATGAGGTCAATCACCTCGCCGGACTTCTCGCTCTCCGCATCCTGTCCGAGCAGATCAGCGTATGCCTTCTGCAACGTGTAGTGCTTGCCCGTAGCAGCCGCCTTGAACATTGAATCCGTTGTAACGGCACGGCGCAGGAACCCGCGCATCGTGGTTGCCGGTAGATAGCCAGTCTGTTGCTTATTCCCGGTCTCATCTACGCCACGGGTCATAATCGGGAAATTATTGAATCGATTAACGCCAAAACCTCCCTCCGCCTCTGGCAGGGCGATGGACAAGGGAGCGACGGTGCTGATGGTGGCTTTGATCGCAATGGTTCTGCTCATGTTCATCCCCTTCGCTAGATTTGAATCATTCCGAAACCAAACGCTTTGGCTTTGCCGCCAACGCCCGTGGCAAGTGCATTGCTGAATTTCGCCGAATCCGTCACCTTCAGCACGCCAACAAAGTCGGTCTTGTCCACCGTAAACTTGCGTCCAGTCTTTTCGATCATCTGCATACCTGCCATGCAGTGAACGGTGATAACGGCGAAACCATGGCGTTCGCCTTGGCGATCCAGCCATCCATGGCGTGCCTTCCAGTCGGCCACGGGCCAATAGCAATGCCGCCCCTTTTTCTTCGTGCCGCAACTGGCACGCAATTCAAATCCGATTACGTCGCCGGTATCGACCTCGCGTACCAGACGCTGGGTCGCCCCGATTTGTTTGCCGGTTCGGACAACCAGGTGATCGCCGCGATCAGCGAATAGTGCGGGTGCGCCAGCGGTCAGGCCCGCGACCATCCTGTGGAGAGCGTAACCACCGGCTGACAGTGGCTTGGGTAGAACATATTCGTTCATATGGTTCTCCTTGAATGTTGTGAAACCAATCACGCCTCTTTCTTCCTCCGCGGTGCCTTTGCTTCCTTGGCCCGCCATAAAATCTTGTGAGTCTTTGACCCGTCTTTTGCAGGTTCTACGGTGTAGTCGAAGGTTTCCACTCCCTTGCAGGAGCAGATGCGAACGGCACGCAGGTCGTACGTTGTGAACAGGTTCTCAACTGGCACGGGCTTCTTGTCGAACTCGATGAGAAGCACCGGCCCGGCTTTCAGGTCATCGAGCGCGGCTGCAAAGGCTTCGTACCGCGTCATGTCGGAGTACCTGATTCCCTTTGCTGCAAGCTTGAACTGCATCGTCGCGCCATCTGCCCTGATCACGGCCCAGCCCGATGCTATCCGCTGCGCGGTGCCGCCCTTTGCCATCTTGTGACCGCTGGACAAGGCTCTTTGCGCATCCACCGCAGCGTTGCCCGTCTGCTCTACGAGGTGCCGTCCGAACGCACTGTTGAACATTTCAAGCGTGTTCACCGATCACCTCACTGCGGTGCGTAGCAGGCAGTCCGGTTCCTGACGTCCCAATAGGCCGGTCGCCAAGCTGCATCGACCACCGGCCCGGACTTGTCACCCTTGAATGCATCTACCGGTACGGGGCGTAGCGGCTCGCCAAACGGCCCAACCACACCATCAAGTTCGTCGGCCTCTACCGTCCAGTTCTTGACCTCGCCAAACCCGCTTGCGCGGCGCTTGCCAATGAACTGCACCGATTCAAGCATCTGCCCGATCCGGTCCCCGTCGCCCTCTGCGTACCAAGTGATTGTGGGAGCGGTTAACACCGGGTATGTGTTCATCACGTTCGTGAGCGAGGTGTCGAACTTCCTGTGCAACTCTCCGCTTCTGTTTTTCTTGATTAAGTCCGGGTCGATACTATGACCTGGGCGAAGACTAGCAATGAATACCGCACGTGCTTTGTCCACCGGCTCGTAGATTGCGGCGGAGGCATGCCACAGGCCACCGGTGTTGATCAGAGGCAATTTGCTGTGGGCAACCTCAATGTCACCGGTCTCATCGAATCGAATGGCAGCAAGCAATCCATCGAGCGTCATATAGCCAACGCGGATGAATGGCGAGCGCATAAGCGCTGTCACCTTGACCTTCTGACTCATGGCTTCCCCCTTAAGAACCGCAAGCGATCAGCGAGTCATGCTACCCCTCGGCAATTACCCGCTGCACCCTTATGGGTGCGCGATGGTGCGGCAAGTCTGCTCTTGACACCCGCGGTACCATCTTTGAGATTTGCACGACCTGCCGCCAAAGAAGGTAATACTAGAACTTTCCGCTGGGGACATACGGAAGGCCAAGCCCTCTATCTTTCCATGCGCCAATCTCCGTTCGCACTACTTTGTATCGTTGCCCGGAAAATTTCCATAGCTGGTGGTAGATCTCTGGATGCCGACTCCATGTCTCGATGTCTGCAAATCCTTTTGTTGAGCGCTTCGAGATTGCAAAGCCACCCTGAAACTCGCCAATCGTTCTCCACCGATTACCGCGGTTCTTCAAAATGGCGAATTGTGGGCCTCCACTAAACGGCTCGCCAGACTGCACAATCAATTCGTCTTTGCCATCGCCGTCGAGATCGACCGATGCAAAGGCAATGGGCCAAGACCAAGTGCGTTCACCATCCGTTGCCTTTTCTGTCATCCATTTAGGAAGCGCGTCAAAGGCTTCCTTCGGCATGTCGTCCGCCTTCCATATTAAAACGGGGGCATACGTTTGAACTTCGTTCCACGGCTTCCAATAGTGGGGCGCAACGGAGGGTGACGCGATTTGCGCCGGAACACTACCGCTCGGTATAGCCAATAACATCACCAAAATGGCGATACGCATTGGAATCCTTACTTTCACGCTGCCTTATCCAGTTGTTGACGGGATTGGACAATTCCACCGAGGCTGTCCGCGCCGAGGTTCATGAAAATCCATTCTCCTTAGCGTTGAGCAGGTTTCCCATGAGCCTGTCGAAGAATCTACGCCTTGAATGACCTCTTTGGGAGGAAATGGTCAGGTTGCGAAATGGTTGCTTGAGGCCGACATTCACCAGATCTTGCCTAACCGAGCTCAGAGATACAACGTAGAGCAACAAATCAACAAGACGGTCAAAATGGGCCCGGCACGCACCTGTTAGCCCGTCGCCAAATCAAGGAAGCTGCCTAGCGTGTTGAATTTCGCCCCGAATTGACCCGCCTTTCCGTAAACGACTGACCCGCCCGAAGCGGTTACAGTGACCTGATTACGAGCAGAATACTTCGCTCGAACGCGGGTCACCGCAGGGAGAAAATACGGGTCAATTCAAGGCGAAATTCAACACCGGATCCCCAAACCCGTCGGCGCGGTAACGCGCGGAGAACCCGGAGCGGTACTCGTTCTGCCGGATGTAGGGCCGCACCGCGTCCTCAAGCTCGCGGGCCAGATCGGGCTCGTCAGAGGCTACTGGTGCCATAGTTCGTGGCCGAGGATTCCCAGGTGCTTCCTGGGCGAGTCCGCGTTGATGAAGACCGCCCGGCCGAACCTCGACTGGGTCATGCCCTGCCAATCGGTCAGAAGCTCGGAATTCGGCGGCGCTTTGGAGGGGTCGAACCGGAACCCGACGACTTATTTCCCGAACGCCCCGGCGATTGCCTGGAGGGCCGGATCGTCAGGCAGACGAACCGGTCGGAAAACACCGTTCGGAATATCTCCGGTGCTGGAGTATCGGCGGAGCCCTCGCTTGGCGGCGGCGATGGCCTCTTGCGCGGCTTGGTCATGTCGGTACTGTCCAGCGCGATCCGACGCTACTGCTTGGGTTTCTTCGCGGCTGAAAGAAGGCGGACGATCTCCAGCATCCGCGGGCTCGGCTTCTTGTCCAGCGGCATCGCCTTGATCTGCTTTCGCAGCGCCTTGATCTCGCCGGGTTGCCAGATAGGTACTGAGCGTGAGGATGCCATCTTCGCCGTACTCCGTATTGAAGAACTCGACGCCGCGGTTCGCCCACCACCGACGCGCTTCCGGCGGGAACATGGTGGCGTAAAGCTCACCGCCTTCGTTATGCTCACCGCTTTCCTTATGGTCCAGTATAGCGCGGACCATCGATGAGAGTGGTTCTCGGGACTTGGTCCCGAAGGCCTGCCCTTTCTCGGGTGCGTCTATCCCCGCTAGCCGGATCGTGTGGTGAGCCTGTGCCGCGTCCAGAATCGTGATCGTGTCCCCGTCAGCCACCCGGATCACCTTCCCAGCGAGCTCCCCCGCATGAGCAACCCCCAGCCAGAGGGCCAGAAAGGCACCCAGCCACACGCCTACTTTAGTCCGTGGCGGTGCGTGGACAGCCGAAGCTGCCGCACCTGTACGCACTCTATTGGCTTCGGAGACGACCATGTCTACTGCCAACGCTCCAAGACCGTTTCAGTCTACCCCTGCGGGTCGTGGGAGCGGGGTGCTGGGTGCGATGACGCGGAACTCCCGGCATGATTAGAATTCCAGTATGACACTCGCTGGCTTGCTAAAGCAGATTCGATTGCGGGCAGAGCCATATTGCCAAGACGTCCGACCAGATTCGGCGCAGGCCGTTCTCACGATACTGACGGGCATGGGTTCGCTGCCAACCCCTGAGGGCGAGGTCATCCGAAAGGTCCTTGGAGCACTCGCCCTGGCGCACACCGATCGAGAGTTCTCCGACGACGAATTGGCGGCACTCACGCCACTGCCGCTCGTCGCGCTATCCCGCTTGACTGAGGGAATGATCGAGGGCGAGCTACCCGCCACCGAATTGCAGACCATGCTGCGGCCATTCCTCGTCAGAGCTCATTGAGTGGAGGGCTCCTGCGTACAGCGGTAAATCTGACCGCTTCCGGCCTGAAGCGGATAGTCTGGATTTTTGGGTGACGATGATCCTAAGATCCCTAGGCAAGTCAGTCTACCCAGGCGGCTGAACTAGAATCAATGTGTTCTTTGCAGCTTGGCAGCAATACAGAAGCGCTGTAACCACCAGCACACCAGCATCGCTGTGGCTTGCAATAGGTTTTCTTGAAGGTGCTGGGAGGCCGTGTCGATTCGAATTTTTTGTGAGGGGCACGTGTCACTAAAGGAGACAAAGAAACGGTTGATCCAACTACTCGCTCAAGCGGACAACTGCGTGCTAGCGCTGTCGGGCAAATGGGGCACGGGCAAGACCTATCTCTGGAATGAGGTCAAGGCCGGGTCTCGCGACGAAAAGGTCAAGAATGCTCTCTACGTTTCGCTGTTCGGCCTGTCGAGCATTGACCAGGTCAAGCGCAAGCTCATCGAATTTGCGATCCCCGGCGTAGAGTCGCACGGAGGGTTGTTCGACGGCCTGAAGAACTTGTTCAAGGTAGGCGTGAAGGCCGCTTCGGAGCACTACAAGGCATTGGCGGCTATCAACGACTTGAACGTGTTGTTGATGGCTCCTGTCGTACTTCGCAACAAGATGATCGTTATCGACGACATCGAACGCAAGCACGAGAAGCTGGGCATCGACGAGGTGCTCGGCTTCATCGACGAATACTCGCACCAGCATGGCTCGCGGTTTCTCCTTGTGCTCAATGACGACCAGCTCTCAACCAAGGACGATCAAAAAAAGCTCTGGGCAACGTTTCGCGAAAAGGTCATCGATCAGGAGATCAAGCTGTCGACTTCTGCCGACGAGGCATTCTCCATCGCCATTGGACTGAGGCCGTCCAAGTACGCTGAGGCAATCAAGCAGGCGTCTATCACATGCTCCCTGACGAACATCCGCGTCGTCGTCAAAGTGATCAACGTGGCCAATCAGATTCTTGCAGGCCGAGACTTGGACGAGGCCATCCAGGTTCGGGTGGTGCCATCCATCGTCTTATTTGCGGCCATCCATTATCGTGGCATGGATGATGGGCCTGATTTCAAGTTCGCCTTGAATGTGGGCAACCCCAACTGGGCGGAATTTGCTAAAGACGAGAACAAAGAGCCTACCCTTGAGAAGAAGCGGGAGGACGGCTGGCGGATGCTCATGCAGGAACTGGGTATCCAGGTCTGCGATGACTTTGAGAAGCAGCTGGTCGCATTTTTGGAGTCAGGCCTTTTCGAGGCTGCCAGCATAGAAGCTGTCATCGATCGCTATGTCGCGGAAAGGGAAGCAATGGAGGCGAGGGAAGCCGCCCACAGATTCCTCAAGCGGGTTTATTGGGACCACCGGGTCGATGAGGCGCAGTTGGTGGCCGAATCCGCTGTCCTTCCCGCAAGCGCGGGCCTTCTCGATCCGTTCGTCGCAACCGAGCTCGAATCAGTTCTTGCGCAGTTGCCTGGAGGGGCGGTGATCGGCGACGCGATCGTCGATGGTTGGATCGTGGCTTACAAGGGGAGCAATCCGTCCACCGTGAATGACGCGAACCCTTTCAACAACCCGCTCCATCCCAAGATCAAAGCCGAGTTCGCTGCGATCAAATCAACCGCTCAGGCCAACGCAACCGTCGTCGATGCGTGCATGCACCTCTCTAAGAATGGAGGGTGGGGAACGCTGCAAGAGGTAGCCCTGAGGCAGGCAACGGCGGCCGACTTCGAGGCCGCCATCCGCGAGATGGCGGATTTGGACGAGCTTAGCTGTTTTATGCGTCAGATGATCAAGATGCGACTTCAGCGTGCGACCTACGATCCCCACTTCGGTACAGCGACGGAGCGTTTTGTGGATGCGTGCCGAACGATCGGCAACGACGCGGCATCACCTCGCTTGGCGGGTCTGATCCAGCGGTTGTTCGGTGGAACTGCACTAGCGTCCGAGCTCGCGCCGGAATCGCATGCCACCGGGCAAGCGCCGCGCAACTGAGCTTCTGTAGTTTTCCGCGACCGCGCCTGGCGGCAAGCGGTCATTGGCGCCGACCTATCGGCGCGGCTGACCGTCCTATCCTGCCGCACTGCGCCGGTGAAACTCGGCAGTTTGGGCACCGACGCGGCGAGCATCCTGTCGGCTAGGCGCCTGTAGTGCCCTCGGGGGGGGGCAGCCCACTGTGCGGGTACATATGGGGGTACGGTGTGTGATTGGCAATTTATTAAACTAGGAAAATCAGTTAGATATAATTTCTGGCGTGACTTTGCGCAAAGATCACCGCCGCCGCGTTCGCCGCCAGCGCCGCCTTCACCACCTCGCGCGGGTAGACGCTGGTCTGGCCGAGCGTGCCACGGAACATCTCGTCGGCCTTCAGCACGCGGTGCTGGGAGTCGAGGAACAGGGCGACGAAGACCTCATGCTCGCGCGTGCCGAGGGAGATCTTCAGGTAGTCGCGCACCGCGGCCGGCGAGGTCAGCGAGTCGCCGGCGCGGATGTCCTCGCCGAGGCAGCGCCGGGCGACCTCCAGCAGCGCGGCGAGTTGCGCGCGCTTCGCTTCGCCAAGGCCCTTCACGCGACTCGTGGCCGCGCCGGCGCGCAGCAGGCCCGAGAGCCCGCCGGCCTGCGCCAGCAGTTCGCGGCCGAGCTCGACCGCGCTCTTGCCGCGCACGCCGGTACGCAGGAACACGGCGAGAAGCTCCGCATCCGACAGCGCCGCCGCGCCGTGCGCCAGCAGCCGCTCGCGCGGCCGTTCCGCCTTGGGCCAGTCTGTGATTGCCATATACAATCCTCGCCAATCAACGCCCGGGACGCCCGAACCGATGACACTGGAAGGCAAGCGCATCCTGCTGGGCATGACCGGCGGCGTCGCGGCGTTCAAGAGCTGCGAGCTCGCCCGGCGCCTCGGGCGGGTGGGTGCGGATGTCCGCGTCGTCATGACCGAGGCGGCGACCCGTTTCGTCACCCCGGTGACGATGCAGGCGCTGACCGGACAGACCGCATGGACCGACCTGTGGGACGCGCGCGTGCCCGACAACATGGGCCACATCGAGCTGTCGCGCGACCGGGACCTCATCGTCGTCGCGCCGGCGACGGCGGATTTCATGGCCAAGGCGGCGAACGGCCTCGCGGATGACCTGTTGTCGTCGATCGTGCTCGCGCGCCGCTGTCCGCTGATGCTCGCGCCGGCGATGAACGTCGAGATGTGGCAGAACCCGGCGACGCAGCGCAACGTGCGCACGCTGCACGGCGATGGCGTGCTGTTCGCCGGTCCCGTTCCGGGCGGCCAGGCTTGCGGCGAAACCGGCATGGGCCGCATGCTCGAGGCCGCCGAGATCGCCGAGGAGATCGAGGCCTGCTTCCAGGACAGGATCCTCGCCGGCAGGCGGGTGCTGGTGACCGCCGGCCCGACCGAGGAGCCGATCGATCCCGTGCGCGTCATCACCAACGCGAGTTCCGGCAAGATGGGCTACGCGGTGGCGCGTGCCGCGCGCGAAGCCGGCGCCGAGGTGACGCTGGTCAGCGGTCCCACGTCGCTTCCGGGACCCGCGGGGGTCGAGCGAATCGACGTGCGCAGCGCGGCACAGATGTTCGACGCAGTGAAGAAGCACGCCGGCGCCTGCGATGTGTTCATCGCCGTCGCGGCGGTCGCCGACTACCGGGTGAAGGCGCCTTCGGCGCAGAAGATCAAGAAGGGCGCTTCCACGCCACGCACGCTAGAGCTGGTCGAGAACCCGGACATCCTGGCGCACGTGGCGGCGATGAAGAAGCCGCCGTTCTGCGTCGGCTTCGCCGCGGAGAGCGAGGACCTGGAGCGAAACGCCAGGGTGAAGCGCGCGAAGAAGGGCATCCCGCTCTTGGCCGCCAACCTCGCGCAGAGCGCCATAGGCGCCGACGAGAACGCGATCACGCTCTTCGACGATGCCGGCGCCCATGCGCTCGGCAGGGGCCCCAAGCTGGAGCAGGCGAGGAAGCTCGTCGCCCACGTCGCCGGCATGCTCGCGAAGAGGAAGCGCTAGCGGTGCGCTCGCTGGATGTGAAGATCCTCGATCCGAGGATCCGGGACAACATGCCGCAGTACGGCACCCCGGGCGCGGCCGGCCTCGACCTGCGCGCCTGCCTCGACGTGCCGCTCACGCTCGCGCCCGGCGACAGCCAGCTGGTGCCCTCCGGCATTGCGATCCACCTCGGCGATGCGTCGCTCGCCGCGATCGTCCTGCCGCGCTCGGGCCGCGGCGCGCAGCACGGCAGCGTGCTCGGCAACCGCGGCGG
>SXGT01011990.1_pt1 | contig 16624 bp, 8 predicted proteins | sample 3176221 | NCBI WGS metagenome assembly SXGT01 (sample SAMN11356862, study PRJNA531348) | freshwater metagenome | isolation source: freshwater sample F1-120 | place: China: Fuxian Lake, Yuxi | collected 2017-12-25 | reverse complement strand
GCTGCGGCTGCGGCTGCGGTTGCGGTTGCGGCCTGGCCGAGGCCCGAGGCCGGAGGCCCGAGGTCCGAAGCCGGCCGCGATCAGCAACCAGAATTCTGGCAGGTGTCGAATTGCTGGCTGCAGGTGGACAGCACGCACGAGTCGCACGCGGCGGTGCCGGGCGTGGCGCAAGCCTCGCCGCACTGGAAGTTGACGCACTTCATCAGCTCGACCGCGGGCGCGCTGGAGGCGGCGCAGGTGTCGACCAGGCAGGTCTCGGCGGCCACGGCGTCGTCACCGGCGTCGCGCACGCAGGTCAACGTCGTCGGGCAGGCCTGGGTGCCGGTGAAGACCGGACCCGAGCCGGGGCCGGCGCACAGCTCGGTGGGCGTGTCGAGGCGCGGGTAGTACGACGCGATGAACATGCACATCTCGTTGGCGTCGGCCGACGGGCCCTCGACGATGGTGCGGCCGGCCTCGCCCTGGAAGTCGCAGTGGAAGTCGATCACCGAGCCGGCGCTCACCGCTTGCGTCGGCTGGTAGCGGCGCGGCTCGATGCCCTGCCAGTCGGTGGTGGCGAACAGCTCGGTCGGCGCGGCGCTCGGCGGTGACGCGCTGTCCTCGAGCACGGCGCGGTAGTCGGTGCCGCGCTTGTGCATGTGCGACATGCCGAAGATCAGGTTCACGTCGCCGGGCACGTTGCAGCGCATGTGCGCCGTGGCCGCCTGGCTGGCCGGGACGAGGATCGCCCAGTCGTAGAAGAACAGCGTGCCGGCCTCGACGGCGGCGGGGGACGGCGTGTACCAGAGGTTGAGGCGGACCTGGGCGGTGAGGGCGTCGGCCGACACGTTCAGATAGTGGGTCTGCACCAGCAGCACCGAGCCGGCGGCGGCGCGAAGTCCGACGTCGGCAGGATAGGCCAGCTCGCCGGTGGGAACCTGGGCGGCGTAGGCGATGCCGGCGACGCCGAGGTCGGAGAACTGCGCGCCGGTGCAGTCGAAGCGATCGAGCGAGACCGCCGACGGCTGGAGCGCCGTCTGATAGAGGAGGAGGTGGTGGGAGCCGGTGGTGTAGGCGTGCTCGAAGCGGGCGATGTCGACGGTGTCGGGGACGACGACGTACTGACACTGCTCGGTCTCGCGGCCGGGCTCGACGACAACGTCCATCGCGAGCTGGCGGCCCATGCCGGGGGGCGGGGCCTCGAGCAGCGGCGCGCCGGCGTCGGGCGTGAGGTCGTCGGGGGTGTCGCCGCAGCCGGCGGCGAGCGCGGCGGCGGCGGCGAAGGCGAAGGCGACCACGCCGTGGAACACGGCGGGCGTGGCGCGGGGTGCGCTGGCGTACGGCAGCGGGGCGGCGCGGAAGGCGATGCTGACGTCTCGTGCCCTGGCTTCGGTCGCGGAGATGGAGCTCATGGCGGCGACGAATTGCACCCGTCGTGCCCGACGCCGTCCGTGTGATGTCGCGCGATTGCGCGCCGCCCGCCGTCCCCGAGTCACGGAACGTTACCCGGCCGCGCGCGCGCGAGTAACGAGCCGTTACGGGAATGGATCGGGCGCGGCGATGGTGATCACGCGCGGCGCTTGGGCGCGAGGCGGCGTTCGACGTCGGCGACCAGCGCGCGGCTGTCGGCGAGGGTGGTGCGCAGCGAGGTGGCGTGGGCGCGCACCCGGGCGGCGACGGCGGCGGCGCGGGCCGGCGAGGTGGCAGGAACCGGCAGGTTCTCGAGCTGCTCGCGCTCGAAGCGCGGGTGGTGTCCGCCTTCCTGGCCGGCGGCGAGCGCGGCCTGCACCGGCGCCGAGAGCAGATAGGGCACCAGCCCGGCGGGATCGATCGCGCCGGCGGCGCGGCCGGGCTTGCGGCGCAGGACGTAGAACTCGGTGGAGGCGATCACGGCGTTGCCGCCGGGCGCCAGCGCGAACAGTCCGTCGTCGACGAGGGCGATCTGACGCAGGTACGGGCGCAAGCGCGAGACGATGACATCACCGGGCGCGAGCGCACGCTTGGCGGAGCCGATCGCCGACGGCGCGATCGGCGCGTGGCGGGCGAGCACGAAGCCGTCCCAGGCGTGGGTGGTGTCGAGCACGAGCACACGGGCGCGGGCCGAGAACGACGCGGCCTGCACGTTGTCGGTGACGATGTCGACGAGGTCGCCGAGGCGGCGGGCGCCGGTGCGGCGGCCGGCGACGCGCACGGTGCGGCGCGGATCGAAGCGCTCGGGGGCGAGCACCAGATCGTGGCCGAGCTCGCCGACGGTGCGGGTGACGTGGCGGCCGCCGGGGGCGCCGGGGCCGAGCGCGTCGTCGAGATCGTGATCGACGTCGCCGCGCGCGTCGTACCGGAGGCGGCCGCGGTGGTCCTTGCCGTCACGCTCGCTGATGAAGAAGCGGATGGGCTCGTCGCGGGCGGCGCGGCGCGTGACCGGCGCGGCGCGGCGGGCACCGATGACGACGCAGGCCTTCTGGCTGGTGTGGGGCTGGAAGGTGTTGCGGCCGAGGCCGAGCACGTGCGTCACCTGCGCGCGTTCGAGCAGCCACGCGCGCACGAACGCCCACGATTCGCCACCGACCTTGTTGTGGGGCAAGACGATCGCGAAGCGGCCGCCGGGACGGAGCAGTTCGATGCAGCGCTCGATGAAGAGCACATCGCGCTCGACGCGGTGGCCGCGGGCGAGCTCGTAGTGGTCGCCGTAGGTGGCGCCGACGTCGCCCGCAAACGGCGGATTCGTGAGAATGAGATCGAATCCGCGGGGCGCTTCGCGGTGCCCTCGAATTCCATCGCCATCTCCGACAGGCTCCACTCCGGAGCCTGTCCCCCTCTGGAGGGAGTCCAACCGGGCGATGTGCGCGGGATCGGCGCCGGAGGCGGCGAGCATGATGCGGGCGACGCGGGTGGCGCGGGGATCCTGGTCGAAGCCCCAGGGGATGCAGGTGGGGGTGCGGGCGAGGGCGTGGACGAGGAAGCCGCCGGAGCCGCAAGCGGGATCGAGGACGTGGGCGCCGGGGGCGGGCGACATGAGAGAGACGATGGAGCGGATGACGTGGCGGGGGGTGAAGTACTGGCCCTTGTGGCCCTTGGCGGCGCGGGAGGTGATGTGTTCGAAGATGGCGTCGAGGCCGACGAGGTGGTCGGCGAGGAGGTGGGCGCCGTCGAGGACGGTGAGGCAGCGGGCGAGATCGGCGGCGGACAGGCCGCTGGTGCGGCTGGGCTCGATGATGCCGGGCCAGCGGGAGGACGCGGCGGCGAGCAGCTTGTGCACGTGCGACGGCGCGGCGAGCGGGCCGAGGCCGGACTCGTGGGCGAGGCGTGCGACCAGGAGCGTCAGCGCCTCCTCGAAGGGATCCTCGCCGGTGCGGGCGCTGATGATCTCGTCGAGGCGGACCGCGATCGACGACCAGTCGCCGGTCTGGTGAGTGTGCCGCTTGGCCACGCTCGGAACCTACCCCGCCGGTCTGTTACGCTCGGCCAGACATGGCGCACGATCTGGTCATCCGTGGCGGACGCTTGTTCGATGGCACCGGGGCCGAGGGCCGGGAGCTCGACGTCGCGATCGACGGCAACCGGATCGCGGCGGTGGGCACGGACGTGGGAGCCGGCCGGCGCGAGATCGACGCCCGCGGCAAGATCGTCACCCCTGGCTTCGTCGACATGCACACCCACTACGACGCCCAGGCGTCGTGGGATCCGTTCCTGACCCCGTCGGCCTGGCACGGCTGCACCACCGTCATCATGGGCAACTGCGGGGTCGGCTTCGCGCCGGCGCGGCCCGACAAACACGACTGGCTGATCGGAATGATGGAGGGCGTCGAGGACATCCCCGGCGCGGCCATGCACGAAGGTATCAAGTGGGGCTGGGAGAGCTTCCCCGAGTTCCTCGACGTGCTCGCGGCCCAGCCGCACGCGCTCGATTTCGCCACCCAGGTCCCGCACTGCCCGGTCCGCGCCTACGTGATGGGTGAGCGGGCCAGCGAGGTCGAGGCCACGCCCGAGGAGATCGCGGCCATGGCCCGCATCGTCGAGGACGGCCTGCGCGCCGGTGCGCTCGGCTTCTCGACCTCGCGCACGTCCTTGCACAAGACCATCGACGGCGAGCTGGTGCCGGGCACCTCGGCCGCCACCACCGAGCTGCTCGCGATCGGCAAGGCCATGCGCGCCGCCGGCCATGGCGTGTTCCAGAACGTCATCGAACACACCGACTCGCCCAAGGCGTTCGGCTACATGCGCGAGCTGGCCAGCCTCGGCGTGCGCGTGGTCTTCAACCTCAACCAGCCCGACTGGGCGCCCGAGCTGTGGCGCGAGGCGCTGCGCCAGCTCGACGCCTGCGCCGCCGATGGTCTCGACGTGTGGGCCCAGGCCGCAGGTCGCTCGATCGGGATCCTGATGGGCTGGGAGCTGACCGCGCACCCGTTCGTCACCCATCCGAGCTTCGTCGAGCTGCTGCGCGAGACCGGCGGCGACGGCGCCGCGCTGCGGGCCGCGCTGCGCCGTCCCGAGATCCGCGCCCGCATCCTGGCCGAGAAGCCCGGCGACGCCGGACCGTTCGGCAACTTCATCATCCGCGCCTTCTCCAAGATGTTCCCGCAAGGCGACGCCATCGACTACGAGCCGGCCGCCGCCGACAGCGTGGCCGCCCGCGCCCAGCGCGAGGGCCGGCCGCCGCTCGAGGTCGCCTACGACGCGCTCAGCGCCCGCGACGGCAAGGCGATGGTCTACTTCCCGCTCTTCAACTACGCGTACGGCGACCTGCGCATGACCCGCGAGCTGCACCTGCACCCGCGCATCCGCATGGGCCTGTCCGACGCGGGCGCCCACTGCGGCGCGATCTGCGACGGCGGCATGCCGACGTTCATGCTCACCCACTGGACCCGCGATCGCGCGCGCGGCGAGCGCCTGCCCTTGCCGCTGGTCATCCAGCGCCAGACCCGCGACACCGCCTGGTTCTACGGCCTGCGTGATCGCGGCGTGCTCGCCCCTGGATACCGCGCCGACCTCAATGTCATCGACTACGACCGCCTCGGCTTCACCGATCCCGAGATCGCGCACGATCTACCGGCGGGAGGACGTCGCCTGGTCCAGCGTGCCCGCGGCTACGAGCTGACGGTGTGCGCTGGCGTGCCCATCGTCGAGAGCGGCGAGCTCACCGGCGCGCTGCCCGGCGTGCTCGTACGCGGACCGCAGCCGCCGATCGCGGGGTGAGCCCGTGACCCTCGGACCGCCAGGGCATCCGCGCTTCGAGGTCATCCGGCGCCTGGCCGGCGGCGGCATGGGCGAGGTGTGGGAAGCGCACGACCGCGAGCGCGACGTCCGGGTCGCGCTCAAGACCATCGTCCGGGCCACGCCCGAGCACGTGCTGCGGCTCAAGCAAGAGTTCCGCATCGCCCAGTCGATCAGCCACCCCAACGTCGTCAGCCTCGGCGAGCTCTTTCACCACGAGGGCGCGTGGTTCTTCTCGATGGAGCTGATCGAGGGCGTCGGGCTGCTCGACCACGTCCGGCCCGGAGGGCGCCTCGCGGCCGATCGGCTGCGAGCGTGTCTGGCCCAGTTGCTCGACGCCGTGGACGCCCTGCACGCCGCGGGCGTGCTCCATCGTGACCTCAAGCCGTCCAACGTCATGGTCGATCGCGATGGCCGGCTGGTCCTGCTCGACCTCGGCCTGGTCGCCGTCGACGGTGAGCAGGCGCTCGACGATCGCGCGGTGATCGGCACGGCGGCCTACATGGCGCCCGAACAGGCCGCCGGCAGCGCGCTCGGCCCGCCCGCCGACTGGTACGGCGTCGGTGCGATCCTCTATCACGCGCTCGCCGGTCGCCCGCCGTTCGAGGGCGACCACCTGGCCATCATGTTCGCCAAGCAGCGGGCCCTCCCAACCCCGCCCCCGGCGTCCGACGACGTGCCGGGCGATCTGGCGCGGCTGTGTATGTCGCTCCTCGCCATCGATCCGAGGGCGCGACCCGACCCCCGGACCTCGACGGGGGGCGCCCGCCGCGACCGCACCGGCAGCGCCTCGCTCGAACAGAGTGGTCGCTTCGTCGGGCGCGAGCGCGAGCTCGCGGAGCTCGCCCGCGCGGTGGCGACGAGCCGTGCCGGGGCGACCGTGGTCGTGATCACCGGTGAGTCGGGTGTCGGCAAGTCCGCGCTGGTGCGGCGCTTCGCCGCCCAGGCCGAGGCCGTCCGCGATGCCGTGATCCTGGGCACCCGTTGCCACGAGCACGAATCGGTCCCGGGCGTGGGCATCGACGGGATCATGGACGCGCTCGCGGCCCATCTGCGTCGGCTCGACGACGACGCCGTGAGCCGGGTGTTGCCGCGGCGGGTCGAGGCCCTGGTGCGCGCGTTTCCGGTGATGCGCACGGTGCGCGTCCTCCAGCGCACCCGCCGGGTCGATGACGACGTGATCGACCCCCACACCCGGCGGGCGCGGGTGATCGAGGCCATCGCCGAGGTGCTGGCCCGCATCGCCGACCGTCAGCCTCTGGTGGTGGCGATCGACGACATCCAGTGGGCCGACGCCGAGACCATCTCGATCCTCGAGGGAGTCGTCGGCGCCGCCGATCCGCCGTGCTTGCTCCTGATCGCCACCTGGCGCAGCGTCGACACCGGCGCCGCGTTGCCACCGCTGCTCGCCGCCGCGCCGCGCCTCGACCTGGAGCCGTTGAGCACGGGCGAGGCCATGGAGCTAGCCCGCGAGCTGCTGGCAGGCGAAGGCCGCACCGCCGGCGACGCTGCCGCCGACGCTGCCGACCTCGCCCGCGAGTCGGGAGGTCACCCCCTCCTCCTCGACATGCTGGTCGAGCACTACTACATGAACGACGCCCGCCGGACGCTGGGGGTCTCGCTGCGAGATGCGGTGGTCACCCGGGTGCAAGGGCTCGACCCCGAGCCTCGGGCCCTGCTCGAAGCGGTGGCCGTGGCCGGCGCGCCGATCGGCGAGCGAATCCTGGCCCGGGTGAGCGGCCTCGGTCCGGTACGCGTGGCGCGCGCGCTGGCCGCACTCCGCACGGCCCGCCTGATCCGGCGCGTCCGCCGCGACGAGGTAGGTACGGTCGAGGTCTACCACCACCAGGTGGCGCTGGCGGTGCTCGCGCTGCTCGATCCGGTGGTCAGGCGCGCCCTGCACGCCGGGTTCGCCGACGCGCTCGAGGCTGGCGGCGACGCGGATCCGGATCTGCTCGCCGCCCACCTCCAGGCCGCCGGCGACCTCGAAGCGGCGGCGCGCTACGCCGTGGCGGCCGCGACCGCCGCGGCCAGCGCGGTGGCGTTTCACAAGGCGGTGCGATTGTGGGGGCTGGCCATCGAGCTGGGTGGCGCCGGCCGGCTCGACGAGTGTCAGCTCGGGCGCGCCGACGCCCTGGTCGCGATCGGGCGTGGCGCCGACGCCGCCGCCGATCTGCTGGCCGTGGCCTCGCGCAGCGACGCGGCGACCGCGCTCGAGCTCCGACGGCACGCCGCGCAGCAGCTCCTGGTCACCGGCCACACCGCCGAGGGGCTGGAACAGATCCGCGAGGTCCTCGCCCTCGAGGGCCTCGGATACCCGGCGAGCTCGAAGCGCGCGGTCCTGTGGATCGTGTGGCGGCGGCTGCGGCTGCGCCTGGGGCCGCGGCGCTTCCGGCCTCGTGATCAGCTCGACCTCTCGCAGCGCATGCTGGCCCGGGTCGACGTCTGCTGGCACGTCGCGCTCGGCCTCTCGATCGTCGACACGATGCGCGGCCACGCGTTCCACGCGCTCGGCCTGCGCCTGGCGAGGTCGGCGGGCGAGCCGCATCGGTACGCGCGCGCGCTCGCGCTCGACATCGCCTACCAGGGGACCAGCGGCGGCCCGGTGACGGCGGCCGTGGAAGCGCAGTTCCACGTGGCTCATCAGCTCGCGTCGCAGCTCGGCGACCACCATGCCCGCGGACTGGCCATCGGCTGCCGGGGCGTCGCCGCGTTCTTGCGCGGTGACTGGCGCGATGGCGCGACGTGGTGCCACGAGGCCGAGCAGATCTTCGCCGAGCGGTGCGCCGGCGTGTCCTGGGAGCTGGCCACCGCGAAGCTCTTCGCCGGCCGATCGATGCTCGCCATGGGTGAGCTCGTCGACCTCGCCGCCCGCGTCGACGCCGACATCCGCGACTGTCGCGGGCGCGGCGATCTGTACGGCGAGACCAGCCTGCGCGGCGCGCTCCTGCCGTTCGTCCACCTGGTGCGCGATGACCTGGCCGCCGCGCGCCAGGCCGCCGACGAGGCGCTCGCCCGCTGGGTGCCCGTCGGTTACCAGATCCAGCACTACTACCAGCTGGTGAGCCGCGCCAACGTCGGCCTCTACGACGGGGTGCCCGACGTGGTCGCCGCGGCCGGGGCGGCGCTCGCCGACGGCACCGAGGCCGCGCGCCGCAGCATGTTCATGCGGGTGCAGGTGGTGCGGGTGACGCTCGCGGAGCTCGGCGGGCGGTTCGCCCTGGCGGCGATCCGTCCCGATCTGGCGCGCGCCGGGCGCGCCGCGGCCGGCCTGGATCGCGAGCGGCTGCCGTGGAGCGACGCCCTGGCCAGCGCGCTGCGCGCCGGCATCGCCCACCATTCCAGGCGCCCCGACGAGGCGCGCGCGGCGCTCGAACGCGCGGTCGCAGGGTTCGACGGCGCCCACATGGCGTTGCACGCCGCGGCGGCGCGGCGCCGACTCGCGGCGTTGAGCGGGGGCGCGGCCCGGGACGAGCTACGGGTTGCGTCGGACGCCTGGATGGCGAGCCAGAAGGTCGCCGATCCGGCGCGCATCACCGCGATGCTGATTCCGTGGTGACGATCCCCGGCACGAGCATGGTCGCGAAGCGCGCCGGCGCGGCCACGCCCATGGCGCCGAGCTGGGCCGCGATCTCGTCGCCGGTGCGTCGGGCCTCCGCGCCGGGGCGGAGGGTCGCAAGGTTCCAGCGCGCCGCGGCGGCGAACACGGGCATGCCCGCCTCGACGAAGACCGCCGCCGCCTGGTCGAGCTGGGCCTCGGCGATCTCCACCTGCCCACGCTGCGCGGCGGCCGCGGCCCTCAGGATCCCGGCGTAGGCGAGGGCAAACCGCGTCCCCTTACGGGCCAGGCGCCTGGCGCAGCGCTCGGCGTCGGCCAGTAGCCGGTCACGGTCGGCCGCCGTGGCGGCGATCGCCGCCGCGGCCGTGGCGGAGCGACCGCGGAGCTGCCAGGCGTCGATCGCGCTGAACTCGAGGCGCGGCTGCGGCGAGCGAGCGTAACGGAGCCAGCCCTCGGTGACATACGCCCACGCCAGGTCCCCGCGGCCAGCGTAGATGTGGGCCGTCGCGATCGACATGGTGAGGTAGTGATCCTGTTGCTGGTACGTCGGCGCGTGCCAGGTCCTGGTGGCTTCTTCGATGTTGGCCTGGAGCCCGGGCAGGTCGTCGGCGATCAACCACGCGTACCCGCCGACGCCGACCAGGAGCTGCACGAGGCTGTAGAGATCGCGGTGCTCGCGCGCCACGGCGACGGTCTCGCGGACCATGGCCGCGAACTCGGGGAGCCGGCCGGCCCACCAGCGCGCGCGGATCGCGTAGAGGCGCGCGTTGCGCAGGCGCCAGGCGCTGGTCTCGTCGCCGGGGTCGCGCAGCTCGGTCGCGGCATCGGCGGCGGCGGCGGCGCTCGCGAAGTCCCCGATCAACAAGGATGCGGTGGCCCGGCTGAGCGCGATCGAGCCGGCCTCGCGACCAGCCGCGATCCGTTCGGCCTCCGCCAGCGAAGCGGCGATCTGGGCGTGGGACGTGCCCCCACGCGCGGCCAGGTAGCAAGCCTCGAGCGCGAGGCCGCGGGCGATGAGCGAGCAATCGCCGCTGTTCAACGCGAGATGGAGGAACTGGGCCAGGCACGCGGAGGCCGCGATGGCGTCGACCGTGCTCAGCGCGGTCGCGGCCGACCACAACGTGTCCAGGCGTGCGCTCTCATGGGGCGACCGCGGGCGATCACGATCGCTGATCGCACGGCCACGCAACGCCAGCCGGAAGCGAGACCAGAGCAGGCGTGCGGAGGCTCCGCCTGACGACAGGGCCATGGGGACGCCCAGCTCGCGCAACACCCGGTCGAGGATCTCGACGGCGCGGTTGATGTCGCCACTGGCCAGCAGCTGATCGGCGGCGCGACGCCGGCCTTCGCGGGAGGCCGTTGCGTCACCGCGCGCCGAGGCCAGCGTGGCCGCGCGAAGGAAGTGATCGGCGGCGTCGGCGCCGCTTGCGATCGCGGCCAGGGCGGTCGCCGCCATGAGGTGAAGGTGCTCTGCCTTGGCGGCCGGCGGAGCGTGGCTCAGCGCCAGGTTGCAGAGGCGCGCGGCGCGCCGGTGCTCCATCGCCGCCGCGGCCAGCTCGGCGGCGAGCGTGGCCAGGCGCAACACTGGCTCCGACTCGTCGGCGGCGAGGTAGTGAGAGAGGATCCGTTCCGGGTCGCTGCCCCCCGTGGCTTCGAGCGCTCGGGCCAGGGCCGCGTGGGCGCGCTGCCGGCGGGCATCGGGCATGCGGTCGCGGACGGTGTCGGCGATGCGGTCGTGGCAGGGCTCGACCAGGTCGGTGCCGCGGTGCCCGCTTGTGACCAGCAGATCGGCGTCGCACAGCGCCTCGACCACGGCGGCGATGCGCCCATGCTCCGGCCCGGCCGCGGCGTCCAGCACCCGCACCGGTAACGGCGCCTCGGCGACCGCCACGATGTCGAGCGTCGCCTGCTGATGGGCGGCGAGCCGGTCGACCCGGGACATGATGAGATCCTCCAGAGAACGCACGTGGCTGGCGTGGGCCGCGGCGCGCGTCAGCTCCAGGATGAACCCCGGGTGTCCACGACTCTCGTCGACGATCGCGGCGACCGGAAGGTCGCGGTCCCGAGCCCCGATCGGGCCACCGCCGCCGGCGGCCAGGCGGGCCAGCTCGCGTGCCGGCGCCTCGCCCAGCGGGCCGAGCTGCATCACCCGCGGCGCGACCAGCTCGTCGCGCTGCCCCATCTCGATCAGCAGGTCGACCATCGGCGATGGGCGGGCGGTGGCGATCAGCAAGGCGGCCGGGCCCTCGTCCGGTCGCATGACGTGGCCCAGCAGGTCGACGCTGTCGGGATCGGCGCGGTGGAGATCGTCGATCACCAGGATCAGCTCCTGGCGCTGGGCGAGGCGGCCGAGCAGCTCGCGAAACGCCGTGAACGCCCGGCGCCTGGCCTCGCGCGGGTCGAGTCCGGTCAGGGACCGGGTTGCGGACGCGGCGGCGGCGCCGATGGTCTTCACCTGATCGAACGCCGGAAACAGGGCCCCGAGGAGCTCGGCACGCCGTGGCAGCACGGCCTCGACGTCGTCCGCGGTGAAGCGGCGCAACCGTCGGCTGAGCGTGTCGGCGATGCCGTCGAAGGCCTTGAAGGGCAGGGTCTCGCGCTGGTGACACCTCCCGTCGAGGACCAGGGCTCCGCGCTCGGCCGCGGCGCGCGTCAACTCCTTGACCAGCGTGGTCTTGCCGAGGCCGGATTCGCCGACCACGAGCTGGATCACGGGGCCGCGGCGGGCCGCGGTCAAGGCGGTCGCGAGATCGCCCAGCTCCTCGCGTCGGCCGACGAAACTCGCCGCCACGAGCGGGGCCCGCGGCGGCGGATCGGAGGTCGCCGAGACCGCGAGTCGCCGCGTGATCTCGGCGGCCGACGGGCGTTGCCGCGGTTCGCGGGTCAGGAGCTGATGACACAGGGTGGCGAGGTCACGGGGCAGGCCCGGGATCAGCGTCGCTGGATCGGGAGGGTCCTCGGTAAGCTTGGCGGTGGCGATCGAAATGCCCGGGCCGTCGAACGGCACGCTGCCGGTCATGGCCTCGAACAGCAGCACCCCGAACGCATACCAGTCGGCGCGCGGACCCACCGGGCGGCCGGCGGCCTGCTCCGGGGCCATGTAGGCGACGGTGCCTGCGGCCAGCACGTCGCTCTGTTGCAGCCCGTCGCGGATCCGGGTCGCGAGGCCGAAATCCAGGAGCACCACGCGCCCGGACGCGTCGACCAGGATGTTGGAGGGCTTGACGTCGCGATGCACCAGGTCGGCCGCATGGAGCGCGGTCAGGCCATCGGCGAGTTGCCGCATCGCCGAGCGCAGGCGGGCCTCGTCGAATTCGACCGCGGAATCGTCGTCGCGGCGCCGTCGCCGGCCGTCGGTTCCCGGCCACACCCATTCTCGCAGGCCGACGCCTTCGATCAGCTCCATGGTGAAGAACACGCGTCCGCGGGCTTCGAACAGCTCGCCGAGCCGGACCAGGTTCGGATGGCGGACGTCGGCCAGCGCCCGGTACTCGCGCTTGAACCGGACCAGCAGGTCGGGACCTGGCTGGTTGAGGCCCTTGATGGCGAGCCGCTCACCGGTCTGTCGATCGACGGCGCGGAACACGGTCCCCATCCCGCCGACGCCAAGCTCATCCTCGATGGCGTATCGCTCGGCGAGGAGATCGCCGGGGCCGATGCTCAGTGGCCCCTTGATGATGCGGTGGCCGGGCACGCTGCTCATCAGAAGCACGCATTGTAGCTCCGCATGAACGGCAAGCGAGCCCACCGTCGCTGCACGCGGTGTTCACGTGGCGTACATCGTCCGTACAGCGGAGACGTCCGAGATTTGCGCACGCGTGGTCGCGCCACCCATGGTTCCGATGAATTCGGGCACGGTCGACGACGGCACGTCGCTCGCAATGGCCCGGCCCAGGAGGTCCTCCATGCGCCACGCGTCGTACTTCGCTGCCCTCATCGCCGGCTTCGCCCTCGCCGCCTGCGGCAGCGAGCTCTCCACCACGCCCCAGTCCATCGCCTGCTACGACACCGTCCACGGCATCGTCTGCGTCCCCGTCGATCAGGTCGACCGCGTCGCCCGCGACGTCGACGGCGACGGCAGCCTCGATCGCGTGGTGTGCGTCGACACCGACGACGCCGACTCGGCGTCGGACTCCATCAGCGGCGACAGCGGCGAGGACAGCGCCAGCGCCAGCGACAGCGACAGCGCCAGCGACTCCGACTCCGGCGGCGATTGCGGTGGCGGCGACTCCGCCTCCGACTCGGCCTCGGGCTCCGATTCCGCGGTCGACTCGTCCGATAGCGCCGGCGATGACTCGGTGTCCGACGGCGACGGCGACGGCAACGCCGACGGTGTGGACTGCGACTGCGCCCCGCCGCCCGAGACGCCGCCGGAGACGCCCCCGGAGACCCCGCCGGTCCCCTGATGCGCTCGTTGCGCGCCGCCGCGGTCTACGCCTGCGCCGTCGTGGTGACGGCGCAGGTCGCGGCGTGCACGCAGCGCGAGGTCGGCGCGTCCCCGATCGCGCGCGGCGCCGACGAGCTGTTCGGCGAGCGTCTGGTGCCGCGCTTCGAGCTCGAGCTCGACGACGCGGCCCGTGCCTCCCTCGCCCGCGCCCCGAAGGAGTGGGTGCGGGGCACGTTCCGGTACGCCGGGGTCACCTACCCCGACGTGGCCGTCCGGCTCAAGGGCAACCGATCGCGCCAGGGCCTGGGGGCCAAGCCGGCGTTCAAGATCCGCTTCGACAAGTTCGTCGACAAGCGCCGTTTCCTCGGCCTGTCACAGCTCGTCCTCAACAACCTGGTCGAGGACCCGACCATGGTGCGAGAGGCGCTGGCCTACCGGCTTCATCGCGACCTGGGCGTGCCGGCGCCGCGCACCGGCTGGGCCCAGCTGCGCCTGAACGGCGAGGATCTAGGGCTCTACCTCGACCTCGAGGCCGTCGACGACCCGCTGCTCGAGCGCGTCTTCGACGATCACAAGGGCACGGTCTACGAGGGCGAGTTCGGCTGCGACCTCTATCCCGACGACGCGCCCCGGTTCGAGCAGGACGGCGGCAAGGACCAGGATCACGCCGACCTGATCGAGCTCGCGGCGCGGGTCAGCGGTGGCGCCGACGATCCGTCGCGCCTGTTCGCCGCCGACGGTCCGCTCGACGTGGAGCGCGTGGTCGCCTACCTCGCGGTGTCGGCCGTGATCGGTGACTTCGACGGTTACCGCCACAGCCACAACTACCGCCTGCACCACGATCGCAGAACCGATCGCTGGTCGATGCTGCCATGGGGGCTCGACCGCACCTTCAAGAAGCACCTCGACGTGATGGACTCGGGCGGGCTCCTGGCCCGGCGCTGCTTCGCCGACGACCGCTGCCGGGCGCGCTACGCCGTGGCCGTCGAGCGGGCCGCGGCCCGCCTCCAGCACCTGGCCGCGACCGGTGTGCTCGATCGCTGGTTCATCCTGGTCGACGCCGCCACGGTGCGCGATCCGCGCAAGCCCTACGACGCGAAGGCGATGAGCGAGGCGCGCAGCGAGCTGCGCCGCTTTGTGGGGTCGCGACCCGGCGAGGTGCGCGCCTCGCTCGGCGCCCTCGCGTCACCACCACGGCCGCCGGCACCGGCGTGCGAGCCCGCCACGGTCGGTGGCGCCGGCTTCCAGCTCTGCCGCACGCCGTTGACCTGGGCCGAGGCCGAGGCCCACTGCGCCACGCTCGGCGCTCACCTGGCCCGCATCGACGACGCGGAACAGTCGCGTGGGCTGGCCGGGCTGATCCGCGAGCGCGGCGGCTCGGCCGGGAACGACCGCTGGTGGATCGGCCTGTCCGATCGCGGCCGCGAGGACCAGGCGGCGTGGTCCGACGGCGCGCCGGTCGGCTTCACCGGCTGGGCCGAGGGGCAACCCGACGACGCCGCTTGCGGTGAGGACTGCGCCGCACTCAGGCCCAAGAATGGCACCTGGAGCGATGGCCACTGCGCCCTGCGGCGCCCGTTCATCTGTCGTCGATGATGAACGTGGCCGGCACCGTGATGGCTCGATCGATCGCCGCCCAGACGGCGTCGCGGGTCGGGTCGTCGCCAGGCAGGACCAGGGTCCCGTCATCGTCGTCGAGCTGGTCGAACGGCACTGCGGCGAGGATGATCGCCGCGTCGATGTTGACGGGGATGGTGGCCCGCTGGCCGGGCGCCAGCGAGAGCGCCAGGTTGATCGACACCGCGTGCTGGCGCTCGTCCTCGATCTCGAAGTCGCGCATCATCCCGCCGACCAGGGCCTCGCCCTTGATGGTGAGGTGTTCATCGCTGCCGCCTACGCCCAGCTCGAACCGCGAGTACAGGCCCGACGGCGCGGTCGCCAGCTCGATGGCCGCCGGGGCCTCGTCACGCCGCCAGCGCAGATCCACGGGGGCGCGGGTGGTGCGCATGTCGCCGGCCGGCGCCGAATCGCCGATCACGCGCAGCGAGCTGATCTGGAGCCGGAGCTCGTCGACCTCGACGTCGACGCTGACCGGGCCGGGCACGGCGGGCGAGATGCCCCAGGTCACGGTCAGGCCGGAGGTGCCGCTGCTCCCGTCCCCGTCGCCGGCGGCGTCGACATCGGCACCATCGTCGCCCCCCACCGGACATCCGGCGAGGAGCATGAACGCGATCCCGGCGAAGGACCTCACGGCAGCGAGCACTGCAACCAGGGTACCATCAGGCCTCGGCACCGAGTCCGCGGGCTTCGGGTTCGCCCCCACGCCGGAACCCTCACCAGCTGCGCAATGTCCGTACACCCCACGTACTCCGTGATCATGCGTGAGTGACCCACTCTCCGAACCAACCGTCGACGCTGCCGACCTGACCCGAGCCCTGTCGCAGGCCGGACCGCCGCGCCTGTTCCTGGCCCTGGCCGGGGAGCCGGGCGTGGCCTCGCGCCTGGTCGACCTCATGCCCGGCCATGAGGTGACCTTCGGCCGCTCCCGTGGCGCCACCGTCTCGGTCGACCACGAGCAGGTCTCGCGCCTGCACACCCGCGTGCGGCGGGGGGGCGACATCGTCACGGTCGAGGATCTGGGCAGCCGCAACGGCACGCGCGTGAACGGCACGCGCATCGACGGCGTCACCGCGCTGAACCCAGGTGACGAGCTGGCCATCGGGCCCATCACCGCCGTGTTCGGCCGCGCCAGCCGCCTCCGGCGCGATCGCAGCATCGCCGGTGCCGACGCGTTCGAGGACCGGCTCGCCGCCGAGCTCGATCGCGCGGTGCGCTATCACCGGCCGGTCGCGGTCGCCATGGCACGCATCGAAGGTGGCGACGAGATGGTCGAGCGCGCGGCGGCGGCTGTGCGGCGCATGGATCTGGCCGCCGAGTTCGGCGGTGACGACCTGGCGCTGGTGCTGCCCGAGCGCGCCCGCGACGAGGCGGTGCGCGAGTTGACCCGCATCGCCGCCGAGCTGGCGGCGGCCGGCGGCCAGGCGACCTTCGGGGTCGCGGTCGCGCCGGCCGACGGCACCACCGTCGACGCGGTGGTGGGCGAGGCGCGGGCGGCGCTGCGAACGGCGCGGCCGGGCCAGGTCGCGGCCAGCCCCCCGACCGTGGCCGAGGAGGACGTCGACGCGCTGGTGCTCGAGCCGGCGATGCAGCGCCTCTACGAGATGCTGACCCGGATCGCGGCGACGCCGATGACCGTGCTCATCTACGGCGAGACCGGGGTGGGCAAGGAGCTGGTGGCCGAGACCGTGCACCGACGTTCGACGCGGCGCGACCACCCGCTGGTCAAGCTCAACTGCGCGTCGTTGCCCGAGAACCTGCTCGAGAGCGAGCTGTCCGGCAACGAGCGCGGCGCCTTCACCGGCGCCGAGCGCCGCAAGCTGGGCTTCTTCGAGGCGGCGACGGGCGGCACCCTCTTCCTCGACGAGATC
>SXGT01004434.1_pt1 | contig 16626 bp, 18 predicted proteins | sample 3176221 | NCBI WGS metagenome assembly SXGT01 (sample SAMN11356862, study PRJNA531348) | freshwater metagenome | isolation source: freshwater sample F1-120 | place: China: Fuxian Lake, Yuxi | collected 2017-12-25 | reverse complement strand
GGACCATTTCTCTCCTGTTTGGCAGAAAGATCGCCGCCGATTGTAACCAATGAATTCCATTTTTCTCCTGTTTGGAGTTAATTCATAATTGGAAGCAATGCCCCCGCCGCTCAGGATATTTGAAAGGAGGGGTCGTAGGGGAAGTCTCCTTTGGAGACGACGGCTTGCACGGCAAGCCCAATCCTTGGTTCCCTACTAAAATTGAAATAATTTTCGTCGAATTATTCAAGAGCATAAGTAAACAACGAATAATGGAAATGATGCCAACAACAACTGCTACAATCACTGGAACTGCTGCCACAAAAGACGAAATCATGGTCTTAGTGCGAGCAATAACCATATCGACGGGAGAAGATTTTCAGAGATACAAGATGACCAAGAACGCCGAAGGTAAGATTATAATCATAGAAAAGGTGTGTAATGATGCGATAGTTTTGTTTAGTTTGATTACATCTTCAGAAAATGTAGCCACGTTTGACCCAACTTGTGCCATTCAATTCAAAAACATAGCGAATAAATTAGCTGTGAACTTTTATCTAAAAGTCATCGAGTTTGAAAAAACCGTGGGAAAATTGGATATTTGTGAGACATTGAAAGCTCTGGTAACGCCAACTATCAACACCCTCATTCGTGGAGAAGAATTTGTTTGTTGCGCAACGCCAGATTATGACAAATTACACCGAATTTCCTCCTATATGTCCGCGACTGCCGTTAATTAATAACCGCCACACCGTCCACTGAAATAGTCATAAACATTCCCAGAAAACACAAAAACAACATCAAACATAGAAAAATGGGTGCATTATACCCTTTTTTCTATGTTACCAAGCCTTTATCTATGTAACGCGTCAACACCATCGCGTATCAGTAAAGATCCCGCAATAATTAAACAAATTCCAACTAAAATGGTAAGTTCGGCATCTGCTTTACTCATGATGTACATTTACTTTGTTTCTTCTGTTTATATCCCTTTCATTCTTCTCCTATGATCTCGTTTGGTTTCACCTGTAAAAGTGACTTGAACTCGTTCAGCTCCAGGATTCGGTGAATTGCATACATCACAGGCAAGTTTGGAACAAAAAATGTGATGTTTGCACACAGGACATAACCAGGTTCTTCCCTCCGGTTGTTTGTTTTTCAGTAGGAAATTTGGTTCCACATTTGCATCTTCATCTGTGGTCCAAAAATTCGTGTGGTATTTTTCATCATATTCTTTCGTACCCTGCCAAAATTCTCGAGTTGTTGTAGCCTTTTTGTCATAATAATGTTTGGGTTTTGCAGCAGGTCTAGTGGGAAAACTTGTTTGCGCCTGCAAACTCGAGCCGTCGAGAAAGTTTGTTTTCCAAGCTAAACTGGGTTTTGACATGAAATAACCTAAAAATTTGTGTTTAAACGCTTTTCGCCACCGCCGCCAACAAACACTCATTATTTCAATCCGCAATCCAATTCCGCCAATAAATTGCATTTTATGTTAGAAACGCAGAAATCCGTATAATACTCATACGATTCTTCTGTATGTTTTATGGTGTTATAATGATAAAATTTCAGTTCAAGTCGTTCGCCAAAGATTTCATACAATATTGAACAAATAGCTTCTTCTGATAAACTTTCAGGTGGCTCATTGCGTAATTGCAGAACTATCTCAAAATGCGTTGCGCCATTGATCGAATCGTGTGTTATAAACTTTAATAATGTAAAATTCACAAGTGTTTGTAGTTCAGCACTATAATATGTTATTTGTTCACCATGTTTGCTCATAAAGTGTTTCGCATCACGCGCTTGTTTCATAACGTTGTCTATGATTTGATTTCCCAAGCAATTATACAAATCATTTGATAAGTCTTCATTGTCGCGGTTTACTAATTTGTATCTTCCAGTAGATGAAACCAAGTATAGTTCACTAAAAACAGCAAATGATATTGTGATGGAATCCATATGCGCGTTGTTTGGAATTTAATGAGTAACAGGTATTTCATTTTTATATGCCGTTCATTCAACCAATAATCCCCGCAAAATATAACACATCCACCCGCGTAAACAACAAATCATGTCTACAACTCGCACACATAAACCCACCCATTCCGCGCAAAATCGCACACGAAAAACCCGCAAAACTCGATCCACAACCATCGGATTGCGCCGGTTTGAAACCCCATTAACTTCAAAACGAGCAAAGAGAGAAAAAACAAACAGAGCCAAAAAACACGAATTCGTGCGAGAATTGACCGCGAAATTTGCACCCAAAGCCATCCAACCAACACAAGATTTTTACAGTTATATCAATTACCTCTGGTTAAAAAACATCTCTCTTGAAAAACAACAACAATACATTGTTCAAATCGATGACTTTCGATTGGCGCAAGACAAGGTATATCATCAACTACATGAACTAACTCTTCAGTTTATTCGCAAACACCCTGGAGAGAAACTCGCCGCAAATATCCGAAATTATTACAAAACAATTATCGACATGAATCCCCAAAAACACTCGCGGAACCGAGCCAAACAAATCCTGGAAGAATTCCAAGATTACAAACGCTCCAACACAACCCCCTGGAAATTACTCGCGAAAATTAACCAAGATGAAACGATTTCCGCCTATGCCCCGATTGTTTGGTCCATGAATCCAGACGAAAAACAAAACACAGTCTACCGATCCTATTTATCTCCTGCACAATTCGGAATTATTGACATCAATGTGTATTTCGATGATCCAACAGACACACCCAAAGATGCCGCCTATAAACACCGATATCGCGCGACCTACAAACGATTTGTCCAACGCATTATGAATGTATGTTTGCCTGGTCGCGCGGCAGAAAATGCCCATGCTGGCGAAGATGTATATGCCGTGGAACTTTCGATTCTGGATGCCCTCGGTTGTACAGCCACGACCAGATCGGGGACAGCGGAAACTTATAACAAAATTACTGCTCAAGAATCCGAAGAGATAACGGGTGTTCCGTGGTCAGAATTTGCCCGAGATATGGGATTCACACAAACCCCTCCGTTTTACATCACATCCAATCCCGCGTTTCTGAAATGCATGTCGAAAACTCTCGTGGAAAAATGGTCCGAACCAGCCTGGGAATCTTATTGGTTATTTATACAACTTCGGCAATTGGCACGCATCACCCGCGGTTGGGAAACCATTGTGTTTGATTATGCCGGAAAATTTGAACGTGGACAACAATCCATCAATAATACGCGCGCGGTTAGCGCAGCTTTGTATCTCTCGATTCCATTCAACACCTTTCTGACGGAACAATACGTTGCCGCCTACGAAAATCCACAAGCCATGAAATATGTTCAAGTCATGTGTGAAGATCTGAAGATTGTCTTTCATAACATTCTCAGTCGTAACACCTGGTTGGAACCGAAAACCCGGGCATATGCCCTGAAAAAACTCGCAAAATGCGCATTTATTTATGGAAAACCGGATGCTTTGCGACCAGACCCAGATTTAACCTATGCCGCGGCATCTCTTCAGGAAAATATGGCGAAAATTACGGCGTGGCGTCACGCGCGATTTGTGGAACTGGAAGGACGCGGAATTATTGACATTCCTCTGATGGATTGGACAAATTATCCTGTAAAAATGGTCGGTTCCCAAGCCTATGTTGTGAATGCATCTTATACGGCTGGATTAAATCGAATTTACATTAACCTCGGTTATATTCAACGCCCGTTTGTTGATCTGGAAGAACGAGGAATCGAGTATAATTTAGCTCATGTGGGGTTCACGATTGCCCACGAATTGGGACATGGATTCGATGATTGGGGCAGCAAATATGGCTGGGATGGAAATCTGCATGATTGGTGGACGGCGGCAGATCGCGCGCGATACAAACGAATTCAAGCAGATGTTGTGAAACAATATGAACAATTTGCGGCGAGAGATGGGATCAAGTTTGACGCATCTATTGGTATCGGAGAAGATTTAGCAGACATACAAAGTTTAGCTGTTTGTGACGAATATCTGCGGGATTTCCAGGAAAAAAACGCGGATTTGGTGCCGATTCGATATTTGGGATTCGAAGCTTTTTATACCTATTTCGCCTTTCAGCAAAAACAATATGTCAGTGCGCGAGCTCTCTCTGCGCAATTGAAAACCAATCCACATCCTCTGGATAAATATCGATGCAATGTGCCCCTGTCTCGTTCAGAAATATTTCGCGCTGTGTACAATGTTCGTCCAGGGGATGACATGTGGTGGCATAATACCAACACGATGTGGTGAGCGTGTTGGTGGGCGGCGACATAAACCTTTTCGAACAGCGAACTCCGGTTCGGAAAAAAACTGAAACGGATTTATGTGATTCAGTGTATTTCACATAACGTCCTCTATCAATCATACCAATTCTTGAGCCGGAAACACAAAAATACTGCATAAAAATGCAACAAACACAAGAAAAATCACACACATTCACGGCTCTGAAAAAGGCTGGAATATTAATTATTGATCCAATTCACCAGAAATTATTGACAATTAATAATCAATATGGGCACAACATAGGGGTACCAAAGGGCTCGATTTTACAGGATGAAACGCCGTTGGAAGCGGCTTTCCGAGAATTAAAAGAAGAAACCGGGTTGGAATTTGATGCCCAGTCTCGCCCGAAAATACAAAAATATTACAAACCCTTGACGACTATGATTTTGTTTATTGTTCATATTCCAGGTGGCAGTGAAACTTTGCAGTTACAACCACCGGAATCTGCCAAATTAGAAAACATTCATAACATTCAATGGCGAACCTACGAAGAATTAGCAGAACAGGAACAGCACATCAATAAAACCTTCAAACGATCTGGAAAAATTTATTCAAAAGATCACTTCTTTCCGGTCGCTGCCCCGGCAACCCCGGCAAATAAACAACCAATACAATTAGTGCCAGAACAAACAGTTCCAATACACACATTATCTTCTGTGTCTAGCGGAGTATATGTTCCGCCACATCGCCGCAATAGGGGTGGAAACTGAGTTTGCAGTCGCAAACGAACGTTTTTCTCAGGAAAAACTGAGTTTGCCGATGTGGTCGCGGCGGTCGAACGTTTTTTGCATGTTCTGTTTTCTCTCTTGTCCCAACCTCAGTTAATTAAACATAAGTTGTTCCAAGAGAGAAAAACTTTGTTTGTTGTGGCAAAAGAGAAAACTGAAACACATAACGCAACCAACAATGAAACCAACAAACAAATGATTCGCGGTCTTTATCATCCGAAAAACGCCAATACAAATCCAGATAGATTAGCCGAGTTTTTAAACCGGAAAATGACGGGAGATTTAACGGAAGATCGTATACCAGGACTTGGTCCAGCTGCAATAGGTTTGTTACGTAATGTAATAGTTGTGCTAGAACATGAAGGTGGGCGGTTGGAACTAAATGGAATTACGTCAACCTTCGGAATATTTGCAGTGTTTATGGCACTGAAAAACGGTCCGGATGGACCCGTGGGACAAATTGAACATATGCAACGTTTCTATTTATGGTGGTGTTCGTTGGGAATGCCTCTGCAATTTCGCGAATCCACTTGCGACGCTATTGCCAGAAAAATGAACATATCGTTTGATGGAATATACAATCCCTCTGAATATGATGATTAAGTTCGTCACCCGAATACAACAATACTATCCGTTTTTTATTTCAGGTTTAGTTTCTCTCGAATGACAAAATAATAACAAACAAATGTATGCCAACAAAACTTCCGCGTTGTAAAAATGGAACTCGCAGAGTTGGAAAAGATTGCGTTGCAAAAACTGGGTTTGTAAAACAAACAGGCGTTTTTGCGACGGCAAAAACTGGGTTTGTAAAACAAACAGGCGTTTTTGCGACGGCAAAAACTGGGTTTGTAAAACAAACAGGCGTTTTTGCGACGGCAAAAACTGAAACACATTTGCGGAAAACAGCAAAACGCAAACCTAAAATTATGGACACAGCTTCTGAACCACACATTATTATTCCTACATCTGTGAAACGAGGCAGACCAAGAAACAATGTTCAAATCACAAAAATAACCATTTACATGGATATTAAAAAAGATTTTATCAGAGTTTATGTCGAATATAGTTGGGGACGATATCAGGTAAGTTATATTAGTAAAAGTAACTCAAATTCCATGGATGTCATGTATATGTCGGAAATGCCGATAGCAGAAACGTCCAACAACAAAACATATTTAGGTGAAACAAAATCATTCAAAAAGTTTGAAACCGGCAAAGCTTTCATTCGAAAACAAGGTTTGGTGGCACCACTCACTGCATCAGATTTTTATGGCAAGAAAACAACCATTGTGTTGTACGATGGCAAAAAAGAAATTGGAACTTATAATTATTCTAGGTTTAAAGAATCCCATCCAGAGGAATTCGCATTCATTCAATCCAAACTGCAAAAAATATTGGAATAAATCCCTAAAGAAGACAACAGCAAGCCCCGAATGCACTACATAAATATCATTAGTTTTTTATTTCAGGTTCAGCTCGCTATTAAACAGCCCAAACAGCGCAGCAAACTTGAAATAAAAATAATACAATAAAAATAATACAATAAAATACAATATACCCCTGAATAACACATGAAACCTGTGAAATCGACGATACATGTTTCAATGATACCTCTGCAATCAATGCCCAATTGGACTCAGAAGAACACCGATAAAACAGAAACTCGCATCACATCTTCTGAGAGAGAACGCGATACTGCCGCGAAATTGCGCACAATCGCGCCACACACATACGACAATCATTTTCATATTCATGACGAATTCGTACCCATTCAACCAGCAACCGGCAACTTCTTGTCGACCTATTATGATCCTCCTGGGTATGATTTAGTCGATGTGCTACAACGCCAGAGATCCATCAGAGAGACCGTTTTCACAATTTTGCAACTATTTCAATCTATTCTGGCTTCTCTCTTGGTGGCAGAACGCGCTGAACTTACTTACTTCAATTTGTCTTCAGATCACATTCTGTTTCGGTGTCCACACACAATACATGAACCCCAGTTACATGGAGCCTATTTGGTGGACACAGCGGACATCGCTCGCGATCCTGCGCACCATTTACCCCAATTGTTGCAAGATATTCACATATTTTCACATATTCCTCTGGAATTGCATTTATTGTATCACATGGAACGACATAATTTGACAACCATTCAACCTCTGATGGCGGTGGAGTTTTGCGAAGGATATGTCCGAAACATGCCTGTGTTGAGTTTATTACAACCCCCTGCTCGCACAACATTCGCCACAAACGTTGCTCACGCTGTGTACCCATTAATTAATAAAACTCGCACACAACTTCTGGATTTTATAGCCGCTTCGGCTCCGTCTTGGTCAACTTTTGAAGTTAGCGTGATGTTTATTCACATTTTCGGCTGCATTCACAAATTACATCCGGCGACACAATCTTCTGCTGTCGGAAAAATATTGACATTATTACTCGCAAATATTCATCCAGATTACACTAAACGTGTTTCCATCGCAGTTCTTTCTGCTGCCGTTGACAAGATAGTGTCGGAAGAAACCGGTAAATTCATGCGACATATGACCATTACTTCTGTTTCCATGGCAGATCTGCAGAGAGAATGGTTCAACTGATCAGCTAATAATTAATTTAAAGACATTTTTACCGATTTAGGTATTGAACGATATGACAGACTTTCGCAACAAACCTCATATGAAATTGCGCGTGGCTGTCACTGGTGAAGCCAAAACGGACCCTGAATTTATGGAGGTGCTCCGCGAGCACATTGCAAAACACAATTATGAAGTAAATACTTCTGAATATCCTAATGCTGGATTCGATTTGTTGGTACCAAAATCGCAAGTTATGAATGGCGTAAATGGTAGCAGAACACATTTTATATCTTACCCAATATCGGAGAAGTTAAACCATCAAATTAAATGTGAAGCAATGTTTTTCAGAGATGAATTAGGCAGTTCCGGATTTTACAATTATTATCCATCCGCGTTTTATTTATATCCTCGGTCAAGCATTTCCAAAACAAATGTACGGTTGGCAAACAATGTCGGAATTATTGACTCGGGATATCGTGGAAACATTATGGGAGCATTTGATGTAATACGTGATACTGCAGTTATTAATAAATTTGACCGACTTCTTCAGATTTGCGCGCCAGGATTGGTTCCAATCATTGTTGAATTGGTCGATGATGAATCCAAATTATCTGTGACAACTCGTGGTGAAGGTGGGTTTGGATCCACCGGAGGAGTCGCAAGTTATACCGCGGTTTAATTGCATAATGCATAATTAAGTCGTTTTTTTTCTGTTAACCGCCAGCGAAAACAAAGAAAAAATTGAAAATGTCATTGTGGAATACTCAAAACAACAAAGACCATATGGCAACCTCTAAACCTGAACACATATTTACATACGAAGATGGTGAAGCGCGCGTTGTGACCAATTTGGAAACATTCACAATGGAAGTAAAAAGTAAGCGTATGGTGCACGATCCCCCTGTTAGTACATACAATATAATTAAAATACTGATAAAACCCGACAACGCGATTGTTGTCGAAATAATGTGGAACGGAAACCCATCAACCGACACATTTTGGTATTCAAAAGACGATAGAGAACGAATGTTGCATTACTTATTAAAACAAACCAATGTCAAACATGAAATATTGGCGGACAAATCAATCGTTGTGTTTGTTTCCAACAACCTTCTGTAATAATCCAAACCACTTTGATTCATGCACAAAATCCCGCCAATCCGCAGTAATTAACAGAATGTATCCAAACAAATAAAACAACACTCGTGTTTCATAATCCATCTCTCCTAATCGGTTGTGGCGTGGTTGAAAAATATAAATCAACAAAAACGACATGGATATGGTAAACATAAACTCCACTCTGTCTTTCCAATATTCCAACGTCGCAGCCAATTTTTTATCCTTCAGTTTATGTTCTGCATATAAAAACCACAATGCCAATATAATAAAGGCAACTTTTAGAATAATAATCCCAGTAACTAACAGATGTTTCATTATACAATATCGCGGCATTTTATATGGTAAATGTCTCTGTGAAATCTGCGAAAACAATGATGAAAAATGCCGCGCACGCCATCCAACAAATATCCAATCGAACTTTTCTCTCTGCAATCGGCGCGGCAACAGCCTTGTGGATACTTATGTATGGAATTCCTTCAGTTCTCGTCGCAGTTTTTAACAATCCTCTGGGGATCGGCATCTTGGTGGCAACAAGTTATTTTTTAGTCTTCCGAAGTAAAACCCGCGAAATGCGTCTGATCGGTGCAGGACTGATCGCCATTAGCATCATTTTGTTTCAAGTCATGCATTTATCTTCTGTTAGACCGGGAGAGAACTCGGCAAAAAAAGAAGGGTTTCTCTCGGACATCCAGTTTGGATTGCCACAAAACGTTATGGATTTCTTGAAATTGCAACAAACCATGAATCGTCAAACGGTATTTGACACAAACATTCTTCAGCAACAGACAACCCCAGAAGAGATTGATTATTTTAATATGCATCATCGATGGCAATGGAGTCCAGAAACCATTGAAAAATACAAAGCCGCGATTGCTCGCAACCCATATATTCGTATGTCCGGGGAATATGCCGTGGATTATGCACAAACTATTTACAATGATCAGGCAATACAACAAGCTTTACAATACCAACGAATGGCTGCTGCCGACACTACCGCTTGAAACCGCACGAATTGTGTGCATTTGATGTGATTCAGCTGCGACATCTACATTGGACGTCGCCGCAGCATAATAACATCTATGTTGTGCTGCAGACACAATACGTGCATTACAAAACATTTGTTGCATTCGCGAACCCATCGTCGTATAACACACTCGCAAATCTCGGATAAGTTGTGCGAGCATATTTGCATTCGCAGGTACTATGCACGTGGCATTTTTACATTCATTTATTAAATCTTCTATGGCATTCAACATTTGATTGTATTTTGCGTTATAACTACTGTTTCTCTCTAGTTCTGGACCAACCTTGTATTTATATTTTGTTTGACACAATTGTTGTATTACATGAGTTGTTTGTAGTTTCAATACATGCGCAGAAACATCTTGCAACACTCTTGGGTTTCGACAGGATGATATCAAATTTGTCACGACACTATCTTGTTCGATTCCTCGTATTTCTACTACACATCGGTTTGGTTCGGCGGAAATAACATAATACATGCGTTCTGTGTCGCTCAATAAATTTCCAACGCGCAACGATGAACAATATTGATTCATGTGAATGTTGTAAATTAAACCATTTTGAATGCTAATGACAACAGAAGAGTATACAGAATGAATGATATCGTGCATGATTTCTCCATACACGAATCCCGAATGAGCACTTCTGTCCATGTAATAATATTCACAACATCCACCATTACCAAACATAAGTACACAATTTTTCATAAATTCGAAATTATGACTCGGACCCATGCCAATCAAATAGTGTTTTACCCGTCCACACCCTGTGATGGTTCCGCCATTTAAGTGTCGAAACCAACCATATATCGCATCGATTTTCAGGGAACCTTCGGTTTGATTGCCATCTGTCATGAACAAATGATACCATTTTCCTCCCGCGGTTTTCCCAGGATGTTGGACAATATGCGCAGCTATATGATGATACATTAATTCCAATGCCGCGCAAATATTTGTTTCACCATGCGGTTGAATGTTCCATAAGTTATGCATGTGTTGTTCTAGTTCTGCTGCTGCCACCGCACCCGAACCCGAAATTTTTATGTTCGAAAATAACAATGTCGGCACATCGTTAAATACAATACAAGAAATCGTGATAAGTGTTTCTGATGCCGCTGCCGCCACTGCGACATTTTGCAAATACCCAACAACATTTGTCACAGTTTCTTTAATATAATCCAATTTACTCTTCAGATCATCCACAGAATTCATCTCAATCATAGACCCAGAAATGTCCAATGTAAACAAAATATGAATTGGATCCGCTGTGATATAATCCACCCGATCTGTGCGGATTTTCAACAAACCCAATTTACTTCCTCTGGGCATATCTAACCTATAGTCCTCATTTGCATCGACAAGTTCACCTCTAATATGAGTTTTAATTACCTCTTCGGAAAATTCCAAGCTCGAATGAACTGTGGATAATTCATTTGTAGTTGACATTTCTCTGTTTGCGGTTGATGTCTTCCGCCAGACAATAAAAAATCGTTTCAGTTTTTCAATCGACGGTGGTCGATTGAAAAACGATGTTTCACATTGCTCCACAGCAATCACATTCTCTTTCTCTGTGATAAATATCCCGCGGCACTTCTGCCAACCATCCCAACATCTGCGTGTGGTTTGTAAATGAACGTGCCTTTGCTGGTTGTGTAACAAAAATTGCTAGAACACCCGTCGTATTCCTTGTTATACGGCAACAATACCGTATCAAACATGGTGCTGTAATTCGTGGCTTTATGCAAACGATTTGTTGGATAAGCTTTTACGTTTGAACTAAATGCTCCTGATAGAGTAAACATTTTATATATTCTGCAATTATTATAGCCATGTCAAACCAACAACTTTGCGGATTAACTTCGATTGTTTTCAACGTTCCGGAAGCTAAAATTTTTGGATTACCTCCGTTTTATTACCGCGAACGCAGTTGCAACACCAATTTAACTGGTCAAACCCCTGCAGATCAATACCAACGTCTGAAACTTATTCAAAACACTGTGCGAGTTCCAGCATCCTTGTATACAGCAAACATCGGTCCATTGACAGCATATAAACAACCAACCGCGGCAACTCATGGAGTTTGTTGGAACCAAATGAGCGACCGTCCTGTTCCGAGCGTGCAGCGAGCAACCATACCAACCGGAACAAATTGCTCCCTAAATCGCAGACACACATCTGTCACCTCCAGTCGCCCTGGTTGTCAAACTCCTGGGGGAGTTGGTTGCGATATCAAACACAATTCGTATGATCGATATCTCAATCGTTTGAAAGGAAAAGGACCTCTGAAACGCGGCATAATTCCACCATATTTCGGAAGACCGATCATATTTAATCCAGCTTTTCCTGTATATGGCGGCAAAACTACCAAAACAAACATTGTATCCGGCTGCGATTGCGGACCCAATGTGCTTGAACAAAACAGACAAATTTATGGAAATCCTCTGTGGCAACCCTATCCAGAAGGGGATTGTTCGTTCCAAGTCGGACAAATCGTATTCGCAATCAACACAGCTGACCCGGACAATCAATGTTCTTCTGGGAAAACCGGATGTTTACATAGATATTCTAAAGCCGAAATTCTCTCTGTATCGGGCACAGGTAGTTCAGCGATTTACACCATTGAATTTCTGGATTCCTCTGTGCAAGCATCCGTAACCGCCAGCGAAATCCGCAGATATGCCCCCTGCAACTGTTATACGGCATCGCACGATGTTATTGTCGATTCACCCTCGGATCATTACCTACAAACTCCCACCGGATCATATCCACTACAATGCGCCTTTCCTGCAAGTTTATGGGTGTCGTCGACTGTGTAGTGCGCGCTCACCACATCCGTTTATTTTTTCTCTTCTGTTTTCCTTCGGAAAAGAAAAAATAAACCCATTAATGTCGCCCACACGAACCACATCCTGGACGAACTCCATGAATTCGTTTAATCATGCTGGCATTGAGAGAAGACGGAGCTTGCGGAGCCGATGCGCTGGGATTTGCCCCAGGAGCACTCATTCCTGTTAATAGACTCGGGTGAGGACTGTTCCCATTCGATATGATCATTGATATGCGTTGTGGCATAAATATATCGCAGAATTAAAGTTTGCGACTGCTGCCAACCGCCTCAATTCGTTTGCGACTGCAAACTTTGCATCCAACCATTCAACCGGGTGTCCTGTACATGTTTCAACAACAACTGCTGTCTACACCATTCAATTAAAGGCAATGTAATGTTTTTGTCTATTTTAGTGCCGCATAACACTCCGGTTATTTTTACACAACAGTTGTTCCAAAAATCCCCATAAGAGTAATCTCCTCGGGTGAAAAACTCGAATTTAATGTCTCCTTCCATCGTCGAAATAGCGAAATGTTCCATTAATTCTTCTGGACCAAATTCATTGTATTTTGCGGTTACATATATAATTTTGCATACCTTGCTTTTCATTTCTGACAGCAATGCGATTTTATTGCACGAGGCAAGCACTTGAATGTGCGCGGTTGGACTGATTTCAATGGTTAATGTAGTCATTGATAACAAATATGGTTCTAAACTATATTGTGGCGTGTATAATTATTTCAGTTTTTCCTGAACATTGCAGGGTCGACCAATCAAATGTGTGGGAAAACTGGGTATCAAACGACCACTGTCGATTGATAAAACTGAGAACTAAAACCCCCTGGTATGTTAATTATGATGAACAAAGAACCGCACAATAGCGTACCGCCGGATATGATTATTCGAGTTTCCGGTATGCGCTGCCGATGGTGCAAACGAACGTACAAAGATCGATCTCAGTTGAACAAACACAACGTAACCTGTGAACCCATGTATCGAGCTTTTGCTGCTTCTACCTCAGATGATGTGTCCATTCGGGAATTAACAGACACATTTGTTCAAATGGATCCTCAGAGAATGCATAATTTATTGCTCCATTTAGCCAAAAAGGTCATCAAACTTGAAACCCAAGTAACGGAATTACGCAGTTCAGGAGCATTTCGAAATCGCCGCCTTAATTACGCAAAATGGCTGAATCGACAACCACCAACGTCACATCCTTCTGTGAATTATACTCAATTAATTAACTCAATTAACGCAGAAACTTTGCCGGTTTCAGACGACATGATTACCGCAAGTTTTTGTGAACCTCTGTCGAAAATATTTCTCAAATTATTCGACATATATACTGAACATACATCGACTTCAGGAGATCGGCTGCCATGCAAAGCTTTTACACAACATCATGCGGCTATAATTTATGTGTATACTTCAGTCGATTCTTCGGCTGCGGCATCTGGAAATGTCTGGATAAGAGCCACTACTCAAATTATTTATAAACTGGCAAACAAAATCTTGATGCGTTTATTCGATCGTATGTGTGTATGGCGCAAACAACAACCTCGAACCTTAAGCGCCATCACTGAGGCAAAATACGACGAATTATATGCCCGATTGTTGTCCTTGGATGACGATAACGGCAGAGTGTTGCAACCCATTTACAAAGCTCTGTACCAACACATCAAACAACCTTTTGCGGATGGAATGCCAATGCCTGCTGTAGATGATGCGGACTTGGTGGATGCGACTGACAATGATAATATACTTTGATTCTGAAGGGATAATTTTTACTCTGTAAAAAGTACATGACGAAAACCCCTAAACTCACAAAACTTGGGTTACCAAAATGCAAACGAGGAACCAGAAGAAATCGAAAAATGTTACATTGTGAAGGCGCTTCCAAAAAATTGATATTAAAATCCATAACGACCAAAAAGGACCAATTGAAACCCTCAAATATGTCATATAAATACTTAATAAAAGCTGTCGTTTTCACAACATATTATCATAATGAAAAAAATCTGACAAAAATGGACCGAATGAATATACAAGTTATTTATGACAACAATTCAACCATTGCCATTGAATGTACAGAAATTACACGCGGTGTGAATAAAGGAAAATATAAATTTAACACAACAATAAATTACGAAAAACAATTATTGCCAACAACATTTACGGATTTACGAGCTTTACATTATATAAATCCTACCACAAGTTTGAATAAACTTCAAAAAGAATTAAAACGAGTAAATTTCGAGCCGATTACATATGAAACAATTATGAAATCACCACAGCTGTTTGTTCGAGACAAAATAGACAGCGAAGAAGGCATGCATGAATTCGCGGACTCATCTGCGTCAGGTGAAATTCAAGATATATTGCAACAATGCATACCACCGGGACAAGTTATTCTGATGTAACACAAAATTATGGAACAATAAAATACATAGTTACACAATAAGCGTGCAATTATGTATTTTTTTCTGATGCACAAAAAAACCCCGACAATTAAATCACCAGATAACTTGGTTCCGAGGCAATGCCACACACTCCCAAGTCGTTGACACTATCCGAACGAGCAATACGAACATATCCAGCCTCACCCCAGGTGGTATCCCATGAATTTCGAACTGTCCAATATTTGATTCCAGCTTCCACGCCATAACCAACAATTTCGACGGCATGGTTCAGAGTTGTGGAACAACCCGGCGAGGTAATAATTCCCGATGAATACGACTGAAAATACCGAGAATCCGCTGATAAAGCAACTACTACTGGCTGACCGACAACAGCAGACAACAGTGCCCGTTGATTTCCTGCAGGAACATCTACACATTCGTGAAATTCCATGTCTTGTGCTCCACCGACACCCTGACATTTTCCTGCGACTTTTGTTACACCAGACACATAGGGATACCCAGATTCCAAATATTGCCCATGTTGAATCATATACTTCAGGGCTGAATCCGGATTTCCTCCATCGCATCCCTGGTTGAAATATCCCACACCTGTCGCGCAATCCACCAAATATTGTTCCGATAAATCCAATAATTCTCCGCTATGTATGGCTGATACACTCTCAGCATTCGCGGTCGTCGCAAACGCCCAACAGGAACCACATTGCCCTTGATTTCTTACAGCTGATACAACTCCCTTTTCTCTCCAGTCAAACGCTACAGGTACTTCCACTCCATAACTTGTTTGATTTTTCATAGGAACACATCCGAATGATCCAATCGCGTCCTCACCTGATGAGTCTACAGCAACATCCACCCAGGAAACCCAATCATCCACTGCACCATCAACCCTGCGCTTGCCACTCGATAAATTGACATAATTCGAGAATTCTTCTGCTGTTAAATCCGTAAATTGGTTCACTCCCATAGTAAACGTTGTGTTTGCTGCTGAATTATGGGCTTCAATCGTCTTGTAATTCTCTCTAAACACCGCGAATCGGTCTTCAATTTCCGCCAATGTATATTGTTTGTTGAATTTGACTTGAAACTCCTGAAAACATCCCCAATAAGGAGATGTTGTATCAAGAGTCCCGAGAGAAATGTTCACAGTTGCCAGAGAACGGAAAAAAGATGCCGACAAAATGGACATATATACGACCAATATAATTTACACTTCAGTTATGTTTATATGGTTTGTGTGTGTGTATTATATTTGCGTTTCGTCTTTCCATAAATTCCACTCAGGATTTGAAGCAATTGGATCCAATAGTTCGGTGACATCGGTTTTTTCATAATTTTTATTTGCATGTCTTGTTGTGTCAATTATAGTTGGATTATCTCCAAATTTCTCAGCAAAATGATGCCCATCAATAGGGGTTAATTTCTTTTCAACCAATGCACGATTTAATGACGCCAATGTTTTGTGCAAACGACGCTCTGCATTTATTTTTCCTGCAATTGTTTCTCCTTTTTTTGTAATTAATATGATTGATCCATCTTCATATGTTATTGAAAGAAGCAAACTTCCTCTTTTGGTGCTGGGCAATTGAACAAATATATTGTCTATTTTACTCATTCTCGGTTTTGCATGTTTGCGTTTTGTGGAATTATTATTCAAT
>SXGT01568819.1_pt1 | contig 16627 bp, 17 predicted proteins | sample 3176221 | NCBI WGS metagenome assembly SXGT01 (sample SAMN11356862, study PRJNA531348) | freshwater metagenome | isolation source: freshwater sample F1-120 | place: China: Fuxian Lake, Yuxi | collected 2017-12-25 | reverse complement strand
GGGTACTCCACGGGCAGAAGATCTGGACCTCGGGCGCGGACATCTCCCAGTGGTGCGGCGCGCTGGTGCGCACCGACCCCTCGGCGGGCAAGCGCGATGGCATCAGCTTCGTGCTGCTGCCGATGGACCAGCCAGGCGTGCGCACACGGCCCATCCGCCTCATTGCCGGTGCCTCGCCGTTCTGCGAGACGTTCTTCACCGACGCGCGTGCCGCGAAGTCCGACCTGCTCGGGCCGCTGAACAAGGGCTGGACCGTGGTCAAGCGCCTGCTGCAGCACGAGCGTGCGAGCCAGACCGGCACGCGTTCCTCGGGCGGCGGCAAGGAAGAGCGCTTCCAGGACATGGCCAAGCGCTATGTAGGTACCGATGCCCAGGGCCGGCTGGACGATGCAGACCTGCGCGGTCGCCTCACCACGCACCTGATGGACGCCAAGGCGCATGCGCTCACGGCGTCACGCATCGTGGCCGAGGCGAAGGGCAACGTGGAAGTGAGCGCAGCGGCCTCGATCCTCAAGAACTCCGCGACTGCGGTGTCGCAGACCCGCGCCGAGCTCACGCTCGAACTCATGGGCAACCAGGGCCTCGGCTGGGAGGGCGCGCGCTTCGGCAGCGACGAACTCGCGGCGGTGCGCAACTGGCTTGGCGGCAAGGCGATGTCGATCTACGGCGGCTCGTTCGAGGTGCAGAACAACATCATCGCCAAGAACATCCTCGGCCTGCCGGAGACCACCCAGAAGGGCTAGCCGGCGGGCTAGCCGGCGGGCTAGTCCGCGGGCGCCTCGCAAGTCGAACGATGCCGGCGGCTCCGCGCAGCCCGGCATCTGCCACACGCCGATACACACATGAAGGAGCCCGCTCGATGGCGGCACTGACGACAGAACAGACGATGATCCGCGACCAGGCCAGCGCCTGGGTGACCGAACAGGCGCCGGTGCTTGCGTTCCGCAAGCTGCGCGACAGCGGCAACCCCGCGCGCTACGAGGCGGCGACCTGGGCCGCGATGGGGGAGATGGGGTGGACGGGCATCGTGGTGCCCGAGCAGTACGGTGGCTCCGACCTCGGCTATCTCACCTTCGGCATCGTGCTCGAGCAGCTCGGCAGGCAGCTGACGGCCTCGCCGCTGTTCGCCTCCGCCCTGGTGGGTGCAACGGCGCTCGTGCTCGGCGGCAACGCGGTGCAGAAGCAGGCGTACCTGCCGAAGATCGTCGATGGCAGCGCGATCTTCACCCTCGCGGTGGACGAGGGCACGCGCCACGCGCCGGCGCGCATCGCGTTCGCCGCGACGGCGTCCGCTGCCGGCTTCCGCCTGAGCGGCCGCAAGAGCTTCGTGCTCGAAGGCGGTACTGCGACGCATCTGGTGGTTGCGGCGCGCACGAGCGGGGCTGCAGGCAATACGGATGGCCTGACGCTGTTCGTGGTGCCCGCGGATGCGAAGGGCATCATGCGCACCGCGCTGTCGACGGTGGACAGCCGCGGTTATGCCGACATCGCCTTCGACGCGGTCGAGGTTGGTGCCGACGCCGTGCTCGGCGAGGTGGGCAAGGGTCACGGCGTGCTGGAGGCGACGCTCGATCGCGCGCGTGCGGGCCTCTCGGCCGAGATGCTCGGCACCGCATCCCGGGCGTTCGACATGACGATCGACTACCTGAAGACGAGGGTGCAGTTCGGCCAGGTCATCGGCTCGTTCCAGGCACTCGGTCACCGTGCGGCGCAACTGTTCACCCAGCAGGAGCTCAACCGTTCCTGCACCGAGGCGGCGCTGCAGGCGATCGACGCGAACGCGAACGATGTGCCGGAGCTGTGCTCGCTGGCGAAGGCGCGCGTCGGCGCGTTCCTCTACCAGATGTCCAACGAGCTGATCCAGATCCATGGCGGCATCGGCATGACCGACGAGTTCGACGCCGGTCTCTACCTCAAGCGCGCACGCACGCTCGAGGCCAGCTTCGGCAACCAGGCCTATCACCGCGATCGGTACGCAACGCTGCTCGGGTTCTGATCGCCCGCAGGCGGGTGCACGTGCGCTCCGGGCGGTGCGCGCGCCACCCGGCAGGTGCAAGGGCACCCCCAGGGGCCTTCAGCCGCCGGGCCCGCGCTCCGACTGCCTGCGGTGCGCAATCAGGCAGAGTACGCCGAGCGCGGGAAGCAGCAGGGCTGTGACGTCGTTCACAGGGTCATGCGCCTGCATGTCGCGGGTGGCCGGGCCCATGCCGGGGTCTTGCCTGGCGGGGCTGTCGTCGCCGGCAGCGGCAGCTGGTGCACTCAATGCATGGACTTGCAAAGGCACTGTCGCGAGCACGACGCAGGCAAGGAACGCGCGCAGGGCGGGCCGAAGGCCGTCCCGGCATGCACTGTCGGCGCTGCGCAAGGGCGTGGGGTGGGTTCGCGGAGTGCCGAATCCTGCAGCTGCCGACATGGGTTGGTTCCTGAAGTCACTGGTACCGATGGTTCGCCTGCGCGGCCGGTCGGTCATCACCCCCCGGGGGGGATGGGCGCGAAGGATCGAAGTGTGAGTTGAGGGCAGGGGACTGCCGGACGAAGCCACACGAACACTGCAGACGCTCGGCATGCTCTACGAGACTGCATTCGGCACCGAGCGCTGGCCCGAAGCGCTGGACGCGATCGCGCATCTGATTGGCGGCAATGGCGCCGTGCTGTTCGTGAACGATGCCGCGCCCTCGGAGTTGCAGATCGCCGCGATGTCGTCGCGTTACAACGCAGTCCACGCGCGGGAGTACGTCGAGTCGCTGACCGAGGACGACGAACTGCGCTGGGTGCACGTGCTGGACTCGTTGCCACCACGCACGCTGCAGACCGACCTCGACGTGTGGCCGGATCGGGACGCCCACGACGCCATGCCGTCCGTGCGCTTCCTGCGCACGATGAATCTCTACCATCGCGTCGGTGTGCGGCCCTGTGGGCACGGTGGTTGGAAGGACGCGCTCACGATCCTTTTCGCCGGCGAGCGCGGGGGCATCTCGGGCACCGAGGCGCAACGGCTGGAACTGCTGGTGCCGCATGTGGCGCATGCCATCGAGCGCCAGCGACCATTCAAGCTGCTGCAGCAACGCTTCAACGCGGTGCTCTCGATGCTGAACCGGCTGGGCATGGGCGTGCTGATCCTCGATGGCGCCTGCGACATCGTGGTGGCGAACGACGCAGCCGAACGCATGCTCGCGGCTGCTGATGGCCTGCGGCGCACGAAGGACGGGCGGCTGACGACCACCGATGGCGCCACGGTTGCGCACCTGCCGGAGATGCAGCGATCTGCCGCCCGTGCGGCGCGACTCGAGCAACACCAGCGCACGGGCGCGTTGCAGGTGCCCCGCCGGTCACGGCAGGAGCATTACATGCTCGAGATCGCACCGTTCCGCGACGACGGTGGAGAGATGGGCAGCCCCTTCGTTGGCGTGCTGGTGGTGATCGTCGATCCCGACCATCGCGAACTCGTTGCCGTGGACGGCCTCGTGCGCAGCTACGGCCTGACGCCAACGGAATCACAGGTGTGCGGCATGATCGCGCGCGGGCTCACGCTGCGCGAGATCGCCGACACCCGCAGCGTGAGCATCGAGACCGTGAAGTCGCAGTCACGCGCGATCTACACGAAGACACACTCCCGCAACCGCCGCGAGCTGGTGCAGCGAGCGCACAGCATCACGCCGCCGCTGGTCGACACTTCCGGCCGGCGCGCGAACTGAGGCCGGCGCGCGAACTGAGGCCGGCGCTGCGCTTGCCACTCAGGTGGGCACCGGCCCGGCTACCTGCAGCCGATGAATGAGACGCGGTGCGTCGGCGTGGTCGTGCACCGCGAAGTGCAGCAGGCAGCGGTTGTCCCACAGCGCCAGATCGCCGGCTGCCCAGCTGTGCCGGGCCTGGTACTCGGGGCGAACGCCGTGCTCGAACAGGTAGCCCAGCAGCGCCGCGCTTTCCGCCCGTGACCAGCCTGCGAATCGCTGGGTGAACGATCGGCAGACGTAGAGCGCGCGCTCGCCGGTCTCGTCGTGGGTGCGCACCACCGGATGCTCGGCACGCGGTGCCTTCGCGGCGTCGGCGCCGTACGCCAGGGCGAGGCCGCTGGCGGAGTGCACGGCGCGCAGCGTGTCGACCACGCCGCGCAGCCCGGCTGAGAGATCCTGGTAGGCGAGCGCCTGATTCGCGAATGCGGTGTCACCACCGAGTCCGGGTGCCTCGAGTGCGTACAGCATGGTCAGCTTCGGCGGTGCTGCGTCGTAGGTCATGTCCGAGTGCCAGTGCTGGTTCACGTCCCGCGCCTTGCCGCGGTTGCGCAGCTCGATCAGCTCGGGATGTGCAGCCATCCCGGCGTAGGGATGCCGAACGAGCGTGCCCCAGCGCTGGCCGAAGGCGATGTGCTCGCCGGGACCCAGCTGCTGGCCCCGGATCACGAGCACATGATGCAGGCGGAACAGGGCCTGCAGTTCGGCGAACGCATCCGCGCTCGCATCGCGAACGTCGAAGTCCTCCACGATGGCACCGAGCGGCGCAGCGAATCGTCGGACCTTCATGCGGAACACTCCTTCGTTGGCCCCAAAAGTTGCGTGCACTCGCGGCGAGCGGGGTGCGCCTCAGTACAGCGCGGGCCCGAATTCGGCGGTGTTGATCTCGAAGCTGATGCCGCCCGCCACACGGGCGAAATGCAGCGTGCCGGCACCCTCGATGTCCAACTGCAGCCCCTCCGGCAGCAGGCGCGCGCCGATTGCGGGCAGGCCGAGCAGGCGCACGAGCGCGCCGTGTTTCGCCGAGCCCTCGTTGTGGTCTGCGTCCACGAGCCTGCGCCTGCCGTCGGCGCCCAGCCACTCGATCTGGGTGTGGCAGGTGACGGTGCACATGCCGAACTCGATCCGGATATCGTGGGCACCGAAGGAGACGCGCTCCGCGCAGGCGCGGCCGTCGACGCGCGCCATCGCGGCCTCGATGAACGCAAGCAGCTCGGCGTCGAACACGGGATCGGGCGGCGGTCGCGGTATGGGCCGGCCCTCGTGCGCACCCGTGTGGTGCGCGGCTGCAACGCGTTCCGCCATGCTGGGCTCGCGTTGCCGATCTGCCCGTATCGCGTGTCGCCGAGTCAACCTCAGGATTCCCGTGCCGTGGTTCAGGGCTGCAGTATGGCCCGGCACTTCCCCGGTGATCGAGCGGCACGCAGCGCCGCGCTGCCGCTAACCTTGTTGCTCTTCGTGACCCGGGATACCCGCTGATGCAGGCTGCGCTGGAGATGCCACTGACCACCCCGGCCCTGCTGTTCCCGGCGATCTCGCTGCTGATGCTGGCCTACACGAACCGCTTCCTCACGCTCGCGCAGGTGATCCGGGCGCTGTACTCGACCGCCGCCGGCGACCCGACCGGCGCGCGCGCAAGGCAGATTCGGGTGCTGCGCCGTCGGCTCGCGTTCATCAAGTACATGCAGCTGCTGGGCGGTGCGAGCTTCCTGATCTGCACGGTGTCGATGTTCGCGCTCTTCCTGGGCAACACTGTCGCGGGAGCGCTGCTGTTCGGCGTCGCGCTGCTTGCGCTGTGCGGTTCGCTGGTGTGCTCACTGCTCGAAGTGACGATGTCGACCGATGCGATCGAGATCGAGATCGCGGATCTCGAGGTTGCTGCCGATCCTGTACCTGGCGGCGCGCGGGCGGTGCCGCGCGAGCCCGCCAGCCCTTCTGCATCCGAGTCACGGGATGGCTCGTTTCCCTGACCCCGGATGCAGCAGCGGTTGGTCGACCGAGCATGATTTGCGGGTAACCGAACGGTAGTGATACCAGCGTAGACTTCCCGGCCTTGTGTGGAAGCTGCCGATGAGCCGGACGATCGACTTCGAATTGCGTGGAGATCACGTCGCGCTTGCCGCACTGCTCAAGTTCACGTCGCTGGCCGAGAGCGGTGGTGCGGCAAAGGCGCTCGTCGCCAGCGGCATCGTCCAGGTCGATGGGACACAGGAGTTGCGCAAGACCTGCAAGATCCGCGCGGGTCAGGAGGTGACCGCGCGCGGCGTGCGCATTCGGGTGATCGCTCCCGGGGTGGCAGAGGGTCCGGCGCGCAACTCGGCCAGCCGTTCCTAGCGCAGTAACGATGTTCGCACTCGCCCGCCGGTGCGCGCTCGGCGCGATGCAGCAGCGGTGAGGGATCGCGTGGTGGCGATGTCAACGGACTCCCAAGACGCAGAATTGCGCAGCGCGTGGCTTCACGCTGTGACTGCCGTCCCGTATACGCGCGGAGTGTGTGCGGAGGGTGCGCGGAGCGCGTGCAATACTTGTCCACCGCGAGTGCCCGGACAGATCGCCGGCCAGACGCGAGTCGGCAAGAACAACAACGCAAACCTGGGTCGATGACTACCCGCGGTGCGGCTAGATAACTCGGGGCTCGATATATATGGTTCCTTTATGCTCGGGAGGTGTCCGCAGGGCACCTGCGGCTGCGCTCATGCGAACGGCGAGCGCGTTCGTGCTCGCGATGCTCACCTTGCTCGGTGATGGCGCAGCGGCGGCGCCAGCTAGTCCTGTACTGCTCTCTGCAGACAGGAAATCGGTGGTCCTTGGTGGTGCAACCACGCTTCGTTGGCAGGCGGCCGCTGGCTTCACCTGCGTGTCGAGTGGCGGCTGGGCCGGTTCTCGCAGCGGTGTCGGCAGCACGTCGACGGCGAGGTTGATCGCGGCGACGACCTATGTCCTCGATTGCGTTCGTGCGGGCGTCAGGGTTCGGCGATCGGTCACGGTCGCCATCGAAGCGCCCACCGTCACGCTCAACCTCAGCCAGACCGCGATCTCGGAGAACGAGCCGGTCACGCTGCGCTGGTCTTCGCGCAGCGCGACGGCATGCGTCGCGGCGGGAGGCTGGACGGGCGCGCGCCCCAGCAGTGGTTCGGAGGTCGTCGTCGGCACCCGCGACCCAAGGACGTTCACGCTCACCTGCAGGGGCTCCGCTGCGCGCCGCGCCACCGCCAATGCGCGGCTGCTCGTGCACCCTGTCGCCAGCCTGACTTCGAGCGCCGCACGCGTTCGCAGCGGGTCGACGGTCGATCTGCGCTGGCGTGCCACGGCAGACAGCACGTGCGTCGCAAGCGGGTCCGATCCGCTGTTCCGCGGCACCTTGCCTGCCGTGGGCTCGCGCACCAGCAGTCCGGTGACGACCACCGAGACATTCAATCTGCGCTGCACGAACGCGCTCGGCAGCGCGCTCACGAGCGTGAGCGTCGCCCCGGGCATCCGGCGGGTACGCTGGCGCGCTCCGGCCAGGGCGACTGACGGGCGGGCGCTGGCGCGCATCCATGGCTATCGCGTGCATGCCGGGAGTACGCCCGGCGCGCTCGTACGTGTCGCCGACGTGCCTGGCACCGCAACAAGCGCAGACCTCTCTCTCGGCAGCGGCGACTGGCATGTCTCGGTCTCGGTGCTCGCAACCGTTCGCACCGAGACCGGTGCGCTCGTGGTGCGCGAGAGCGAGCTCTCGAGACCGTTCCTGCGCTTCACGATCCGCTGACTACGCGCCGCGGGCGGTTGGCAGGCCGGCTCGGCGAAGGGGACGGGCCGCCGCCCTTGCGGCCGCCGATGCGATGCCGATACGGTGCGCGCGCGTGGGACGCACGTCGCGATCCCGGCAGCGGGAGTTCATCTTGGCCACCTACGAGCACGTCATCTACGAAACCGCCGGTCGTGTGGCCACCGTCACGCTCAATCGGCCCGAGAAGCTCAATGCGGTATCGCCGCAGCTGCAGCTGGAGCTGATTGCCGCACTGGAGTTGGCTGAGGCCGATCCGGCGATCCACGTGGCCGTGGTGCAGGGCGCAGGGCGCGCGTTCTGCACTGGCTACGACATCACCGGCGGTGGCACCGGCGGTGGTGGCGTCACGGGTGATCGCGACAGCCTCGAGCGAATCATGCGTGGCTGGCTGCGCATCTGGGACATGCGGCTCGCGATCGTTGCGAAGGTGCACGGCTACTGCCTCGCGGGCGGCACCCAGCTGGCGACGATCTGCGACATCACCTTCGTGTCGAACGAGTGCAAGGTCGGCACGCCGCAGCTGCCGCTGGGCGCGGGCTACGTCGGCTCGTCCTGGACCTGGCTCGTGGGGCCGAAGAAGGCGAAGGAGATGTTCTTCCCGACCGGCGAGATGATCTCCGGCACCGAGGCCGTCGAGTGGGGCCTGTTCAATCGCGCCGTGCCTGCGGCTCAGCTCGATGCCGCGGTGGCGGACTACGTCGCACGCGTCGCGCGCACGCCGAAGGAGATCATCGCGCTGCAGAAGCAGTCGGCGAACCGCATCCAGGAGATCCAGGGCTTCCGCGAGGCAATGCTGCAGTCTGTTGAAGTGGATGCGATCGCGCACGCGTCGCGGCCGGTGAAGGCCATCAACGCCTACATCCGCGAGCACGGGCTGCAGGCCGCGTTGCGCGCCTTCCATGCCGGCGAGATCCCATGAGCGCGCCGAGCGGGTTTGCCTTCCGCACGCCACCGATCTTCGACGACGTCGCCAGCGAGCGCAGTCATCGGTTGCAGCGGCTGGCCGCGGCGTGCCGCATCTTCGGTCGCAATGGCTACGCGGATGGCCTGCTCGGGCACGTGACGGTGCGCGATCCGGAACACCCGGACCGGCTGTGGCTCAACCCGCTCGGTGTGTCGATGCGCAAGGTCAGCGTGTCGCAGTTGCTGCAGGTGGACCACGACGGCCGCATCGTCTCGGGGCAGGGCGCGCTGAATCCCATCGGCCTGCTGCTGCACACGGCGCTGCATCGTGCGCGGCCCGATGTCATGGCCGTGTGCCATGCCCATTCCACCTACGGCAGCGCGTGGTCGTCGCTGGAGCGCCTGCTGGACCCGATCACCCAGGATGCCTGCCTGTTCTTCGAGCGCCAGGCGCTGATCGGCGAGCCGCGCGTCGCGGCTGATCGGGATGCAGCCGCCGCCTTCGCCGCTGCCTTCGGCAACCATCGCGTGGCGATCCAGTCCGGCCACGGCATCTTCACCACCGGCGAGACGATCGACGAGGCGGCATGGTGGTTCGTGCTCATGGAGCGCTGCTGTCAGGTGCAGTTGCTCGCCGAGGCGGCAGGCACGCCAACGCAGTGGCCCGCCGCGGGTGCACGTGCGCTCGCGGCCGGGCTTGGCACGCCGAACTTCGGCTGGCTCGCGTTCCAAACGTTGTGGGACGAGATCAGTGCGAGCGATCCGGATCTCGTGACGTAGCTGTGGCTGATGGCGAGGTTGGCACTGCTGCCGGCGCGTCAGCCGACAGGAAGGGTGCACCCGGTGCGGGCCACAGATAGCATCGGACGCATCGCCACAAGGATGAAAGCCATGAGTTCGCCCACGCCATACACGCCGATGGATGTCTTCATGCCACCGGCGGGCAGCGGCCGCGCGGCGCCGCGCGCCTTCATCGCCCCGAGCCGCTACGTGCAGGGTCCTGGCGTGCTGGCCGAGGTCGGGCGCTATCTCGCCATCACGCGCATCCGCCGCGTTGCGATCCTGATGTCTGCACGCGGTGCGCGCAGCGAGGGCGTCACGCTTGTTGCGAGCCTGCAGGGCGCAGGCGTCAGCAGCCTGCCGTGCATCTTCGAGGGCGAGGCATCGCTGCCCGAGATCGAGCGCCATGTACTTGCGCTCGGTGGCGAGCAGCTGGACTGCGTGATCGCCCTCGGTGGGGGCAAGTGCGTTGATGCTGGGAAGGCGATCGCCCATCGGCTTGGCGTGCATGCGGTGATCGTGCCGACCCTGGCATCCAACGATGCGCCCTGCTCGGCGCTCTCCGTGCTTTATTCGCCGGAAGGTGCCTACTCCGGCGTCGAGTTCTACCCGCTCAATCCGCTGTTCGTGATCGTGGACACCGACATCGTTGCCGCCGCGCCGGAGCGCTTCCTCGTGGCCGGCATGGGGGATGCGATGGCCACCTGGTATGAAGCACGCGCCTGCCGACAGAATCCGGCGAGCGTGACCGCGTCGGGCGGTGGCCAGACGATAGCTGCCTGCGCGATCGGCGAAGCCTGCGCGCACACGCTGTTCGAGCACGGCATGGCGGCCGCGGCGTCGGTGGTCGCACGGCGAGTGGATGCGGCGCTGGAGGCCGTGGTGGAAGCCAACACGCTGCTGAGCGGCCTCGGCTTCGAGAGCGGGGGCGTGGCCGTCGCGCATGGCATCGCCCAGAGCTACACGGCGGTGCCGCAGGTGCATGCGCACTACCTGCATGGCGAGGAAGTCGCCATGGGCACGCTCACGCAACTCGTGCTCGAGGGGCAACTCGACGACGCGCGGCGCGTCGCCACCTTCTTCGCCGCGGTCGGCCTGCCGATCCATCTCGGCCAGGTGTCGCTGGATGCCGGCGCGCGGGTCGCGATCGACACCCTCGTGGAGGGCACGATGGCGTGGCCGTTCACGCCCAACATGCCGATGCCGATCTCGGCGGAGATGGTGCGCAGCGCGATCCTTGGGGCAGACGCGCTGGGCCGGTCGGTGCAACAGGCAGCCGGCGACGCCGCGTACAGGCGGTTGCACGCGGCGTGAGTGCCACGGGCCGAGATCAGGTCACGCGATCCACCCGTACCCGCACGTAGCCCTTCTCGGGCGTCGCAAGTAGCGTGCCGACGAACACCGAACGATTCCGCCACTCGTGCGGGCCTGTCGGCGCCACGAAGGAAGTCGCGGTGCGCGGCAGGTGGCCCTCTGCAGGGTCGCTCACCGCGCCGCGATTGCGGATGGTGATCAGCGCGCCGTCGTCAGTCTGCAGTTCGTAGAGCGCATCGATCCAGACGACACCATCAGGGCGCACGCGCAGGCGATCGGCACCGCCGGGCAACACCGTGCCGCGCACGCGAAGGCCGGCGAATGCACCGCCGGTGATCGGGATGAAGGTGCGTGTGCCGTCCGGCGTTGCTCCGACGGGTCGCCCCGGCGCGATCAGCGCCTGCATCTGCAGCGCGAACTCGAGGCTCGGCAGGTCGGTCAGTGGTTCAAGCAGCCAGTCGGTCATGCAGGGCTCCGTTGATCGGTTCGCGTTGCGTGCGCGTTGCGTGCGGGATGGGCGGACGCCCATGAGGTCCGCATCACGTCGCCCTGGCAAGTCGCCTCACGAACGCCCGGACGGCACGCGCGGAGGCGGTCCCGTTGATGGCGCACTCATGGCCGCAACAGCTGCCGAAACAAGACCGGCAGGGCGTGCCCGCAACTGTCTCGATGCCAACCCTAGGGAATCCCTAGCCAGTTGTTGTAGAGCATGTGGAAGTGCCGCGGTTTCGACTCGCCGTAGTTGGCGAAGATGACTTCCTTCAGGGAATGCAGCCCCTTCTGCACATAGGGCAGGTTGAGCGTGTCCTGGTTGAACACCTTCGCGAGGGCACCGAGTTCGGGGGCATCCACGTAGTCATCGTCGAGATCCAGCCACTGCATCTTCGCTGCCGGTGGCCGCGACGTGCCTTCAGGCACGGGCCACATGAACAGGCACTCGTGGATGCACTCCTCCGGATTGTTCCCGTAGGGGCGGAAGCGATAGAAGATCTGGTTGAACGAACCCCAGGGGCTGATGTTGGGAAACAGGCTGTAGTAGATCGGGTCCAGCAATTCCGCGTCGCTCACCTCGTCCATCGAGTCGCCGAGGCTCGCCCTGAGCGACTCGCGCCGCGCCGCCGCCGCCGTGGCGCGCTTGTCCGCCCAGTCGCCGGTCATCACGTTCGATGGCAACTGGTCCATGCCTTCGATGAGGCGCCCGGCCACCCAGTTGCAGAGGTGGATGTCGGCATGGAACTTCGCGCCATCGAGATGGTTGCCGCGGTCGTCGAAGTAGCCAACGCGGTTGTCGGTCGTCGTGACCTTGACGCGGCCTTCGGCCATGCGCTCGTAGATGTTGCCCGTGAGCTCATGACGCTGGCGCGTGAACGGCGTGGCTTCCATGTACGGATTCGCCGCGAGCTCGGGTGGCACGTGCGGGCTGCCGACCTGGTGTGCCGAGAGTGCACGGGAGAAGTTGCCGAACACGTCGTACTTCGAATTAGCGCAGCCCAGCGTGCCAAGCAGCGTCGGATGCGTCGCGACCGAGTGGTAGGCCTCGGCGAACGCCTCGTGCGCGACCTTCCAGTTGCACGGCAGGTGCTTGGCGACGTGCACTGCCTTGTAGCGGCGCTCCATGGGCACGTGCGTCATGTGCGAATCGAGGTCGCCGATGAACGCGGCGAGCGGCTCGCAGTCGGGGTCTGGATTGATGAACACGAAGCCGCCCCAGCGCCCAACGTTCACGTCGGGCAGCGAGTGGGTCTGCTTGCAGACCGTCGGAAAATCCCAGTGGCAGGGCACTTCCTGCAGCTCACCCTTCAGCGACCACGCCCAGCCGTGGAACGGGCAGCGGAAGTTGCGCAGCGCCGTCTCGTCCTGGTGCAGTAGTTGCCGGCCGCGATGCAGGCACGCGTTCGGAAACGCGCTGAATTCGTTCTCGCCGCTGCGCACGACGATGTAGGAGAGGTCCGCGATGTCGTACTTGATCGCGTCGCCGACGTTGAGGATGTCGTCCTCATGGCACGCCATCTGCCACACGCGCTTCCACAGGCGTTCCTTCTCCAGCTCGAAATACTCGCGCGAGTAGTAGACCTTTGGATCGACGATCGTGGGCCCGGGAGGCAATGGGTTGCTGGCGCGGAGGATCGGCCGGACTGGATGGGAATCCCGGTCCAGCACCTCGTCGTAGCTGATCCCCGCGGATCGATCGGTGCCCGTGACTGTCTCGACCATCGTCGCCTCCTGATCCAGTGTGCTGGTTGTGCAGGCGGTAGGTCGTTGGCCCGCACCTGAAGGCGCGCGCGACCAGACCGCATCGCCGCAGACGGTAGCGACGCGCTGCGGCTGCGGGCTTGATGTGGGTCAACAGCGCGAGGTTGACGGCATCGGCCTGTCGCCCTGGCCGTGGCCTGCTGCTGCGGCACAGCGGCCCTGTCACTGCCTTGGCGCTGGCCATGGTCATCCACCTGGCCTCTGCCGGCAGCATTCGCTTTGTTCGGTGTGCGCGAGACGGGGGAGGGTCAGTCTGCCCGCCAGTGTTGTTGAACTGCTTGTGCGTCAGGATCTTGCGTGTGAACCGACGGTTCGATCCGTCGCTCGATAGCCACCCACCCGTGCCGTAACATCGCGGGCCACTCGCGAGCTCGCCTCGGCGTGCGACGCGTGCCGCAGGCGTGAATGCGCAGTGACAAGGGAGCGCATGCTGATCAGAAGCTGTCCGGGCAATGCGGCGCCTGCCGCGTCGCAAAGATCAGCGTCGCGCGCGCCATTGCGCGATCGTCGGCCTCCAGCAGGCCGAATCTGCGCAGCTCGCAGGGTGTCCGCGCGCCAGAGTAAAGGCTCGCCAGCGCCTTCACGCCGAGACGGAGGTCGGCATCTGCCCTCGCCGCACGAACGCGCGCGCCGTCTGGTGCGCATTCCAGCCGGAACCGGCCGGAATTCCAGGGTGCCAGCGCATCTGGTGTCACTTCGATCGTGATTGCGTCCTCCATGTCGTAGGCGCGGCCCGTGAGCGCTGCGGCGACGTCGACGACACGCAGCCACACGCCGTCGCCAACCTGAACGTTCAGCAGCCGCGGTTCGATGAACAACTCCCGCGCCGGATCGTCGCGGGGTGCACGCGGCCAGTGCACGCAGCCAACCAGGTCGTGACGTTTCAGCCACGACCAGAGGCTGCGATAGGCATCCATCGTCAGCCACGCGAAGTCCCTGATCCAGATGGCCTGGCCGCGGCTCGGATGGGCTGTCCTGCCGCCCCGCAAGTTGTAGATCAAGTAGCCGACAGCCCGTCCTTCCTTGTCGTACGCAAAGGCCAGGTGCGCCGGGCCCGCGTCGGCAGACTGGGCGAGAACGCCGTTCAACCAGAACACCCTGGCGCGATGCAGAGCGCAGGTGGCATCACGGACGAAGTCGATGTAGAGCTTCCGTGCCGTCTCGAATGCACGTTCGCCGTCCAAGCGCTCGACGCGACAGCTACCCTCGTTCAGATCGTGGAAGCCGATATCGACCGTGTCCACGCGATACGTGTTCGAGAGCGTGGCCTGTGCGTAGCCGTAGCGCTGGTAGATCGCCGCCTGAGAGGCCCACAGCATGGTGACCGCGCGGCCCTGTTCGCGCAGGTCGCTGAACGCGCGTTGGGTCAACTGCCTGAGGTGCCCCTGGCGACGATACTCCGGCAGCGTACCTACCGCGGTCACACCGCCCATTGGCACGGCATTGCCGTTGGCGCGCATCGTGAACGGGATTGCTGCATGGCTTGCTGCCAGGCGGCCATCGACGAAGGCCCCCAGCGTCCACTCCGGGCGATTGTTGCGTGTGATGTGGTTGTCTGGTCCGTCGCCGAACGAACCACCAAACACGTACGCGCCCAGCAGGCCGAACTGACTCAGCTCGTCCGCATGCAGGTAGCGTGTTTCCGTGGCCACGTTGCTCTCCTTCGGTCTGGGCATGGTGGAACCCGTGGGACGCTCGCTCGAGCGTCTGCACGGCCGAGGCGCGTTCCGTTCTCGTCCAGCACCCGTGTGTGCCCGGGCGGCCACGACGCGCAGACCGGGCCGACGCCATGCGAGTTGGCTGCATGGCGATCTCGCTCCGAGCCCACTGAGCGCCCGCCCCCGAAGTAGGCATGATCCTGCGTCACGCCGTCCAGACGCGAGTGCGGGCGCGATTGGTTCTGCATCGCGGGAGTGCGCGATGCCTGCTCGCGCCCATGGGTCCGCGTCACGGGCGAGCGGGGAGATCCCATCGTGGTTGTTGGCGCGGCCCAGCCGACCCACGAACACGTTCCGCCACCGGGCGTCGCGACCGTCCATGACGAAGCGGTTGCAGGTGTCGAGCAGTGTGTTGGCGCGCACGCAAGACTGGTCAGTCTTCAACGGCTGGCAACAGGCACGGCAAAGCCTGCATCAACGAAGCACGGGGCTGCGAGAACGAATCCGCCCTGCGGGGAGAGACGTTGCGCTCGATCAGCCGCCGATCGGGCCGAAGTCGTCGGCCGAGATGTCGCGCGCGCCGTCCCGTATTCGTTCGATCCGCGGCGCGTCGTCGGCTCGCCGGTAGAAGATCAGGTAGTTGCAGTGCAGCAGCACGCGCACGCGATCTCCCAACGCTGGCCGCGCTCGTCCGATGCCGACCGCGTCTCCCTGGCGCTCGCTCGTGGCCTCCATCTCGGCGACGAAGCTGAGCGCGCGTGTCGGGTTGTCCTCGGCGATCTACGGCGCGATGTCCATCAGATCGGCTTCTTCTGCCGGCGAGAAGACAACCTTCATCCCGAGGCGTCGTTGGTCGCGGCTCGCTGGGCGATGAGCGCCCGCGCCCGTGCAAACACTTCGCCCGCTGGCGTGCCTGGGCCGCTGCCCGCCCCGCGCTCGATTTCGGCGCGCAGTGCGTCGATCTTCAAGGCGCGAATCGTCTCCTGCTCCTCCAGCGCCGGCAGCCCGTCACGGATGGCTTCGCTCGCGCTTTCGTAACGGCCACCCTGTACTTGCGCCTTGTTGAGGTGCGAGGCGTCCGAGCCACGTCTGTCGGCCGAGCGGCCATTGCGGCTGACATCACACGCCAGTTCGTGCTCCGCGCGACGGACCTCGGCGCCAAAGACCAACCAACGAAGCTTGCTCGGGCGCGGGTCCCGCCGCTTCGCCGGTCCCCGCTGCATTCACACCTGACGCATCGGTAGTGCGCCTACCGCCTCAGCCAACCCGTTCACATCCATAGAAAGACCGAGCCAACGCGTTACTCGCGCGCGGACTACGAAACGCCTGCGGCATGCAGCCGAATGATCTCGTTGGCGCTCGCGTTGTTCGATTTCGATCGCTGACACGAGCGCGCTGCTGACAGACGCTACGACGTACTGCCCGCGGCCTGCACCTGATCGTTCTTCATCAGCCCATCCAGGTAGTCCGCCCACGCCTGCAGCATGGTCCGCCGTTCCTGCAGGTGGGCCGTCCGGTTGTGGTTCGGGTCGCGCACCGCATGGGCCAGCTGCTGCTCGATGAAGTCGAGCCGGAAGCCCAGCACCTCGTCGAGGATCGTCCGGGCGACGGCGCGGAAACCGTGGCCGGTCATTTCGTCCTTGCCGATGCCCATGCGGCGCATCGCGGCTAGGACGGCCCCCGATGTCATGACAGTTGTCGCTCATGGGGCGCTCGTCGGCGCGTGCACTCGGGAACACGTAGCGCCCGCCGCCGGTCAGCGGCTGCAGCTCGCGCAGGATCGCGACGGCCTGGGTGGCCAGCGGCACGATGTGCGGCGTTCGTGTCTTGGTGACCATGTACCGCCACTCGCCGCGGGCGAGGCCCCGCTGCGCACGATCATCGAGCCCTCGCAGCCGTCCATGGCGCACATGATCTCGCCCTCGCGCTTCGGATCCGTGGTGGCGGCGCAGTGGCCACGCTTCGCCGGCGGCAGTGCATCGGGCAGGTCCACGCAGGGATCGCGCTCGCAGCGGCCGGTGGCCACAACCTGGCGGAACACCTGCCCGCAGTTCACGAGCGCCCGGTGGGCAGTGTCGAGCGCGCCGCGGGCCTCGATGCGGCGCAGCACGGCCAGTACCTCGGGTGCCGTCAGGGCGGAGAGCGGGCGGGTGCCGATCCACGGGAACACGTCCCGGTCCAGGCGCCGGATGATGCGGTCGCTGTGCGTCGCGGCC
>SXGT01466093.1_pt1 | contig 16629 bp, 28 predicted proteins | sample 3176221 | NCBI WGS metagenome assembly SXGT01 (sample SAMN11356862, study PRJNA531348) | freshwater metagenome | isolation source: freshwater sample F1-120 | place: China: Fuxian Lake, Yuxi | collected 2017-12-25 | reverse complement strand
TGGAGAAAAAAGATATATTTTAGCTCCTGTAGGAATTAAGGCTGGTGACACCATTTTGGCTTCTGAAAATGCAGACATCCAAATCGGAAATGCACTGCCTTTGAAGAAGATTCCAGCCGGTACAAATCTGCACAATATTGAAATGCGACCAGGTGCGGGTGGAAAAATGGCACGAAGTGCTGGTTCCATGGTTCAGCTAGTTGGATTTGAAGGTGGATATGCTCAATTGCGCATGCCCTCCGGAGAGTTAAGAATTGTTTCCGATAAATGCTGGGCTACAGTTGGCCAAGTTGGAAATCTTGAACATGAAAACAAAGTGATTGGTAAAGCTGGCCGTATGCGCTGGTTAGGTTTCAGACCTCACAATCGCGGAGTCTCCATGAACCCCGTTGACCATCCTTTGGGTGGTGGTGAAGGTAAATCATCAGGTGGACGTCATCCTGTTACTCCTTGGGGTAAGAAAACCAAGGGTAAGAAGACAAGAAACTCTAAGCGAACTGATAGATTCATTATCAGGAGGAGAAAGTAAAATATGGCTCGCTCCATTAAAAAGGGCCCTTATGTGGCTTTACATTTATTGAAAAAAGCTGAAAAAGCTCAGGCAAACCATGACAAAAAGGTTCTGAAAACCTGGGCACGCAGCTCTACTGTAGTACCAGAAATGTTAGGTCTTACATTAGCAGTTCACAATGGCCATAAGTTTCACTCTATTTTCGTCACTGAAAATATGGTGGGTCATAAGTTAGGTGAATTTGCTCCTACTCGGACCTTCCATGCTCACTCTGGTGATCGAAAAACTAAAGTGGAAGAGGGAAAGTAGGTTATGGAAGTTACAGCAACACTACGTTACGCAAAAATTACTCCCAGGAAAATGCGCTTGGTAGGGGATCTTTGCAAAGGTCTTCCTGTAGATAAAGCCCATTATCAACTGGATTTTTGTCAAAAAAGGGGGGGTAAGCTATTATCGGTCCTTTTGGACTCTGCTATAGCAAATGCCCGTGAAAAAGGCGGAATTGATTTAGATAACTTGTACGTCAAACGAGTTACTGTGGACGATGGTCCAATTTTGAAGCGTTTCATGCCTAGAGCAATGGGAAGAGCTACCAAAATTAAGAAAAAAATGAGCCACGTTACAGTGGTTCTTGATGAAGCGAGATAAAAGAGGGAACTGTGGGACAAAAAACACATCCAATTGGTTTTAGACTGGGAGTTAACAAGACTTGGGCCTCCCGATGGTTTAGCGTTCGTGAGTATGCAAACTTCTTACATGAAGATTTGAAACTGCGAGATTTCTTAAAGAAAAAACTAAGTCATGCTGGGGTTTCCAGGATTGATATTGAGCGTTTGGCTAATAAAGTAAAAATCAATATTCATACAGCGCGACCTGGTATTGTTATTGGTAAAAAAGGAACTGGCATTGATCAGCTTAGAGCCGAAGTTCAAAAGCTATCTAAGTCTGAGATATTTATTAATATTTTAGAGGTTCGTAAGGCCGAAGCTGATGCTCAATTGATTGCCGCTAGTATTGCCGAGCAGCTTCAAAAGCGAATAGCATTTCGTAGAGCTATGAAAAAAGCTATGAGCCAAGCTTTCAAATTTGGTGTAAAAGGCATCAAAATTCAATGTGCGGGTCGATTGGGTGGAGCCGAAATTGCCCGAACAGAAAGATATGCTGAAGGAAGCGTTCCTTTGCATACTTTGAGAGCAGATATTGATTATGGCTTCGCAGAGGCGTATACAACCTATGGTCAAATTGGCGTAAAAGTATGGGTATACAAAGGCGAGATCATCGAGCGAAGAAATATCGGTGTTCGTGCAGAAGTAACTGCAGAAGCTTAAGAAGATTAAAAGGGATTTTAGAGGAACGATATGTTAAGCCCAAAGCGTGTTAAATACAGAAGAGTACAAAAAGGCCGAATGAAAGGGAAAGCCTATAGAGGCTCTGACCTTAACTTTGGTGACTTTGGTTTACAGGCATTAGAATGCGGCAGAATTACTTCAAAACAGATTGAAGCAAGTCGTGTTGCAATTGCGAGATATGCTAAAAAAGTTGGAAAAATGTTCATTCGAATTTTTCCTGATAAACCAGTTTCTAGAAAACCAGCCGAAACCCGTATGGGTGGAGGAAAGGGAGCTCCTGAATATTGGGTAGCAGTAATTAAGCCGGGTAGAATTTTGTTCGAGATGGAAGGTGTAGATGCGGCCACTGCCAAACAGGCTTTAACCTTAGCTGCTCATAAACTTCCCTTGAGAACTAAATTTATTCAAAGAGGTGTGAGTTTATAATGGAAGCGAAAGAATTAAGAACTTTAGGGGTTGATGAGTTAAGAGCTCGATGTCGTCAATGGGGAGAGGAGCTTTTTAGAGCGCGCTTTCAGGCGAAAAGTGCCGAAGCGAAGGACACTAGTATCTTCAAAAAGCTAAGAAAAGACATCGCTAGAGTACAAACTGTTCTCACAGAAAAACTCAAGGCCGGTGAAACTATTACTAGTAAAACTGTGGCTCCCAAGGTTGAGGTTGAAGCTACAGAAGACAAACCTGCCACTAAAAAAGCTACTGCCCAAAAAAGCAGCGCTAAGAAGAGCAAGGAATAAAGAGGATTAATTCATGGCGACTGTAGAAAACAAACAAGGTAGAAGACAAGTAGTTCGCGGAGTAGTTGTAAGCGATAAGATGACTAAGACAAGAGTTATTGAAATCAAAAGAACTCAAGACCACCGCCTTTATCACAAGAAGCTAATTCATCAAAAACGCTTATTTGTTCATGACGAAAAAAATGAAAGTAAGCTAGGTGACGTGGTAATGGCTGAGTCTACAAGACCTCTATCGCGGCATAAGAATTTTAGATTAATAAAGATTGTTGAAAAGCGAGTAGCAGAATGATTCAGAGTGAAACATATCTTAATGTTGCTGATAACTCCGGGGCTCGGCAAGTTATGTGTTTTAAAGTCCTTGGTGGCAGTAAACGTCGTTACGCTTCAATTGGTGACGTCATTGTTGTAACTATTAAAGATGCATTACCAACCTCCAAAGTAAAAAAGGGGGCGGTAATGAAGGCTGTTGTGGTCAGAACGAAAAAGGAAGTTCGTCGTCAGGATGGTTCTTATATTCGCTTTGATGATAATGCGGCAGTTCTTTTAAATAACAACTTAGAACCTGTGGGAACCCGTATTTTTGGACCTGTAGCCAGAGAACTCCGAGTTCCTGCTAAAGATGGTTTTATGAAAATTATTTCTCTCGCACCGGAGGTTTTATGATGGGTGTGACAGTAACTCACGTTAAGAAAAATGACCTTATTCAAGTAATGGTGGGTAAAGAGCGAGGAAAAACTGGAAAAATTCTTCGCGTTAACCAGAAAAAAGGACGAGTTTTAGTTGAAAAGCTAAATATAGTTAAAAAGCATACAAAACCGACCCAGAAGTCTGCTGGTGGTATTGTAGAAGTCGAAGGATTGATTTCAGCTTCCAACGTATTGCTTTATTGCGATAAATGTAGTTCTGGCGTCAGAACCGCTAGAAAAGCTCTTGAGTCCGGAAAAAAAGTCCGGGTATGCAGAGAATGCAAAACCCAGTTGGATAAGTAGTAGGTAGTAAAATGAAGCCAAGATTATTTGAACATTACAATAAAAAAGTAGTTCCAGAGCTAATGAAAAGCTTTGAGTACAAAAACCCAATGCAGTGCCCAAAACTACAAAAGATTGTCGTTAGCATGTGCTTGAAAGAAGCCACTAGTGATATCAAAGTGATGGACAAGGCCATGGATGAACTCTCGACTATTACTGGCCAAAAGCCAAAAATGACTAGAGCTAAAAAAGCTATTGCTGCTTTTAAGTTGCGGCAGGGAATGCCCTTAGGTGCTGTGGTGACTCTAAGAGGCGCTCATATGTACGAATTTATGGATCGCCTTACAAACATTTCCTTACCTCGAGTTAGGGATTTTAGAGGCTGTTCCCCAACTGGATTTGATGGTTCTGGAAACTATTGTTTAGGCGTAAAAGAGCAGATCATTTTTCCGGAAATTAACTTTGAAAAAGTAGACAAAGTGAGAGGAATGAACATCACTTTTGTTACTAGCGCTAAAACAAACAAAGAAGGGTATGAGCTTTTAGAAAAGCTAGGTATTCCCTTCCGCAAAAAATAAAGTGAGAAAAGGGTAACTCATGGCAAAAACTTCAATGATGGTAAAAGCAGCGCGCAAGCCTAAATTTAAGACACGTAAATATAACCGTTGTCCTAGATGTGGAAGATCACGAGCTTTTTTAAGAAAGTTTAAACTTTGTCGTTTATGCTTTCGTAAATTAGCCTTAGAAGGATTGATTCCTGGTGTAATTAAAGCAAGTTGGTAAAAAATTATGATGACTGATCCTATAGCAGATTTATTAACCCGTGTAAGAAACGCAAACAAAGCCCGTCATCGCAAAGTTGACGTAATACCCACTCAATTAAAGATTTCTATTGTGGATTTGTGGGCAAAGGCTGGATTTATCAAAAATTATAAACTTTATCGGCAATCTTCTACAGACAAAACAGGATTATTAAGAATATACCTGAAGTATGTAGATAAAAATCAGCCGGTGATCCAGGGTCTAAGACGTGTCAGCAAGCCAAGCCGACGTGTTTATGTTTCTCACAGCAAAATGCCAAAAATTCTTGATGGAATTGGAATGGCAGTTGTTTCCACCTCTCGCGGTGTCTTAAATGACAACTTGGCACGTGAGCATAAAGTAGGTGGCGAACTTCTTTGTACGATTTGGTAAAAAACTATGTCACGAGTTGGAAAAAAACCGATAAAAATTGTTTCAGGAGTCAAAATTAAGTTTGCAGCTCCTGTTGTTGAAGTGAGTGGAAAATTAGGAACCCTCAAAAGGTCTCTACCATCCAGTATATCCGTTGAGGTTAAAGGAGAGGAAGTTCACGTAATGAATTCATCTTCCGCTCCCGAGACAAAGGCTTTACATGGACTTTCCAGGACCCTTATCAATAATATGGTGCATGGTGTTGCTGAGGGCTACACTAAAGACCTCGAGCTACAAGGCGTGGGTTACAGAGCTCAAGTTCAAGGTGCAAAACTAAATATGAGTTTAGGGTTTTCTCATCCTGTTGAGTTTCCACTTCCTCAAGGCATTACAGCCACGGTGGATGCCAATACAAAAATTTGTTTAAAGGGTGCTGACAAAGAATTGTTAGGACGTACTGCATCAACGTTGCGGAAAATTAAACCACCTGAACCCTACAAAGGTAAGGGAATCCGCTATGCTGGTGAGGTAATTACCTTGAAACAAGGTAAGACTGCGGGAGCAGGAGGCGGTAAATAGTTATGAGTAGTAAGATTCGCACTAATACTAATCCGAGACAGATTATTCGAATTCGGAAGAAAGAACGCATTCGAAAAAAGATTATCAAACATATGGGATCAATTTCCAGGTTAGTAGTCTATCGCAGTAATAAATTTATTTATGCTCAGATCATTGATGATCTTAAGGGTAGCACTTTAGTTCAAGCTAATACTGCAGAAGATACTTTTGGCTCTTTGAAATCAAAAAAGAATATTGAAGCTGCTAAAAAGCTAGGAAGTTTAATTGGACAACGTGCCGTAGAGAAGAAAGTAGAAAAAGTTCTATTTGATCGAAACGGATATGCATATCACGGACGAGTTAAAGCTCTCGCCGAGGGCGCAAGAGAGGCAGGACTTAATTTCTAATGATGCCATCAAAAAAAATTAATCCAAACGACTTAGAATTATCTGAACGTATTGTTTATATTAATCGAGTTGCCAAAGTTGTTAAAGGTGGACGTCGATTTAGCTTTAGCGTTATCGTTGTAGTTGGAGATGCTTCAGGTCATGTCGGGGTAGGACTTGGAAAAGCTCGAGAGGTTCCGGAAGCTATTCGTAAGGCCGGAGAATCTGCTAGAAAAAATATGGTTAAGCTGTCTCTAAAACAAGGTACATTCCCGCACGAAATTATCGGGAAGTATGGAGCTGCCTCGGTATTATTGAAGCCGGCCTCTGATGGAACAGGCATTATCGCAGGTGGAGCTTGCAGATCTGTGCTTGAATTAGCAGGGGTTCGTAATGCTCTTACAAAATCTTTTGGAACTACAAATCCTCACAACTTGGTAAGAGCCACTATAAATGGTCTTACAAGGATGCGACTACCAGAAGATGTTTTAAAATCTAGAAACGCTCAAGAGAGTGTTTATTAGTGCTGGGGTTAAGTAATCATGGAAAAAACAGCTAAAAAAGAGACTAAAGAAGTCAGCGGTAAAAAAGTTCAAGTTAAATTAGTCAGAAGTGTCATTGCTACACCTCAATGGATGAGAACTATTGTTCGAACCCTAGGGTTAAGAAAAATGAATGACAAAAATATCGTCACCGACACGGGTGCAATCAGAGGAATGGTTCGCAAAGTTCCTCATTTGGTTGAGTTAACGGAAGTTAAGGAGTAAGCGCATGGCGCACGAACAACAATTTCATTTAGGTAACTTAGTGGCTCCGGAAGGCTCTCGCAAAGAGCGAATCCGACGAGGACGGGGTACTGGTTCAGGACTTGGAAAAACTGCAGGCCGTGGTGGAAAAGGGCAAACTGCTAGATCAGGTAAAGGTAGACCTAGAGGTTTCGAAGGGGGACAAAGCCCTTTAGTAAGACGTCTGCCTAAGTTTGGTTTTAACAGTCCTAACAAGGTTTACTTTGACGTTATCAACGTAAATGCTTTAGACTCTCATTTTCAAAATGGAGAGACTGTAACTGTGACTCAATTAGTAGAAAAAGGACTAGTTAAGTCAGAGAAAGCTCTAGTTAAAGTATTGGGAGAAGGAAATCTCACCAAAAAACTTACAGTTAAAGCACATCGTTTCTCCAAGTCTGCCATCCAAAAAATTAATCAAGCTGGCGGACAAATTGAAGAAATAAAACAAGAAGAGCAGCTCGAACCACAAAAATAAAAAATAGGAGATAACACCTTGGCAGCAGTGGAAGGTTTAACGAAGATACCAGAACTTCGGCGTCGAATCGTATTCACCATAGGTCTTTTAGCTGTTTATAGGATTGGCTGTCATATTCCCGTCCCTGGTGTAAACACGGAGACCTTGTCACGTTTTTTTCAGACCAATCAAGGAACATTGTTTGGAATGCTGAACATGTTCTCGGGTCGGGCTCTTGAAAACGCCTCGATTTTCGCCTTGGGAATCATGCCTTACATTAGTTCGTCGATCATTTTTCAGCTTCTGACGGTAATCTGGCCCTATCTCAACTCTCTTTCTAAGGAAGGAGAAGCAGGTCGAAGAAAAATCAACCAATACACCAGATATGCTACTGTAGTTTTGGCAATGTTTCAGGGATTTGGAATTGCCACAGCTTTAATGAGTGCTGAAAATGCGAATTTCGTTTTATTTCCCGGGGTCAAATTTAAATTATTAAGCGTAGTAACCCTTGCTGCGGGCACCTCATTTATTATGTGGCTTGGAGAGCAAATCACTGATCGCGGAATTGGAAATGGAATCTCTTTAATTATTTTTTCGGGAATTGCTGCTGGAATTCCGGTTTCAGCGCATCAAACTTTTCAAATGGTTAAAGATGGTCAATTAACTCCGCTAACTCTTGTAATTATTTTGGCCCTAATGGTCCTAGTCATCGGAGTTATTATATTTTTGGAACAAGGGCAAAGAAGAATTCCAATTCAATACGCTAAAAGACAAGTTGGGCGAAGACTTTATGGTGGACAATCCACTCATCTTCCCTTGAAAATTAACACAAGTGGCGTTATTCCACCTATTTTTGCATCTTCTTTGTTAATGGCTCCATTAACAATTATCACCTTTTTACCGGCAAATCCGATTTCTGATGCAATCAGAGATGTAATCAATAGGGGAAGTATTCTTTATTACACTGCCTACGTATCCTTAATCGTATTTTTTTGCTTCTTCTATACAGCAGTAGTATTCAATCCAGAGGACGTAGCTGAAAATCTCAAAAAGCATGGGGGCTACGTGCCTGGAATTCGTCCTGGAAAAAATACTAGTGAGTATATTGATCGCGTGCTTTCCAGAGTTACTTTTGGTGGAGCCTTGTATTTGGCGTTAGTTTGTTTATTACCGGACTTTCTAATTAATAAGTTTAAAGTATCTTTCTTTTTCGGGGGAACCACCCTTCTTATCTTGGTGGGTGTTGCTCTCGATACGGTATCTCAAATCCAAACATTCTTATTAACGAGAGATTACGAAGGTTTCATGAAAAATGCTAATCTTCGAGGACGACGGGGTTAGGTTGTGAATATCACCGTTTTTCTAGGTGCTCCTGGTTCTGGAAAAGGAACCCAGGCTAAACAACTTGTCGAGAAATTTGAATTCGTACATTTGTCCACCGGTGACATGCTAAGATCTGCGATAAAGCAACAGCTGCCAGTCGGTCTAAAAGCAAAAACCTATATGGACCAAGGAAACTTGGTTCCTGATTCCGTAATGATTGAACTAATCGAAGAAGCGTTGCTTTCCTTACCAAAAAGTGAGGACTCAAATATTATTTTGGACGGATTTCCAAGAACTGTACCTCAAGCTAAATCTTTAGATAGCAAAGCAAAAACACGAATCTCTAAAGCTGTAAATTTTTTAGTCCCTGAGAGCGTTTTGATTCCCCGACTAACCGGGCGAAGAGTTTGTCCAAATTGCGGAGAGTCCTTTCATCTTATCTTTATTCCACCAACCAAAAAAGATACCTGTAATAAATGCTCTTCAGCGATAATTCAAAGAGCAGATGACGTTGAAGAAGTTGTTCGACGACGTTTAGATATTTTTAAATCTCAGAACCAGGGTCTAGTTGATTACTTCTCAGAACAAAACAAACTCATCAACCTTAATGCAGACAAATCGGTTAGCGTAATTCAAGATGAACTTCTTAAAGTTTTAAAACAGTAATGGTTTACATTAAATCAAATAGAGAGTTAGAGATCATGCGCCAATCCGGCAGGTTGGTAGCAAAAGTTCTAATGAACCTCACTAAAATGGCAGTACCTGGAACTAAGCTTATTGATCTAGATCTCGCAGCTGAAGAACTCACTCTTAGTTTCGGAGCGAAGCCTTCATTTAAGGGTTATATTGGTTACAGACACAGTCTATGCGCCTCGGTGAACGAACAAGTGGTTCATGGAATTCCAAGTGACCGTGTTTTAAAAGATGGGGACATTATTGGCTTAGATTTTGGACTCAGCTATCAAGGCTTCCATGGTGATAGTGCTGTTACAGTTGCAGTAGGAAATATTTCGGATGAAGCAAAAAAATTAATACTTGTGACTAAACAGTCTTTATATGCAGGTATTGATGCTGCAAGAGCCGGGAACACACTCAAAGACGTTGCATTTGCGATAGAGTCAGTCATTAAACCTCATGGTTTCGGAATAGTGAAAGAGTTTGTAGGTCACGGAATCGGTCAAAAGCTGCACGAGGATCCTCAGGTTCCAAACTATGCCTCAGGAGCCTCAAACTTAAAGCTAAAGCCAGGAATGACCATCGCGATTGAACCCATGGTGAACCGAGGAACTCATAAAGTCAGAGTTCTAGCGGATAGATGGACTGCGGTGACTGAAGATGGACAATTATCGGCGCACTACGAACACTCCATTGCCATTACAGATGGAGAACCTGAGATTTTAACTGCTTGGGAAAATATTCTTGACGATTCTGAAAGCCAAGTGTTGATCAATCAATTAAATGAGAGGGGCAAATATGGCCAAAGAGGAACTAATCCAGCTTGAAGGAACAGTAGTTGAGCCATTGCCTAACGCAATGTTTAGAGTGGAGATTCCTAACGGGAAAGTAATTTTAGCTCATATTTCCGGAAAAATGCGAATGAACTACATTCGAATCCTTCCCGGAGATAAAGTGACCGTAGAGGTTTCCCCTTATGACTTAACCAGAGGTAGAATTACATATAGGGCTAAGTAATTTAATATACTAGCTTATTTAGTGTCGCGTTAAATCCTTGTCTGGTAAGGGTTTTAAAAAAGCGAGAGATTTTTAACTCTTTTTAAAACAGTTAAGCAATCGAATTGACAAAGTAATAAGACTTGTCCTAAATAGGCTTTTTACTAAAAGGGCATAGAAGTGAAAGTAAGAGCATCAGTAAAGAAGATTTGTAATAAATGTCGGATATTTAGACGTGGTGGCGTAGTTCGGGTTGATTGCGTAGATCCACGTCATAAGCAAAGACAGGGGTAATTTGTGGCACGCATTGCTGGAGTCGACTTACCAAGAAATAAGAGAATAGAGGTTGGATTAACCTATGTTTTCGGAATTGGCCGCAGTCTTTCTGCGAAAATTCTGAAGCAAGTAAGTGTTGATCCTAATAAAAAAACAGATCAATTGGGTGACGATGAAGTCGGTCGCATCCGTGATCACATCGAAAAGAACGTACCTGTTGAAGGCGAACTACGTCGTACAATTGGTATGAACATTAAGAGATTAATGGATCTTCAGACCTATCGTGGTCTTAGACACCGCAAAAGTCTTCCGGTTCGTGGTCAGAGAACACACACCAATGCTCGTACAAGAAAAGGGCCTCGAAAAACGGTTGCGGTTCGTAAACAACTTAAAGTGACGAAGTAAGCTTTTAGGAGTCATATTGTGAGTAATCAAACACCTGCTGTGGAAGGTGAAGTAAAAGAAACCACAGAAGTAAAAGAGCCAAAGCGTAAAAAATCTTCTAGGAAAGAAATTCCAGTGGGTTTAGCTTTTATCCAAAGCTCATTTAATAATACGATCATAACGATTACAGATTCAGCTGGAAATGTATTGTGTTGGTCTTCTGCAGGACGAAAAGGTTTTAAAGGCGCCCGTAAGAGCACCCCTTTCGCAGCTCAAATTGCGGCTGAAGATGCAGCAAGATTAGCTGGCGATCAGGGAGTCAGAACACTTTCAGTTTTTGTGAATGGTCCAGGAGCCGGACGAGAGTCTGCATTACGGGGCCTTCAAGTTAGTGGCATGAAAATTACTTTTATCAGAGATGTTACACCCATTCCTCACAATGGATGTCGCCCCTCTAAACGTAGAAGGGTTTAGGAGTTAACTGTGGCTAGAAGTACCTGTTCAGTTTGTAAGTTTTGTCGTAGAGAAAATATGAAGCTCTTCTTGAAGGGTGACCGTTGCTTTGGAGATAAGTGCGCATTTGAACGTCGCGCATATCCACCTGGACAGCATGGTCAAACTCGCACTAAGGTTTCAGACTTTGGTCTTCAATTGAGAGAAAAACAAAAAGTAAAACGCATCTATGGTCTTTTAGAACGACAATTCAGAAAATATTTTGATGTCGCAGATAGACAAAAGGGCGTAACCGGAATGAATCTTCTAAGAAGGCTCGAAACCCGTTTAGACAGTGTTGTCTACAGAATGGGATTTGGGGACAGCCGAAAAGAAGCAAGACAGCTAGTTCTTCACTCACATTTTTTCGTAAACGGAAAACCGGTCAACATTCCCAATATTGTTTTGAAGGCGAATGATGAAGTCAGCGTAAGGCCCAAAAGCCAAAAGATGACAGCCATTCTTCGTTCTATTGAAAACTCTAAAAAGAGAGAAATTCCAGACTGGTTAGCAGTTAATGCAGCTGAGTTTAAGGGACATATCAAGTTCCTTCCCGAACGAAACCATGTAACATTACCAATCGAAGAAAACTTGGTCGTCGAGCTCTACTCGAGATAAGGAGTAATACAAATGGATCTAAATATTTCTCATAAAAACTGGCGCAGTTTAATCAAACCCAAAGGTTTGGAAATCGAAAGAGATTCCTTAACCGATACTTACGGTAAATTTGTAGCTAGGCCTCTTGAAAGAGGATTCGGAGTTACTATCGGTAATGGCTTAAGAAGAATTCTTCTCTCTTCTTTACAGGGAGCGGCTATTACTGCTGTTAGAATCGATGGGGCTCTTCACGAGTTCTCAGCATTATCGGATGTTTCAGAAGATGTAACTGACATCATTTTAAACCTTAAAGAAGTGCGTTTTAAACTTTACGTTGATGGAGCTAAAACAGTCACTATCGATAAGACGGGAGCTGGTCCTGTTACAGCAGCTGATATCCAAGCAGATGATACTGTTGAAATTTTAAATCCTGAACAACATATCGCAACTCTTGGAAAAGAGGGTCGATTTAGAGCTGAGTTTAGAGTTGAGTTTGGAAAAGGCTTTGTCACTGCAGAAGCTTTAAAAAGAGAAGACTTACCTGCTGGAGTTGTTCCAATTGATGCCTTCTTCTCTCCAGTTCGTAAAGTTAACTACACAGTATCACATGCTCGTGTCGGACAACGAACTGACTACGATAAACTTGAAATGGAAGTCTGGACAGATGGTTCAGTACGTCCTGAAGACGCTGTAGCGTATGGTTCTAAAATTTTAAAAGACCAACTAAGTATCTTCATCAACTTTGATGAAAGCTTAGAGCCTGAAATTCACGAACCTATTATTGAGCAAGAAAAGATTAATGATAATCTTTACAGAACCGTTGATGAACTAGAACTTTCAGTTCGTTCTGCTAATTGCCTACAAAATGCCGGAATTAAATACATCGGTGAATTAGTGCAAAAAACTGAAGCTGAAATGTTAAAAACTAAGAACTTCGGTAGAAAATCTCTTAATGAGATTAAAGAAATATTAATCGAAATGGGTCTTGGATTTGGAATTAAAGTTGAGAGCTTTGACCCAGAAACATATTTTGCAAACAAGAAAAAGAAGGATAGCGGAGCAGACTCTTTAAACTAGAGTTATTAACGCTAAAAAAGTTGTTATGAGACACTTACATGCTGGAAGAAAGCTAGGACGTTCCCCAGAGCACAGAAGAGCTACTTTAAGATCTCTTACTCTGGCTCTTATCGAAAAGGAATCAATTCAAACCATTCCATCAAGAGCAAAAGAGCTACGATGGTATGCTGAAAGAGCGGTTACATTAGCAAAACGTGGCGACGTAGCTAGTGTTCGTCAACTTATAGTTATGCTGGGAAGTACTAAGACTAATATTCCTGGGGAAAATCGAGTTCGTAACGCTATTGAGAAAATTTGCAAAGAGTTAGCCCCTAGATTTAAAGATAGACCAGGTGGATACACTCAAATCTTTAGACTTTCTACACGAAGAGCTGGCGATAATGCTGAACAATGTATCATGCGTTACATTCCAGGCCCTGAAGAAAGTAAATCAAAGAAAACTAAAGATAAAGCAGAGACTAAGAAGGCTTCAAAAGAAGTAACAAAAAAAGCGGCTTCAGTCACTGAAGATAAACCAGCTACTAAAAAAGCAGAAAAGACTGTAGAAAAACCAGCTGAAGACAAGAAGCCTAAAGCCTCAAAAAAGGACTAAAATAAGTTGAAAGCTCCAACAATAAAGTTTTCCACTTTACGTGGGATACTTTGGATTGCGGCTTTTTTTTTATTACTCTTCTTATATCCCTTATTAACAACCAAAAGAACGGTCCAATTTAGCTCTTCTGACTCAGAAGGGATCTCTAACCCCGTTTTTTTTCCTCTGAATGTTAAATTAACTGTTTATAGAGATCTTACCCGAGCTTCTAGGACTAAGGTGACATTGGGTGAATTGTTAAAAGAGAGCCCTGGTGGCCCTACCCTAATTAACTTTTGGGCAACTTGGTGCCCTCCCTGTCTCGAGGAGCTTCCTTCCATCGAGTTGTTTAATAAACAAATTAATGCTTCGAAAACAAACATGGGCAATAAAATACCCCGTCTAATTACTATATCTGTAGACGATCGCTTAGAGGATATTTCTAAGTTGGAGTCCACCTTGGATTTTAAACCTTCATTTTCTGTCATGTATGACAGAGAAGGTGAACTAGCTCGAAGTATGGGAACCACCAAGTTTCCAGAAACCTACCTAGTTAATTCAGAAGGTAAAATTCTATATAAATGGTTAGGCCCTCAAGACTGGTTGTCGTTTGATGTGTTGCGGCAATTAAAGAGCCACGTTCAATAAGCTTTGTTTCTGTTACAATATTTTCATGAGCAATTTCTATTTCTTTTCACTTTTAATGTTGTGTGTTGTTTTAAATCGAGGCATGGCTAATAACACGCCAAATGATTTAAACATTGATACACTTAATATCTCTCCTGAGATCATTAGCCCGAATGGTAAAAACAGGATTAAGGATCACATTCAAACAATTGAACAAAATATCACTCATACCGAAACCAATCTTCAATCGACCCAGAAAAACATAAGCGTCATTGAATCTGAAATTAATGAATTGGAAAGTTTAGCGAAGGAACATAGTATTCTCAAAGTTCGATATTTAGCATTTTTATCAACAGCCAATAAAGAAACCCTAAAGAATGAAAAGGCTTTATTAGAAATTGAACAATTCGAAAAAAAGGCTGAAGGGCCTGCGAAAAGTACGCAGAACCCGACAAGATTGGCTGAATTAGAGGCCGCTAGAGACGAAAAAAAACAGAGAGAGGATTGGAGGAAGGAAACTGAACAAAAGACAACCAGAATTAAGGAATTATTTACCGGGGTTGAGAAGAATCTCCAATCTATTGAAGGAAGAAAAGCTCCCCTAAAGGAACAACTTCAAACCTGGAACAATCGACTCTCTGAATATCAGAATCTGCGCATAAAACTAACCCAAAAGAAAAAAGACGCTGAGAGATTTGTGGCTTCCCAGAAGAAAACAATAACACAATAGTAATAACAACCTTTTAACTTTTAAATACTTATGCCCTAGCTAATTTCAAGGCAAGGGTATCTATTTTCTTTGATGTTTTCATTTTTAAATTAAGACTCATTTTTATCTAAAGAGTTAGAAATTCCACGCTAAAATCCCTTCCTTTTCATGATTGATAAGAATACAAAAGAAAGGTTAGTCTAAAGTAGATTAGGAGCCAAAATGCAAGAAATTACACAGGTCCCCCCCTTAGATTTAAAGCGACAATACCATCCTCTTACCGAGAAGATAATTGCAGTCTTTGAAAAAATATTTTTATCGGGTGGCTTTATTCTGGGTCCCGATGTAATTGCTCTTGAGCAGGAACTTGCCTCCTATCTATCGGTAAAAAGAACCATTGGCGTTACCAGTGGAACCGATGCTTTATGGCTTGCACTTAAAGCGATCAATATTCAGCCGGGAGATCTAGTTCTAACCTCTCCCTTTACTTTTTTTGCAACAGTAAGTGCCATATGCAATGCTGGAGCTATTCCTGTTTTTGCTGATATTGATCCAGACACTTTTAATGTTGATTCGAAAGCAGTTGAAAAAATTCTTCAAGAAGATACGAGAAGAGCAATCAAGGCTATTATTCCGGTTCACTTGTATGGACAAGCTGCGGACATGGCACCCTTATTATCGATTGCTGATAAGTATAATATTTTTGTAATTGAAGATGCCTGCCAGGCGATAGGAACCCATCACGAAATGGGATTCGTAGGAGCTTTGGGCCACTTAGGTGCATTTAGTTTATTCCCCACTAAAAACTTAGGAGCCTTTGGAGATGCTGGCTTTGTGTCGACTTATGATTCAGAGCTAGGAAACAAAATTACTCTCCTAAGAACTCACGGATCAACAGTTAGGTATCATCATGAAATTATCGGTAGCAACTGTCGAATCGATACCCTGCAAGCAGCAATCTTAAGACTATTTCTTCCCAAATTAAATGAATGGATTAAAGAACGCCAGCAAGCTGCAGCTTATTACGATGAAAACTTACAAAGTTTAAATGATATTATTCAAACACCTAAGCGAGTTTCTTATAGTAATCATACCTTTCATCAGTACACAATTCGAGTTAAGCATCAGAAGAGAGATTCTTTGAGTGAAATGTTAACTCAAAATCGTATCGGTAATTCCATTTATTACCCAATCCCATGTCATCTACAGAAAGCTCTAGCTCATTTAAATTTTAAAAAGGGAGATTTTCCAGAGGCCGAATTAGCTGCTGAAGAAGTCCTATCTCTGCCTATTTTTCCTGGTATTACACTCTTAGAGCAAAATTACGTTATTAAAAACATTGTTAAATGGGCTAGATAGTAACGAACAAAGTAGCCATTCAGTGCCCAAAAATAGAACGGCAGATTCCTGTTTTAATCTTATCGATGATAATTTGTGAGTCTTTGAGAGAACTATTTTTATGGAGTATAGCAATATTTCGTAAATCATCGAGGCTCCTTTCAATTACCCACAAATTTGACACCGATTTCTACTCCGATCTGAATGTCCGTCAACCTCTGTATTCCACGCCACATGACTTTGTTTCCTGGTGGCGGATCGGAAGCTCTCGCTAGATAGCCGCCGAGCTTTGCAATTTTTAAAATATAGATGGATAACGTTTTTTTGATGGGTTCTTTGTCGGGCTTAAGGTGGTCGAGTATTTTGGTTTTAACATCGGAGAGGGCGAACCCTTGTTTTACTTAAAACTGGAAAGAGGGGGCTAAATGACTACATTTAACCTGGATTTTTATCCCCTCTTTCCATTTTTAAGTAAAACAAGTCCCTTCACCTAGAATTGCTGCTCTTTCCAGCATTAATTTCACAATCCTGCTTCTCTAGGCCATCTGTGTTTCGAATCTCCTCTGGCATCAATGGAATTACCTGCCTAAGATCCGGATTAACAATTGCTCCCTGCAGAATTTGATGAGAATACGTTTTTTTA
>SXGT01903221.1_pt1 | contig 16634 bp, 13 predicted proteins | sample 3176221 | NCBI WGS metagenome assembly SXGT01 (sample SAMN11356862, study PRJNA531348) | freshwater metagenome | isolation source: freshwater sample F1-120 | place: China: Fuxian Lake, Yuxi | collected 2017-12-25 | reverse complement strand
GTCGAGGCGCCCGAACTCCTCGACCGCCTGGTCCACCATGGCGGCGGCCTCGGCGAAGTCGGTCACGTCGGAGCCGTTCACGATCGCGGACCCACCGTTCGCCCGGATCTCGGCGACCACCTCGTTGGCCGGACCGGGGTCGGCACCGCTCCCATCGGACTGGGCGCCCAGGTCGTTGACGACCACGGCGGCACCCTCCTCGGCGAGCATCAACGCGTGTGCCCGACCGATGCCCCGGCCGGCACCCGTCACGATCGCGACCCTGCCTTCGCACAACCCTGCCATCAGACTTCCCTTCGACGTGTTTCTGACACTAGCGTCACCTTATGCTGGCCTGCCTCGAGACGCCCCATCCGGGGCAGGCCGGCACCTGATCGCCGAGCAGTCGCCGATGCCCACCCGCACTAGGGTGACACAGACGTTAGATGCCCACGGACGCAGAGGGAGTTGGCGACGGTGACCCTGGCCATCGGTGATGACCACGAGCTCCTGGCCGATGCGGTCACCCGCTTCGCAGCCGAACGGTGCGGCTCCGAGGCAGCCCGAACCGCGGCGGCGGGTCCCCCGGACGCCCTTCCCGGGTTCTGGGCCGAGCTCGACGAACTCGGTTGGCTCTCGCTCGACACCGAGGCCGGGCTCGGTGTGTCCGAGCTCGCCATCCTGCTCGAGGGGCTCGGCCGGGCGGTCGCCCCGGGACCGATCCTGCCCACGGTCTGGGCCCGGGCGGTGACCGCACTCGCCGGCAGGCAGCTCGATGGTCCGGCCGCCGTGGCTCCCCGGTCCGATCAGGTCCTCGGCGGCGGCACCGCCGCCACCCTCGTGGTCCCCGTCTCGCCCGACGGCTGGGGAACCGTCACCTCGGACGGGTTCCGCTCGGAGCCGCTGCAGACGCTCGACGGGACCAGCTCGCTGACCCGGGTCGACATCACCGGTGATCCCGACCTGCTCGACGGTGTGGGCACCGTGCAGGTGGAGTCACTCGGCATCGTGCTCGCCGCCGCCGAGGCGATCGGCGGCGCGGCATGGTGCGTCGACACCGCAGCCCGCTGGGCGACCGAACGCCGCCAGTTCGGTCGGCCCATCGGGCAGTTCCAGGGGGTCAAGCACCGTTGTGCCGACATGCTGGTCCGCCTCGAGGCCGCCCGGGCGGCGGTGTGGGACGCCGCCGCCGCACTCGACGACGACGACCCGTGGGGTCCGTCGGCGCAGGTGGCCGTGGCGACCGCCGGAGCACTCGCCCTCGATGCGTTCGTCGACGACGCCAAGGACGCGATCCAGGTCCTCGGAGGGATCGGATTCACCTGGGAGCACGACGCCCACCTCTACCTCCGTCGCGCCGTGGCGCTGCGCCAGCTCTTCGGCGGCCCCCGTCGTTGGCGTGACCGTCTCGCCCGGGCCGCACTCGACGGGACCCGCCGACACCTGTCGCTGGGGTTGCCGCCCGAGGCCGAGGAGCTCCGCAGCGGTGTCGCCGCCGTGGTCGACGGGATCGCCGCGCTGCCCAAGGAGGAGCGCCGGGCGCCGCTCGCCGACGCCGGCCTGATCGTCCCCCACTGGCCCGCACCATGGGGTCGCGACGCCGGGGCGGTCGAGCAGGTCGTGATCGACCAGGAGTTGCGTCGGGCCCGCATCCGCACGCCGCACCTGCAGGTCGGGGCCTGGGCCGCCCCGACGATCGCCGCCCACGGCACCCCCGAGCAGCAGGAGCGCTGGGTCCGCCCGACCCTGTACGGCGAGATCTCCTGGTGCCAGCTCTTCAGTGAGCCCGAGGCCGGCTCCGACCTGGCGTCGCTCACGACCACGGGAACCCGCACGGCGGGCGGATGGCTGCTCAACGGGCAGAAGGTGTGGACCACCATGGCCCGGGAGGCCGACTGGGGGATCTGTCTGGCCCGCACCAACCCCGACGCACCCAAGCACGCCGGCATCACCTACTTCGTGGTGGGCATGGACTCGCCGGGCCTCGACATCCGCCCGCTCCGGGAGCTGACCGGCCTGGAGATGTTCAACGAGGTCGTCCTCGACGACGTGTTCGTGCCCGACGAGCAGGTCATCGGCGAGGTCGACGGCGGCTGGCCGCTGGCCCGCACGACCCTGGCCAACGAACGGGTCTCCATGGGCAGCGGATCCTCGTTCGGCGGGGGCATCGAGGCGCTGATCGAACTGGTGGGCGCCCGGCTCGGCGCCTCGGGGGTGCCCGAGGACGACCAGCTCGTGCTCGACCGACTGGGGGCGCTCGTCGCAGAGGCCCACGCCCTGGCGGTCATGGGGCTGAGGAGCACCGCCCGGTCGCTGAGCGGTGCTCAGCCCGGACCCGAGGCCAGCGTGCGCAAGTTGATGGGCGTGGAGCACGACCAACGCACCCTGGAGCTCGGTCTGTCCCTGCTCGGCCCCGAGGGCGCCACCACCGAACCGGGTGCCGCGGGCCAGTGGACCTTCGGGTTCCTGGCCAACCGCTGCCTCACCATCGCCGGTGGCACCTCCGAGATCCAGCGCAACGTGATCGGGGAGCGGCTGCTGGGCCTTCCCCGGGACCCTGAGCCCAGCGTCTGAGGACCATGCCCGATCTGCTCCCCGACCAACTGCGGCTGATGGCCGAACACCACCACGACGACGTGGCCTTCATCGACGTGTCGACCGCCTCCAGCCTGACCTTCGGGGCCTGGCACGAGCGCTCGAACCAACTGGCGCGGTGGCTGATCGCCCGCGGGGTGGCCGTGGGCGACTGCGTGGCGGTGCACCTCCCACCCGAGGAGTCCGAGCAGTTCCTCATCGCCTACGCCGCAGTGCACAAGGCGGGAGCGATCGCCGTGCCCGCGAGCACTCGGCTGGTCGCCCGGGAACTGTCCTTCGTGCTGGACCACGCGGGTGCGGCCACGGCCCTGACCGGCACCTCCACCCTGCCGACGCTGCTCGAGGCCACTGCCGATCTGTCCGGGCTGCACACGATCGTGACGACCGCCGACCTGACCGACGAGGTCACACCTCCGGACGGCACCGAGCTCATCGCCTGGGACGAAGCGACGGACCCCGATGACTCGTCCATCCAGGTGCCGCTCCGGAGCGAGGACATCGCCGACGTCATGTACACCTCGGGCACGACCGGCCGGCCGAAGGGCGTGGTGGTGCGCCACGGCAACGTGGCCCTGGTCCCCAACGGTCTGCCCAACTGGACGGGCAGCGGTTGGCTCCACTCGTCACCGATGTTCACCTTCGCCGGCATCGCATCGATCTACACCCCGATGAAGCTCGGCATGCGCCTGCTCTACCTGCCCCGCTTCGACGTCGACGGCTGGTTCGACTCGGTCGAGCAGCACCGCCCCTCGGCGACCTTCCTCGTCCCCGCCATGGCGGAACTACTGATCGCCAGCCCCCGCTTCGCCACGGCGGACCTGTCGTCGATCACGCTCTGCCCGCTCGGCAGTGCGCCACTGGCGCCCGCAACCTTCAACACGCTCCGCCACCGGCTGCCACAGGCGACGGTGTCGAACTCCTGGGGCATGACCGAGGCGGGGCCCGCCTACTGCACCATGCCCTCCGACGAGATCGACCGGCGGGTGGGCTCGGTCGGGCGCCCCGTGCCGCCCGTGGAGTTCCGCATCATCGACGCCGACGGCAACGAACTGCCGCCGCGCACGATCGGTGAGCTCCTGGTGCGCAACCCCGGCCGTGAGCGGGAGTACTTCCGCGACCCGGACGCCACGTCGAGCACCTGGCGGGACGGCTGGCTGCACACCGGCGACCTGGCGGAGCTCGACGAGGACGGCTACCTCTACCTGCGAGGTCGTGCCAAGGACGTGATCATCCGCGGGGGCAACAACGTGCACGCGAGCGACATCGAGTCCGTGCTCTACGAGCACCCGGCCGTGCAGGAAGCGGCGGTCGCCGCCGTGCCCCACGACGTGCTCGGCGAGGACGTCGGTGCCTGGGTGGTCCTGAAGGAGGACACCACGGCGTCGGAGGACGAGCTCCGTTCGTTCTGCGCCGAGCGGCACTCCGACTACAAGGTGCCGAGGCGGTGGACGTTACTGACGGAGCTGCCGCGCAACCCGACCGGAAAGGTCCTCAAGCGCGAACTTCGGTGATCCCGACGAGCGCTCCCGGTGGCAGCAGCTCCAGGAGCTGGCCGTCGGGGTCCCGCACCATGACGGCGAACCCGTTCATCTCGGTGTCCTCGAGCACCTCGCCCCCGTGGGCCCGGACCGCCTCGCACGCCGCCGCCAGGTCGTCCACGGTCAGCGACAGGTGGGTCAGGCCGGGCTCGGCGAAGGTGCGCTCACGTGCGGGCTCGTGGCTCGGTCGGTCCAGGTGCAGGAGTTCGAGCACCACGCCGTCCAGGCTCAGGTAGACCGCCGTGAGCCCGACCGGCTCGGCCAACCGCAGCAACTTCGATGCCGGTGCGTCGGGGATCTGCACCCGCGACACCTCCGAGAAGCCGAACACTCCCCGGTAGAAGCTGACGGCCCGATCCAGGTCTGCGACGTGGTGGCCCACGTGGTTCCAGGTCGTCACCGGCGTCACCCTATCGGTCACGTCGTCCGGGCGGAGTCCGTCGACCTCGCCCCCACCCCGCTCGGGCCGGTCCCTCGGGATCCGGCGGCGTCCCAGAGCAACCCCCCACGGTGCCGCACGGCGTCCGCGGCCGCCGCATGACCGGCGACCACCGACCCGGGGACGTCCGCACCCCCCAGCCGCGCCAGCAGGTAGGCGGCGTCGAAGGCGTCACCGGCCCCGGTGGTGTCGACGGCCTCGACGGGTGGGACGTCGATCGCGCCCGACGCGCCGTCGCACCACCAGCGGGTCGGGTCGGCACCGGCGGTCACCACGAGTTCATCGACCTGCCCGGAGAGCCCGTCGGTGCTCACGCCGAGCAGTTCGAGATCCTCGGTCGACGCCAGCACGACCGACGCGAGCCGGACCAGTTCGCCGGTCCACCGCTGGGCATCGCGGAGCGAACCCCACACCAGCAGTCGGACGTTCGGGTCGAACACCACCCGGGTACCGCTCCGGCACGCATCGGACAACAGCTCGACCAACGTGCGGCGTTGGTCCTCGTCGAGGATGGCGAGGGTGATGCCGCTGAGGACCACCACCTCGGACTCCACCGCGGCGGCCCGCAGTCGATCCGGGCCGACCGCGTCGACGAGACGGGAGGCCGCGCTCGTGGACCGCCAGTAGGTGAAGCGTCGCTCGGCGCCGTCGAGCTCGACCAGGTAGATGCCCATCACCCCGTCGGGCGTTCGCTGCACCCAACGGTCCGACACCGCTTCCCCGGACATCCGCTCGAGCAGCTCGCCGCTGAAGCGGTCGGCGCCGACCGCCGTGGCGAGGGCCACGGACCGACCACCCCGGGCCAGGCGCACCGCCACGTTGAGCGCATCGCCCGAGTAGTCGACCGCCAGGCTGCCGTCGGCGGCGGGACGGAGTTCGGCGAGCGGCTCACCGATGACCAGGACCCCGTCGTCCCGGCCTTCCTTCACGACGGCCTCGTCGTGTCCAGCGCGGCCCGGACCGCCGCCTCGACCGCCGGCCAGTCGGCCGCCGCACCGTGGGTCAGCGGGAACATCCACGTGCCACCGACCGCGACCACCCCGCGCACCGACAGGTAGCGCTCGACATCGTCCCGGCCGATGCCACCGGTCGGCACCATCCCCAGTCCCGGCACCACCGCCGCCAGGGCCCCCACGAACCCGGGGCCTCCGAGCGATGCGGCCGGGAACACCTTCACGGTCGTCGCACCGGCGTCACGCAGTGCGATCACCTCGCTCGGCGTGGCGGCGGCGGGCAGCCACGGCGCTCCCGAAGCGACGACCGCGTCGACCAACGCCGGGCCGGAGCCGGGGCTGACGAGGAAGGAGGCCCCGGCAGCCAGCGCGGCCTCCACCTGCGACGCACGGGTCACCGTTCCGGCGCCGATCGGGATCGGTGCCGATTCCACGGCCGAGCGGAGCGCATCCAGGCTGGTCGGATGGCGCAGGCCGACCTCGACGCACGGCGCACCGGCGGCCGCGGCGGCTCGTGCAGCCGCAGCGACGACGGCCGGGTCGGGGTGATCGATCAGCGGCAGCAGTCGAGCGATCAGGAGTTCGTCCGGGAGCGGGCGGATCACGGCGCTCCCTCGCAGTCGACCGCCTCGGCGAGGATCTGCAGCCACGCTGCATCGTCGCGCAGTCGCGCCGGGGCGAAGCCATCGAGCGCCATCAGTGCGCCGGCGAGCGACGTGCCGTCGAGGTGATCCCGCACGAGGGCCGACAACTCGCCGGCCCGAGGGTCCTCGAGCTCACCGGGAGGCGTGCGCCGGAGGTGCCCGACCCACCAGGCGAGCACCCGGGCCAGGGCCCGAACCGACGCACCGGCATCCAGCGCGGCTGCGACCGTCGGCAGGATCCGTTGGGGCAGCTTGGCCGAGCCGTCCATGGCGATCTGGCGACAGCGGTGTCCCACCTCCGGGTTCGAGAAGCGACTGCGGACGGTGGCGGCATAGGCATCGGGGTCCTCGCCCAGGGGTGGGTCGAGCACCGACAGGATTTCGACCTGGAGCTCGTCGAGGAACGACGACGCCTCCGGCGTGGCCACCACGTCGGCGATCGTCGGCAGGCCCCGGCGCAGCCCCAGGTAGGCGCACGCCGAGTGCATCCCGTTCAGCACCCGCAGCTTCATCCGCTCCCAGGACGCGACGTCGTCGGTGAGCTGGACGCCGACCGATGCCAGATCGGGCAGGCCGGGGCCGAGCCGGTCCTCGAGCACCCACTGCCGGTAGGGTTCGCCGACGACGGGCCAGGCGTCGTCGAACCCTGCGGCCGCCACCTCGGCCCGCAACTCGTCGGTGGTGGCCGGGACGATGCGATCCACCATCGAACACGGGAACGCCACGTGCTCGGCGATCCACGCCGAGGTCGCCGGATCCACCCGGTCGGCGACCGCAGTCACCACCCCGGCGAGCATGTGTCCGTTGTCGGCCACGTTGTCGCAGCAGGCCACCGTCACCGGTCCTGCCCCCGCCGAGCGTCGTGCGGCGAGACCGGCGACGAGCGTGCCCACGACGCCGGTCATCGAGTCCGGATGGGCCAGATCGTGTCGGATCGCCGCATGGTCGGGATCGAGCCCCCGGGTCACGGGATCGAAGCCGTAGGCCTTCTCGGTCACGGTCGTGGTGACCAACGTGGTGGAGGGGTCGGCGAGGGCTCGCAGCAGGTCGTGGCGCCGCGCCGGGCCGGCGACATCGGCGAGCACCCCGATCTCGCGGAGCTGCCGCCCGGCCGCCGACGCCTCGACGAAGGTGTACCTGCAGCCCTGCCCCACCAGGGCATCGGCGGTGCGCTCGGACTGCAGCGAGGCGCCCAGCACGCCCACCTCGCAGGCGCCGGCCCGGGCCAGGTCGTCGAGGTAGGTCAGCAGGTGGGCCCGGCTGAACGCACCGAGACCGAGGTGCACCACCGAGGTGCGCAGCCCGGATCGGTCGTAGGGAATCCGGTCGATCACAACGAGTAGGCCCGTCGGGCCAGCCCGACGGCGCAGTCCTCTGCGAGCTCGGCGGCATCGTCGAGCGTGAGCCGGTGTTCGGCGACGAGCGTGGCCAGGTAGGCGCAGTCGACCCGCCGGGCGACGTCGTGGCGGGCAGGGATGGAGAGGAAGGCCCGTGTGTCGTCGTTGAACCCGGCGGTGTTGGCGAACCCCGCCGTCTCGGACACCGCTCGGCGGTAGCGCCACATGCCCTCGACGCTGTCGAAGAACCACCACGGCGGCCCCAGGGTCAGGCTCGGGTAGAAGCCCGCCAGCGGGGCGAGCTCGCGTGCGTAGGTGGACTCGTCGAGCGTGAACAGGATGATCCGGAGGTCCGGTTCGAGACCGAACCGGTCGAGCAGCGGCCGCAGGGCCTCCACGTAGTCGGTCCTGCCCGGGATGTCGGCACCCTTGTCCCGCCCGAAGCGGTCCAGGATGCGGGGGCTGTGGTTGCGGCGGGAGCCGGGGTGCAGTTGCAGGACCATGCCGTCGTCCAGGCTCATGGCGGCCATCTCGACCAGCAGCTGGCCCCGGAACTGCTCGGCGGCCCCGCTGTCCAGCGTGCCGGCGAGCGCCCCGTCGAGCAGGCGCTGACAGGTCCGCTCGTCCAGATCGGCGGTCACGGCGCTGGGGTGACCGTGGTCGGTCGCGGTGGCCCCTCGGGCGCGGAAGTCGGCGCGCCGCCTCCGCAGCGCCTCCAGGTACCCGTCCCACCGGGTGGTGTCGCAGTCGGTCAGCTCGCCGAGGCGGGCCACGTTGGCTGCGAACCCGCCGAACTCCGGGTCCACGACCGGGTCCGGCCGGAAGGTGGTGATGACCCGGTCACCCCAACCGTCGGCGATGAGCCGGTCGTGGTGGGCCAGGTCGTCGAGGGGCGACTCGGTGGTGGCGAGCAACTCGATGTCGAAGCGGTCGAGCAACGACCGCGGCCTGAACTCCTCCGATGCCAGCGCCTCGCTGATCCGATCGAAGTAGCTGTCGGCGGTCGACGGGCCCAGTCGCTCGTCGAAGCCGAACACCTCAGCGAAGGTGTGGTCCAACCAGATTCCTGATGGCGTGCCCCGGAAGAGCCCGTAGTGGGCCGCGAACGTGCGCCAGGCGGAACGGGCGTCGGCGACCGGACCTCCGTCGAGTCGCCCGACACCGAGGTCCTCGAGGGGCACGCCCTGGCTGTGGAGCATGCGGGTCAGGTAGTGGTCCGGCGTCACGAGCAACGCCGTGGGATCAGGGAAGGCCTCGTCGAGTGCGAACCACGCCGGATCGGTGTGGCCGTGGGGCGAGACGATCGGCAACCCGGCGACGCCTGCGTGGAGTTCCCGGGCCAGCGACCGAACCGTGGGATCAGCAGGGAACAGCCGGTCGGGATGCAGGTCGAGGGGCACCGCCGCCTGCTCGGACATGACCATAGTGTTAGAAACTACTACGTTGCTCGTGTGCCCGGTCATCCCGCCTCGACCACGGCGATCCGACTGCACCCCGACGACGACGTCGCCATCGCCATGGTCGATCTGCACCCCGGGGCCGAGACGACCGGGGGCACGAAGGTGGTCGAACCCGTGCCCGTCGGCCACAAACTGGCGATCGCCGAGATCGCTGCAGGGCAACGGGTGCACAAGGGAGGTCACCCGATCGGCGTGGCGACCAGACCGATCCGGCCGGGCATGCACGTCCACACCCAGAACCTGGGCACCATCGAGCCCGACGACAGCCCCCACGGCGAGCCCGCCCGACCGGGACCGGTGACGGACCGCTGGAGCCGGGTCGACTTCGACGGCTTCCACCGGGCGGACGGCCGGGTCGGTACCCGGAACCACCTGCTGGTGCTGCCGAGCGTGAACTGCTCGGCGACGGTCGCCCGGGCGATCGCGGACCGGCTGCGCCCCCACCTGCCCGCAGGAGTGGACGGCGTGTGGGCGCTCACCCACCAGAGCGGGTGCGGCATCGCCGCCGAGGGGCCGCCGATCGAGCGGCTGCGGACGGTGCTCCGGGGCTACGCCACCCACCCGAACACCGCGGGCGTCCTGGTGGTCGGGCTCGGCTGCGAGGTGAACCAGCTCCCCGAGCTGGTCACGGGACTGCCCACCGAGCGCCTCAGGACCCTGGAGATGCAGCAGTCGGGTGGCACCGCCGCCTCGATCACCGCCGGCCACGCCACCCTGTCGGAGCTGGCCGAGATCGCTGCGGGCGACCGGCGTCGACCGGCGCCGCTGTCCGAGTTGGTGGTGGGGCTGCAGTGCGGAGGCTCCGACGGGTTCTCGGCGATCAGCGCGAATCCCTCCCTCGGTGCCGCCGTCGACCTGCTGGTCGCAGCGGGCGGTAGCGCACTGCTGTCCGAGACGCCCGAGCTGATCGGGGCGATCGCCGAGCTGCAGCAACGCGCCGCCGAGGACCGGGTGAGCGAGGCGCTCGCCGAACGGGCGACCTGGTGGACCCGACACGCCGCCGAGCACGGGACGACGCTCGATGCGAACCCGTCGCCGGGCAACCTCGCCGGTGGCATCACCACCATCGTCGAGAAGTCCATCGGTGCCGCGGCCAAGGGCGGGACGACCGCCGTGACCGAGGTCGTGCCCTACGGCGTGCGGCCCGACCGCCGCGGCCTGGTCGTCATGGACTCACCCGGGTACGACCCGGTGTCGGCCACGGGTCAGATCGCCGCGGGGGCCCAGGTGGTCTGCTTCACCACCGGCCGGGGTTCGTGCTTCGGCTCCGTCCCGGCCCCGGCACTCAAACTGTCGACCACCTCGGAACTCGCCCGGCGGATGCCCGATGACATCGACCTGGACTGCGGGACCGTGCTGACCGGGGACGAGACCACCGCCGAGGTCGGCGAACGGATCCTGGCGGCGATCGTCGCCACCGCGTCGGGCCAGCCGACCTGTTCGGAGCGCCTCGGCTACGGCCTCGACGAGTTCGTCCCGTGGACCGAGGGGATCACGCTGTGAGCGGTTCACCCGGAACGGCCCCGCAGGGATCGGGCGGCCCCCCGGTCGATCCCGGTCCGACCCCCGAGCACACCGTTGATGCGTGGCCGCCGCCTCGCACGGCCGCCTCGCCGGACGGCCGGCGACGGAACCTGTCGCCGTGGGCGTTCTGGATGCTGCACCTCTCGGGGGTCGGTGACGCCGACCCCTGCCCGACGAACCCCGCCGAGGTCACCGTCTGGCGCGAGCGGGTGCGGGGTCGACTCGATGAGCTGCTCGGCGCACCGCCGGTGCGGGTGCCGCTCGACATCGAGCTGACCCAGACCGTCGACGCCGGGGACCACCTGCGCCACCGCATCGTCTTCGACAGCGAGGCCACGATGGCCGTGCCCGCCTACCTCCTGGTCCCCAGGGAACGCGTCACGGCACCGGCCGGCACCGCCGTGCTCGCCGTGCACGGCCACGGCCCCGGCAAGGAGATGATCTGCGGCCTCACGGGCCCCGAGCAGGACCACTACGCCCTCGAACTCGTCCGGATGGGCCACGTCGTCCTGGCGCCGGACCTGCGCTGTTTCGGCGAACGGCAGGATCCGCAGTGGGACCCGAGTCGGTACAAGTACGACTGCGACTGGAACCTCGTTGCGGCGACCATGGCCGACACGGTCCCGCTGGCACAGAACCTCTGGGACCTGCACCGCAGCATCGACGTCCTGGAGGGCCACCCGCTGGTCGATCCCGCCCGCATCGCGGTCGTCGGGTTCTCCTACGGGGCGACGATGTCGCTGTTCTGCGCCGCGACCGACACCCGGGTGCGAGCCGCGGTCCTCTCCGGCTACCTCTCGAGCTGGCGTTCGACCCACACCGTGCCGTGGAACATGTGCGGCTCGCAGGTCCTCCCCGGACAACTCGGCCGCCTCGAGCACCTCGACCTGGCGGCACTGGTGGCGCCCCGACCGCTGCTGGTCGAGTCGGGCACCGAGGACATCCTCTTCCCCGCCGATACCGCCCGCGAGACGGTGGGCCGCCTGCGGGAGGTCTATCGGGCACTGGGTGCCGACCCCGCCCTCGTCGTCCACGACGTGTTCGAGGGCGATCATCGGTGGCACGGCTCGATGGTCCGGGCGTTCCTGACCGAGCGACTCGAGGCCAACTAACGTCCGTGTCATGTCGACGCGCATCTGTTTCATCGGCGGAGGGTCCTACCAGTGGATCCCGAAGCTGTTGTTGGACATCGCCCGGACACCCTCACTCGCCGATGCCCAGATCGTGATCCAGGACATCGATCCTCGACCCATTCCCACCATGGTCGATTTCGTCCACCACATCGCCCGGGTCCAGGGGATCGGGCTGAGCGCCGTCGGCACCGTCGATCAGCGGGCCGCCCTCGAGGGCGCCGACCACGTGGTCGTGTGCATCTCGACCGGAGCACTCGACTCGATGCACCACGACATCGCCGTGCCGGAGCGATTCGGGATCCGGCAGTCCGTCGGCGACTCGGTCGGCCCGGGAGGGATCGTCCGTGGCCTGCGCAACATCCCGGTCATGCTCGACATCGCCCGCGACGCCCAGGAGATCTGCCCGGACGCGTGGCTGCTCAACCTGACCAACCCGATGACCACGCTCACCCGGGCCATCCTGCGGGAGACCTCGGTGCGGGCGATCGGACTGTGCCACGAGGTGACCATCGCCCTCCACACCTTCGCGATGATGCTCGGCTGCGACCCGGCGAACCTCCGACCGACGGTCGCAGGCGTGAACCACCTCCCGCTGATCACGGCGATGGACCACGACGGCGAGGATGCGCTCGCGCAGCTCCGTCGGATCCTCGACGATCCGGCGGAGCTCGCACGGCCGCTGGTGTTCCCGGGCACCACCGGACACGAGGCGGTGAGCCTCGGGGGCAAGTTCACCGTCGGCCTGCTCGTCGAGTCGAACCGCATCAAGCTCGAGCTGTTCCGGCGCCACGGTGTGCTGCCGGCGGCCGGCGACCGACACCTGGCCGAGTTCTTCGCCGGATTCCTCACCGAGGAGTCGGGTTGGGGCGAACGCTGGGGGGTGGCGCTCACCAGCATGGACGACCGGCGCCAGTGGCTCGCCGACTACACCCGGGAGTTCGACCGACTCCGCAGCGCCGAGGAGCTGCCGAGCGCACCGAGCGGCGAACTCGTCGCCGAGCTCATCGACTCCCGGCTCCGCGACCGGCCCCGCGACCTCCCGCTCAACATCGCGAACCACGGGCAGGTCCCCGACCTGCCCCCCGACGTCGTGGTCGAGAGCATGGTCACCGTCGATGCGTCAGGGGTCCGGGGCCCGGATGTCGCCCCGTTGCCGCCTGTGCTCGCCGAGCAGGTCCGTCGCATCAGTGCGGAGCAGGAGCTCGTGGTGGAAGCTGCGCTGAGCGGGGACCGCGACCTCGTGCGCGACGCCATGTTCCTCGATCCGCTCGCCGGTCGGATCGACGACGACGCCCTGGAGCGGATGGTCGACGAGATGCTCGAGGCCACCTCCGCCTGGTTGCCCCAGTTCGCCGGACCGGCTTGACGGACCGGCTCGGCGGACCAGCGGCACCTCCGGGTCCGCACCAACCCGTGCTCGACCACCTCCGAGGGGCAACCGACCGGGGCGGTGCGGCCCGGTCGGGCCTCCCGGCCGGGAGGGATCAGCGAGCGGGACCCAGCACCCAGTGACCGTCGCCGGGGTGCGCGTACCACCCTCCGGCGGCCGCGGTCCCGCCGTCGACACCGATCGTCTGGCCGGTGACGTAGGTCGACAGGTCGGAGGCCAGGAACACCGCTGCGCCGGCGAGCTCCTCGGGTCGACCGGCACGGCCCATCGGCACCATGCCACCGAGGTGCTCGATCGACTCGGGCGCGATCTCCAGGAGTCCCTCGGTCACGAGCGCGTCGGGAGCGAGGGCGTTGACCCGTATCCCGAGCGGGGCGAGCTCCACCGCCGCGGTCTTGGTCAGGTTGAGCACCCCGGCCTTCGCGGCCGCGTAGGCTGCGTACCCGGGCGCAGCCCGCAAGCCTTCGATCGACGACACGTTGATCACCGATCCGCCGACACCCGTATCGCGCATGGCGCGGGACACACGCTGGGTGCACAACAGCACGTGCGAGAGGTTGGCCCGGACGAGGGCGTCCCAACCGTTGGGCGAGGTCTCGAGCAGCGGCGAGTGGAAGACCCCACCGGCGTTGTTGACCAGGATGGTGGGAACCCCGAACTGCTCGATGACCCGGGCCAGGGCGGCATCGACCTCGTCGGGATGGCGCACATCGACCGGCTGGTCCTCGACGGCCCGGTCCCACACCACCACCCGGGCACCGAACGCCTCGAAGGTCTCCGCAATGCTCCGACCGAGCCCGGAGGCGCCACCCGTGACCACGGCGACCCGGCCGGTGAGCAGCGCAGCATCGGGCAGCAACGACATCAGCCACCACCTCGCAGCGGTCCGATGACCGTGTCGCCGTAACGTCCGAGGACCTCGATCGCTCGACCGGGTGAGTCACCCGGCAGGCCCACCTGCACCCAGGTCACCCCGAGGTCGGCCAACCTGGCCAACCCCTCGAGATGGGCCTCGGCATCGAATCCCTCGCTCGCGGGATCGCCACCCGCACTGCAACTGAAGGAGATGTCGACCGTCGCCGGATCTCGACCGGCCTCCTCGAGGCGGGCGTGCAGGTCGGCGATGCCCTGCGCGAGTCGGTCGCCGTCGTCGAGGGGCACCGTACCCACCGCCCGGGCCAGTCCGCCTCGTGCGGGGAAGGGGCACCAGCCGTCCCCGTGCGAAACCACCCGACGACGTGCCGCACCGCCGTTGCCACCGATCCAGATCGGCGGCAGGGCCGCTGCGGACGGTCGAGGCTGCACGGTGACGCCCTCGGCCGAGAAGTGCCGGCCCCGAACCGTGAGGTCGTCGGTGGTCCACACCGCCCGCAGCACCTCGAGCGACTCGTCGAACAGGGCCGCCCGCTCGGCGTGGTCCACACCCAGCGCCGCGTACTCCCCCTCCAGGTAGCCCACTCCGACGGCCAGGGTGAACCGACCCCCGGAGAGCGCATCGAGCGTGGCCGCCGCCTTCGCCACCACGAAGGGGTTCCGGTAGGGCAGCACCACGATGTTGGGGACCAGCCGCAGCGTCGTGGTGGCTGCGGCGACGAACCCCAGCGCCACGAACGGGTCGAGCGCGTCGTGGCCGCCCTGGTCCAACCACCGTTGGGTCGGGGCAGGATGGTCGGTGAACCCGTAGCCGTCGAACCCGGCGGCCTCGGCGGCGCCGGCCAGCGCGACCACCCCGGCTCCGGTGACCATCTCGGGGTGGTACGGACGCCGGACGAGCGGGTGGGTGACCGTGAACCGCACCGTCAGCCCCGCGGCAGCCCGAGCACGCGCTCGGCGATGATGTTCCGCTGGATCTCCGAGGTGCCGGCCGAGATCGTGTTGGCGAACGAGTGGAAGTACTGCTCCATCCAGGTCCCCCGAGGTTCGTCGACCGCATGGGTGCCGTCGTCGGCGATCGCACCGAGTTCGAGTGCGTCGGGACCCTGGATGTCGGCAGCGACACGGGCCACCTGCTGGCGACAGTCGCTGGCGTAGAGCTTCATCAGGGCCTGCTCGGGAGCCGAGCCGCCACGGGCGAGCCGGGCGAAGCCCCGTTGGCCGAGACACCGCGCCGCCTGGGTGTCGATCGCAATCCGCACGATCGCGTCCGTCGCCACCGCCCGTTCCTCCGGGCCCATGCGGTCGAGCAGCGGCGGCGCCTGCTCCAGCAAGGTCGCCAGCGACTCCTCGAGGCCCATCACCGCGCTCACCCAGACCATGCCGCGCTCGTGCGCCAGTGAGCCGTTGGCCATCGCCCACCCGTCGCCGCGCCGGCCCACCAGGTTCGCGGCCGGGACCCGCACACCGTCGAGGAACACCTCGTTCAGATCCGGCTCGCCCGGGTGCACGATCTCGGGCAGCGGCCGCACGGTGATGCCCGGCGCGTCCATGGGGACCAACAGGATGGAGATGCCCTGGTGCTTGGGCAGATCGGGCTCGGTGCGACAGAACAGGAAGCAGAAGTCCGCGTAGTTGGCCCCCGAGGTCCAGACCTTCTGGCCGTCGATCACCCACTCGCCCGTCTCGTCGTCGCCCTCGAGCACCGCCCGGGTCGACAACGAGGCCAGATCGCTGCCGGCATCGGGCTCGCTCATGCCCAGGCAGGCCGTGGCCTCGCCGTGCAGGATCGCCATGGCGTAGTCACGCACCTGCTCCGGCGTCCCGTAGTCGACGATCGACGGGGCGACGATCCCCAGGCCCTGCACGTTGGTGGTCCGCGGGACCTTGGCGGCCGCCAACTCCTCGAGCACCACGAAGGTCTCGATGGGTCCGGCGTTCCGGCCACCCAGCTCGGGCGGCCAACCCGGCACCAACCAACCGGCGTCGAACATCTGCCTGGTCCATCGTCGGACCCACTCCGGTGCATGACCGGTCGAGCGCGGTGGGTCCGCCGCCATCTCCTCGGGGGTGGGTCGATGGGCGGCGAGCCACGACCGGAACTCCTCCCGGAACTGCTCGACACCGTCGTCGAAGCGGAGCCTCATCCCGACTCCCCGGTCGTCGGCACGAGGCCCATGAGCGCGGCGGCACGGGACCGGTGGAACGCAGCGCCGCCGAAGAGCAGATCCCCGGTGACGGCGCGCTTCAACAGGAAGTGCAGGTCGTGTTCCCAGGTGAACCCGATGCCACCGTGCAACTGCAGGCCGTCGCGTGCGAGGAGTTGTGCGCAGTCGCCGGCGGCGGCCTTGGCCATGGCCACTGCGAGGCTCCGGCGAGGATCCTCCTCGGCGATGGTCAGGGTGGCGAACCACGCCAGGGCGTTCGCCCGCTCGACGGCCAGGAAGCAGTCGGCCAGTCGGTGCTTGACGGCCTGGAAAAGCATCGACTCGTCAACGGAGGAGAAGCCCTCGACAATCAGACCGTCAACAGCGATGCTTTCGCCGGGACGCACAAGCACAATATCGCCAACCTGCACCGTGCCTGCTGGCACATCCACTTCAGCACCTGCCCGCACAAGGCGCGCCATGCGTGGCTGCAATGCCAGCAGTCGGCGGATCACCGCGGAAGCGCGGCCTTTGGCACGCGCCTCCAGCAGCTTTCCGACCCCGATCAGCGTAATGATCATCGCCGCAGTTTCAAAGTAGGTATGGTGCGGCACTCCCTCCC
>SXGT01559017.1_pt1 | contig 16636 bp, 14 predicted proteins | sample 3176221 | NCBI WGS metagenome assembly SXGT01 (sample SAMN11356862, study PRJNA531348) | freshwater metagenome | isolation source: freshwater sample F1-120 | place: China: Fuxian Lake, Yuxi | collected 2017-12-25 | reverse complement strand
GACACCTCCTGGTCCTCTGCGCTTTCGCCCCCAGTCACACGACCAACGAACTCACGCAGCTACTCTCCAGAAAGTGTGATACCATGCCACAACAAATCGCGCCAGTCTGCCTACCCTACCCAACTATGCGCGCTGGCCGTGGAGTAACGATGAATTCATGTCGGAGAATAACGGTTTCACTCTGAAGAAAGCGAAGTACGCCGTCGATGGGTCTCAGTCATACGACGCCGCTTTGCGCGAGTGGGTTGCGGGAAAGTTGAGCATCAATGTCGATTATGAGATTTATCAAGACGACACGAAGGTAGGCACTGCAAACGGCACAATGAGGGCGACGTTCGAGAGAATTAGGCCGGGAGAATAATCTACGCCGCCTGCTTGATCGGCCCCTTCGGCGTCCGCAGGTTGAACAGGCCAAAGATCTGCTGCTGGGTCAGACGGAGGTCGGCGTGTGCGCCGGTTTGGTTCATGATGCTGTTGAACAGCTCGCGCTTGTGTTCCAGCACCTGGTTGATTCGCTCTTCAATCGTCGAGAGGGCCAGCATCCGCGTGACGGTGACCGGGCCGGCGACACCGATGCGGTGAGCCCGGTTGATCGCCTGGTCCTCGATGGCCGGGTTCCACCAGCGGTCGAACAAGAAGACATACTCGCAGAACTGCAAGTTGAGGCCGACACTTCCCGCTCCGTAGCTCATCAGAATGACGTGCTTGCTCTTGTCTTCCTTGAACTGCTTGAGAATGGGATCACGCTGCTTGCTCGGAATTTTGCCGTGGTATTGCAGTACGCCCAGCCGCTCCAGTTTTTTCGCGATGATCTCGATGCTGTGGACCCACTGGCTGAAGACAATCGCCTTCCTGCCGCTGGCCGCCACTTCTTCCAGGTCCGCTTCCAGACGTTCGAGCTTGGAGCTGGTTCCCGTGGCGGGATCGAAGTTGCAGATTTGCTTGAGCCGGAGGACTAGCTCGAAAACGTGCTGAATGGTGATAGAGTCCCCCAGCTCGTTCAGGTTGATGACCCCTTCGTTTTCCGCGATTTCATAGGTCGCCCGCTGTTCGGGCGAAAGGTCCAGCTCCGCGTCGCGGAACATTTTAGGTGGCATGTCGGTCAGCACCATCTCCTTCGTTCGCCGCAGGATGTAATCCCGCGCGAGTTCCCCCAGCCGCTTGGCAGGCATGCCCGTTCGCATATAACCGGGAGAGAGAAACTCAAAGATGCCGACGATGTCATCGGGGGAGTTTTCGATGGGCGTGCCAGTCAGGGCCCAGTTGCGGGTGCGGGGAATGGCCCGCACGATCTCGCTCGTGGTGTTGTTGATGTTCTTGATCCGCTGGGCCTCGTCGAGCATCACCAGGTCAAAGTGCATCCCCTCCCCCAGCACCTCTTCCTTGTCCCGCATGAGCAATTCATAGTTGGCAATCTTCACCGGCACGCCGTCCTGCTGCCAGAGCCAATGCCGGCGGCTGGCGTCCCCTTCGATGATGCTGAGCGGAATTTCCGGCGCCCACTGCGTGAACTCCCGCTTCCAGTTCGTCACCAGCGGCTTAGGGCAGATCAGCAGCACACTCCGCAGCTCCCCCGAGCGGAGCAGCATCCGAATGGCGGTGATGGACTGCATCGTCTTCCCCAGCCCCATCTCATCCGCCAGCACTGCGGCATAGCGAGGGTAAAGAAACGCGACCCCCTGGTACTGATAGGGAAAGGGCTCGAAGGGGAAGTGGAGCGCGTCGGACTTGATCAGCGTTTCGAGCGGGGGCTGAAGGACGTAGTACAACCGGTCCTCGAGCTTGATGACATCGCCGGGAGGTTTGATCCGCGTGATGGTTGGTTTCTTTGAAGACTCTTCACCGATAGCATCCGGCGACATCGTCTTCACCGCTTGCGGTTTCGCGCCAGGTATCGGTGGTTGGGCTTGCACCCACGCCGGAGCTTCCGGGAAGGTGAAACTGGTCACCTTGGGGGCAGTTCGCGGAATCTTAAGGGCGACTGCCTTGGGAGATAGCACCCAAAGATCGGGCGATTCGACGCTGGGAAACGCCTGCGACGAAAGGATCTCCGAGAGGTTGTTTGCTTCGAGCGCAACGCAGTGGTCGCGCACATCCCAGGTCGAAGCGGAGAGCAGGTTGGTAGGTTGCCAGTCGAACATTGCACCAACTCTCTCCTTCTCCCACTCTCTCCGTCTCTCGATCTTTCTTCCTCACGCCGCTGTCGGAACAGTCGTCGGGCGGACTGTCTTCTGGGCCTCTTCCAGCGCTTCACGGATCCGCGTGAACGGCTCGAGCAAGTCGAGGGAGTCGGCGTGAGCGGTGCTCCACTTGTCCAGCACGTTTCGCTGGTCCTCGTCATAGCTGGCGGACGTAAAGACCTTGCGGCAGCCGAGTGCAAAGGGCTCGCTCAAATTTGCTGTCTTCAATTCCATCCCGTCGGTTTGAACCAAGAGCAGCGGCACATCGCTGAACTCGCGAGCGGCTAGCATTGCTGTGGCATCGGTGCAGACCAGCAGCGGTTTGACTTTGGCTTTGGCAAGGAGCGTCTGGCCGATTTGCTCGCCGAAGAGGAACGGGCGCAGCGTCGGGCCGTACAGGATTTCCTGCGCCCGGCTCGGTTTGAGCGGCGCGGTGCAGTGAAACTCCAGCGGCCTGCCGGAGACATTTAAGATCAGGTAGCCGCCAAACAGGCCGTGCTCGGCATGTTCGGTAACGGTGAGAAAACCGATGGCGGGAACGCTCTTGCCGGTAGTCATGAGGTGGAATCGCAGAGGGCAGGCCGTAACCCTTTCTTGCATCGGGCAATGGGTCGGCGGCACTTGAGCACGCTTCCCGCGGCCGGCCGGACAAACCAAACGGACTGCCCAAGCCGCACAGTTTGCCAAATGCTCGACACGTGCCGAGGGGCGAGTATACTGGCGTTAGCACTTTGCCTCATGTTGACTGCGAGGGCTCCATGTCGATTGACCAGCGTCACTTCTCTCCCATTTTCAGTATTGATGTCACGGCGGACCAAGGGGCCGAGCAGCAATCGAGCCAGATCGACGCCAACGAGCTGCTGGTGATGCTGCTTAAGCAGCTTGTGGAAGGGCAGAAGAAGGAAATTGCCCTGCTCCAAGAAATGGCCAGCCACATTTCCGGCCCGCACAAGGCCCGCCACCAGGAACTGATGAAGTGGAAGGAAGCCCATCCCGAACTGGCCGACAGTTGCCGCGGAGCGACCTCGCTGCTGGAAAAAGTTCAGGAACAATTCCTCTGCAACCTGACGACGGAAATCGCCGACAGTGACGAAACGCTGGTCGATAGCGACTTCATGCTCAACGAATTCATCGACCGCTTCGGCCCCCGCCTCCATCATCTCAACGGCCTGTTGCAGGTCCTCTCGCAGCTCGGCAGCGTGGCGAATCCGCCAGCCAACGCGGCGGAGTAGCGGCGATGCACGCGGAACTCGTCCGCACACTCACTCCCGATGGCATGAGACTGGACGGAGCCTTACTGGCGGGAGATGAGGTTTCTTACAAATCCGTCGATGCTGCTATTTGCTTGCACGGCGTGGGAATGAATTTCTATACCTCCACCACGCTGGAGGCGGTTGCGCCGGCGCTGCGGAAGCTCGGCATTGCAGTGCTCCTCGCCAACACTCGCGGCCACGACTCGCTCTACACCGCTTCGGTCGCCATGGGTCGCCGCCGCCAAGGGGCCGCGGTGGAAATCGTGGATGAATGCCGCTTCGATGTCGCCGGCTGGTGCAAGTTCCTGGTCGAGCGGGGACTGAAGAGAATCCTGCTGGTCGGCCACAGCCTCGGAGCCATCAAGGGGGTCTACTCGCAAGCGCACGAACCAATCGCCAACGTCGTCGGCCTGATCGCCGCTTCGCCTCCGCGGCTTTCGTGCCAGGCGTTCAAGAACTCGTTGGAATCCGCCCCGTTCTTCGACTCTCTGTCCACTGCCGAGCAGCTTGCTAAAACGGGTCGGGGTGACGAATTGTTCCTGGCAAAGTTTCCCTTTCCTCTACTCATCAGTGCAGCCAGCTACATCGACAAGTATGGCCCGGCGGAGCGCTACAACATTCTGAGTTTCGCCGGGCGAGTCGCTGTCCCCGCGCTCTTCACGTACGGCAGCAGAGAACTTGACTCCGGCGGCATCGCCTTTGCCGGTCTGCCGGAGGCGCTGGCCAAGCTGCCCGAGAAACGCAGTACGCTCGACGTGGAGGTCATTGCCGGCGCGGATCACAATTACACCGGCTGCGGCGAGAGCCTGGCCACTGCGATGACCAAGTGGATTCTGAGCCGGATGCGGTAAGGCTATTTCCCGCAGTAGTCAATCGCCCGGGCGATCTCGCTCTTCAGCCGGCTGCGGGAGACGATGCGGTCGACGAAGCCGTGCTCCAGCAGGAATTCGCTGGTCTGAAATCCCTTGGGAAGCTCCAGCCGAATGGTCGCTTTGATGGTCCGGGGACCGGCGAAGCCGACGAGGGCCTTGGGTTCGGCGTAAACGAGGTCGCCGAGTGAAGCGAAACTGGCGGCCACACCCCCCATCGTGGGATTGGTCAGGACGGAAATGAAAAGGCCCCCAGCCCGGTCATACCGGGCCAAAGCCGCCGAGACCTTGGCCATTTGCATCAGGGAGAGGATCCCTTCGTGCATACGGGCGCCGCCGCCGGAGCCACTGATGATGATGAGGGCCAGGGATTCATCCGTTGCCCGTTCGATGAGGCGGACCAGGCGCTCGCCGACGACACTTCCCATGCTCCCCATGATGAACTGGCTGTCGGTCACGCCGAAGGCGACGCGGCGGGCCCGAATCATGCCGCCGCCGGTGAGCGCGGCGTCGGTCAGGCCGCACTTCTTCTGTTCGATGGCCATCCGCTCTTTGTAACTCTTGGAGGCGTCGACGAATTCCAGCGGGTCGGCGGTCCGCAACTGGGTGTCCCATTCTTCAAACGTCCCTTCGTCCAGGACGTGGCGGATTCGCTCCTGGGCGGAAACGTAAAAGTGGTATTCGCACTTGGGACAGACGTTGAGCAGCTTCTCCGCTTCCTTCCAGTAAATCGACTCCCCGCAGCCGGGACAGCGCTGCCAAAGCCCTTCGGGAACCCCGCGTTTGGGACGCTTGCTCATCAACGGGGCCCGGGTTGTCATGGGTTGCTTGGCGAAAAGGAGACGCTCGAAGGACAGGCTGATTTTAGATGGCCGGAAGGGCCGCGTAAACATGATTTGTCCGTAGGATGGCCTTCCCAGGCGGTCCCAGAGTTGTTGTGGACGGCCTGGGAAGGCCATCCTACATCAGATTCTCTCGACCAGCTCTTCCCGCAAAAACCGCACCTTGGGTACGCTGGCGTACTTATCATCCGCCGCCCGATACCCCGCGCAGCCGACAACAACGGTGGCGAATCCCTTGGCGGAAAGGCCGAGCAGCTCGTCATATTTGGCGGGGACAATTCCTTCCATCGGGCAAGTATCGATGCCGAGCATCGCCGCGGAAGTCATGAAATTCCCTAGGGCGATGTAGCATTGCAGCGCGGCCCAGTGCTCGAGATTGAATCCCGGCGGAGGAGGCACCAGGCTGCCCATGAGCATCTTGCGAAAGCCCGCTTGTCCTTCCACGGTGCCTCCCCGAACCTGGGCAATTCGGCTGAGGTAGCGGTCGATGTATTCTTCCGTCAAGTCGAGTCTGCGGGCGAAGACCACTGTGTGCGAAGCATCCTGCACCTGTTTCTGGTTCCACGAAATGGCGGGCAACTGGGCCTTTACCGCCGGGTCCGTGATGACGACAAACTTCCAAGGTTGCAGGCCATAAGAAGACGGAGTGAGAATCAATGCCTCTTCCAACGCAGCCCAATCCTGCTCGGGGATTTTGCGAGAGGTGTCGAATTTCTTGGTCGCATACCGCCAGCGGAGCTGCGCGAGCAGCGTATCGGGGGAAATCGCGGAGCTCATGAGGGCATTTCACCTGGTAATACAGAGGGGACAAGGGACGTCGTGACTGGGATTCATCCTGATGCCATTCCATGCAGCCGGCAAGGAGTGCAGGTTTAGCGGGCGCGTTTCTTCGTTTGCGTTGACCCTCTTTGCCGGCGTTTGCTATACTCGTCATCTTGCCCCCTCCCAGCAGCACTCGCCCATTAACACTCCATGAGAGGATGATCATGACCACCGCCACAGCCGCCGGAATCAAGGACAACATCACCCTGTGCATCGGCAACACGCCGCTGGTCAAGCTGCGGAAGGTCACGGACGGCTGCGTGGCCAGCGTGGTGGTGAAGATGGAAAACCTGAACCCGCTCTGGAGCGTCAAGGACCGCATTGGCCGGGCGATGATCGACGCCGCCGAGCGCGACGGCAAAATCAAGCCCGGTACCGTCATCATCGAGCCCACCAGCGGCAACACGGGGATCGGCCTGGCGTATGTCTGCGCGGCACGGGGCTATAAGCTCGCGGTGACGATGCCCGAGAGCATGACCATCGAGCGCCGTCGCTTGCTGCGGGCGCTGGGGGCGGATGTCATTCTCACGCCGGCCGCGGATGGAATGAAGGGGGCCATCGCGCGTGCCGAACAACTGGTAGCGGAAAAGCCGGATGTCTACTTCATGCCCCAACAGTTCAAGAACCCGGCCAATCCGGAAGTGCATCGCAAGACCACGGCCGAGGAAATCTGGCGAGACACCGAGGGAAAGGTGGACATCCTGATCTCCGGCGTCGGGACCGGCGGCACGATCACTGGCTGCTCGGAAGTCCTGAAATCCCGCAAGCCAAGCTTCAAGGCCATCGCCGTCGAGCCGGCTAACAGCCCGGTGATCACGCAAAAGCGGGAAGGCAAGCCCTTGCAGCCCGGTCGTCACACTATTCAAGGCATCGGGGCGGGCTTCATTCCAGACATTCTCAACGTCAGCATCATCGACGAAGTCATCCAGGTGAAGGACGAGGACGCCGCCGCCACCGCCCGCATCCTATCCACCAAGGAAGGAATCTTCTGCGGCATCAGCTCCGGGGCGGCTGCGTGGGCCGGTTTGCAGGTGGCCAAGCGGCCAGAAAATGCTGGAAAATTGATCGTGGTGGTGCTGCCGGACCTAGGCGAAAGGTATCTTTCCACCCAGCTTTATCCGGAATAGTAGGAAGAAGTCTCGCGAAGATGCAACTTTCCGCTGGCTTGGTGCGTAGTTGGCCTAATATGACTTCGCGATCCCTTCTGGCGAGTGTACTTCTGGGTACAGCACTTGGTGCAGCAGGTTGCGGCCCAACGCCTCCCGTTGTTCCCATCAAGCCAGCGGTGCCAGTTGTCCCGGCAACTGTTCCTGGAAAGGGCGCAAAACTGCCCCCCAGCCCCCAAGCCGCGACCATCAATTTCACGGATGTCACCGCCTCCGCTGGAATTGATTTCACGTACAAGAATGACAATCAAAAGATGAACCGCGCGATTGTGGAGTCGGTCGGCGGCGGGCAAGGGATGTTCGATTTTGACCGGGACGGCCTGCTGGATTTGTTGCACGTTGGCGGCGGACTCTATCGCGGTCCGGAGAACAAAGAGATGGGGGGATACCCCAGTGTGCTCTATCGCAATCGCGGCAACTGGACGTTTGAAAACATCTCCCAGGCGGCCGGGGGCTGGGAAGGGGATCGTTTCAAGCATGGCTGCACTGCCGCCGACTATGACAACGACGGATTTCAGGATGTGCTCATTTGCGGTTACGGGGGACTGCAACTTTGGCGGAACATGGGGGACGGCACTTTTCAGGAGGGGCACGCTGCCGCCCTCCTGACGGACAAGCTGTGGAGCACCTCCGGCGCTTTCGGCGATTTCAACCAGGACGGCTTCCTGGATCTCTATGTTGCCCACTACGTCAATTGGTCGTTCCAGAACGATCCCCAATGCCGAGTCCAGATCGGCCTCGACGCGACAAAGTTCCTCAAAGAGACCTGCCCACCCAAACAATTCCAAGGCCTGCCGGATACGCTCTACGTGAGCAATGGAGATGGCACTTTCCGCGAAGCCTCCGCCGCTGCGGGCCTCAAGCCGGATGGCAAAGGACTCGCCGTGCTCACTGCCGATTTCGATCTCGATGGGGACCAGGATATTTACGTTTGTAACGACACCACCGAGAATTTCCTCTTCCTCAACGACGGAACGGGAAAATTCGAGGAAGACGCGGCACTCCGCGGCTGTGCCACCGACCAGAAGGGGATTCCCACCGGGAGCATGGGGATCGACCTGACAGACTACAACCACGACGGCCTCCCGGATATTTGCGTGGCCAACTACGAGCGAGAGTCCTACGCCGTCTATGAGAACGATGGCCGCGGCTTTTTCCGCCACGTCAGCGAGCCCTTGGGAATCACGGCGATTGGAGGAGTGTTCGTCGGGTTTGGAACGATCTGCGTAGATCTTGACCGGGATGGATTGGAAGACATTGTCGTCAATAACGGGCATGTGCTATTTCATCCCCAGGGGAATTCGGTCCGCCAGGTACCGCTGATCCTGATGAACCGGCGGAGCGTCTCCTTCGATCGCATTCAACTAGGAGACGGCTCGTATCTTGATTCACCCCATCTGGGGCGCGGGCTGGCCATCGGCGATCTGGACAACGACGGCGACTACGACTTCGGCTTTACCAACAACGACGAGCCCTCTGCTTTATTGCGCAATGACTGCACGGATGGGAATAGTTGGCTGCGCGTCCGGCTGGTAGGCCGCGCTTCAAACCGCGACGGAATCGGGGCCCACTTGGTATTGGAAACCGAAAACGACAAGTTGATGCGGTTCGTAAAGAGCGGCGCGAGCTACACGTCTCATTGCGACGACCGGCCACTGTTTGGTTTTCCCAAAGGAACTCGGCTCAAGTCACTGACAGTTCATTGGCCCTCGGGAACGATGCAAACCTTTGATGCGATCGCGGCAGGAGACGATTTGACCATTCTGGAAACGGCGGACGCAAAAAACCCATAACTCAAGATCTCTCGCTACGGCTCCTGGTTCACCCTAAGGATCTGATCCGCACTTACGTCTCGCAGCGTCTGCGTTTTGCCGTTGGGCCAACGAATCGACAGTTCGTCGAGCTGGCTCGCTTCCCCGAGGCCCCAGTGAACCCGCGGATCGCTGGAGGATAGATAACTCGAAGCGGGCGAGACTAATCCCACCCAGGTCTGGTCGCCGGCCTTGGCCGTGAGCACTGCGCCATAGGCAAACACATTGGGAACGGCGGCCCGCAAGTCCAGCGTAATCCAGTGATGACCTGCATCAGAACGATTCTGCAGGAGCATTAACGGCCCTTCAAAGTCGACGCCCAGCAGGTCGATTTGCCCATCGTTATTGAAGTCCGCGGTGGCCGATCCCCGGCCCATCATGGGGCGCCGAACGTCCTGCCCCATTTGCGGCGTCAGGTCCACGAAAGCCTCGCCCCGACGATTCTGCAGCAGCGACACCGGCTGTCGAAACTGGACATCCGGTCCCACCGCCTCCTGGGCGTTGTCATAAACATGGCCGTTGGTAAAGAAAAGGTCCACCCACGCATCGTTGTCAAAATCGACCCATTTGGTTCCAAACCCAAGTCGATTCTTGGTAAGAGTGGTAAGGCCGGTGGGAATGGACGAGTCCAAGAATTGATTATCATTCAGATTGCGAAACACCAGGAATCCGAGATCTTGAAAATTGCTGACCGAAAGATCCAACTGCCCATCCCGGTCAAAGTCGGCCCAGTCTGCGCCCATCGCGGCGGCTGGAACGCCGCGACCATCGTAGGCCAATCCCGAGATACTGCCAACATTCTCAAACTTCATGTTCCCCTGGTTCAGCAGCATCTCCGCGGGCGTGCCATCGTTGCCCACATAGATGTCCATTCGCCCATCGTGGTTGATATCGTTGAATGCCAGCACTAGCCCCACGCCATTGGTGTCTCCCATACCATTCTCAGGCGACTGGAGTTCGAAACGACCCTGTCCAGTGTTTTTCCAGATCTCGCCTTTTTCCGCGACGTAATGCCGCGGAATACAACCTGCCAAAACCCCGCCTTGGAGCTCACAGTATTGCTTCACATGCGGGCCGAATTCCACAAAGTTGACAATTACCAGGTCCAAATCTTGGTCTCCATCCAAGTCCATGAAACCGGCACTGGACGCCCACTTCCCATGGTTATGAGGATCGAGTCCTGCTTGTTCGGTGACCATCTGAAAATGCAAATCGCCCAAATTCTTATAAAGCGCCAGACGATGGAATCCGGTGAATAAGACGTCCAGCAAGCCATCGCCGTCATAGTCACCGATTGCGCAGCCAAACAAGTCCGCTGCCGCCGTGGCAAAGCCGCTGGTCGCGGAAACGTCCTGAAACTTTCCGGTTCCCGAATTGCGGAACAAGACTGGACGCGGATTCGTCACCAACAAGACATCCTGCCAGCCGTCATTGTCACCATCGAAAGCCGCACAGCCGCAGCCGAAAGCTTCCAAGACCCGCATCGGTCGAGCTTGCAAGGGACAGGAAATAACCAGACCGCTTTCCTTGGCGACATCCACGAAGGAGATGCGAGTGGACAGGTTGTTCGCCGCCACGTGCTTGTTCGAAACCTGCACCGGTTTCGCGCCGCATCCTGGTTGACATCCGGAAACGCCAACCAAACAGACCGCCATAAGACAGGCCCAACGCATCTGCATTCGCTTTGTCTCCGGCGTGGCAGGGATGTGGTGCGCTGGGGCGTTGCCGTGGAGGATTACTGGGAGGAACGCCATGAATAACACGGGCTATCTTGCGAAACCTGCGAAGCCGTCGCTGTCCGCCAAGCGCGGTGTAGCCTAATGAATCATCCAACGCCGCGAAAGACTGTCGAATGTGTTGGCCAGCTTATCCTCGGCGGCGGCTGAGAGGCTGTCCTTTGCGCCTAGTGCTGGACCTCCGCATTTCCTCAACTGGCGGGACCCAGCTCGTTCCCGGTCCTCTTTCAGCCTTTTGCCCTCCTGCGGAGTTTCCGGGTCGTCCTGTTTATGCCGCTAGTCATCAATTAGCGGTGACGGATCAGACATTTGGCTGGACTCTGCGGGTTCTTGGTGGTTTTCGAAGACTTGGAAGTCGATAATTGCGAGACGGCAAGTCGAATCCCAACAATGCCGCACACTACTTTCGGGGGGATGCTGGTTGTGGCTTTTTTTCCGATATTTTTGCCGGTTTAGCCTGGATTTTCCTTGTTCTTAATTATCGCGAGTGCTACATTGACTTCTGTCCGCGGGAGAAAACTCTGCGGTCCTCATTTTTCTTTTTTTCGTCGAGGAGGTGGTTATGGTTCGAAAGAATGGCAATCGCCGGGGTTTTACCCTGGTTGAACTGCTGGTGGTCATTGCGATCATCGGAGTTCTGGTGGCTCTGCTGTTGCCTGCCGTGCAACAAGCGCGCGAAGCCGCTCGGCGCATGCAATGCGCGAATAACCTGAAGCAATTCGGCGTGGCAATCCACACGTATCACGACGTCTGGAACAAGATTCCGCAAGCTCCATTTCAAACTACCGGTACCAACAGCAAATGGAGCCATGACTGGGGCTACAATGTTCCCGGATGGCAGGCCGTCGTCCTGCCGCAAATGGAACAACAGCCGCTGTTCGACAAGATCAGTTGGAACTTCAGCGCCGCAAATCGGAACTATGCCGGTTGGGAATCTCCAGTTGCGAGTGTGAATGGCAATAGGCCCGCCCGAATGATCCAGATTCCGACTACCCGCTGCCCATCGGATGCCTCGCCGGAAGAGGTGGACTGGGCGCAGTCCAGCTATTCAGGATCGATTGGTTCCCAGGCGACTGTCTCCGCGAACGGAAATTGCAACAAGTTTTATACTCAAGGCATCCATTATGAATTTTTGCCTGGGTTTGTGGCCTGGGGTCGCGGTGGCATCAATCCTGATCACGGCAACACGGTGGAACAATCCGAGATCTCGGGTGTTTTCAATCGCTTGGGTCAGAATGGATCCATCAACTTCGGTGCCGTTCGCGATGGTACCTCGAATACGATTTTTGTGGGAGAAATTCTCCCCGAATGCCATGACCACAACGGTGGCTGGTGGCACTACAACGGAATGGGCAATGCTCACGCATCCACCTCGTGCCCGATCAACATCTTTACCACTTGTGCTGGTACCTGGCAGGAAGCCCAGCAAAAGGGCTATCCATTTTCCGGTGGCATCGGAACCGGTTCGGGAAGCTGCCACCCCAGAAGCAACTGGAACCTGAGTTGGGCCTTCAAGTCCCGTCATCCTCAGGGTTGCCAGTTTGTCTTCGGCGACGGCAGCGTTCACTTCGTCAGCCAAAGCGTCAACTATGCCACTTATCAGCGGCTTGGTGGACGTCGTGACGGCTTGCCGCTTGGCGATTACTAATAGTTTTCTTCGCCGCAGGTGAAGAAAACCTGCCCGTTGAAATTTTGCCGGGTGTGGTCCAAAAGCCACACCCGGTTTTTTTTGGCGGATTGAATTTCCCCAGGCCTTCTTGTATCTTTAGGGGCAAGAGTTGGAACCGTGGACCGATCGCATTCGTAATCAATGGGGGGAAATCTGCGGTCCCACTCGGCTGTTTTTCCCGGGGGCTTGCGAACATCATTGGATTGATCGCGCATTCCTGACGGGTTCACTACTATTTTTCATGAGTCATAGGTGCATCCGTGAATAGTTCATTCTGGAAGTTTCTGGCGTTGTCAGCCTTGGTGGTCGTGGCGACCGGATGTGGCGAAGGGGGTCCCCGACTGTATAAAGCGGGAGGAACCGTGACCTACAATGCCACTCCCTTGGCCCAGGCAGACGTCACATTCTTGTACGACGATGGCAACTTCGCGACCGGCAGTACCGACGCGGCTGGCAAATTCGATTTGATTTACATGGGCCGCCCCGGCGGTGCCCCATTGGGGAAATGCAAGGTGACAGTCACCAAGTCCGCGGTCTCGGGCACGGCTCCTCCCCCCGCGGGTGCAAAACCGGAAGACATGATGAAGGCGATGAGAGCAGCTACCGGCACGACGATGCAGCAAGGGGGCGACAAAACCATGGCTAAGGCCTTGGTTCCGGCAAAGTACGCCAACCCGGATGGCAGCGGAATCAGCTTTGAGATCCAAGCCGACGAAAAGGCAAACGATTTTAAGATCGACCTCAAGGACTAAAGCTCAAATTGGGCAGGCAGCCCCCCCTCTCGAAATCAGTTCGCGCCGTCGGTTTTTTTCCACGCGCGAATTTGAAGTCGGATTTGGGGGCTGTTCCAAGGCACTGTTTGTCTTTGCCTGGTGAGTCTTTCCCTGGGCGGAATCATCGTGACAACATCCTGCCCCAGTCCGCAGCCAGCCCAGCGCCGCAAAACGCGCTGGTGGACTTACGCAGTCGGTTTGGTCTGTCTCGCCCTCGCCGGGCCGCTCTACCTCTACAATGCCTCTCAATGGCGGCGGCAATCCGTCCTCACCGCACTTGAGGAAGGGGACAACGCCTCGGCCATCAGCCAACTGGAGGCGGAGCAAAAGACATCTCCCGAAAGTGCGGAAACGGCCTACTGGTTGGCGGTTGCCCACCGCCGTGCTGGACATCTGAGCGTATTTCAAGACTTCCTGCTGCGGGCGAAAGAACTTGGCCATCCCGAGGAGGAATTGCAAAGGCAGTATTTGTTGATGCGGATTCAGTCGGGCAGTGTTGACCTGGAGACCGAGCAGCAGGCCGACGAGCTGATTCAGAAGGCGGAGAACTATTCCGGCCGCCAATTCGATTTGTACGTCGACGAATTCTATGAAGCTCAGGCTCGCGGCAGTCTGGCGAACTACCGTTTGTTTGACGCGGAGGTTGCCCTCGACCACTGGGTGCAAGCCCGGCCGAAATCCGCGCTCCCCCGGCTGATGCGGGCCGACATTCGCAAGCGGGAGTCGAATTATCAGGTCGCCGAACGGGAGTATCGCGAAGTGCTGGAGCTTTCTCCCGGCAATGTGGAGGCTCGTTTGCAACGAGGCCACCTCCTGATGAACGACCACCGAATTGCCGAAGCAGTGGAGGAATTTCGATACTGTCTGAAAGTTGCCCCTCAGGAGTACCGAGCCCAGCTCGGCCTGGCTGAATGCGAGTACCGAACTGGCGAGGGGGTGGACGCAGCCCGGGAGCGGCTTCTGAAAATTCTGGAGCAAAAAATAACCGGCCAGGAACGGGGGCGCGCTCTTTCCCTGCTGGGAGACATCTCGCGCGGCAGGAAAGAAAACGAGCTCGCCGTCAAGTATCTGCGGGAATCCCTCGAGGTATTCCCCACGCCGCACTCGGGCCCTTATCGTACGCTCGCCTCGGCCTATGCCAGCCTGGGAAAGACGGAGGAGGCGAAGAAGTACATGAAAATCTCCCAGGAAAGAGTGGAACACTCCACCCGCCTCCAGGAGATTACAGAAAAGATCATCGATTCGCCAAAGGATGGTCGGCTGCGCTACGAGCAGGGAAACCTTTTTCTAAAATTGGGACAGAAAGATGAAGCGGCCGGCTGGTGGAACATGGCCGTGCGGCTAGACCCACAGTTGCAGCCGGCGCACGAAGCACTGGCGGATTACTATGATTCCACAGGAGACCGCGAGCGGACGGAGCATCATCGCCGTCTGGCCGAGAAATCCGCCGACAGCACCTTCAACGCATTGTGGCTGGACCTGCTGGATAGCAACACCAAATCGGTTCGCGACGGGCTGCCGAAGCTGGCGCGCTATCCCGCCCTCCGTGAGCCGGTTGAATTGCTGACATTCGGGCTCAATGTAGTGGAGCACAAGGACCTGGAGCACTCCGCACAAGAACTCGGCCGCCTAACCAACAATCCCAAGTTGCGGATGCGAGCCTTGACGATGCTGGCGGAGGCTCTGTACGTGCTGGGACACTACAGCGCGGCCGAGCGGGCCTACCAGGAAGTGCTATCGTTGAGCCCGCGGAACATCGTGGCCCACAAGGGCCTCCAGTCCATCTATTACGACCTGGGAGCTTATGACCAGATGGAGCTCCATGCCTTGGAGGTTGCGAAGATCGATCCTACCGATTATCGTCCCCATCGCCACATAGCATTCTTGCGGCGCGAAGCCGAAACCTGGGATGCCGCTATTCGCGACTACCAGGAATCGCTCCGCCGCAGCCCTCATCAGCCGACCAGGGAGGAAGTTCTGCTGGAATTGGCCGACTGTTATGTTCACACATTGAAGCATCAAGAGGCTCTGGATTGGCTGGCAAAAGCCAGACCTTCCGCACAAAGGTCCTATTTGGAGGCGCAGTGTAAGTTCGCGACGAAGAAGGTTGACGAGGCGCGAAAGTTGCTCGATACGTCGCTGAAGACGACGCCGGATCACGCTCCGTCCCTCTTGCTGCGATCCGATATCGCCCTGGTCGACGACGACGTTGCGGCAGCTCGCGGCTTTCTCGAGCAAGCAGTCAAGGCAGCGCCGTATGAAAGTAATGCCCGCCAGAAATTCTCCACGGTCCTGCTTCGACTCGATGAAAAAGACGCAGCCAAACAGGAAGCGAATCGCGCTAAGGAATTGCTCGACCTGCAAATCCGCTTCAGCGAGCTCAACAACCAGGCTTCGCAGCGGCCCAAAGACCTTCAAGTTCGCATCGAGCTGGCCGCGCTGGCCCGGCAGCTGGGTCGCGAGGACGAGGCGAAACGCTGGGAGCGGGTGGTCGAGGGAATGACCGATGATCCCGTTCCCGAGGTCAAGGGGCCGACGGTTTCTGTGCCGGAAGGGAGCAGACCTTCGCCTCTTATCGGTCCGCTGCCGAAACCCAAGTTGAAGGAAGGAGCGAAGGATTTGCGCAGCGACTTGGAGAAAGGGAACATTCGCTGATGCCGCTGGTGTTCATTCCCGCGCAGCTACGCGGCCTGACCGGAGGCGAATCTCAAATCGAGCTGGCCGCGGCGAATGTCCGGGAAGTCGTCGAGGCCCTGGAATTCCGCTTTCCCGGCCTGAAGGAGCGTCTTTGCCAGGGGGACGAACTGGCACCGGGGTTGCAACTTTCGATTGACCATGTCATGTCCAGCCGCGGTCTGCGGGCGAAGCTGCGGCCAAACAGCGAAGTGCATTTTCTGCCCGCCTTCGGCGGCGGCTAGGCGTCGACAGTTTCAACCTCCGGCGCGCCGCGTGATTTGCGGCGGCCTGATTTGCCCGGTTTGCCGTTGCCATCTTGCGTGGCAGCGATGGGCGTGAAAGTGTAATCTTCGCCGGCAAAATCGATCTTCACGCCGCTGCCCACGGGGATGTTTCCCTTGAGGATTTCGGTGGCCAGCGGGTTCTGAATCCGCTGCTGGATGACCCGCTTGAGGGGACGAGCGCCGTAGAGCGGGTCGTACCCTTCGTCGGCGACGGCCTTCTCGGCAGCCTGGGTGACGACGAGGCTGATCTCCTGTTGCTCAAGCTGCTTCCGCAGACGCTGCAATTGCAAGTCCACGATGCGGGTGATCTGCTCCTTGGCCAGCGGCTGGAACACGATGGTTTCGTCGATCCGGTTGAGGAACTCCGGCAGGAATTTCTCCCGCAAAGCCTCCGTCACTGCTGCCTTGATCTCATCCGGCGTTCCCCGTTCGCGGGTGATCTCCTGGATCATCTGGCTGCCGATGTTGCTGGTCATCACGACGATGGTGTTTGCGAAGTTCACGGTATGTCCGTGATTGTCGGTCAGTCGGCCGTCATCGAGCACTTGCAGCAGG
>SXGT01382134.1_pt1 | contig 16636 bp, 17 predicted proteins | sample 3176221 | NCBI WGS metagenome assembly SXGT01 (sample SAMN11356862, study PRJNA531348) | freshwater metagenome | isolation source: freshwater sample F1-120 | place: China: Fuxian Lake, Yuxi | collected 2017-12-25 | reverse complement strand
GATTCGCGACTACGCCGACAAGCTGGGGATCGACGCGCAGGCCGCGAAGAAGAAGGGCTTGGGGGAGATGTCGGAGGCGTTCATTCAGAAAGGCGGCGAACTCTACCGTTAGCTACCCAGGAGAACTTCAGAGTACCGGGAGGCGATCGATGTCTTGCCGAGAATTGGGAACGCGCTGGCTCTTGCTCCTTGGTTCGTTGTTGGGGAGCGGCTTGGCGGTACAAGCCGACGACCGCACGATTCCGAGGACCTGGGACGAGGAAGCGCTAGCAACGATGGAGTTGCCGCATCCTTCGCTGGGCTCGCCGCCTACGGCGATATCCTCGGAGTATTACTACCGGATCCCGGCACGGGAGATCTATCGACAGTACCCGGTTTACGCGCCGGATCGGGAGCCTGCGGGCTACCTGGATTGGTTGGCGCAACAGGAGCCGGAAATCGTTTTTGATGCGTCCACGCTGCACTCGGATGAGGACTGGATTCGGGCGGGCAAGTTAGCGTTCGAGGCGCCCATTGTCTACAACGCTGTCCTGACGCTAGAGGTTATCCGCTCGCCGGCGTTCTATGAGGACGTTAAGCCTGCACTTACGAAGGAGGGCGTATTGCCGTTTTTCAGCTACGTCGTCCGCAAGAAGGGCGTCATCGACGTGGGTGAGGCGTCGTGCGCCATGTGTCACATTCGGGTGATGCCGGACGGCACGATCGTCGAAGGCGCGCAGGGCACTTTTCAGGATGGCGGGGTCCAGGCGCATCGCCTAAGGCGGGTCGGTTTGGACGAGCGAGGCCGATCGCTGTGGCGGATGCTCTATGGCGCGCCTTGGATAGACCCGGATCCTGCCGCGTTCGCGGCCACGTTCTCGGCTGAGGAACTGGCAGCCCATTTCGATCGGATTCCGGCGGGTGTACTCGCCCGGTTTGGCACCAGTCTGGATTCCCCGGTTCAAATCCCAGATCTGATCGGCGTAAAGGATCGGAAATTTCTGGATCGTACAGGACTGGTCCAGCATCGCTCTATCGGCGACATGATGCGCTATGGAGCGCTCAACCAGGGTGTCGCTCGCCTGACCAGTTTTAACGGTTGGGTGCCTGCAACCGAGCGCACCGCGGACCGTCAGCTGCCCGATCCGGCGAGTCTCACGCGGTATAGCGATGAGCAGTTGTATGCGTTGTCGATGTTTATTTATTCGCTGGAACCACCAGCCAATCCGAATCCTTTTGACGATCGGGCGGCACGCGGGAAGATGGTGTTCGAGCGAGAGAAGTGTGCGACGTGCCACACGCCGCCGCTGTACACGAACAATCGGTTGACCGTTGCAGAGGGTTTCGCGCCACCGGACGATCACTACAAGCACTACTCGATTTTGGATGTGGAGGTGGGCACCGACCCGACGCTCACGATGAAGACGCGACGGGGCACTGGTTACTACAAGGTTCCGTCACTGAAGGGGGTCTGGTATCGAGGGCCCTTCGAGCATAGTGGCTCCGTAGCCACACTTGAGGACTGGTTTAATCCGCATCGTCTCGATGACGACTACGTTCCCACTGGGTTTCGCGGGCAGAATGTCGAACATCGTGCGGTGAAGGGCCATGTGTTTGGCCTCAGTCTGTCGGCTGAGGACAAAGCGGCGCTGATCGCGTTTCTACGCACGCTGTAGGTATTCTGACGCGAGACACAGCTGCAGATCTCCGCGAACTCAGAATGCGTCCGCCGTGACATAGACCTCGTAGCTCATTTTGCGGCGCGCTTCGAACGGCCTAGGTTTCGAACCACTTCACGGGCAGGTTTTACTTTTCCAGTAGTGACCTGCCGGTCGCCAAGCGCGAGAATCTTGAGCAGCGCCAGCGTTTCTTGTGTCTCTTCGTAGGACGCCATGTCCTGGACAACCGCTTTGGCCTCGCCGTTTTGTGTGATGATCATGGGCTCGCGGGTTTCGGCAAGTTGTTTAAAAATTTGCGCGGCATTAGCCTTGAAGTAACTGATCGGTTTGATCGAATCGGCCAATCCCATGGGAAGTTCCTCCAGTAGGACCAGTTATAAACCAATTTTGGTCCTAGTCATAATACGGGTAGATGGCGGGTCAATTCCTACGAGCGGGCGCTGCGTTCGTGGTCTGGTTTGTGCTTCAGGGCGTCGGAAATTTGCTCTGCTAAAACGTCTGATGCGGGAGCGCAGACCTGCGCTGGTACGCCCACCAAGAGCAGTGTCCGGGTGTGAGAGATTGCTTCGTCGCAACTGCGCTCCTCGCAATGACGGGTTGGAATGTGGTTTTCAACAGAGCAAGAGAAATTGAGCCGGGCCGGATCGTTCTCGCTTGTGATAGGCTTTTCGCGGCGGAGATCCGGGGGCGATACCTTGAAACTTTGGCGCATGAGTTGTGTTTGCGCGCTTTTCGTTTGTGCAGCTGCGGCGGAAGACCTTCCGCGCGGGGCGATTGCTTCGCCGCTGATGGACCTTGCCGAAACAGTGGCGGCGGAGCACCACGAGTTGGTGGGGGCCCGCGACGGGCACTATGCGGGTGTGGTGGAGTATGGGGAGGACGCGCTACTTTTGCGCGTTCATCTGATCCGGGCGGCGCGGCGTTCGATCGACCTGCAAACCTTTATTTGGGAGGGGGACGCGTCCGCCAATCTCATCGCGTATGAACTGGTGCAGGCGGCAAGGCGCGGGGTGCAAGTGCGCGTGCTGTTGGACCATATGTGGTCCGCGAAGAACACCTCGGCGATCACGTTTGACGAGACGACCTATCCTGGCGTCGAGATCAAGATTTACCGGCCGCCGGCGCGTACACAGCGCTGGCTCGACACGGCGCGCACATAGGCGCGCTGTTCATGGCCGAGAAAGCAGTCTTTGAACTGCACCATGCCCGCGTTAGTGAACAACAGGGTTGGATCGTTGCCCGGTACCAGCGGGCTGGATGCGACCGGGGTATGGCCGTGTGAGGCAAAGTAGTCGAGGAATTTTTTGCGGATTTCGCTGCTTTTCATGGGTGAGTAGGGTTTTTCAGGATTGGCGTGCATTGTAGCGGGTTTGCTGGGGCTTTGTTGCCTCCCGCCCCGGGCTTAAAAGCGGTCTAGGGGCTTGATTTTTCATGCCGATGCGTGTATATTAGAAATGTCTAATCAACAGAAGAGGGCAACGCACATGTTCGGCAGCAGCAATTACAAGCAGATTGATGTGGATTTCCTGGCGCAGAAAGATGCGATCCATCTGGTCGATATCCGTTCCGAGAATGAAGTGCGTGGGGGTGGTATCGATGGTGCCATTCATATTCCCATGCATTTGCTACCGATCCGTGCCCATGAACTTCCCAAGGACAAACCGGTTGTGCTGTATTGCCACTCCGGGGCCCGCTCCTCGCAGGCCTGCGCCTTCCTGTCGCAAAACGGTTTTGACAACATGCACAATCTCAACGGCGGGATCTTGGCTTGGGCCCGGGCGGGAAAACCGATCGTTAACTTGATCTGAAGCAAGTTTTAGTTTCTGCGCCGGCTCTTTTGCTAGGTTTTCCTGTTGCAAAGGCCGGCGTTTTCATTTACTGTGCGCGGAGATTTTTCGGCACATTGTGTGACGCACTCTAGGAGAAAAAAATGGATTTTGACAAAGAACTCGATGCGCGCGGCTTGAACTGCCCGCTGCCTATCCTCCGCGCCAAGAAGACGCTGAATGAATTGACCACCGGCCAGGTTCTCAAGATTCTGGCTACCGACCCGGGCTCCATCAAGGACTTTGCCGCCTTCGCCAAGCAGACGGGTAATGAGCTCCTGTCGACCGCCGAAGCCGGTGGCGAGTACACCTTCTTGATGAAGAAAAAATAAGCTGAGTTGTATCGAAGGCTCGCGCAAGCGGGCCTTTTCTTTTTGCGCAGAACACAGGAGATAGAGAGATGGAACAGAAAAAACTTGCCATTATCGCCACCAAGGGGACTCTCGACTGGGCCTATCCCCCGTTGATTTTGGCCTCTACGGCCGCCGCCCTCGGGTATGAAGTTCAGGTTTTCAGCACCTTCTACGGTCTGCAGTTGATGAAAAAGGATGTCTCTGACCTCAAGGTTAGCCCGCTGGGTAATCCGGGTATGCCGATGAAGATGCCCTTCGGTCCCAAGTGGTTCCGCGACATCAACTGGAATATCCCGAACATCGTTCAGGCCAATGTCCCCGGCTTTGAATCTCTGGCGACGGTTCTGATGAAACAAACCATTGCCAACAATGGTGTGGCCACGATTTCTGACCTGCGCGACCTGTGCATCGAAGCGGATGTTAAATTCCTCGCCTGCCAGATGACAGTCGAGTTGTTCGGTTTCGAACACAGCGACTTTATTGACGGTCTTGACTTTGTTGGTGCCGCAACTTTCTTCGAATTTGCCGGTGAGTCTGATATCTGCTTGTATATTTGATGGCAAAACGCGCCAAGACGCGCCACGCAAAAACCGCCTTTGGGCGGTTTTTTTGCGCAAAAAACTGAGGATGCTAGAATAATCGCGCGATGGCCGTCCCACCCTCGTTTTTGGAGAGAGCATGAAACGCGTCTTGTTAGCCCTTGCAGTCTTTTTTTGGTCTTCGCTTGCCCTGGCGTTGCAGCCCTATTTCTATGGCGACAAGGTAGCCCGCGGCGATACCGCTTCGGTCATGCAAGCCGTAGAGGCCAAGCTGACCCGTTCCGGTTTTACGCTCGTCGGCAGTTACATTCCGCAGGGCTTGCCCAACTATGGCGTAATCGTGGTGACCGACCCGGATCTCCTGCGCATGATTGGTCAGTTTGGTGGCGCGACCATCGTGGGTGCGGGAATTCGTGTTGGGGTGCGTAATGATGGAATGGTGTCTTACATCAATCCCGAATATTGGCAGCGGGCCTATCTGCGCAAACATTTTGGTGGCGGTGCGGGCGGCACCGTGAATGCTATTCAGGGGCGCTTACAGCGCGCACTGGGATTAGGCAAGCCGTTCGGCGGAGAAGTGGAGAAGCGCGACTTGCCGGATTATCAGTACATGTTCGGTATGGAGGCCTTCGATTCGGAGAAGAATCTGGTAGGAGAGAGCCTGACCTTTGATGACATGGTCAAGGTGGTCCAGAAGAACCTAGCGCGCGGGGTTGCACGCACCAGCAAGGTGTATGAAGTAGTAATGCCAGAGAAGAAGATTGCCGTTTTTGGGGTCGCCATGAACGACCCGCGTGACGGTGAGGGTTGGTGGGTTAAAGAGGTGCATGATGAGCATATCGCCGCACTTCCCTACGAAATTTATGTGGTGGGCAACAAGGCCTATCACTTGTTTGGCCGTTATCGCATTGCACTGGCCTGGCCGGATACCGGCATGGGGACCTTTATGCGCATTGTCGAAACCCCGCAGGTGATCCAAGACACCTTGAAGGCGGTTGCCGGGACCGTAAAAAAATAGGCTTCAGGTTAGATCGCGCCGCGTAAAACGGCGCGGGTCCACTGTCCGCCCCAGGTCCTTTTCAATTGGGAGCGGTTCGCCGCAAATCTGGCTGGCGAGTAATTCGCCGGCCAGTTGCGACCAAACCAAACCCCGCGAGGCCATCCCCAGTAGGGCAAAGAGGCCGGGTTCGGCCAGGGCTCCGATAATGGGCATCCGGTCCCGCGCGATAGCGCGAAAACTGACCCGGTTCGTAACCCCTTCTGATCTTGTATGGCAACCGGGCAGAAGCTTCTCCAACTTGGCAAGGTTGGCCTGTTGTGCGGCGCGGCTGGGTAGGGTGTCGCGCTGGTCACGGCTTGGTTCATAGCTAGCGCCGGTGCACACCTGCCCATCCACGGGCGGGATGACATAGCCGTCCGCACAGACGACGAGACGCAGAGACTGAAAGTCGCGCTCGGGCAGCAAACTAATCTGGCCACGCATCGTTTCCAAAGGCAGTCCGGTGACTTGAGGCAAGCCGCCGATATCAGCTCCACCGGCGAGGATGACGATATCGGCGCGGGCCACTTCCCTCTGCGCGGTGTCCAAGGCTCGCCAGCCATTACCTATCGGCTCGAGGCTGACAACAGGCATTGAGCAGAGCAGTGTCAGGCGCTCGCCGCAGGCGGCCAGATTTGCCTGGCAGAGACTTGGTGGGGCGGCCCAGCCGGCGTTGGGGAAATGCAGGCCGGCCGGGTTGCTTCCGGAGGTAACGGGTTCGTTGCACAAGGCTTCAAGGATGGTGCTGTCCACGCTTTGGAGTAGCTCGGGCGGGAAGGCAAGGGTCTCAATGAGGCGTTTCTGATAGGCGGCATCGGCTGTATCCCGGGCCAGTTGCAAGACCCCACAGGGCGACCAGCGGGGTTGGCCTGGGTGTTGCGGCCACACCCGGGTGGCGTAGAGAAAGGTGGCGCGGGTGAAACGCGAAGCGTGATTATCGTCCAGGCTGAGCATGGGCCGTACGATGCCGGCTAGGTTGCCGGAGGCTCCCTGCGCCGGGCTGGTGTGGCGGTCGATGACGGTGACCCGCCAGCCCCGACGGGCGAGGGCATAGGCTGCACTGCAGCCGGCTAGCCCGGCACCGAGGACGATGGCGTGGCCAGGATGCGGTTGGGGCCAGCGCGTGCGGGGTGCGGCAAGTCGACCGCGCAGCATCTCTCGCTTGGTGCCGAATCCCGCTGTCTTCTCAAGCCGAAAGCCAGCATTCTGCAGGTTGCGCCGGACCTCGCCGGCAACACACCAGGTGGCGAGTGTGGCCTCGGGCGCGGCCAGAGCGGCGACCTGTCGCAGTAAGGGCGGTGACCAGAGGGCTGGATTGTTGGCTGGGGCAAAGCCGTCCAAGAAAAAGGCATCGACCTGGGCGGCCACTTGCGGCAGGGTATTTTCGGCATCACCTAGCAACAAGGTCAGAAGGAGGCGCCCGCCTGCTAGTTCGAGACGGTGAAAACCTGGGGTAAGGACGGGCCAGACGCGGCGCAGTTCGGCCGCGAGGTCGGCGTATTCTGGCCAGGCGGCATGCAGGCGGGCCAGATCAGCGACCGTGAAAGGGTGTTTTTCGGCGGCGAGATAATGGAGTTGGGCGCATGCGCTAGGGTCGGCCTGCCAGGCGGCCCAAGTGGTGAGGAAGTTGAGACCAGTGCCAAAGCCAGTCTCGAGAATGACAAAGCGGTCACGATCGCACCAGGCCTCGGGCAGTCCGTTGCCGGCGAGGAATACATGCCGTGCCTGGCCGGGGCCACCCTCGCTTGAATGGTAAACATCATCAAAGGCGACCGAGTGAGGCGTGGTGCCCTGCCAATCAAGGCGTGCCGGGACAAGCGGGTCGTACATTAGTGGAAGCGGTGTTCAGGGGCCTCAAATAGGGCGCTGAGGGCGGCCGCATCAAAGCGGTAATCGTGGCCACAGAGATCGTCGTGGACAAGAATCTCGCCCTGCTCGTGCAGGGCGGCCTCGCATTCGGCGCGCCCGAGACTGCGTAGCATGGCGTGGATTTTTTCCGGGTCGCGCGGGCAATGGTGGGTTACGGTCCGGGGATCATATAGGCGAATTTCATCTTCCGGAAAGAGGCGCGGCAACAGATCGGCAACGGGAGTGGCAAGTAATTCGTCGGCCTTCAGGGTGTTGGCGAGCAGGTTGATCCGGTTCCAGCCGTCTGGGTCTTTGGCGGGCGCGCCAGGCAGCGTTTGCAGAAACAAGCCCGCGACGCGCTCGGGTCGGGCGGCGAGGATCAAGCGCGTGGGTTGTTGTTCGGATTGGGTGAGATAGTGTTCGAAGATGGCGCTGATCGTATCGCCTTCGAGCGGGACTAGGCTTTGGTAGGGCTGTTTGAGGCTCGCGGTGTCGAGGGTGAGGGCGAGCTGACCATGGCCGAGGAGGTCAGGAACGGCGGCGGGCACTATGGGCTGGCTGTGCCGGGCCATACCGCGCAGGCGGAGTTGTTCGTCGCAATCAATGACCAGCAGGCTGATCGGTCCTGAGCCCTGAATCTGGAGAGTCAGGCGTCCGGCTTGCTTGAGATTGGCCGCCAGCATGACGCTGATAGCGGTCATCTCGCCTAGTAGCGCGCTGACTTGCGGCGGGTAGTTGCGCTTGGCGAGGAGCGCGTTCCAGGCGTTATCAAGACTCACCCAGGCACCGCGAATGTCGAGGTTTTCCAGCAAAAAACGGTGCGTTTGATCGGTTGGCATGGGGAGCTCCAGAAGATGCACGCATTTTACCGGCAGACCGTCGCAGCGGTGCGTGGTCCGCAAAATTGCAACAAGATCGTCTTTTGGGTGGGCCGGAATTTAGGTATCATTCGCCGTCACCACTCGAGCTATGCCCATGCCCAAGTATGTATTCGTCACCGGCGGCGTTGTGTCCTCTCTGGGCAAAGGCATCGCTGCCGCTTCGCTGGCCGCCATTCTTGAATCGCGCGGCCTCAAAGTCACCCTCCTGAAGCTTGATCCTTACATCAATGTTGACCCCGGTACGATGTCGCCGTTTCAGCACGGCGAGGTTTTCGTTACCGAGGATGGGGCCGAGACCGACCTGGATCTAGGCCACTATGAGCGCTTCACGCGCGCCAAGATGAAGAAGTCGAACAGCTTCAGCACCGGCCAGATTTATGAGTCGGTGATCAAGCGGGAACGGCGTGGCGAATACCTTGGTAAGACTGTGCAGGTCATTCCCCACATCACCGACGCGATCAAGGCGCAGATTCGCGCCGGCGCGGGCGATGCCGATGTGGCCATGGTCGAGATCGGCGGGACCGTGGGCGATATCGAATCGCTGCCCTTTCTGGAGGCGATTCGTCAGATGGGGCTCGATGAGGGCCGCGACAATGTCTGTTACATGCATCTGACTTTGCTGCCCTATATCCCTGCAGCGGGTGAACTCAAGACCAAGCCGACCCAGCACTCGGTCAAGGAGTTGCGTGAGATTGGTATCCAGCCTGATGTGTTGGTATGCCGCGCTGACCGGCCTATTCCACCGGAAGAACAGCGCAAGATCGCTTTGTTTTGCAATGTGATGCCGGAGGCCGTGATTGAGGCTCTGGATGCCTCATCCATTTACAAGGTCCCGGGCATGCTGCATACCCAGATGCTGGACGAGATTGTCTGCCACAAACTGCATATTCTGGCGCGGGCCGCCGATTTGTCGGTGTGGCAGCGGCTGGTGGATGCGCTGGAACATCCTGAGCGTGAGATCCATGTCGCCTTCGTTGGCAAGTATGTCGATCTGACCGAGTCGTACAAGTCGTTGACCGAGGCGATGATCCACGCCGGCATTCACACACGGAGCAAGGTCCGGATCCATTTTATGGACTCTGAGGATCTGGAGAAAAACGGTTGCAATGCTTTGCAGGCCATGGACGCCATCCTGGTTCCCGGGGGCTTCGGTAAGCGCGGCACCGAAGGCAAGATCGCGGCGATTCGTTATGCCCGGGAGAACCGGGTGCCCTCTCTGGGCATCTGCCTTGGCATGCAGATGGCAGTCGTTGAATATGCGCGTGATGTGGCTGGGATGACGGGAGCGCACTCGACCGAATTCGAACCGGAAACCAAGTATCCGGTGGTCGGCTTGATTACCGAATGGCAGGCCGCTGATGGGCATGTGGAGCGCCGCGATGAAGGTTCGGACCTTGGCGGTACGATGCGTTTGGGCGGGCAGTTATGTCAGTTGGCCGAAGGCAGTCTGGCACGCGAAATTTATGGTGCTGCCGAGATTGTCGAGCGCCATCGCCATCGCTATGAGGTGAATAACCGCTTGCTATCCGAACTCGAGGCGCGTGGCCTGATCGTGGCCGGCCGAGCCCCGGGCACCAACTTGTGCGAAATGATTGAACTGCCGCGCGAGGTACATCCCTGGTTTGTGGCCTGTCAATTTCACCCGGAGTTCACCTCCAACCCGCGTGAGGGGCACCCGCTCTTTACCTCCTTTGTCAAAGCGGCGATTGCCTGTAAGGAAGGAACACCATGAAACTGTGCGGATTTGAAGTGGGTCTTGATAAGCCCCTATTCCTGATTGCCGGCCCGTGCGTGATCGAGTCGGAACAGATGGCGCTGGATACTGCCGGGGCGCTCAAGACGATGTGCGCCGAACTGGGCATTCCGTTTATTTATAAATCGTCGTACGACAAGGCCAACCGTTCCAGTGGCAAGTCGTTTCGTGGTTTGGGTATGGATGAGGGTTTGCGTATTCTGGCCGAGGTCAAAAGCCAGATCGGCGTGCCGGTGTTGACAGATGTGCATACCGAGGCTGAGATCGCCACGGTGGCCGCCGTGGTGGATGTCTTGCAGACCCCGGCCTTTCTCTGTCGGCAGACCGATTTCATCAATGCGTGTGCGGCGAGCGGGAAACCAGTCAATATCAAGAAAGGCCAGTTTCTGGCGCCTTGGGACATGAAGAATGTCATCGACAAGGCGCGCGCCGCGGCTGGCGAGGCGGGAGTCGCGAGCGATAACTTCATGGTTTGTGAACGCGGAGCCTCGTTTGGCTACAACACCCTGGTTTCTGACATGCGCAGCCTCGCCGTCTTGCGCGAAACGGGGTGTCCGGTGGTCTTTGATGCGACTCATTCGGTGCAACAGCCGGGTGGGCAGGGTACTGTTTCCGGCGGGCAGCGTGAATTTGTGCCGGTGCTGGCGCGGGCCGCGGTGGCGGTAGGGGTGGCGGGGGTGTTTGCCGAAACTCACCCCGATCCGGCCTGCGCAGCCTCCGACGGTCCTAATGCCTGGCCGTTGCCGCGCATGCGTGAATTGCTGGAGACCCTGAAAGAGATTGATGCGCTGGTGAAGCAGAGAGGCTTCATCGAAGCGACGCTGTAATTTTGTTTTTACTTTGAAAGGTTAGATCATGTCTGCAATTGTTGATGTCATCGCTCGCGAGATTCTGGACTCGCGCGGCAATCCGACCGTTGAGGCCGATGTCCTCTTGGAGTCGGGCGTCATGGGACGCGCTGCCGTGCCATCCGGTGCCTCGACCGGCTCTCGCGAGGCCATTGAGCTGCGGGACGGGGACAAGGGCCGTTACTTGGGCAAGGGCGTGACCCAGGCCATGGATAATGTGAACACCGAGATTGCCGAGGCGATTCTGGGTCTGGATGTGGAAGATCAGGTTTTTATCGATCAGACCTTGATCGATCTGGATGGCACGGAAAACAAGTCCCGCCTGGGCGCAAATGCGACTTTGGCGATCTCCCTGGCCTGCGCCCGCGCGGCGGCTGAAGAGGCAGGTCTGCCGCTGTACCGTTACTTGGGGGGTGCCGGTCCGATGCGCCTGCCGGTGCCGATGATGAATGTGATCAATGGCGGGGCTCACGCCGACAACAGCGTGGACATGCAAGAGTTCATGATCATCCCGGTGGGGCGTCCGACCTTTCGCGAGGCCCTTCGCTGTGGCGCTGAGGTATTCCATACCCTGCGCAGCTTGCTTAATAAGGCCGGCCATTCGACCGGTGTGGGTGACGAAGGCGGTTTTGCCCCCAATCTGAAATCCAATGAGGAGGCTCTGTCTTTCATCATGCAAGCCATCGAAAAGGCTGGCTATCAGCCCGGCGTGGATGTTTGTATCGGTCTGGATTGTGCGGCCAGCGAATACTATCAGGATGGCCGTTATGCGCTGGCCTCGGAAGGTCGTTCCCTGACCTCGGCCGAAATGGTTGATTACCTTGCCGCCTGGGTCGACAAATATCCCATTATCACTATCGAAGATGGTTTTGCTGAAAACGACTGGGATGGCTGGAAGCTGCAGACCGAAAAACTCGGCGATCGTATTCAGTTGGTGGGCGACGACCTGTTTGTGACCAATGCCAAGATCTTGCGCGATGGTATCGCCAAGGGCGTAGCCAATTCCATCTTGATCAAGGTGAATCAGATCGGCACGCTGAGCGAGACCTTCGAGGCCATCGACATGGCCCGCCGCGCCGGTTATAGCACCGTGATTTCGCATCGTTCGGGCGAGACCGAGGATGCCTTTATTGCGGATCTTGCCGTAGGCAGCAATGCCTGGCAGATCAAGACGGGTTCGCTATCGCGTTCTGACCGGATCGCTAAGTACAACCAGTTGCTACGCATCGAGGAGGCGCTGGGTGCGCAGGCCGTTTATGCCGGTCGTGACGCATTCCCGCGCCTGGGCTGAGGCCTTGCCTGAGTTAATGGCGTTTCGCTGATGCGTCCACTAAGCTGGGTCCTCGTGGCCCTGTTGGTCATCCTCCAATACCCATTGTGGCTGGGAAAGGGCGGTTGGCTGCGAGTGTCCGAGCTGAAGGATGAGATGTTTGCACAAGAAAAGATCAATACCACCCTAGTGCAACGCAATGCGCGTCTAAGGGCTGAGGTGGATGATTTGATTCACGGACAGGCCGCTATTGAGGAGCGGGCCCGTTTTGAATTAGGTATGATCAAAAAAAACGAGATCTTTTTTCAAGTAATGGAACCGGCTCCGAAGGGCCTGACTTCCGGGACCGCGGCCCCCTAAAACCGCCCCTTAAGCCCGCCCCTTAACCTTTATTCAACAGGAGAAGCCATAGTGCTAGGCGAATTGCAGTGGACGCTGGTCGGCGTGGTGGTTTTGATCCTGGTCGCTGTCCTGATTTACAACCGCTGGCAGGAGCGGCGTGCGAAAGACAGCATCAACAAGATCTTCATTAGCCCAACGCGGCTTGATGATGCCGCCTTGGCGGGGACTGATCTGGATCTGAATCAAGACCTTGATCTGAAGGTGGACGAGCGGGCGGAAGATCTCGCCGACATTGAACCGCCTTGGCAGACTCCGCGGGAAGCCGAGTTCGTGCAGACGGAATTGTCGATTGGGGATGAGACGCCTTGGTCCCTGGAAACCCATGCAGAGAGCCCGATGGCAGAGCTGCCACACAGCGAATCGCTGTTATCAAAAGATCGAGCGACGCCGCAAGGACCGGTCACACCCGCTGCGCCTCCAGCGGAGACACTGGCCAAGGTGGCTTCTCCGCTAAATGCGGACATTGAATTCATCATTCGCTTCCCTTTCCGGCTGACGGCCGATCGAGCCTTGGCTGACATGGTCGATCGGATGCGCTCGGGGCCGGATTCGGTGCGTATCGTTGGCCAGGCTGAGGACGGCGGGGAATGGCAGGCGATTGATCATTATTCTACGGCCGTGTACGAACGGGCAGAGATTGGTCTCTTGCTGGCCAATCGCAAGGGTCCGACTCGGCAGGATGCTCTGCAGAACGCGTGTCTTTTGGCGGATCGCTATGCGACGAGTCACGGTTCTGCAGTGGACTACACCGATGTTGTGCTGGCCGCTCGGCAGGCGATTGACCTGGATCGCTTCTGCATGGAGGTCGACCAGTTGATCGACTTCAGCGTCGTGGTGCCGGATGGTTTTCCATTTAGTGGCGAGGCCTTGGCGCGCTTGGTGACGGAGCAGGGGATGCAATATCAGTCTTCGGGCGGTTTTGTTATGAAGGGTGAGACGGGGGAAACCCTATTTGTCTTGGTAAATAGGGAGTCCGCCCCCTTTCCGGCCAACGGTCAGGGCATGCGTACCCATGGCGTGACCCTGATGCTGGAGGTTCCGCGTTGCAAGGATGGCCTGTATGCCTTCGATCGTATGATTGGATTGGGAGATTTTCTGGCCGACAAACTGTCTGGGCGCGTGGTCGATAGTCAGGGACGACCAATCAACACCGTGCGTCTGCAACACGATCGCGCGGCCCTCAGCGAGGCCTGCCGGCGTTTGAATGATCGTGGAATTACGCCGGGCGGGGAGCAGGCACAGCGTCTGTTCGCCTGAAGGCCGTCAGGATGTCTCCGGCGCAGATCAAGAACGCAGACCGAGTTCGCGACCTGCGTGCGCAAATCGCGACCGCTAACACGCAGTACTATGTCCTCGATGCGCCGACCTTGTCGGATGCCGAGTACGACCGCCTGTTCCGCGAGTTGCAAACACTGGAGACAGAGCACCCCGAGTTGCTCACGCTGGACTCGCCGACGCAGCGAGTCGGCGGCAAGGTCGCTCGCGGCTTTGTTGGTGTCACCCATCGTCTCCCCATGTTGTCTCTGGCCAATGCCTTTAGTGAGGCCGAGGTGCTCGCTTTTGATCGACGCGTGAGCGAGGCTCTAGCCGGCACCGGATGGGCGGGCACGGAGATCGAATACGCCTGCGAGCCCAAGTTTGATGGTTTGGCCGTGTCGATCCTGTATCGCCACGGCCTGCTGGCGCAGGGGGCGACGCGCGGTGATGGCGAGACGGGCGAGGATGTGACCGAGAATTTGCGCACGATCCGTACAATCCCTCTGCGCTTGGCTCTGGAAAACCCTCCGGCAGAACTGGAAGTTCGTGGTGAGGTATTGATGCTGCGGCACGACTTCGAGCGCATTAATCAAGAGGCCTTGGCCCGAGGCGAAAAGACCTTCGTCAACCCGCGCAATGCCGCGGCTGGCAGCCTTCGTCAGCTCGATTCGCGCGTTACGGCCGCACGGCGTTTGTCCTTTTTTGCTTATGGCATTGGCAGCGTCGAGGGAACGGTTCTGGCAAAGACACATGCCGGGCAGATGGCATGGCTGGCTGACCTGGGTTTTCCTATAGCCTCCCAGCGCCGGGTCGTACCGGGCGTGCGCGGCTTGCTGGACTACTTTGCATGGCTGGGCGCGCAACGGGATGCCATGCCTTACGCCATTGATGGCGCGGTCTATAAGGTCAATGCCATCGCGGCACAGACGGTACTGGGTTTTGTCGCCCGGGCCCCGCGTTTTGCCATCGCCCATAAATATCCGGCGCAGGAAGAAATGACCCTGGTTGAGGGCATTGACATCCAGGTGGGCCGCACTGGTGTTCTGACCCCGGTGGCGCGGCTCAAGCCCGTTTTTGTTGGTGGGGTGACGGTGACAAATGCCACGCTGCACAATGCGGACGAGGTGGCGAAGAAGGATATTCGGGTGGGCGATACCGTGATGGTGCGCCGCGCCGGGGATGTCATTCCCGAGGTGGCGGGTGTGGTGCTGGAACGACGGCCCATGCGCGACCTGCTTGAACCGATCTTTTCGGCTTTCGTGATGCCCACCGAATGCCCGGTCTGTGGCGCGCCCGTGCTGCGTATTGAGGGCGAAGCCGCCGCCCGCTGCAGCAATGGCTTGGCCTGCCCAGCCCAACGCAAGCAAGCTATTCGCCATTTTGCCCAGCGTCGGGCGATGGATATTGAGGGTCTGGGCGATAAACTAATTGATCAGTTAGTCGATGCGGGCCAAATCAAGACACCGGCAGACCTCTACCGGCTTGATGTTGCAATCCTGGCCGGTCTGGATCGCATGGGCGAAAAGTCGGCCGAGAACCTGATGGCGGCAATTTCCGCTAGCCGCGGGCGCCCGTTATCACGCTTCCTGTTTGCCTTGGGAATCCGCCATGTGGGCGAGGAAACGGCCAAGGCCTTGGCCCGTCATTTTGGAGCGATGGACACGCTCCTGCATGCCTCGGTTGAGCAGATCTCAGCCGTTCCCGATGTTGGACCGGTGGTGGCCGCGTCGATCGCAGCCTTTTGCGCTGAACCGCATAATCGGGCGGTTATTGAGGCCTTGCGTGGGGTATGGAGCGATGGGGCGCCGCAGGCTCAAAGCGTGGGGCGCGGCGTTGGCAAGACCTTTGTTTTGACGGGCACTTTACCCAGTCTCAGCCGTGAACAGGCCAAGGCGCTTATTGAAGCGGCAGGTGGTAAAGTAGCGGGAAGTGTGTCAAAGAAGACGGATTTTGTGGTCGCCGGTTTTGATGCAGGTAGCAAGCTGGCCAAGGCCCACGAATTGGGTAGAGTCATTCTGAATGAGGCTGAATTCACAAAAATGTTGGAGGAGAATCCATGAAAAAAGTCAGAAAAGCTGTTTTTCCGGCGGCGGGTATGGGTACGCGTTTCCTGCCCGCCACCAAAGCCAATCCCAAGGAGATGTTGCCCATCGTTGATAAACCGCTGATCCAATATGCCGCAGAAGAGGCCATGGAGGCGGGAATCACCGATTTGATCTTCATTATTGGCCGAACCAAGCGGGCCATCGCCGATCATTTTGATAAGGCGTATGAACTGGAAGTCGAGCTGGAACAGCGCGGTAAGCTGAAGGCGCTGGAGGCCTTGCGCGGCATGTTACCGGCCGGGATGAACTGCATCTTCATTCGTCAGGCCGAAGCGCTCGGCTTGGGCCATGCGGTGCTGTGTGCCCAACCGGCGGTGGGCGACGAGCCTTTTGCCGTGATCCTGGCCGATGATCTGATAGATGCCCAGCCAGGCGCCATCAAGCAGATGTGCGAGCAATTTGATTACTACCAATCCTCGGTCGTCGGCGTGGAGACCGTACCGCCGGAGGACACCGGCTCCTATGGCATTGTGTCGACCGATGTGATGACTGAACGGGTTTCACGCGTCAACCGCATCGTCGAAAAGCCCAAGCCGGCCGAGGCGCCGTCCAATCTTGCGGTGGTCGGCCGCTATATTCTCACTCCACGCATTTTTCACCATTTAAAACATATCGAGCGGGGGGCGGGGGGCGAGTTGCAACTGACCGATGGTATCGCTGCCCTGTTGAAAGAACAGCAAGTGCTGGCCTACGCCTTCGAGGGCCAGCGCTTTGACTGTGGTTCCAAGCTCGGCTATATGCAGGCGCAGGTCGATTTCGCGCTCAAACACCCCGAGATTTCCAGCGCCTTCAAAGCGTGGTTGACGGAGCGTTTTTGCGGGTCATGCAAAGAGAGTTAAGCCGGTTGGGCGTTTACT
>SXGT01058380.1_pt1 | contig 16641 bp, 15 predicted proteins | sample 3176221 | NCBI WGS metagenome assembly SXGT01 (sample SAMN11356862, study PRJNA531348) | freshwater metagenome | isolation source: freshwater sample F1-120 | place: China: Fuxian Lake, Yuxi | collected 2017-12-25 | reverse complement strand
GGTGCGTTCAGGGTCATCGCCGCCATCAAGGAGCCTGCGGTGATTGTCACGACCCTCACCCATCTGGGATTGCTTGCGAGAACCCGCCGCGCGCACCGGCGCGGCCGCTGGCGCTTTTTTAAGGTGGCCTGATCCTCACTATAAAAGCGGTTCTGCAACAGCGCCGGCGATCCGGCGCGGCTCGCGCTGGCGTAAAGCGGTCAAAGCGCCTCGGCGTGAGGCGATTCGCATCGATTTAGGCTCCGAAGAATCCACGCATGAGGAAAATTCTCAACAAACACTGTCCGTTTGATCCCTCGCCGGGCCGGTGATATATTCATTGGCACGAGAAAAGGTCGTTTGAATTTCCTTTTCTCACGCCGGCGCGCGAGGCGCTCAACCGGCTGGCCGCCGAAGGCTTGGTGGTGTTGCATGCGAATCGCGGCGCCTATGTGCACCGCCTCGATTTCGGCGACATCCAGGCGCTGTTCGATGCCTACTTCGTCGAGGAACGCATGCTCGGGCATTTCTGCAATTTCGACGATCCGGGCCTGGTGGCCGACCTCGAAGGCATTCACCGCGAACACCAGGCGGCCTCGAAGGCCCACCGTCATCTCGACGTCACCCGCTTGAACAGCGAGTTTCACCACCGCATCGCGGCCTCGAGCGGGAATTCCTACGTGCAGGAAGTCGCCCACCGGATTCACAACCATTTCCGCCGACTCGCGTTCTGCACCTACCAGATGGAGTCGCGCATGTTTAAGCTGCTGCGCATGGAACGCATCGTCGACGAGCACGCCCAGATCATCGCGGCGATCGGAAACAAGGTCCGCAAGCGCCTGATGGCGCTGATCGACGTGTCGCGCGGCAGGGAATTCGCGCTGCCCGCGAGATTCGCTCCGGGCGATGCTAGCCGCGGTTCCCGCCGTAAGCCTGCGTGAACAGCGCCTTCTGCGCCAGCCGATCGTAGGACAGACGGGCGAACTCGGTGTTGGTGCGCCCGTCGCAGATCCAGTCGGCGAGTTCCTTGCCGATGGCAGGGCCGATCTTGAAGCCGTGGCCGCTGCCGCCGCTGGCGTCGGCATAGCCCGCCAGCCCCTGGCGGGGTCCGACAAAGGGGTACCAGTCGGCGGTGACGTCGTAGAGCGCGGCGTAGGAGGCGACAAGCTTCGCGCCCGCCAGGGGCGGGAAGCGCCGCTCCATGCGCGCCTGCACGTCGGCCACGAACCAGTCGTCCGCGGTCAGCTTGTAGTTGTAGGGGTCGACATCCTGGTACTCCTTCGGGAACCCCCGCCCGATCACGAAGCGCCGGTCGCCGAGCGGGCGCAGGTAGATCGCATCGACGCCGTTGGATATCGTGCTCGCCGGCAGCGGGCGATCGGGACGCGCCTCCCAGATCGTGTCCTGTTCGCGCACGGACCGCATCTGCAGCTCGACGCCGCCACTTGCCGCCAGCGATGCCGCCCACGGCCCGGCAGCATTCACCACGGTGCCGGTGGCGATTTCCTCGTCGTCGAAGACGACGCCGCTGATCCGCTCGCCGCTGCGGATCAGCGCGCGCGCCGGGGCCTTGCCGCGAAACTCGCCGCCGAGCTGGCGGAACCCGTGCACGTAGGCCTCCGTGGCCTGAACCGGGTCGGCATAGCCGCCGTCGGGCTCGTGGATCACGCCGGCCACGCCCGCGCGATTTAGCCACGGGCACAGCGCGTCGATCTCGTGGGTGTCGAGAAAACGGGTATCGATCCCGACCGCGCGCTGCATCGCCACGTTGGCCTCGGCGCCGGCCTTCATCAGTTGATCGACGAGCAGGAAATAGCCGGCGCGGACGTAGCCGCCGCTTTTGCCGATTTCGCCGGGCATCGCCGCGAGCATGCCGATCGACGCCTTGGTGAGGCCGACGAGCAGCGCGTTGGAGTAGTGCTGGCGGATGATCGCGGCGCTCTTGCCGGTGCCGCCTGCCGCCGGACCCTCGCGGTCGGCGAGCAGCACACGCTGCATGCCGCGCTTCTTCAGATGGTAAGCGGTGCTCGCGCCGGTGATCCCGGTGCCGATAACAATCGCGTCATAGGCAGCCATTCATGATTTCCTTTTCGGTTTTTTCGCGGCGAATCCATAGTGCGTCTTCATAAAGGCGGCGGAGAACTTCCCGCTGCGCCGATCCTCCTCGAGCTTTTCCGCGGAGCGCTGGCGCGGGTTGCCGAAGCCGCCCGCCCCCGGCGTTTCGATCGACACCACCGCGTTCGGCGGCACTTCCAGCGACGAGGGCTTGCTCGCCAGCGGGCGGCGCTTGCCGCCATCGTGAATCACCGCGATCTGCGAGCGCCCGCCCGCCTTGCCGCCGAACAGCCCCCAGGGCGGATGCACCGCGCGTTCGCCCTGGCCGCTGAAGGTGAGGGTGTGGTCGAGGCCGCGGTAGACCCGGCGCAGGCCCATGCCGCCGCGCCATTTGCCGGCACCGCCCGAATTCTCAACCAGCTCGTAGCGTTCGATCATCAGTGGATACTCGTTCTCCATCGCCTCGACCGGCAGGTTGGAAGTATTGGTGATGTGGACCTGGACGCCGTCGGTGCCGTCCTTGTAGGCGCGCGCGCCGGCGCCGCCGCCGATGGTTTCCATGTACACGTAATACCTGCCGTCCGGGCCGTTGCCCGAGAAGGTGGCGACGCCATTGGCGCCGTTGCTGGCGGCAATCACGCGGTCCGGGACGGCCTTGGCGAGCGCGCCGAGGATCGCGTCGACGACCCGCTGGCAGGTCTGGGCGCGCGCCGCGGTCGCCGCCGGGAACGATGCGTTGACCACGCTCGATTCGGGCGCGCTGATGTGGACCGGATCGAGCATGCCGTGATTGGTCGGACCGTCCGGGTCGATCAGCACCTTGAGGGCATACAGCGCAGAGGCCTGCAGCCCGGCGATGCTGTTGTTCATGTTGCCGCGCACCTGCGGCCCGCTGCCGGCAAAGTCAAGCCAGATTTCGTCGCCCTTGACCTTGACCGACACCTTGATCGGAATGTCGATGCTGCCCATGCCGTCGTCGTCGAGCAGGTCGGCGAAGCGGTAGGTGCCGTCGGGGAGATCGCGGATTCCTGCGCGCATGCGCCGCGCGACCGAGTCGATGATCAGTTGCGTGCCGTCCTGCACCTGTTCGTCGCTCCAGCGCAGGAACAACTCCGCGAGCCGGCGCAGGCCCAGGCGGTTGCCGGCGATCTGCGCGTTGTAGTCGCCGCGCCGCTCGTGCGGAACGCGCACATTGAGCAGGATCATGCGCATCACGTCGTCGACGATCTCGTCGTCGGCGACGATGCGCACCGGCGGGATGCGCAGGCCCTCCTGGTAGATCTCGGTCATGCCGCCGGCCATGCTGCCGGGCGCCATGCCGCCGATGTCCGAGTGATGCGCGATGTTGGACACGAAGAGTGCGAGCTTGCCGTCGCGGAACACCGGCGCCAGGATCGACACGTCAGGCAGGTGCGAACCGCGGCCGACGAACGGGTCGTTGGAGATGAACATGTCGCCGGGGCGGATGCCTTCGCGGCCGTAGTTCGCTAGCACGACCTCGACCAAGCCTAGCATCGAGGCAAGGTGCAGCGGCAGGCTCTCACCCTGCACGACGACGCGGCCGTCGGCGTCGAAGATCGCCGCGCTGTGGTCGTGGCGCTCCTTGATGTTGGTCGAGTACGCGCTTTTCATGATTGCCGTGTACATCTCGTCGCAGATGCCGGCAAGGCCGTTGCGCAGCAGTTCGACGTCGATCGGGCTCAGGGTCTGCGCCGCGTTGCCGGCGCCGGATCGGTTGCGGGTTGCCACGGTCAGGTTTCCTTCGCGAGATCGATCACCAGATTGCCCCAGTCGTCGACGCGCATGCGGTCGCGGGGGAACAGCGGCGTGGTGCAATCCATCTGCTCGATGATCGCCGGGCCCTGGACCTGCTGGCCCGGCGCGAGATCGACCCGCCGGTAAACCGGCGCATCGTGCCATGCATCCTTGGCAAACGCGACCCGGCGGACATGGAACGGTGTGCCCGGCGCGCGCGGCGCAAGCTTGGCCAGCGCGGGCTTCTCGAGGACGCCGACCAGCTTCACGCGCAGGCTGACGAATTCGATCGCCTCGCCCACCTGCTTGAAGCCATAGGCCTGCTCGTGTGCGACGTGGAAGCGGCCCGCGATCTCGTCGAGATTGGCAGCAGCCAGCGGCGGCGCGGCGCAGGGGATCGACAGTTCGAAGTTCTGCCCGGCGTAGCGCAGGTCGATCGACCAGACCGCGCGCCGGTCGGCCGCTGCGACCTGCTCGCGTTCGAACCATTCCGCCGCCTGCGCGGTGAGGCCGGCGCCGACCTGATTGATGCGGGCCAGCGACGCGGCGGCGAAAGGCGCGAGCCCGGTTTGCACGAAATCGGCCACCAGGTCGGAATTGAGCAGGCCCTGGGCGCACAGGATGCCGGGGTTGGGCGGAATGATGACGCGTGTGATGCCGAGTTCGCGCGCCACCTCGGCCGCGTGCAGCGGGCCGGCGCCGCCGAACGCGAACAACGCGAAGCGGGCCGGATCAGGGCCGCGCTCGATCGATATCGTGCGGATCGCCTTGACCATGGTTGCCGCGACCAGGCGCACGATGCCGAATGCGGTTTCCAGCCGGTCGAGGCGAATCCGCTTGGCCAGCCGATCGACCGCGGCCGCGGCGAGGTCGGCGCGGATCTTCATGCGGCCGTCGAGCAGGGCCTCGCTATTCAGGCGGCCGAGCAGCACGTTGGCGTCGGTGACCGTCGCTTCCGTGCCGCCGACGTCGTAACAGGCCGGCCCCGGCACCGCGCCCGCGCTCTGCGGTCCGACCTTGAGCAGTCCGTCGCGGTCGATCCAGGCGATCGAGCCGCCGCCGGCGCCGACCGAGTTCACGTCCAGCGCCGGCAGGCGCAGCGGGAACCCCGCAAGCATCCGGCTGTGCACGAGGTCCGGCTCGCCGCGCGTGAGCAGGCCGACGTCGGCACTGGTGCCACCGACATCGAGGGTGATCACGTCGGCGAAGCCCGCAGTACGGGCCCGATAGGCCGCGCCCAGGGCGCCCGCCGCCGGGCCCGACAGCGCCGAACGGATCGGGTAGCTGCGCGCCATGCCGATCGACATCAGCCCGCCTGCGCTCTGGCTGATGTGCGGCGCAGCCCGCACACCGAGCGCGTCGACCGCGCGGGCGAAGCGGGCGAGGTAGGCATCGATCACCGTCAGCAGGGCGCCGTTGAGGACCGTGGTCGAGAAGCGCTCGTACTCGCGAAACTCCGGATACACCGAAGACGAGGTGATCACCGCCACCTTCTTGCCGAGCACGCGCCGCAGGATGCGCGCCGCGCGCTGCTCGTGCTTCGGGTGGGCGTGCGCGTGCAGGAAGCACACCGCGACGCAGTCGACACCCTCCCTGGCGAGCTTGTGCGCGGCCGTCTCGACGCCCGCTTCATGCAGCGGAGCATGGACCTTGCCGTCGGCGCGCATACGTTCGCGCACCTCGAGACGCAATTCGCGCGGCACCAGCGGCGCGGGATGGTCGAGGTGGATGTCGTAGACCTTGGGCCGGGTCTGGCGGCGGATTTCCAGCAAATCGCGGAACCCCTCGGTGGTCACCACCGCCACCTTGCCGACCTTGCGCTGGATTAGGGCGTTGGTGCCCACCGTGGTGCCGTGCGCCAGGCGGACCACCGTGCCCGGCGCGATGCCGTGCCGCTCGAGGATCTCGCGCAGCCCGCCGACGATGGCGCGGTCGGGCTCGGCCGGCGTCGATGGGACCTTGTGCAGCACTTCGCGGTTTTCGCCGGGCAGGCTTACCGAAAAATCAGTGAACGTGCCTCCGACGTCGACGCCGATGAACACCGTCATGGACTCAGGATCGCAGGAAAGTATGCGCATAGTATATCATCGTGATACGCTCACACTCCAAACCAAAAATTCAGAGCATGTTTCTACGCATGCCATGCATATTTGGATGGTTATTGGTGTAACCTTCAGATGGCCGTTTTGTCGGCATTTGCCGGCATATAGGCATCCACAGTTGCCCTCGGGTCATCGCAGCGGAGAATTCCGGAGGGGCACGCGTCGGTCGACACAGTCATGGGCGACGGTTCGCAGGACGGAGATAAGGTACTGATGAAGGCTTTGCTCGCGCGCGTCAATCAACGGCTGGCGCAGTTTGAAATCAACACCGCGTGCGTGGCCATGGTGCTGCTGTTGGCACTCAACGGGTACGCCATCGCCGCCCGCTACCTGTTCAACCGCTACCCCGCGTGGATCATCGAGGTCACCGAGACCCTGATGGTGTGCGTGGTGTTCCTGGGCGGCGCCTGGCTGTACCGCGATGGCCGGATGGTCGCGGTGAGCTTCTTCGTCGACCTGCTGCGCGCCGACGGCCGGCTGCGAAAAATCACCCGCGTCGGTGTTGAACTGGCGATCGTCGCGCTCGCTATCGTAACCCTGTGGCAGGCGGCGGTGTATCTGCCCATCCTTGCCGCGCGCAAGACGCCGGTCCTCGGTCTCCCCGCCTATCTTGTGAGCGCCGCGGTACCCGTCGCCTACGCATCCATCCTGCTTGCCGCCACCGAGCGCCTGTGGAATCTGGTGCGGCGATGAGTGCGCACTTCATGCTGTTCATCGGCGTGTTCTTTCTGACCCTGGTGGTCGGCATGCCGATCGCGTTCTGCATGGGCTTCGCATCGCTTGCCTACCTGCTGCTGGCCGACACCGCCAACCTGTCGATCATCTTCGGTCGCATGGCGGGCTCGATGCAGAGCTATCTGTATGCTGCGGTGGTGTTCTTCATACTCGCCAGCTCGCTGATGAACACCTTCGGCATCACGCAACGGATCTTCGATTTCGCCCATGCGCTGGTCGGCCACGTCCGCGGCGGCCTGGCCCAGGTCAACGTGGTGGGCTCGATCATCTTCTCCGGGATGACCGGAACCGCACTGGGGGATGCAGCGGGCCTGGGGCGGATCGAGATCCACGCCATGACCCAAGCGGGCTACAAGCCCGAGTACGCCGCCGCCGTGTCGATCGCCAGCGCGGTCCTCGGGCCGATCATTCCGCCAAGCTTCATCATGGTGATCTATGCCGAGATGGCCGGGGTATCGGTCGCGGAACTGTTCCTCGGCGGGGTGATGCCCGGCCTGATCATTGGCGGCGCCCTGATGGTCTACATCTACTTCACCGCCGCGAAGCATGGCCCGCTGCGCATGCCGCGCGTTTCCTGGAGCGGACGGGTGCGCGCCTTCCGCCACGCATTCTGGCCGCTGCTGTCCCCGGTCATCGTGATGGGAGGTATGATCAGCGGCATCGTCACGCCGACCGAGGCTGCGGCGCTGGCCGCGATCTACGCGCTGGTGCTTGGCATCGCGTATCGCGAGCTCAAGTGGCCGCAGTTCATCGCCGCGGTGCGCGAGTCGGTGCTCGGCACGGCGCTGCCATTGTTCGTGGTGACCACCGCGCTGCTGTTCGCCTGGATCGTCACCGTCGAGCAGGTACCCGACCGGCTGATCGGGGTGCTCGGCGGAGTCATCGACAACAAATGGCTGACCCTGCTGGTGATCAACTTATTGCTGTTGTTCCTCGGCTGTGTGCTCGAAGGTCTCGCGATCATGATCCTGATGGTCCCGATCCTCAAGCCGATCGCGGTCGCCGCAGGGATCGACCTGGTCCACCTCGGCGTCTTCATGACGGTGAACCTGATGATCGGCATGGTGACGCCGCCGGTCGGCTTGTCCCTGTATGTGGCCGTGGACATCACCGGTTGCAGCTTCGACCGTATCGTCAGGGCGGTGACGCCGTTCCTAGTCCCGCTGGTAGCCGGGCTCGCCGTGATTACCTTCGTGCCGGAGACGGTGCTATGGCTGCCCCGGCTGCTGCTCAAATGAGCCGCGCGGGGCGGAGACCTACATGATGAAAGGACGACAAGTCGTCGAAGGGGCTAGCGGCCAAACGCGCCGGCCGCAGATGGGCAATCAACGCCAACCGCAAAGGAGAAGTCATGAATAACCGCAGGAAGTTCGTGCAATCGGTCACCGCCCTTGGAGTGGCAGGAACGTTGGGTGCCGCCCCGGCACGCGCCGCAAAGGCGCTTAAATGCTCGCTTTATGTCCCGCTAGACTCGCTGCAGGGCAAGGCGGCGCAGCAGTTTAAGCAGTTGGTTGAGAAGAAGACCGGCGGCGCGCTCGAAATCCGGCTGTTCCCGTCAAACCAGCTCGGCGGACCCTACGACGTCATCGACGCGCAGAGCGCCGGATCGATCGAGATGTCCCTGCTCGGCTATGACATCTATGCCAAGTTTTCGCCGGTGGTGAACCTCGCCGGCCTGCCGTTCATCTTCCGCGACCGCAAGCACGCGTTCGCGTTCTTCGACGGCCCGCTGCATGACAAGGGCAAGGACGAGATCCTCAAGGCCAAGGGAGTGCGCGTGATCGGCGGATCCGAGTGGCAGCAGGGGCCGTACAAGATACTGCTCGCGCGCGACCCGGTGCGCAGGACGGCCGACCTGAAGGGCATGTCGATGCGTGTCCCCAACAATGAAGTTGACCTGCTGGTATGGGGCCCGGAAGGCGCGGGGGCCAACGTGTCGCCGATCCCCTGGCAGGAAGCCCAGCTCGCCATCCGGCAGGGGTTGGTCAAGGCGATCGAGCTGCCGGCGGACTTCATCATTCCGTTCAAGTTCCACGAGAGCGCGAAGCATCTGGTCCTGACCAAGCACCGCCACCAGGTCGTGTACCTGGCCGTGGCGGAGAAGGTCTGGCAGGGCCTCACTGGCGCCGAGCGCACCGCGATCCAGGAAGCGAACAAGGAAGCCGGCGACGCCTATGCCGCGTCGGTGCACGCTACCTGGCAGAAGGAGCAGGACACGCTCAAGGCCCAGGGCGTGACCATCGTCGAGTTCGACGTCGGCGAATGGCACCGGAAGGCGGTCGACATCGCCCGCAAGCTCGAGGCGAAAGGCACCTGGGACAAGGGCCTGGTCGACCAGGTCCTCGCTCTGAAATAACGCCGCCGCTAGCGCAGCTTCTCAATCTCGTCGATCAAGCCAGCGCGCCAGTAGCCCTCCTTCTGCCACTGGCGGTTGCGCTCGGTGATGCGCTGCACGAACGGGGCGCGGTTCACGTTGTGGATCGTCGCCCCCGCCTTGACCAACTCGGCCTTCCACTTCTCGACCGAGGCGGCGAGTTGTTCGTTGTACCAGTTGCCGGCCTCGTCGACCGACTCGGTCAGCGCACGGCGTTGCGCGTCGTTGAGGGCTTGCCATTTCTTCTCGTTGATGTTCATCGGCAGCACCTGCCAGTATTCGTCCCACAGCATGATGTGGCTGCCGACCTCGTGGAACTTCATCGGCTGCACCAGGTCGAAGGGCAGGGTGACGGCGTCGACTACGCCCTGGCGCATGCCGACATAGACGTCGCCCAGCGGGATCACGATCGCGGTGGCGCCCAGGCCAGGCTTGCCATAGAAACGGGTGATCACCTCCGACTGCCACGCACGCAGGCGAAGGTTGCCGAATTCCTCAAGGGTCAGGACTGGGCGCTTCGCCACCAGCACGCGCATCGGCCCGCGCCGCCAGCTCACGCCCAGGTTGATGATGCGCTGGTTGCCCTTGGTGACCATTTCGTTCTGGACCTTCTTGAACGAGTCCGATTGCAGCCACTTCTCGAAGTGTTCGCGGCTGGCGAAGGTGAACGGCGTCTCCGCCATGCGCATGTCATCGGAGAAGTCGGACAGGAAAGTCATGCCGTCCATGAACATGTCCTGCACGCCTAGCTGGACGTTGCGCACCTGGTCGGGGCCGCCGCCGAGCTGCGAGCCATGGAAGCTGCGAATGTCGACGCCGACGTTCCTTTTTTTCACGTTTTCGGCGAAGCGGTCCATGGCCTGGGCCTGGACACTGGCTGGTGCCACGATGCTGCCCATGCGCAGGACCTGCTGCGCATGGACGGTACTGCAGAACAAGAACGCTGCGAAAATCCAGATGATTCTGCTCATGCCTATTTCTCCTATACCAAGTTGACCCGCGGTCTGCTGCCACTACGAAACCAGATCCAGCATCCTACTGCTTCGACCAGGCTGGCGTAAAGGATGACGGACGCCGCCAGCACGAGCGCGGCATGCTCGATGGCCAGCGGCAGCCTCAATGCGGGCGTCAGCACGCCGCGCTGGACAATCATCAGCTTCAAGGTCTCGACGATGACGACCCCCATGGTGAACGCGGTCAAAAGGTAGATCGCCAGCAACCAGAGTGCGCGCGGCCTGGCGCCGGCCTTGAGGAACAGGTAGTCCAGCGCGATGTCCTCGTTGCGGGCATACAGCGCGGCGCCGCCCACCAGATAGACATAGATGAAGGCGATGATCACGCCCTCGCTGACGTTCTGCAGCGGATGATTGAACAGGGTGCGCAGCGCGATGTCGGCAGCGAGCACGCCCAGGCAGGCCACGAACAGGAACACGGTCAGCGCGAGGCAGCCGGTGGTCAGCACCCGCGTGCCGCGCGCCAGAGCGTGAAACAGCGCTTCCATGGTTATTTCTCCGGCAGCAGGAGGTTGGGCAGGAACAGCGTGACCTGCGGCACGAAGGTGATCAGCAGCAGGCAGGCGAGCAGCGGCAGGATGAACGGCACGCAGCCCTTGAACACTTCCTCGACCTTGAGCCCGGTGATGTTGGACAGGATGAACAGGCCGACGCCCATGGGCGGGGTGATGATGCCGATCAACAGGTTGAAGATCAGGATGATGCCGAAGTGCAGCGGGTCGAGGCCGAGCTTGGTGGCCAGCGGTAGCATCACCGGAATCAGGATCAGCATCGCCGGGATGCCCTCGATCAGGCAGCCGACCACGAGCAGGAAAACGTTGATCAGCAGGAGCTGGACCCAGACCGCGTCGCTCAACCCGGACATCCAGCGCAGCAGCTCAGGCGCCGATTGCTCGCGGGTGACGATGAACGACATCACCGACGCTGCGGCGATGATCAGCATGATCATCGCGCTGGCCAGGGTGGAGCGCACCAGCGCATCGCGCAGATGGGCAAGGCTGAGGCTGCGGTAATAGAAGGCGGCGACGAGCAGCGCGTAGACGCAGGCGGCGACCCCGGCCTCGGTCGGCGTGATCACGCCGCCGACGATGCCCAGGAGAATGATGAACGGCGTGAGCACCGCGGGCAGCCCGTCGCGGATCGCGTGCCAGAACTCGGCGCGCGAGGGCCGCGGCACCGGCGGACAATGGAAGCGGCCGGTGCGCGCCATCCAGTCCACGGTGAGCATCAGGATCGCGGCGAGCAGGAGCCCGGGGCCGGCGCCGGCGAGCAGCATGCGGCCGACTGAAACCTCGGCGGTGATCGCATAGATCACGGCGACCACCGACGGCGGGATCAGCGGCCCGATGATGCAGGTGGCGATGGTGATGCCGGCCGACAGCTTGAGGTCATAGCCGGCTTTGGTCATCGCCTCGATCTCGACCCGGCCCAGGCCGGCGGCGTCGGCCACCGCCGTCCCCGAGATGCCGGCGAAGATCACCGAGCCGGCGATGTTGACCTGTGCCAGGCCGCCGCGCATCCATCCGGTCAGCACGGTGGCGAAGCGGAAGATGCGCCCGGTCATGCCGCTGGAGTTCATCAGCTCGGCGGCGAGGATGAAGAACGGGATCGCCAGGAACTCGAACTTGTTGCACGCCGCGATCATGACCTGCGGCACCACCACCAGCGGCACGTCGACCACCGCGACCAGCACGATGAGCGAAGCCATCAGCATCGACACCGCAACCGGAACGCGCAGCATGAACAGCAGCGCGAATATGCCAAGCACCACGAATGTAATCATGCCGCTTGACGTCCACTTTAATTAGGCAGAATATGCACGTTGGCTATGCACGTTGGCTACTTTCAGTAGCTTAGATTACTCTTTTTTTATCGTGAAAGTATCTTTTTATCATGCTAGCTATCGGGCAGCTGGAGCAGTACCGACGCCAGGGCTGGGCTGTCGGCGGGCCGTTGATTGAAGGGAGGGCTCTCGCCGATCTGCGCAGCCGCATGGACGAGGTGATTGCGCGGCTCCCAGCCGGGAAGCGCTCCGAGAACCTGCCGTCGCTCCACTACGAGGATGAATACCTCCGCGAGCTGTTCCTGAGCCGGAACTTCGTGGACGTCGCGGAGCAGATCCTCGGCCCGGACGTGGCGCTGTTCACCAGCTACGTCATCAGCAAACCGCCGGGCGACGGCCTCGCTGTGGTCTGGCACCAGGATGCTGTCTTCTTTCCGATCGAGCCGATGCGCACTTTCACGCTGTGGCTGGCGGTGGACGAATCGGACCGGTCGAACGGCTGCATGCAGGTGGTGCGCGGCTCGCACTGCGCCAGGCGCGAGCTGCCGCACGCCGTGGGCCGGACCGGCGAGAGCGTGCTGGAGTTCCAGCTCGGCGCCGATGCGCCCGGCGAAACCGATCATGTCGAACTCGCCGCGGGACACTACTCGGTGCACGATCCATACATCGTCCATGGCTCGGCGCCAAACCGCTCGCAGCGCCGCCGCTGCGGCATCACCATCAAGTACGTGCCGACCTCGATCCAGCTCAAGCGCGGCTTTCGCTCGCCGACCGGCTTCGACTGGGCGAACGTCCGGATCTATCATGCGCGCGGGGCGCGCGGCGCCCTGGATTACGCAAACTGAAAACCGAGGATCAGCCATGCCACGCATTCTCGTCATCAACCCGTTTGGCGGCACGGAATTTCATGGCCGCAGCAACCTCGAGCGGGTCAAGCGCCCCGACACGCAGTTCGACATGGTCAACATCGCCGACAAGTATCCGCTGCGCAACAACCAGTGGCTGTATTTCAAGTATGCCTGCACCGACCCGACCCTCGAGAAGGTGCTGTGGGCCGAGCGCAACGGCTACGACGGCGTGTTCCTCTGCTGCCAGCTCGACATCGGCCTCTACGAGGCGCGCAGCCTGGTCGAGATTCCGGTCACCGGCACCCTCGAATCTGCGGCGCTGATGGCCTACACCATGGGCAAGCATTTCACGCTGCTGTCGGTGGACTACCAGAACGGCGAGATCCAGCGCGACCTGCTCAGGGTCTACGGGCTCGACGGCAACCTGGCGTCGATCATCCCGATCCACATCGACGCCAACGACCTGTATCCGGGGCGCACCAGCGAGGACACGGTGTTCGAGCGCGTGATCGCCGCGGCCCGCACGGCGCGCGAACGCGACGGCGCCGAGATGGTGATCCCGGGCTGCACCCTGTTCGGGTCGCTCCTGACGCACCACAAGGATCGTCTCGAGCGCGAGGTCGGCATCCCGTCGGTCGACGGCATGGTCGCCGGCTTCAAGCTCGCCGAAATGCGCGCCGAACTGTTCCGGCTGGGCGCGCTGGCGTCGGTCTCGCGCGCGGGCTACTTCACCAAACCGCCGAACGAGGACTGGGTTACGCTGCGCAAGTCGCAAGGGCGGAAATAGCGCGGTCGCAGCAACGGCTAGTGCACATTGTCACGATCAACGGAGGAGAAACGCATGAAAACGAAATTTCTCGGCAGGCTGGGCGCGATCGCGGTCGGCCTGGCGTTTGCGGCGGGTGCCGCCGCGCAGACCACCCTCAAGCTCGGCCACATCCTGCCGCCGACCTCGCCCGAGCACCAGGCGTTCCTGTTCTTCGCCGGCAAGGTGAAGGAAAAGACCGGCGGCAGCGTCGCCCTGGAAGTATTCCCGTCCTCGCAACTCGGCGCGGTCAACGTGATGCTTGAGAGCCTGCAGGCCGGGCAGCTCGACATGATGGTCGAGCTGCTCGAGTGGTACGGCAATTGGGACAAGCGCTTCGGCGTGTTCGGCGTGCCCTATCTGTTTCGCGACCGCGAGCATTTCTCCAAATTCCTGGCGACGCCCACGTTCAGGGAAATGCTGGGCGACCTGGAAAAACAGCGCAACCTGGTGTTCCTCAAGGAGCCGATCAACTGGTCGTTCATGTCCGACCGCACGCTGCTGGCGAAAAAGCCGATCAACACGCCGGCCGACCTGAAGGGCGTGAAGATGCGCATGTTCCAGGCCCGCGTGCCGGTGCTGTCATGGCAGACGCTCGGTGCGAACACCATCATCATCCCCTGGGGCGAGACCTACACCGCGCTGGCGACCGGCACGGTCGAGGCCGTGACCGCGCGGGTGGAAGCGCACTACCAGATGAAGCAGACCGAGGTGGCGAAATTCATGACCGTGACCAAGGAATACTTCCAGATCTACATCCCGGTGATGAGCAGGAAGACCGTCGACCGCCTGACGCCGCAGCAGATGACGGCGATCCGTGACGCGGCCCGCGAGTCCGGCGAGTACTTCACCAAGCTCTCCGCCGAGGCCGCCAGGGACTTCCAGGGCAAGGTGCGCAGCGAGCACGGCGTGACCATCCTCGAACCGCCGCTCGGACCCTGGCAGCAGGCGATGCAGCCCGCGTATGCGAAGTTCGAGGAAGAGGGCATCATCCCGAAGGGGATGATCCGGCAGATCATCGACCTCAAGTAGCGCGTCAATGCTCGACGTTCGGCGCGCCCTCGCCGCGCTGGGTTTCGCCGAACTGGCCGCGGCCGCGGTCGCCCTGGTGGCAATCACCGGCCTCAACGCCGCCGGCGTAGTCATGCGCTACGGGTTCAACGCCTCGATCGTGTGGGCCGAGGAAGTCTCGCTGCTGCTGATGAACGTGATGGTGTTCCTCGGCGCCGCGGTGATGTACAAGGCGCGCGCGTACGTGGCGCTGGAGTATTTCTTCCGCATGTTCCCACAGGGTCTGCAGCACTGGGCAACCGTTGCCACCTGGGCGCTTGCCTGCGCCTTCGCCGCGGTCGCGGCGGGCTACGGGATGTCCCTGTACCCGCTGCAGATCAACACGACGTCCTACACCCTCGAGCTGCCGCGTTTCTACGCCACCATACCCCTGATTGCCGGGTGCGCTTCGATCGCATGCGTGTCGGCGTTCTACTTCTGGGTTGCCCTGCGCGGCGGGGACGCGAGCTCGATCCTGCCCGCCATCGAGCTGACCTGATGGCCAGCCTGACCGTCTTCCTGGTCTTTCTCGTTCTTTTCGCGGTGCGGGTGCCGGTGACGACGGCGATCGGCGTCGGCTGCGTTGCCGCGCTGCTCGCCAACGGCGGGTCGCTGCAGGAGATTCCGCGCCACATGATGGGCGGCATCGAGTCGTTCATCCTGCTCTCGATCCCGTTCTTCGTGCTGGCCGGGAACCTGTTCAACGCCGGCGGCGCGACCACCCGCCTTTTTTCGTTCTGCGAGGTGGTGTTCGGGCGACTTCCCGGCGGGTTGGCACAGGTGAGCGTGGCGGCGAACGTGGTGTTCTCCGGCATGTCCGGGGCGGCACTGGCGGACCTGGCGGGCCTGGGCACGATCACGGTGAAGGCGATGCGGCAGGCGGGCTATCGCGAGCGTTTTGCCGCCGCGGTGGCCCTTGCCTCCTCGGTGCTCGGCCCGATCATTCCGCCGTCGATCATGTTTGTCATCTACGCGGCCTCCACCGGCACCTCGATCGGCCGTCTGTTCCTGGCCGGCGTCGGCGCCGGACTGGTGATCGCGCTGATCCTGATGGCGTATATCGCGCTCGTCGTGCTGGCCAAATGGGAGCCCTGTCCACCGCCACGCGCCTTTACCCTCGGGCATGCGGCGAGCGAGACCTGGGTGGCCTTGCCCGCGCTGTTCGCCCCAGTCGTGATCCTCGGCGCGATGCGGGCCGGTGCGGTGACCGCGACGGAGGCCGGCATCCTCGCGGTCGTCTATGCGTTGGCGCTGGGGGCGATCTACCGCGGTTTCACGCGCAAAAACCTGACGACCGCCCTGGTCAGTTCAACCGTGATGTCGGCCTCGATCCTCTATCTGATCGCGATCTCCGCGGTGATGGGGCACATTCTCACCGCCGACCGGGTCGCGCATACGGTCGCCGAGGCGATGACCAGCATCACCACCAATAAAGTGCTCGGCATGCTCATCCTCAATGTCGTGATGATCGTCATCGGCTGCGTGCTCGAAACCACGCCGGCGCTGCTGATCACGGCACCGATCCTGACGCCGATCGCCGTCGCCTATGGGGTCGATCCAGTGCATTTCGGCGTTATCATGTGCCTCAACCTGATCATCGGCATCGTCCATCCGCCGATGGGCATCGGACTGTTCGTGATGGCCTCCGTAACCCGGGTGAGCATGGAATCGATGACCCGCGCGACCTTGCCATTCCTGATCCCGCTGCTGCTGGCATTGCTGGTGATCACCTATGTGCCCGCGATCAGCATGTGGCTTCCGGACCTCGTGTTCGGCCCCGGCAAATGAAGCTCGCCGGCCGCCTCGCGCAGGTCAAACCCTCCCCCTCGCTGGCGGCTGCGGCACGCGCGGCGGCGCTGGTGGCGCAGGGCAGGGACATCATCTCCCTGACCACCGGCGAGCCCGACTTCGACACGCCGCAGCACATCAAGGACGCGGCGATCCGCGCCATCGCGCAAGGTGTGACAAAGTACACCGCAGTCGAGGGGACCGCCGCGCTGCGCCAGGCGGTGTGCGCCAAGCTCGAACGCGAAAACGGTCTGCGCTATGCCGCCGACCAGGTGATCGTCGGTGTCGGCGTCACGCAGGTGATCTACAACGCCCTGATGGCCACGCTCGATGCCGGCGAGGAGGTGATCATCC
>SXGT01604812.1_pt1 | contig 16644 bp, 14 predicted proteins | sample 3176221 | NCBI WGS metagenome assembly SXGT01 (sample SAMN11356862, study PRJNA531348) | freshwater metagenome | isolation source: freshwater sample F1-120 | place: China: Fuxian Lake, Yuxi | collected 2017-12-25 | reverse complement strand
CTTCGCCGAGGTCATGGCCGAACGCGAAGACTACCTGGCACGCAAGGCCAAAGGAACATCTACGAACACTTCGTTGCTGGAAAAGTAGTCGATGAAAGAGGCAATTGCCCCAAGATTCGGTAGGCATAATTCTCCATCCCAGCGGGATGTTGCGCGAAAGTAGCCAGAGGTGGCTTTGCACCTCTGGAGGTAGAGCCAAACTCCATTTCTCTACTCTTCTGCTTTGCACCCCAGCGCGGGTGCACGACTCTCTCGGTTACTCACCATCTCGTGCACCCACGCTGGGGTGCGAATGAAAAGAGCCAGCTACCACAGGTGCCGAGCCTCCTCAGGCAACTCTCACGCATCCCCCTGGGATGCAGATCGCCACCCTTGGCGCTCTGAGCTCGTGGACAGTGTGCAGCCCGACACGGAAGTCGATACCATCTCCCAATGCTGATTATCTTCGGAACACACGTGTCTCGGAAGTGCTTCGGCCCGACGCATCTGTTCTGCCCGCTCTGTCATGGTGTTCGGCGGGGCGATCTGACGCATCATGTGCGGATGCCGCATATCTACTGGATTCCGTTCTGGCGGACGGTTCTGCCGGTGTTGAGTTGCAAGGCGTGTGGACTGACTTTGCGCGTGCCCAAAGCTCTGCGACCAGTACCGGTAGATGCGCCGGAGCTTGTGGCGCGGACGCAGCTTGAGGAGCGACTGCTTGCGAATCGGCTGGACTGGCAGCAGCGTAAGGAGTTGATGACCGAACCGATCGCGGCATTGGATTTTGAGTGCATGCAGCTTTCCGAGCGGCCGGGAGATGTCACGTTGACAACAGCCATGCAATGGCTCGCCGTTGTCACGGTGTGTGGATCGATCTGCTCAGGCTATCTCTATTTCAGCGAACCGCGGCCCCCTTCTAAGGCGGTGTTCCTGCCGTACTTCATTGGATTTCTGATGGCAACGATTGTGAGTATTGGCTTAGCAATCTACTTCACGAGTCGAAAGCACTTTGGCACCGCACGCGACCTGATGACGCCGCGGATCGCCAAGTCGCTGTCGCGGATGCGACCAAAGCGCGAAGAGATTGAAGAAGTGCTGGCAGACCTTCGGCGAAAGGGAAACAAGATATCAAAGGCGGTAAGTGCGGATGATATCTGCGATGCAATCAGTGCCCGCCAGAACCTGAATTAGACATTTTCCAATGGTGACGGTTTCCAGGTTTGACCAGCGTCCCTCTAGTGGTGGGCTCAAGGTACGAGGCAATGATCTGCCTCGCGTGCAACTACAAGTCCGATGCAATTGACAGATGCCCGGAATGTGGGCGGTACTTCCATTTATCGCAGATGCTGGTCGAGTCCCGCTGGAGATTCGTCAAAGTGCTACTTGTGTGCCATGTACTTTGGTTTCTGGCCTTCGGCACATTAGCGTTCCTGGTGGTCACGGGCGATGCGCTTCAGCGCCAATTGGGCGCAGGATATCTGTTTATCGCAATGTCGGTGTTCGCGACCGAATGTTTGGTTGTCTATTTAACTCTTTACCGCGTGGAAACACCCAGCTACCAGCGGTACCTCTGGTGTTTGGCTGTCGCGGGTGCGAGCCTGCCAGTCGCGCTGAATTGGATGGTATCGGTCTTACGTTGAGACCTTCGGAGCCGCAGCACTCAGCACTCGTTGCGCGGCACTCGTCACTACCAAAAAGCCACCTTGGGGATTTGAACCCCAGACCTATGCTTTACGAAAGCATCGCTCTACCGCTGAGCTAAGGTGGCGTGGCCCGGTTTTCGTCGCCGGGTCGTAAGTATCGCCCCCTTGAGAGCTTTTGTCCAGTTCGGCGGCGTTTCTCGTACCGACCTGCTGCATATTCCCACCCCGGAAGGCACAAATTATGGTATTTGTGGCATTGTCGGGCTGCGCGCGAACGTGGAGATGTCGGGCTTTGAGAGGGATCATATCCCCGAGCCATTTAGATCTAGGATGGTTCTGGCTAGTACCTCGAGCGTCGCAGCATCGTCCGAATTCAGTGGGATGTCGACACGAAAGTCGCAGTCAGTCTTTATGACTATGACCTTGTAAACAAACAGCAACTGGGGTGACGAGATGACCTCTGTGTTGCCTATCCAGCGCCCGTTGCGTTCTAGCCTTCCGTCGCCGTTCGAGGGGAGGCTGCACAGTACGAGCGGAGGCAGCTTGGACTCAGTGTCTCGGAGGTAGACCTGGTCGATCGCAACGGGCACACCGTTGTTAATTACCGCGATCTCGATAACTGCGCCGTTTTTCTTCGTTTCTTTCCCTTCCTTGGTCAGGCGTGGCATTAGTGTCTTGTGCAGCCTCGCGGTGAGCCGCCGCTTTGTCGCGTCTTCCTGCAGTTCAATGCTTCGTTGGGCGGCCTTGGCGCTTATTTCCGATGCGTCCGCAGACCGCCTGGAGGATTCTGCGGAATCCTTAGAGTCTCCTCTCGCCTTCCGGGTATATACAAGGGAACCTGCCGCTATTAGCGTCATAGCTACGGTACAGATTGCCATTGTTGTGTTGCTCCAATCAACTTCCGCCAGTATTTGAGTCATCTAAGTACCTCAGCTAGTTCCCCATATGGCATGGGCTTACCTCTTAGTACTTAAGTTCTATTCACTTCAAATGCCAAAGCGTGAAAACGACAGGGAATCTAGGTGCTGCCTATCAAGAAAGTGGCGCTTCGCGCCTGTAAGCCTGTGTGTTTCCGCTCGAATGCCCCCAATTGAACACGAGCATTTCCGACCGATCCAATAGCTGCCCGAACCGTCCAATTCACGCCTTTGGCCCTTTGCCCCTTGAATAACTCACTGAGGCAAGTGAAAAGGCCCCAGCATCGCTGCCGGGGCCTTTGTTCTTTCCTAGTGCCTAGTGCCAAATGCCTAGTGCCTGCTTCCTCAGCATCCTGCCGCGAATGCATCGACGAAGTCGAGGTAGTCGAAGAAGTCGATGACGGTGTCGTTGTTGAAGTCGGCGGTTGGGCTGTTGGCGGCGAAGGCGTCAACGAAGTCGAGGTAGTCGAAGAAGTCGACGACGCCGTCGTGGTTGTAGTCGGCGGGGCAGTAGCCGGTGAAGGCGAGGTTGAGGTTGCCGGTGCCGCGGCTGGCGGCCCACCCGCCGACGCGGATGGTGTACCACTGGCCCGCGACGACCGGGATGTTCTCGATCTTGGATTGCAGGCCGCACGAGTCGTCGTTGCACTCGGTGAGTCCATTTGCGCCGCAGGAGTAGCCGGTGTAGAACGCGAGCTTGGTGTCAAAGCTGCTGCCGCAGGTGCCAACGGTCAAGAGGCCATCGGTCGCGGGGACGAAGGAGTACCAGAGGTCGCCGTTGACCTGGTTGTCGCCAAAGCCGGTGCAGGATGTGAGGACCGCGCCGTCGGTGTCGGCCATGCGATTGTCAAACGCGTTGTCACCGAGTACCGCGGGGATCATCGAGTTGCAGTTGTCGTTGACGGGGCCGACGTTGAAGCGATAGCTGCCTGTCGCGTTGGTGAAGCCGCTGAGACGGATGAGGTATTGCTCGCCGGTGTTGACGTTCAGAGTGATGTTGGATTGCAATGTCCCGCTGCCGCAGCTGCTGCCCGCGGGTGCATCGTCGTTGCAAGCGGTGATGTTGCCAGCAGTGAGATTGCAATTGCCGTTGTTGAAGACGGTGAGGACAGTGTCAAAGCTGCTGCCGCAGGTTGAGAGGACGAGCGGGCCGGTGCGGGGCGCGGTGTATTTGAACCACACGCCATCGGGGAATGCCTGCGTGTTGCATGCCGCGGGGCCGTCGCCAGAACCGCTGGCGGCGATGGTGGTACCCGTGTATGAGTTGTTGGTGACGACGGTTGCGTATTGGCAGGTGTCGTTGCCGGGGCGGAACTGGATCGCCATGTCGCCATTGATCTGGCCGCGTGCCCAGGAGTTGATCGACTGCTCGAAGGCGTAGATGCCGGGGGTGAGGTGCTGGTAGAAGTTGCCTGAGCCGCCAAAGACGGTGGCGTTGGTGTTGCGGTTCCACATCCGCTGCTGCGCGCCGCTGGTGTCATCGCCGCTGAAGCCGCCTTCGGCGTAGACATCCATGGGCTGGCTGATCGAGAACTCGACGCGATACTTGGAGTAGATGTTGCCCGCTTCGCCATCGGTGGGTGCGAAGTTAGAGCCGGTCATATCAGACGACATCGTCCAGGGACCCATCGAAGAGACCTGGCGGATCGCGTTGCTGGCATTGGGCCAGGACTTTGAGGCCTGCTGATTCCACGCATTCATATTCAAACAGTCAAAGTGGCTGGTGCCGCTGCCATTGCCAGCGACCGCTTCAACGAAGCGAGTCTGAGAAGTGATGTTGATCTGGGCCTGAGCCAGACCAGCGGTGAGGACGAGAGCGAGAGCGATAGAGGCGTTGCGAATCATCTGAAATCTCCATTGGGGGTTGTTTGTGGGGGCACTACATGGGGCACTACACGCCCCATATCCACAATGGCGATTTCGGGACAGGTCAACCTTGGGGAAAGTGAAGATTTTTGCAAATATTCTTCAGTGGTTGAGTTCAAGGCTAACAGAAGTTCGATGCCGCAGACATCCCAGACAGGCCCAGAAGTAACGGGCGAACAGGAAGAGAAGGGGATTTGCCTCTATTGCCCAGTTACGGACACAGAGAGAGGACTTTGGGATTCCGCTCGGTGTCGGGTTTGCGAAATCAGTGGCACGTAATTACTTCGCCAACAAAACAACCACATGCACCTCAATTGCTCGCCCTTCGCCAACAGCATCAACCTTCTCGTGCGTCTTGCCTTTGACATTCACCTGGTCAATCCCAACATTCAATATGCGAGCGAGGTTGGCACGCATCGCTTCTTTGACTGGTGCCAATTTCGGCTGTTCGAGAATTACTGTGGCATCAAGATTGACGAGCTTGTAGCCTGCGCCCGTCATTCGTCGTTCTGCTTCAGCCAGAAAAATCTCGGAATCTTGAGAAGCGTGGCGAGGATCAGTATCGGGGAAAAGCTGTCCGATGTCAGGCAGACCGAGTGCTCCCAGAATTGCGTCGGTCACCGCGTGATACAGGGCATCACCATCAGAGTGCGCGACCGGGCCGCGGCTGTGGGGCAGTTGCACACCGCCGAGTATGAACGGTTTGCCCTGGCCGCCAGGGGGGAGAGCCTCCAGGCGGTGCAGGTCGTAGCCATGTCCGATGCGCAGTGTTTGCACAACCCAAGCGTACCAACCTCAAAAGTTGTCAGCCTGAACGCCGAACTTATGCCGCACTTCTGAAGTATCACTGCGGACGCACCCTGTTTTCGGACGATACCGTCCTTGGTAAAAAGGAGCCTTTCTATGCGGCCAAACACCGCCCGGTTTTTCTCAACTCTCACGATTCTCGCTGCCGGCCTGCTCGGCGGCTGTGCCATGCCCGGCGGCTCGATGTATTCCGCCGACAAATTCACCTACGTCTCCGATTCTCACTCACCAAAGACAATCTCTCTCTTGGATACACGTACCCGCCAAGTGGTATGGACCACTGAAATTCCGGTCGGGCAGCAGCTCGTGATCTCGTTCTTTGAAGGAAGCGATCCTGCGGCAAATATGCCTGATGTGATGAAATACGGGTTCACAAAGGCAGGTCGTTGGTCGGCGACCATGCAGAGTTCCATACCTGTGCCCGGCCAGGAATCCCGCCGCGTTGACTGTTTAGTTCGCACCGCACCAGAATTCGCGGCTGATGTGGTTGCACCGACCCCAACACCTGCACAGCCGCCAACCATGACAACGAAAAAAGAAGCGGACAAGAAAGACATGATCGAATTGCCAGAAACAGAAACCCCGAAAGCAAATCCGGAACCTGTGCGCGAAGTCAAGTAGGCACGCCGAATTCTGAACCAACGACCGAATTTACCCAAAACGCCAAATGGCGTTTTTTTCATTGTGCATTTGGGGTTGGATTTGGATAGACCACTCTGTATGATAAACCCTCGCAGGGGAAAAAAAGATGGCATCAAGTCCAACGCTCGGACAGAGAGTGACTCCACCAGATATGTCGACACCAGCTCCGGTGGTCGTCGTAACAGCGCGTGAACGCCTTCTGCGTGCGGCAACCCAGTTGTTCTACACACAGGGAATATCCGCAAGCGGGATCGACACGATCATCGACAAAGCAGATGTTGCCAAAATGTCGCTGTACAACAACTTCCGCGGCAAGGAAGAACTCATTGCCGAAGTCCTGCGGCGGTGTGACCAGGTCTGGTTTGATTCTTTGTTTACGTTTACTGAAGCTAACGCAAAGTCTCCGGTGCAGAAAATTCTCGCGGTCTTTGATTTTCTCGGCGCACAGTTCGCGGATCCCGGTTTTCGCGGCTGCCCGTTCCAAATGGCAGCGGCAGAACTTCCCGATGCGGCTCATCCCGGGCGCAAGGCAATTCTGGCGCACAAGCATCGCGTGAGGCAGTACTTGCAACGGCTTTGCCGCGAGGCCGGCGCGGCAGAAAAACTCGCGGATCAATTAACGCTCCTGGCAGATGGCGCGGCCGCGTGGCGAGGAATGACAGGATCAAACGAACCCGCAGTTCGAGCACGTCAGGCGGCAGAGGCTTTGCTATCGCTTGAGATTCGCTGAACATCTCTACTGTGCATATGCGCGATCGGCGTAGTGGCGCATCATGCGATGGCTGCTGAAGAATGGGCCGTTCAGCGCAATACTGTGCTTCATGACGTTAAGCCAGCCAGACTTATTTCGGTAATACAGCGGCAAGATCGTCGATTCGAGCTTTGAGTAAAGTGCATCTGCATCACCAGCGCGGTCATCGACGATCTGGTCAGATTGCCCCGCGTACTTGTCTTCGCCAATCGCCCAGCCCGTCAGGCCTTCGGTACAGCCTTCAAGCCACCAGCCGTCAAGAGTGCTCAGACTCGGCACTCCGTTCATTGCAGCTTTCATGCCACTGGTGCCAGAGGCTTCCAGCGGCGGCAGCGGATTATTCAGCCATAGATCGACGCCGCTCACCATGATTTTGCACGCATGGAAATCGTAATTGGGGAGATAGGCGAGCGTGATGGCGCCCTTGAGTTGTTCACCGGCTTCGAAGATACGACGAATAAGATCTTTGCCGCCACCATCGCGTGGATGGGCTTTCCCTGCATAGACGATCTGAATTTTCCCCGCAGTTTCCGCTATTTTCTTGAGCCGATTCAGATCGCTCACGAGCAAATCTGCCCGCTTGTATCCGGTATTTCTGCGAGCAAATCCGATAGTGAAAACCGCAGGATCAAGTGCTACACCGGTGGCTTTATTGACAGCCTCTATTAAGTGGGCTTTCGATTGCGCGTGTACCGCCGCGAGTTCTGAATCCTGCAGATTGAGTGCACGACGGAGTTCGTACGGCTCGCCTCGCCAATCCGGGATTTTGGTGTCAAGCAGTTTGGCCAGGGCCGGCCCGATCCATGTCGTAGGGTGAACGCCGTTGGTGATTGAATCAACGCGATCGGTTCCAAACATCTTGCGACTTACTTCGCCATGCCGGTGCGACACGCCATTGGCGTATCCACTGAAGTACATCGCGAGCTGAGTTAGATTGAGATGATCGCTCTGGCAAAATGCATCCTGGCGTTCCAGGACTGGTTGATGGCCGAGCACCTGTTGCACCATGTCGGTGGGAAAAGTATCATGTCCTGCGGCAACCGGAGTGTGTGTCGTGAAAACACATTGTGAACGAATGGTGTCTTCAACAAGCGGATCATCGCCGCGTGCTTTGCGAAGAGTTGCCTGCTCCGCGACCAGTTCGAGCGTGAGCAGCGCGGCGTGGCCTTCGTTCATGTGATATGTGCGGATATCCGTGTAGCCCAGGGCGCGAAGTGCTTTTACGCCTCCGACGCCGAGGATTCCTTCTTGCAACAGGCGGTAACGTGAGTCGCCACCATACAGCAGGTGCGTGATTGTGCGATCCAGCGGCTCATTTTCGGGAACATCGGTGTCGAGGAAATAGACTGGAATTGTCCAGCCCGAATAGCCCCGAACGGTGTATTTGTAGATTGCGACCTGCACATGGCGGCCTTGCAATGGCACGGTGATACGTGGTGCTTCAAGCGACAGAAATTCGTTCACCGGCCAATCTGCAGGTTCTTCGGTCTGGTTGCCATGTGCGTCGAGCCGTTGCTGAAAATATCCACGCCGGTGCAAAAGCGTGATTCCAACCATGGGAAGTCGCATGTCGGCGGCTGCGCGCAGTGCATCGCCTGCGAGAATTCCCAGCCCACCGCTATAGGTTGGCATGCAGGGATCGACACCGATTTCCATTGAGAAGTAGGCGATGTGACGAGTCGAAGCCATGCGTGTATTTACCAGAAGAGTGAAAGACAGTTCAGAGACACTTCCGCGGCGGTAGGTTACGCCGCGAGAGTGGCGGCGTCACTTATTCGTGTTCACGATCGGGCTTGGCTGGCGGTTCTTTGGAGGTGTCTTTCCCTGAGCCGCCGGATTCCTGCATATATGGGTCGTTGGCGACCGGTTCGTGTGTGACGATAATTTCCACACGCTGATTGACCTGATCTTCGGAACGGACATTGGTCCGGCTGACGCGGCGGTCTGAGTCACCCGCCACGCTGGGGCGAAGCTGTTCCCATTTCAGACCTTGTTCGACAAGCAATCGGGCAACGGCTTTGGCACGTTGATAGGAAAGGTCAAGACCTTTTTCCTGACTGCGGCGCACTTCCGATGGGCTGGCGTGGCCGCGAACTTCGATGACAAAGCGCTGGCCTTTGAGTTTCTCGGCTGTTTTTACGATGGTGTCGCGTGCACTATTGGCAAGCAGCGACGAGTCGTTTTCAAACGGGATGGTGGCGGTGACCGAGTGGTATTCGGTGGGTCTGGTTGACTGAACAGTTTCGGTCTCGCCTGGCACGCCGACATCCGAAGATTGGCCCTGCTTTTCTTTGATTCGTTTGATAAAGACCTGATCGCCCGGCGCACCAGAATTGACATCGAATGGGTTGTTAAACGCCGCACGCATTGCGATGACGAAATCGACCATGTCTGGAGAGGGCTTGCCATCGCCTTCTTCCTGGCTTTCACCCTTGGCCTTAGGGCCCATGTTCATGGCGAGAAGAATCACGAAAAATCCCATCATGAGCGCGACGTTATCAGCGAAAGAAATGAGCCATTCGGGCGCACCTTCATGGCCTTCTTCGTGGCCTCCGCCGTGCGGCGGACCATGACTGCCACCGCCGTGGGAGCCATGTTCCTCGCCTTCGCCTTCATGCTCATGATCTGACATTGGAGAGATTTCCTTATCAGGCGGCGAGCTTCAATTTACCGCGAGTTGCGGCGGGGATAAACGCAAGTGTCTTGTCGAGCGTGACGCGCGGGTTGTCGCCAGCCTGAATAGACAGGATGCCCTGGAGCATCAATTCGCGATTGAGCATTTCTTCGCTCGAACGCATTGAGAGTTTGTCACCGATTGGGCCGGCGATTGCGTTGGCAAGGATTGCGCCGTACATGGTTGCAACGACGGCGATGCCCAGGGCGTGCCCGAGTTCGCCGATGTCTGCGCTTGCGAGCTTTCCGAACATACCGACCTGTCCGACCAGTGTTCCGACAAGGCCGTAGCCAGGCCCGTAGAGCTTGAGCATGTCGAAGAGTTTCTTGCCTGCCTTGTGGCGATCGGTCATTGCAGCGAGTTCCATGCGGAGAGTCGCTTCGATGTTTCCCGGCTCAACGCCGTCAATGGCCATTTTTAGTCCGGCAGCGAGAAAGGGGTCTGGGATTTTTGCAATTTCGCCTTCGAGTGCAAGGATGCCGTCGCGGCGGGCTTTTTCAGAGAGCTGTGAAATAATCTTGATGGCTTCGGTGGTTGGAAGGCCTTTGTAAAACAGAAACTTCTTCATGTAGCCCGGAAGAGAGAGCACTTTCTCCATGGGCATTGCCATAAGCACGACGCTGACAGAGCCGAAACCCACCATCAAGACGCCTTCCATAGAGAAGAACATCATGAGGTTGCCGTGCGACACTTCGTAGAAGACGAAGCCCAGCGCGCCGCCACCGATCAAGAGTCCAATTAAGCTGGCTTTATCCATTGCGATTCTTCTCTCTAGGGTGTTTGCTTTTGTGCGCTGTCGAACTCTCTATCGGCTTGCGCAGCGGCGCGGTGGACCGCCGCGAACCGGTAGCTGCGCGGTGCCGCAGGGAGTTATCGCGCCAGGCAGCATAAACGGGATAGTTGGACTTCTGGATAATTGAAAAGTCGACAAAAAAGGGAGGCTTTGAAAAGCCTCCCTGTTTCAGGGTTGAATCAACTTTAGTAAGACTGTGATTTACTTTCCGGATTTTGTGTATTCATCAAGTCGAGTCTGCATGTCTTTTGTGATCTGCGTAATTGACTCGGCGTCGAACGGCATGTTTTTGGCGTTAGCAATGGCCTTTTTCTGCAGATCGATAGCCTTTACCACATCGCCCATTTTGAAGTTTGCCATGGCGAGGGTGTCGAGGAACATCGAGTTTTCGTTCTGCGTCAGTTCATTACAGCGTGTGGAAATGAACAAAGCGGTTTCAATGCCGGCTTTCTTGATGTCCTTGTTTTCAAGAATGGTCCAGGCAAGCCCATTGAGCTGCTCCGCATCGTCCTTCATGGGACCGGTGGCCCATTCCTGCGCCAGTGTGTAAGCCTTTGCTTCATCGGCCTTGAGCATGAATGTGAATCGCTGCATGCGAATCTGCTCTTCCATGTTTGGATATTTTTTCACGAATGCGTCAAGTGCGGTGAGAGCGGCCGCGAAGTCCTTTTTCTTGGCTGCTTCGCCAACGGGCTTGTAGTCTTTCATCATCGCTCGTTCGGCGGCGCCTTCTTCGAGCTGTTTGGCGGCGGCTGAACGTGCTGCGTTGATGTCGTGCTTACCTGCAAGAACGGCCTCGAGAACTTCATCCATCTGCATGGGGTGGCCGATCCACGCCACGGTGCCTTCGCCATTGATGATAAATGCTGAGGGAATTCCGTTCTGGCCTGCGGCCTGCATCCACGTGGTTGCCATAGTGCCTTCGTTGCCTGGCTGATCATCGCGACCGACGTTGTAGCCCATCGCATCGCCCTGCTCAGTCACAAAGGCCTCGACTGTCTTGGCAAAGTCGTCACCGTTTTCCCAGACACTGATACCACTGACCACAACTTTTCCCTTGTGCTTCTTGGCAAGTTCAGTAAGGTGTGGAATCGAAGTGCGGCATGGGCCGCACCAGGTTGCCCAGAATTCAACGATGTAGACAGTGCCCTTCTCGAAATTCTTGACGCCATCGCCTTTGACCCATTTTGCGACCTGGAGTTTTGGAGCCTTGTCGCCAGGAAGTAGGTCTGAAGGAGTTTCCGCTGCGGCCTTTGCTGCCGGCGCCTTTTCAGGTTCGATTGCGAATGCGGCGGGTGCCGCGAAAATGGTGGCTGCGAGAGTGGATAGAAGTGCGAGGCGAGTGCGAGTGTTCATTGAGGCTCCTGTTCGGCGCGACATGCGCCGATAAGTACATTCTACGGTTGAAACGGACTTTGGTTTCGCTGCTCGGTTGTAGTCGCAAGAGTACGGGTGTATTCGTTAAAAGTTAGGCGGGTGGGCTGAGTGTTTGCCCGACTTTGACATCCAAAACCACTTGCAATTCGTGCATTCGCGTTACACCAGGATCCCACGTACCACTTTGCCCGCCACATCTGTCAAACGGAATCCGCGCCCCTGAAACTTGTAGATGAGTTGCTCGTGGTCAATCCCCATCAAGTGCAACATTGTCGCGTGCAGGTCATGGACATGCACCGGATTCTCTGTGATGTTGTACCCATACTCATCGGTCTTGCCGTACGTTGTACCAGGCTTGATGCCTCCACCGGCGAGCCAGATTGAGAAGCAGCGGGGGTGGTGGTCGCGCCCGTAGTTGTCGGCGGTCATTTTCCCCTGGCAATAGGCGGTACGACCGAATTCGCCGCCCCACACTACGAGCGTGTCATCGAGCAGGCCGCGGCGTTTGAGATCCATGACAAGTGCGGCAGAAGGTTGATCGGTTTGTTTGCACTGATGGGAAATAGATTTTGGCAGATCGCCGTGCTGATCCCAGCCTTGATGGAAGAGTTGGACGAAACGCACGCCGCGTTCTATCAGGCGCCGGGCGAGGATGCAGTTGGCGGCGTATGTGCCCGGCGTACGTGCAGATTCGCCGTAGAGCGAAAAGACCTCATCGGGTTCATTGGAAAAGTCGGTGGCATCGGGAACACTGGTCTGCATACGAAACGCCATTTCGGCTTGCGCGATGCGAGCGGTGACTTCCGGGTCGAGAGTGTGTTGAGATTGATCGGCGTTGAGTTTGCCCAGTGCATCGAGCATCGATCGTCGCGCGTGAGGCGAGACGCCTTCGGGATTCGTGAGATAGAGCACGGGTTCAGAACCAGCGCGGAACTGAACGCCTTGGTGTTCGCTGGGGAGAAAGCCTGTGCCCCAGAGACGCGAGTAAAGAGGTTGATCGCGCGAGGCGTCTTTTGAAACCAGGACAATGAATGCGGGCAGATTCGCGTTAATGCTACCCAGCCCGTACGAGAGCCACGCGCCTATAGATGGGCGGCCAGGTAGCTGACTGCCGGTGCAGAAAAACGTGATCGCAGGGTCGTGATTGATTGCCTCGGTGAACATGGAGTTCACAATGCAGATGTCGTCTGCGATTTTGGCGGTGTGGGGAAGAAGGTCGCTGATGTTCTGCCGGCTTTGCCCTCTGGGAGCAGAAGCAGTGAACGAACTTGCAAGCGGAAGAATGGCCTGATTCGCGCTCATGCCAGTGAGGCGCTGACCTTTGCGGACTGAGTCGGGGAGCGGTTGCCCGTGTTGATCGCGGAGGATGGGTTTGGGGTCAAAGGTCTCGAATTGACTGGGGCCGCCGGATTGGAAGAGGTAGATGATGCGTTTGGCTTTGGGGGCGAAATGTGGTACTCCGCTGCGAAGTGCCGCGGGGTCAGAAGCGGAGACGCCGAGAGGCGCCAGGATTGATGAAAGCGCGAGCGAGCCGAGACCAAGCGAGCTTGCGCCCAGAAAGTGGCGGCGAGTGCCGTGCATGAAGTGGTCGTAGTTGGGAGCAGGAGGTTGCATGGATGTGCAAGGGGCAAAGGGGCAAAGGGGCAAAGGGGCAAAGGGGCAAAGGGGCAAAGGGGCAAAGGGGTTTGGGGGTGGATTTGAAACTTGAAATTTCAAAGTGTCTCAACGAAAAATTCAAAGTGACTCATGAGTCCCTGATCCCCTTTTGTTTCTGAGCGAATATCGCTGGTGGGCTTGATTTTGGGTCAAAAACGAAAGGCGCTCACTTTTTTCAAAGGTGCTCACTTTTTTGGTGAGCATGTGAGCATCTTTTGTTTTTGAGTCAGTAACGAGGGCGGCGCCGAGGCGGCGAGAAAGTAGAGGAGTAGAACATGTGAACAGGAGAGCAGAGGGGAATTGGTGCGCGGGTGCGATGCTGCAATGGGTATGAGGTGGATAGGAGAAATAGGACTCATAGGACGTATAGGACCTATGAGTGCGTGTGGCGGCGGTTGTGTGAGGTTTGGTTTTCATAGGTACACCTTACAGAGTTGTACGTGGCAGGTCAATCTGAATTGAAGGAAAATGTGGTACCGGACAAAAATAGGGGCAAGTGTGTCCGATGCAGGAAAAAAGTGCTGAGTTCTGAGCAATGAGTGCAGAGGAAAGAAAAAGTGACGAAGTGACGAAGTGACGAAGTGACGAAGTGACAAAGTGGCAGAGTGACGGAGTGAAAGGAGCATGAGAGTGGTGGGGGCTGAAAGCAAGGTTTATTTGGTCTCGGTGGCGGTTGGTGGTTGGGTTCTCAGCAGGGCGCTCACGCTTCCTGTTCTTTAAGCGGGGAACTGTGTTGACAGATGCATGTGGTGGTTGCATGGACCAAGGCTGAAAGAAATGCGATGTGTGAGCGAGTGGGTTGGGAAAGAGATTTGGTGCTAGCGACTGGTGACCGAAGCATCAGATGCGAGGATGGTGGAGCAAACGAGTGTGAGAGATGCGAGTGCGGGATCGGCAGTTTTAGAGGCAAGGAGTTTTTGAGTTGATTCGGTATCGACGGAAAAGGCAGCGAGTTGAGAGTTATAGAGATCGAGAAGGGCAACGAGTTCGGGCGTTCGAGGCTCGCGCGATGTGAGCAGACGGAAGGCGTGCGAGATCTGAGTTCTGGGATCGGGAGAGTTTGCGGTGACGCGAGTTGCAAGCGCCCGAGCGCATTCGAAGAAGACTGGGTCATTGAGGAGAACAAGCGGTTGCAGCGGAGTATTAGTCGGTTGGCGTCGCGCGAGACAGAGTTCGCGACTGCCAGCATCGAACGCGAGCATGTTGGGTGGCGGCGATGTTCGCTTGCGATATGTATAGATGCTGCGACGGTGTGCATTGTCGCCGGTATCAGGTTTGTAATCGCCTTGCGATGCAACTCCCGAATCGGCCCACAGCCCTTGTGGTTGCCAGGGCTTGACCGACGGCCCGCCGATTGTATTAGCGAGCAGGCCAGAAGAAGCGAGTGCTTGATCGCGGAGGATTTCGGCGGAGAGGCGGGAAGATGGGCCGCGGGAGAGGAGAGCGTTGGATGGATCGCGTGCGAGCGTTTCTTCAGATGCGACCGAAGATTGGCGGAAAGTTTGAGAGACGACAATGCGTCGGAGGAGTGCTTTGACGTTCCAGTTTGAGGCGACGAAATCGAGTGTGAGATTGTCGAGGAGTTCAGGATGCGTTGGTGGTTCGCTTTGGAGGCCGAAGTTTTCGAGAGTGGGGAGGAGGCCACGGGAGAAGCAGATTGCCCAGAGTCGGTTGACAGCGACGCGGGCGGTCAGCGGATTCTGCGAATCAGTGGTCCAGCTCGCCAAACCGAGGCGATTGTGCGGTAGAGATTGATTGAACGGAAGAAGTGCTTCAATCGCCCGATTGGGGTGAACAGGGCGAGAGCGATCGGGCTGGTCGTACTGGCCGCGGGTGAGGATGAAAGAGTCGCGCGGGTAACGAGATTCTTCCATCACCATGATTTCGGGAATGGATTCGAGAAGTGTGTGGTATGCAGCGCGGGCAATTTGCAACGACTTGGTGGCAGCTATGCACTCGTCGTTGATGTTGGTGGTGTAGTAAGAGAAAAGTGAGTTGAGAGCAGTTTCTGGACTGAACGAGCCGGGAGTTTTGAGTTCAGAGATTTCGGGAGCAGTGAGAGCGCGGTCGAAGATTTGGAGGTCACAGATGCCGCCGCCTTTGAAGCCCAGATCACGATCTCGGTAACCAACTTGGAAGGTGCGTGCGGTGGCAGGTCCATCGAGATGATCGCGGACAATTTCGGTCGACGCGAGTTGCCCATCGAAGTAGATGTGCAGGCCAGAGGCGAGGGAGGAGCCGTCGTAGGTGACCGCGACCTGAACCCAGCGGTTGAAAGGAAAGGGGGAAGTGGTACGAATTGCAGCGGCGGACCCGGGCCAGTAGTGAATAAGTTCCCAGCACAAGTGTCCATCTTTGAGCATGACTTGATAGCCCTGCTCATCAGATTCGATGGTGAACGTGCTGGTGTGGATGACGGCGGCGCGAGACTTGGTGTCGGGACAGTTCATCCAGAAAACAAGGCTCCGGGGGTCGGAGCGCTTAAACGCAGGAATGTCTTTGAGCGCGGGACCAGTGTCGCCATCGAGGAGAGTTGCTTTGAGTGTTTCGCCGGTGGAAAGCGTGGGGCCGGGAAGTGTGCCTTCGAGTGGAAAGCGATTGATTGGAGGTTTGACTTTGATTGTCTTAGCAGAATTCAGCCAGGTTCCATAGCTGCCAGCTTGGGCTTGGAAAGTGGAATCCCGTGCAGTTTCCGCAACGGTGACAGCATCGCGAAGCCGATTGAGTTCAACTTGTTGGTCTGCGTTGGGAAGCCGCATCGCAGGCCGCGGAATTGCGGGAGTCGAGTAGGGGTATGTGCCGGATTCATCTATGCTGAAGAAAGCGCCGAGGCTGTAGTAGTCTTGCTGCGGGATGGGATCGTACTTGTGATCGTGGCACCGAGCACATTCGACTGTGAGACCAAGAAACGCGGTGCTGTACGTGGCGATCCGATCGGAGATGTACTCGCGCCGGAACTCTTCATCGATCGAGCCGCCTTCATTGGTTTGGCGGTGAAGGCGGTTAAAGGCGGTGGCGATTTTCTGTGCGGTGTTGGCATCGGGGAGGAGATCGCCCGCGAGTTGGTCGCGTATGAATTCGTTGTAAGGTTGGTTTGAATTAAAGGAGTTAATGAGCCAATCACGCCAGGGCCAGACGCGACACTCCCAATCGGATTGATATCCGTAGGTGTCGGCGAAGCGCGCAACATCGAGCCAGTCGGCGGCCATGCGTTCGCCGTAGTGCGGCGAGGCAAGCAGTCGATCGACTTGCTTTTCGTAGGCATCGGGAGCGGTGTCGGCGATGAAGGAATCGAGTTCGGCGATCGTGGGCGGAAGGCCAGTGAGAGTGAGCGAGACGCGGCGCAGGAGAGCCGCGCGATCAGCTGGCGGTGCAGGCGAGAGATTCTCCTCGGCAAGTCGGGCAGCAATAAACCGGTCGATGTCATCGAGTTTGGAATCGGTGCCGGGAGCTGGTGTTTGGCGCGGCGGAGTAAACGCCCAATGCGGCTCGTAGTTGGCGCCTTGCTTGATCCAATCGATGAGCAGTTGTTGTTG
>SXGT01582108.1_pt1 | contig 16645 bp, 13 predicted proteins | sample 3176221 | NCBI WGS metagenome assembly SXGT01 (sample SAMN11356862, study PRJNA531348) | freshwater metagenome | isolation source: freshwater sample F1-120 | place: China: Fuxian Lake, Yuxi | collected 2017-12-25 | reverse complement strand
GCCAGAAGCTGGGGCAGGCAAGATAGCGATATCGACAGGCGAAACGAGTGTCGTCGGATATGGGATGGGCGTTATCGTCGCGACCATGACAACCACCTTTGATGCACTCGGCGCCGCCATGAGTATTCGCGCCGTCGCCCAGCACCAAGCTGCACCTAGTGAGGGGTTACGGACCTTGGCGCCTGCGCTGGTCGAATCCCTGTGGGGTAGTGGTTTGATGACCTTCATGAATGTTCCAGAGGCGGGCGGGTCTCAGCCGGCATTCTCGGAAATTTTGGAGACTTGGATCGAGCTTGCCTGGCAAGACGGTTCGCTAGGTTGGATTGGAATAGCCAACTTCCCGTCTGCGATGGCGGCGTCGGCGTTCCTTCCCGAAGTTGGTTTTAAGGAAGTGTTTGGCGACTCGACTCGAAGAGTCACTGTTGGAGGCCAATTCTTCCCGAATGGCACCGGAACCGCGCAAGGTGACGGATACGTGTTGAACGGGGCTTGGAACTTTGGTTCGGGTACCGGACATTCCGAATACGTCGCATGCGGATTCTTTCCGGTGGTGGATGGAGAAGTGGTGTTCGACATCAGCGAGATTCGCGCTGCGTTGGTGCCGCGTGATCAAGTCAGTTTCAACGACGGCTGGCATGTGCAAGGTTTGCGCGGCACGGGGAGCTACGACTATTCGGTTGCCGATGTCTTCGTGCCTGCGCATCGATGCTTCCCGTTGTTCGCTCGCGAACCTCAACGCGGAACGAGCCCGCTATTTCGCCTTGGTCTGATGCCGATCACCGCGGCTGGGCATGCTTGCTGGGCGCTCGGCGTTGCGAAGAGCATGCTCGATGATGTGGCCGAACTCGCCAAGACTAAGGCGCGCATGTCTGATATGGAAACGCTTGCGAACCGCCAGACGTTTCAACGCAACCTTGCGCACCACACTGGCATGTGGCGCGCAGCTCGAGCGGGTGTGTTTGACGTGTTCTGTGAGGCTGAACGGGTAATGGCGGCTGGTGGTGGGTTGACACCCACGTTGCGCGCCGACATGCGAGTCGCGTCTACCTACGCCACCGAAGCGTCGCGCGAAGTCTCGCAATGGGCGCACCTTGCCGCGGGCACAACGGCGATTCGAGACGGCAGCCGCTTGGAGCGCGCGTTTCGAGATCTCTATACGGGTAGCCAACACGCATTTATCAGCGAGAAAACCTATATGGATGCTGCACAAATTTGGCTTGGGCTGATCGACGACCATCCCGGCCTCTAATGCATCGGGCGCCGGCCCGCGGTTACGCCGTAACGGTAATGGTGCCCGACATGGCGGATCCATGAATTGCACAGAAGAATTTCACGGTTCCTGGCTTCGACAACGTGATCGTGTGCCGCCCGTTTGGTTTTGCAAAGACGTCAGTGCCGGCTTCTTCGAACGTCCCGGCGACTTCGGGAGTGACCGTGTGCTGAACGCCGTCAGGGTTCGAGAAGGTCACAGATTCACCGGCTGCGATCGTAATTTCTGCCGGAATGAAGCTCACGCCGTCGACGCCGATCGTATTTTTCGCTTGGTCGCCGGCAGGCTTGTTTGCTGTTGTGATGGTGGTTGCATCGGGCGTCTCTGCGGAGTCGCTGCCGCACGCACCGAGTGCTGCGACGGCAAGGATGCTGGCCAAAATCGGGATCGTACGTACGCGCATTGGAGTCTCCTCATTGAGTTGCTGGATGTCGTGCATCTCGCAACGACTTCTCAATACCGCCGTTTGGAGTTCGGCATTGCTTCAGACTAGGTGCGGACGTTCATTGTCGACGGGATCTACCTCTCACCGGCGACGAATCCCGGCGCTGGCGAGCTTGTGGAGCGCTCGCTCCATTTCTTGGGCGAGAATGACCGCCGCGGCATCAAGCGCGATTGGTCGAACCGCTTCAAGTGCGACGGAGACTTCTTTCGGTGTTCCTTTTCCAGCGAAGGACCTTCCGGTTTCGCTATTGAACAAGGCGACGAGATCTTCGGCGGCCTTGTTGAGACGGCGACGCAGTAAATCAGCTGCACGAGTAGCGACATCGATGTTTACGTGCGCGTCGCTAAGCCGCAACGTGATGGACAGCATCGCAGGGCTGGGGATCAGAAAGGTGCCATCGGCTTGGCGCTCGATCACCTTCTCATCGACAAGTTCGCCGACGAGGCGTTTCGGCCGAGCATCGAGAAGCCGATGCACTTCCGTCAACGTCATGGTGGCAGGTTGATCTTGCACCCATCGGTCCCTGAGCGCCTCATCAAGACCCAACCAATCGGTTACTGACCGATGGCGATTGCCGTCACGGCCCAGGAGGCTACGGATTGCTTCGAGCTTCAAACCGCGTTCTTGCATCTCGGCGATGAGTGTGAGTCGCTCGATATGTTGAGCGTTATAGCGCGCATCGCGACCGTCGCGGCGGGGCTTTTCGAGCAGCCCTTGAGACTGGTAGTAGCGGATCGACCGTGTGCTGACCCCAGAGTGTTCTGCAATCTCATCGAGGCTCAACTCGGTGCCGTTGTCCGGACCGGCGGGGAATGTCGGGTGGTCGCGTTTGTCTTGAGCGTCTTTGGGCATGACCCATCTTGACATAGTTACAGTAAATACTGCAAACAAATCCTTGACACTGTTTACTGTAACTGTCATGGTGACTTCATGCAGACTCCTACCGCGACCAAGGCCACTCAGTTAATCGCCGCATCCCAGCGAATGACGCTTGACCCGTTCACCGAAGTCGATTGGTCGATTCCAATCGACGACAGTGCCTACCACCTTCCACCTGACAAACTCCCGTTGTTTGGGACTGCTCAATGGGAGGGCATGACAGGGTTACAGCGTCGTGAATACAGTCGCCATGAGTGTGCGGCGCTGTGCGCAGCAGGCATCTGGTTCGAAAACATGTTGATGCAAACTGTGTTGCGGCACCTTGCAAACCTTCCGGTGACTGACCCGACCCACCGCTATCTGCTCGTGGAAGTCGCCGATGAGTGTCGCCACTCAACGATGTTCGGGGAGTACATCCGGCGAGCTGGCACGCCCGCGTATGCGCCGCGAGTAGATGTCGATGTGTTTGGGCCCGCCGATGGCTTGCCGGGTGGCCGTGCGATGGCCTACCTGTTGATTCTTGCCGTCGAGGAACTGCTCGACGTCTGCAATCGCGCCACGATGCGCGACCACAGCATTCATGTGGTTTCCCGCCAGATTGCCAAACTGCATGTAATCGAAGAATCCCGTCACGTGAGCTTCGCTAAGACGTACCTTTGCGACGTATGGCCGACTCTTACCGACGAAGAACGCAACGGCGCAAGCGAGTTTGCGCCCCACGCTGTGGGGTTTGTAGCCGACTTGATGGTGCACGATGGTGTGTACGAAACCCTTGGCATTGAAGGCGGCGCGTTTGCGGCGCGAAACAATCCGATCAATCGCATGCGGGTAGTGCGCGATCTCGCGAAGCTCACTGGATTTTTGGAAGGTCTCGGTGTGATCAATGACTCCAGCCGCGCCGCATGGGTTGAGAGAGGTTTGGCGGCATAGAAGATCACCCGGGCAGTCGCAGTTTCGCGCTTCGCGCTTCGCGTTTCGTTGCGTTGATTTTCTGCGAGGCAAGGCATCGCCGACTCTGCCTGCGTAAGCTCTGTATTTCGGGAAACGACGTCAGGACTTCAATGACACGCACGCATCCGGGCATACTGCTCAACCCTCATTCCTATGATGCTGACGGGCTCGACGCGCAGTCGAGTGCGCTCATGGAAGCGACGATTGCGTACTTCGAATCGCTCGGCAAACACCGAATCACTAGCGACGACAATGCCGGTGTTTGGTACGCCGATTTCGTCGAGTTTCTTGGTGAGTCGGGCGCGTTCGCCACGTTGATGACTCCGGCCGGCTTTGGCGCCGACGACTCGTGTTGGAATACGTGGCGCAATTGCCACTTCAGTGAGATCACCGCGTTCTACAGCCTCGGGTATTGGTACGCCTGGCAGGTCTCAATGCTGGGGCTCGGCCCCATATGGATGGGCGACAATGAGGCGCTCAAAGTGCGCACCGCGCAACTGTTGCGCGACGGGGGTATCTTCGCTTTCGGTTTGTCGGAGAAGGAACACGGCGCCGACATCTACTCAAGCGATATGACGCTGACGGCCACCGGCGACGGGACCTATATTGCGAACGGCAGCAAGTACTACATCGGTAACGGTAACGAGGCAGCGCTCGTTTCGGTGTTCGGCAAGGTCGCGAACGATGATCCAAATGCCGAAACCGAATACGTGTTCTTCGTTGTTGAAAGCAAACACGCAGCGTATGAATTGGAAAAGAACACCGTGCATTCGCCAATGTTCGTGTCGGCGTTCACCTTGCGTGACTATCCGATTACCGAAGCCGATGTGTTGGTTCGCGGCTCTGAAGCGTGGAACGTGGCACTCAATACCATCAATGTTTGTAAGTACAACCTGGGCTGGGCTTCGATCGGTATCTGCACGCACGCGTTTCACGAAGCGATCGATCACGCGGGGAAACGCCAGCTGTACGGCGGCTTGGTCACCGATTTCAGCCATGTACGCCAGCTATTTGTCGATGCGTATTCGCGTTTGACTGCGATGAAGTTGTTCGCGATGCGCGCGAACGATTACATGCGATCGGCATCCGACGACGACCGCCGGTATCTCCTCTACAACCCGTTGGTGAAGATGAAGGTCACCACCGAAGGCGAACATGTTATTAACGCGCTGTGGGATGTCATCGCCGCGAAGGGCTTTGAAGCCGATACCTACTTCCAAATGGCAGCGCGCCATATCCGAGCATTGCCGAAGCTTGAAGGCACTGTGCATGTCAACATCGCGCTCATCGTGAAGTTCATGGCGAACTACTTTTTCTCGCCGCAGGAATATACGCCGGTCCCGGTGCGCCACGATGCCACCCACGACGAATATCTCTTTCACCAAGCGCCGACGCGAGGGCTCGGCAAGATCCGATTCCACGATTGGGCGACGACATTCGACCGTTTCAATTCGCCGAATGTGGAAGTGTTCCGCGGCCAGGTTGAGACGTTCCGCACCATGCTCGAAGCCGTGGCGCCCGATGGGTCACAGGCGACCGACGTGGATTTCTTGCTTGCGATGGGAGAGCTGTTCTCACTCGTTGTATACGGGCAGCTCATTCTTGAAAATGTTGAGCTGCAAGGGATCAGCGAGTTGGTAACCGAGCAGATGTTCGACGTGTTCGTGCGCGACTTTTCGGCCGCGGCCACTCGGCTTCACGGCAAATCGGCGACGAACGAGAAGCAAGCCGAGTTTGCATTGCAAATGATTCGCCGACCCCACGTGGATCCCCAACGGTTTGCGTTCGTATGGGACGAAGCCCACTCGCTTATGGGCACCTACGAACTCGCGCCCTGATGGGCGAGTGTTCACGTCGGCAGTCGTAGGTCGCGAGGCCTAGCCGGTTGCTGGGCCCGGGTCCGTTGCAAGCGTATCTATTTGCCGGATGACAGACACTTCAGCTGCGTGGTGGACGCGTCGATATCTCAGGGATGAAGCGACGAGCGGGCTTGCATGTGGGATGGCTCTTGCCATACGCCGCGACGCCTGCCGCGCTGGTTTGCTTTTGGGGGTTGACCACTGTGGGCTTGATTTCCACTCCGTATCCGATCTTGGTCGCGATTCTCCTCAGCGGTGGGATGCTCAACGCGTTGGCGATGGTCGCGTTGCGCAATTGCACAAGCAACACGATCCGCGTTGCGGTCCGAGCAGTCGCCGCGATGGCGTTCACAACTGCCGTTGTGTACGCGATGGGCTGGGGGCCCGCAATCGCGATCGGATACACCCTCGGCATTGCCGACATCATCCATTCCGAAGAAGCAGATGGCTGGTGGATATCTGCGCTATCGATGGCGATCGCCTTAATAGTCGGTCAGACGTTGGTGGCACTACACATTGCGCCGACACTTATCGACGTATCGTTGTCGCATGCGGTCGCCCTGGGCAATTTCGTTATCGCAGTGATACTGCTGCGACTGTTTGCGGCGTCGACGAAGACGGCGACTGATGCGCGACTGGAAGTAGCGGCGAGCGAACAGCGGTTTCGGTCGTTGGTTCAACACGCCAGTGACGTGATTGCCGTCATCGACTTGGACGGACAAATCGAGTACGTGAGCCCAGGTATCAAAAACCTGCTTGGGTTGACTCCGCAGGAATGTGTCGGGTCTGGAATCGGGTCGTTGTTCTCTGATCGAGATCGGTCAGCGGGTCTCGGCGATCTTCGCAAAGTATTTGCAGCGGCACCTGCAGGTGCTCCGTTGCAAATGGAAGTGGAACTACCGCACGTTTCGGGTGCGCTCCGAGTCGTAGAAGTGACCTTGACGCAGCTTGACGACGACAGTTTCATTGCCAATATTCATGACCTCACTGATCGCCGCATTTTGGAGAATGCGCTACGACGCCAAGCGCACATTGATGTATTGACCGGGCTGGCAAACCGGGCGTCGATTACTGATCAGCTGCAAAGTTCTCTCGACCGCAGTGCCACGACGGTGATGTATATCGATCTTGATGGCTTCAAGAAGGTGAACGACGAACTTGGACATGAGCGCGGCGACGCAGTGCTCATCGAGGCTGCCCGGCGAATCTCCGCAACGCTCGCTGAGCGCGGCGTTGTCGGTCGCCTTGGTGGTGATGAGTTTCTTGCTGTGATTCAGGACCAACCGTTGCACGACGTGTTGGAACTCGGCGCGTGCATTCTTGACGCGTTGGCGGCACCGTGGCCGAGCAGCGAAGCAATTAGCGCGAGTATCGGAATTGCCTGCAGCCACGAATTCGAAGCCGTCGATCACTTGCTCCATCGGGCCGACCAGGCGATGTACGAAGCGAAAAACAACGGGCGCGCGAGGTGCCGCCTCGCAGCCTGAGACGCTGCGTACCCGCAACTCGCGCGTAGCCACGTACGCCAAAATTTGACCGGAACGCTCATTGGCGACCTCGAGATGCCGAATTGGATCACGTGACTCTGTCAAGTCTGCAAGCAGTGCGCGCTCGGATCGCAGGAATTCAAAGCCACATGACGATCCATCGTCCTGAGGTGCGGGAATTCTCGCCGACATTTGAATCGGCGCTAGTTGCCGCGCAGTCCAGCGTGGGTGCGCCACGTGCCGCGTCCGGCGTTCCGGGCACCAAATCTGCTCGTGTTCCTGCGGAACTGTTGCGATTCGGTAACGGTAAGATTCCAAAAGATGCCTTGTCGTCAATTGGTATTGGCCAGCATCGCCTTTCGACCAGAGCTGCCGTAGCGTTTCGCTCCTTGCACGCGGCCGCAGCGGCCGAAGGGATCAACTTTGGCGTAACGGATTCCTACCGTGACTATGACTCGCAGGTAGATCTGGCGAAACGCAAAGGTTTGTATTCTGAGGGTGGCTTAGCGGCTCGACCGGGTACTAGCGATCACGGTTGGGGTCTGGCAGTTGATCTCGATCTCGACGCCAAAGCGTTGGCATGGATGCGTGCCAACGCGGGCAAGTTCGGATTCGTCGAAGACGTACCCCGCGAGTCCTGGCACTGGACGTTCCACTCGTAGCATTTCCCCATTGCGTCACGAAAAGATATCGGTTTTATTGAGGCGACCATGCAGGAGCGTGGGCTCCCAATCGATGTGATGCCCCGAGTCGTGGTCGCATCGAGTCGATCGTTCCGGGCCATGTGAGGCGCCGCAGTGGGCCCCATTCGGTAGCGGCGGTCGCGGTGTGCGGCTGTATGTCCGTGAATGTCGGTTGCGGTCGGTCGGGGTCGACGGTGGCTGGAATCGACCGAAGGAATTGCGAGAAACGCGCGAGTGATGTGCGTGAGGTGGAGCCGTGTCCGGTCCGTAAACGCTGCGTGAGACCTCGCGCTACGGCTGCCGCGAGCAACCAACCGCACCCGTTGTCGAGTGCTTGGCAAGGAAGCGCGATGGGTGCTTTGCTACCAGCTTGAGCTTGGGCGTATGCGGTAATGCCGGTGCTGTGTTGCACTAGGGAATCGAAACCGCGGCGGGTCGACCACGGGCCGGTCCACCCGTACGCGCACAGGCTGGCGACTACTAAACCGGGCCGGTGCGATTGCAACTGTTCGTGATCCAGTCCGAGGTTGTGCAGAGCGCCGGGGCGATAGGCATGCACCAGCACGTCGGCAGTTTGGAGTAATGCAAGAAACTGCTCGCGGCCGCGGCCGCGGGCGCTGGCCAGATCGATGGCCGCTGTGCGTTTCCCGCAGGTTGTTATGGGCACAATCGCCGCGACCTCTTCGAAACCCGGAGGGTCGATTCGTAACACGTCGGCGCCCCACGCCGCGAGGAAGCCGGTAGCGATTGGCCCTGCCAGCACACGTGTGAGGTCGAGTACGCGTACGCCGTCGAATGGCAGCGTCGTGGCACGGAGTGCTTCGGAACGAATTCGAATTGGATCGATGTCAACCTCAAGCAACGGCTCCGATTCCACGGCGATACCCGCTGCAAGCGTGTGCCACTCGGCCTCTCGCCGTTGGTACGCCGCTGCGCCGTTGTTGGCGACGACCGCGAGTTCAAGTTCGTCGCCACACCACTGCGCAACCAGTGCAGCGATGGCTTGTCGATCAATTGTTGCAGTTGGGTTGACTCCGAGAGCTCGCAGCGCTGCAGCGCGGTGGTGGGCGTAGTTGGTGTGCAGCCGGATCCAGCCGTCGCTCGTCGCGTAATCGCCGGCGATGGGGTCCCATACCGGTGGGAGCTGCCAGCCTTCAGGCTCAACGAGCGCGTCGGTGAGGAAACTCGCCGCGCCATGTTGCGCATCTATTGATATCGACGCAAGACGCGTTTGGTTGCGTTCCGCGAGCAACTCAGCTGCGGCGGCAGTCGCGCTGATGACACTCGACACTGCAATATCGTCAATCGCGTACGGGCCCCGCCAGGTGCCGAGTGAACCGGTGATCTCTGCGTCGCTGAGCGAGAGTCCGAGTGCGTCGGCAAGGGTCGGAAGGGCTATGAGGTCCTTAGCGTTAAGCATCTCGCATCGCTAGTGATACTAGATACCGCGGCTGCGACCCATTATGGCCGGACGCTCGAGGTTTGATGAACTGCAGCGATCCGCAGCTTGATGGTGGCCCGTGGCGACGTTCCAGTTTGACTGACGCGTCAACCAACGCTCGCGTCGGCTCGACTCGGCAAGTGGAGCGGGTGATCTCGATCGTTCGTTGTACGGACAAGCGCCCCAGGGACTGCTGTGCGTTCAATGGAGGGCAAACGATGTGGAGCGGGTGACGGGACTCGAACCCGCATGACCAGCTTGGAAGGCTGGGACTCTAGCCATTGAGCTACACCCGCGTGGCCGGGACAATACCAAACGGCCGCGCGGCTGCTCGGGTAGTTGGTGTCGAGCCGCAGAGCTACACGATCGAAAAGCGCGGTTCGTCGCCAAAGAGCAGCTGCGCGGCGTTCACAAGCGACTTGCGTTGGCCGATGATGTGAGCGCTTACCGTCGCGATATCGCGCCGGCGTCGATCGAAGGGGTTGGAGCTGTACACAGCCGCGCCTCCGACAGCCTCGCACACCATTTCGGAGACAGTTGTCGCTGTCTGCACAGCATGCACCGACATCATGATGATGTCGGCCCGCTGTTGCTGTGATGGAAAGCCTCCATCCGAGAGCGATTGCCACAATGACGACAACACCGAGTAGTGGTATGCCCGAGTTGCTGCGATTGCCGCGGTCGCCTCGGCGAGTGCGATCTGTACGCGGTATTCGTTTTTCATCGGCACCATCGCCGGCATCGTCACCTTCGTCGACGCGAGGTCACGAAGGTCGTCGATCATGCGTTGCGCGCAACCGAATGCGACTGGTGGCAGGTTGGTAAAGAACGATCCGCTGTATCGATAGAGCGGTTCGGGACGCGACCCGACGGCCATCGGTCGGAAGCTGTGCGAGCGCGGCACGATCACGTTCTCAACGGAATAGTCGTTGCTGCCACTTCCCGCAAGGCCGGTTGTGTGCCACGTGTCGTGGATTGTGATGGCTTCCTTCGGGAGCCACACTGCACGAAACTCCGGCATGCCGGAGTCGTCGAACTTCATGCCGTCCGTGTCGTGGACGAAACAGCCGCCGATGATCCGATCGGCGTGCAAACAACCTGAACCGAACTGCCAATGGCCACTCACTCGGTAGTTGTCGCCGTCTTCGACCGCGGTCCCGGCGGGAATGACAAACCCCGAGGTCAACATGTCGAGGTCGGGATACAACTCGAACGCGACGTCTTCCTCGAGGCGCGCGGCATAGTGGCCGCTGTCTGAACAAATCATTGCGACCCACGCGGTCGACGCGTCGAAGTATGCGAGTGACTCAACCATGCGTGATTGCTGAACCAGGTCGCATTCGGGGCCGCCCCACGCTGTAGGAAACGCGATCCGAAAAACGCCAGCGGTGCGCATGTCATCAATCAGTTGGTCAGGAAGACGCCGATTGCATTCGATGTCGTCGGCGACCCGCTCGATGTGGGGTCCGAGCGCCACTGCATTCGCGAGGATTTGTTCGCCGGTGAGATGCGTCATTGCGCGTACGTTCTCACGAGTCGTAACGCGTTTGCCGCGTCTGGACCTGTACCAACGAGTGCAGTGCCGGATGCATCGACCCGGCGTGCCGCGACCGCACAGAACTCTTTGACGCTGCCAGTAATTGTCGTGAGCGCTACGACGTCGGGCACGTAGTCCCAAGTATCGCCGCTCGGGCCCGTGAGGTGCATCTCAACCGCGCCTTGCATTGTGAGGCCGGCACGTTCGAATGCGTACGGCAACGTGCGCCACGCGAGGCGAGCGATGTGGCGGAGGCGATCGGTGGCCGCAAGTTCGACGCCGAGTGCGGTCGCGACATCGCCAGAGTGAATCCAACATTCGGAAAGGCGCGTGGCCGCCAATGTATGGATGGAGAGCTTCCCCGCGACCCACGTGACCCGTTGCCGAGGATCTAACGCGCGCAGTTCACCAACAAGCTGCGTCGCCGATGCATCCCAACGTTGTCCAATTCGTTCGCCACCAATGGCACGTTCGTTCGCCACCTGCGCAGCAGCAGCAGCATCGACCGAAAGCGCACGATCAGGGCGATCGCTCAGAAATCCGTTGGCGTGGCCGTCGAGCTTGCCCTGCGCGCTTGCAACGGCGAGTTCATCGGCTTGCGCCAGATGGAGCACGACATCACCGATATCCCAACCTTCGCAGGGTGATAGTCGCTGCCAGTCGTCGCCGGTGCACGTCGCAATCAGCGCGCGGAGTTCGTTGTGCTGTGCTTCGAGTGCATCGATGATGTCGTTCATGCGGCTCCTCTGATCGGTCTCGAACGTTAGCGGCGCCGTTGTGTTGTTGGTCGCTGTTCGTGATGTTGAGGAGTGGATTGACCGACAGTCACGAGACTGGATGTCAACTCGCTGCGCTCGGCCGTGCGATCGGCAGTGCCCGGTGAGTTGACTTATCGCTCAATCCATATGGGTAGCTTGCTCAAATCTGGGCAGCCTTTTTTGGTGATTCCCCAATAGTCATCGAGCCCCGGGTCGATGTGCTGTTCGCTGGCGCGTGGTGCCGAGAGTGCATCTTTTGGCTCGTACATGATGTCTTTCGGGTTGTCGACCACATGCCGACCTCGTCCATGGTGAGGAGCGCATCCCTCGACCGCGCCGAGCACATGCAGCAACTCGTGCGCCACCACGGTTTCGATGTCTTTGGAGTATTCGGCCGTGTCTTGCGAACACGCCGTAGGGAAAATAAACGCGAAGCGTCCCGCGGCCTCGCCGCATATCGGAGTGGTTGGGGCAATGCGAGCGAACACGATTGCAGCTTCATTGGGCTTCAGTGCGAATCCTGCCGCGTGGAGCTGCTGGGAGAGGTCCAACGCGGGGTGCAATGTCGCGTTGAGAAACTCGTATTGCGCGTCGACCACGACGCGTTCAACTTTCGGGGCGTCGCCGTCGAGTTCGACACGCGGGACTTTGCCGCTCGGACGTTCGGTCGGTTCGGCTTCGAACCAATCCTGCATCTTGACCACGTATTGCGCGATTTGTTGGCGTTCACTAGCGGCGTCGCTTCGATCTTTCGGAACGAGTTCAATGATTCGCAACGTTGTGACCGGCTTCAGTTCTTCGCCGGGAGGAATGAAGACCGTTTCGTCACCAGCCGAATATTGCGCGTAGAGGAACGAAACGAGGATCGCGACGAAGATCATCGGGATGATGTATGGCTTCAGCGACTTCTTCGCGCTGCGCACTCGGTTGCGACGCCGGGTTCGGCGCCCCTCACGCTGAAATTTCTTCTGCAGCACGGATGCGTCGCGCTCACGTTCTGCAGCACTGGGTTCTCGAACCGCGGCTGGCTCGACCCATGCACCACTGAGCAGCGATTCGAATGGATCAGGTTCTTCGGATGGTGGTTCAGGGAACGAAGTATCGGGCACTTGGAGCCTGGCGATCGGTAGAACTCGGCGTCGGGAAGGGGAGACTTGAACTCCCGACCCCCCGCTCCCAAAGCGGGTGCGCTACCACTGCGCCACTTCCCGGTAGTTCAAAGCTACTCGGCGGCGAGAGCGACTCTCGCAGCGATTCAACCGCCGAAACCGATAGCAGCAAGGAGCGCGGCGAATGCGAGCAATCCCGCGAACGCGATTGCGGTGGTTCTGCGGTCGTAGGGGCGATCGGAGCCGCCGCGTTCGGCTTTGCCATCGAGACCCAGCACTTTTCTTGTGTGAGCGATTTCCTTTTCTCGTTGCTTTTCGTTCTTGGCCCGTTCTTTGTCTGCCCGTTTCGCGGCGGCGGCGCGTTCAGCGGCAGTGGGTTCGTGATATTTCGCGCCAACAACAAAGAGTTCGTCGAGGGGACGGCGATCGGGGTCGTCAGAGCGGGGATCTTGGGGGTCAGGCACATCGAAAGCGTACCCATTGTGCCGGTATTGTCGGCACCACGGCGCTCCCACATTGGGCGCGGTTTGAAATTTTTTCGAAAGGGTCATGCGATGCGCGTTGTCATGTGTCAAGAGCTCGGGCCTCCTGAGGCGTTGGTCGAGCTAGACCAACCGATGCCAGAACCTGGTGCAGGCCAAATTCGAATTGCCGTTCGTGCCGCAGGGGTTAACTATGTAGACGGATTGATAGCTGCGGGGCGTTACCAGGTCAAGGTGCCGGTTCCGTTCATTCCGGGTTCTGAAATCGCAGGCATCGTGGACGCGCTCGGCGCTGGCGTCGAAGAATTTGTGCTCGGCGATCGTGTCTTTGCAACCATGGGAGTCGGTGGTTTTGCCGAGTCGGTGGTGACACGCGCGACCAACGTGATCAAGATCCCTGACTCACTCGATTTCGCGCGTGCGGCATCGTTTCATCAGTCGTACTGCACTGCGTGGTTTGCGTTTACCCGGCGAACCCACATCCGCGAGGGAGAGTTCGTTGTCGTGACGGGTGCCGGTGGCGGCGTTGGGCTCGCGGCGATCGACGTCGCTCGATCGTTTGGTGGGCGTGTTATTGCGATTGCCTCGACACCACGAAAGCGTGAACTAGCGATGGCGATGGGCGCGGAATCGGTGATTGATCCGACGGTCGAGGACGTCAAGTCTCGTTGTCGTGAGCTCTCCGATGGAGGTGTGGATGTGGTGTACGACGTCGTAGGTGGCGATACTGCCGAGCAGTGTCTGCGGGCATTGAAATTTGATGGGCGCTTCTGCGTTGTCGGTTTTACCGCTGGCATCGCGCGGGTGCCGCTGAATTTGGTTCTGCTCAATAATCGTACGTTGGTGGGAGTGGAATGGGGTGGCTGGGTGATGCGAAACGTTCAGGAGAATGCAGCCATGGTGCGCGATGTGCTTGGCGCAATCCATGCTGGGAAGTTGCAACCGATTGCTCCCGAGGAGCGGACGCTTGCCCAGGCCGGGAGTGCCGTGTCGGACCTTCTCGAGCGGAGGGCCGCAGGGAAAATCGTGCTAGTGCCGTAGACCTCTGCGGCGAATTCGCGAGGTTCGATCACTCGGACGAAGGCTATCGGGGGGCGACCGGTAGGCTGGCGAACTTATGCAAGCAACTGTTGAAACCCTCGAAGACAACCGCGTGAAGCTCACCGTGGCGGTCCCAGCCCAAGAATTTGAGTCCGCCATTGACGCGGCATTTAAGAAAATCGCACGTGACGTGCGGATGCCTGGGTTCCGACCCGGCAAGGCACCGCGGAAGCTGTTGGAAGCTCGAATCGGCAGCGAAGCTGGCCGCCAACAGGCTCTCCAAGATGCGTTGCCGACGTATTACGCCGACGCCGTTATCGAGAATTCCATCGATGTCATCGCGTCGCCTGAGCTCGAAATTACTTCGGGTCAAGAAGATGGCGATGTTGAATTTGTAGCGATTGTGCAAATACGTCCGATCGTGATCCTCAGCGGATACGAAGGACTGCGCGTACCAGTGCCGTACACCGCTGTCGATAATGAGATGGTCGAAGCGCAGGTCAAGCGCGTGCGTGAACAGCATGGTGAGTGGGTGGATATCGAACGACCGTTGGCGACCGACGACTACGCGACGCTCGATATTGAAGAAGCGGATCGCGAACCCAGCGAAGAAGAAACACCAGTCGATGTGCTCTCGTTGCACGATTTCGGATATCCGATTGGCTCGGCTTTCATCGCTGACGAACTCGACCAAGGCTTGCTTGGCGCAAAAGCCGGCGAAGCCTTTGAAGTCTCGTGCACATTTAATGACCGCATGGGCCGCCGTTCCGGAGAGGTCGTGAACCTCAGGGTTGTCGTCAAGACTGCCCAGGAGCGGGTGTTGCCGGATCTCACCGACGAATGGGTGGACGACAACACCGAGTGGGACGACGTTGCTTCTATGCGAGAACAGATTCGGACTCGCAGTGATCTGATGGCGCGAGCTCAAGCTCAGATGGCGCTGCGTGACGCCACCATCGCAGCCCTCGCAGCATTAGTCACGATCGACGCTCCCGAGCCATTGGTCGATGAGGAGCTTCGGAGCCGAATCAACAACGTTGCGCAACAGCTTGGACAGCAGGGCGCGACGCTCGATCAGTATTTTCAAGCGACCGGTGAAGACCCAACGGCGTTCCTTGAAAATCTCCGGGACCACGCGAACCGGGCTGTGCTCGCAGATTTGGCGCTGCGTGCCGTCGTCGCCCAGGAAGAGATTTCCGCCTCCGACGCGGAGCTTGAAGACGAAATCGTGCGCGTATCTACGCGAGTCGGACACAAGGTTGACAAAGTGCGCCGCGATCTCGTCAAAGGGGGGATGCTGGAGGCGGTACGATCCGATATCGCATTGGGTAAAGCCCTCCAGTTCCTCGTAGATAACGCAGTTCCTGTCGATGAGGAAGGCAACGTGATCGATATCGCGTTGCCAGACGCACCGGAGGTTGCCGCGTCCGAAGCGGAAACACTTGAGACCCACGAATCAGTAACTGAACAATGAGTGCCGCGAACCAGTCGAATACACAAAGGTTGTAGGAGCCACAGATGAGCATGTACACCCCGTTTGTTACCGAAACAACGAGCCGAGGTAGCCGCGACTACGACATTTGGAGCCGTCTTCTCAAGGACCGCATCATTTTTCTCGGGACACCCGTAAATGACATGGTCGCCAACCTCATCGTTGCGCAGCTCCTGCACCTTGAAAGCGAAGATCCCGACAAGGACATTTCGATGTACATCAACTCGCCCGGCGGCGACATCATCGGGCTGTTCGCGATTTACGACACGATGCAGTTCATCAAGGCCGATGTTTCAACGATCTGTGTCGGCCAGGCCGCATCGGCCGCTGCCGTGCTCCTCGCTGCGGGCGCGCCCGGGAAGCGTTATTCGCTGCCCCACAGCCGCATTCTGATTCACCAGCCGCATGGCGGGGCTGCGGGTCAGTCGGTTGATATTGAAATTCAAGCCAAAGAGATCGTCCGCATGCGTAACCTGCTGGACGAGATGTTGGCTCACCACAGTGGCCAGACCGCCGAGAAAATCGCTAAAGACACCGATCGTGACTTCATCATGAGCGGCCAAGAAGCCAAGGAATATGGCCTCGTCGACGAAGTGATTTCAAGTCGTGAACTGGCAGCCGTTCCAGCAGCTCCAGGCACTAACTAACTCAATAACTCAAGCATTTGCGCAACGCACGTTGTCAATACGCATAAACACTTCGGGGGCTCCCTGTGGCAAAGTTCGGTGACGGAGGCGATCTGCTGAAGTGCTCTTTTTGTGGAAAGAGCCAAAAGCAGGTCAAGAAGCTAATTGCCGGTCCGGGTGTGTACATCTGCGATGAATGCATTGACTTGTGCAATGAGATCATTGAAGAGGAGCTTTCGCAAACGAGCGAGGTCCGATTCGATGATCTTCCCAAGCCTGTCGAGATCTACAACCACCTGAACGATTACATCATTGGGCAGGAAACCGCCAAGAAAATCTTGTCGGTTGCTGTGTACAACCATTACAAGCGTGTGCAAGCCACGGCATACGGCGACCCCGATGTCGAGTTGCAGAAGTCGAACATCATGCTGTTGGGCCCAACCGGTTGCGGCAAGACCATGCTTGCCCAAACACTGGCTCGATTACTGAAGGTTCCCTTTGCGATCGCCGACGCCACCGCGCTCACCGAAGCCGGCGATGTCGGCGAAGACGTCGAAAATATTCTGTTGAAGCTGATTCAAGCCG
>SXGT01928819.1_pt1 | contig 16646 bp, 13 predicted proteins | sample 3176221 | NCBI WGS metagenome assembly SXGT01 (sample SAMN11356862, study PRJNA531348) | freshwater metagenome | isolation source: freshwater sample F1-120 | place: China: Fuxian Lake, Yuxi | collected 2017-12-25 | reverse complement strand
GTGTCTGCTCACCGGGGGGCGGGGGCGGCGGGCGGCTAGGCTGGGGCGCCATGACGAGCATGTGGGGCGCACCGATCCACAAGCGCTGGCGCGGTTCCCGGCTGCGCGACCCTCGCCAGGCCAAGTTCCTCACGCCGGCGTCGCTGCGCTGGGTGATCGCCAACCGGGCCTACACGCCGTGGTACCTGGTGCGCTACTGGCGGCTGCTGAAGTTCAAGCTGGCCAACCCGCACGTCATCACCCGCGGCATGGTGTTCCTCGGCAAGAACGTCGAGATCCACGCCACCCCGGAATTGGCCCAGATGGAGATCGGCCGGTGGGTGCACATCGGCGACAAGAACACCATCCGGGCCCACGAGGGCTCGCTGCGCCTGGGTGACAAGGTGGTCTTCGGCCGCGACAACGTCATCAACTGCTATCTCGACATCGAGTTCGGCGAGTCCGCCCTCATGGCCGACTGGTGCTACGTGTGCGACTTCGACCACAAGATGGACAACATCGAACTTCCCATCAAGGACCAGGGGATCGTCAAGACCCCGGTGCGCATCGGCCCGGACACCTGGATCGCGACCAAGGTCACCATTCTGCGCGGCACCATCATCGGGCGTGGCTGCGTGCTCGGTGCCCACGCCGTGGTCAAGGGGGACATCCCGGACTACTCGATCGCGGTCGGTTCGCCGGCCAAAGTGGTCAAGAACCGCAAGCTGGCCTGGGAGACCTCGGCGGCGCAGCGGGCCGAGTTGGCCGCCCATCTGGCCGACATCGAGCGCAAGAAGGCTGCGAAGTAGTCGCCGCGGCCCGTCACATCGACACCAGGGCTGCGGCGGACGCGCATTTCACGACCTCTGCGTCGATCTCGCGCAAGGGACGACGGGGCCGGGGGCCTGAGTCAGCGGCCGGGCAGCGGGTTCGCCGGTATCGACCGGCGGGCTTGAGGCTGGCGCTCGGCGCGCTTGGCCCCCAGATAGACCGCCGCTGTTCTGGCTGCTACCCGGTGCCAGTCGAAATCGTCGGTGAGTCGTGCCTGAGCAGTGACCGCACGGGCCTGGGCGGCGGCGGGATCGTCGAGCGCCGCGATCACCGCGGCCGCCAGCGCGGGCACATCACCGGCCGGGCAGCACAGCCCGGTCTGTCCGTCGATCACCGCTTCGCCCAGCCCGCCGACATCGGTCACCACCAGGGGGGCGCCCGCGGCGACCGCCTCCAGGGCGACGATGCCGAACGGTTCGTAACGGCTGGGAAGGACCGCGACGTCGACGCGGTGCAACAACGCCAGCAACTGGTCGTGGTCGGCGCGGCCGGTGAAGCGAACGCTCCGGAGCACCTTGTGCTGACGGGCCACCTCCAACAGCCAGTCCTGCTGGGTGCCGTCACCGGCGACGGTGAGCGTCGTTCCGGGATGGGCTCGGCGGATCCGGGACAGCGCCGCGATGGCGTCGTGCACACCCTTCTCGTATTCGAGCCGGCCGAAGTAGAGCAGTTCGGGTGGGCCGGCGTGGGCGCGGCGTAGCGCGAAAGGCCAACGGGTGGAGTCGATTCCATTCGGGATGACGGTGATCTCGGCCAGGTCGGGGCCGAACAGCGCGTTGATCTCCTCGGCCATCGACGCCGAACAGGCGATCAGTTCGTCGGACTCCCGTGCCAGCCAGGACTCCGCGGCGTGCACCTGCCGGCTGATCGGCCCGGAGACCCAGCCCGAATGGCGGCCGGCCTCGGTGGCGTGGATCGTCGACACCATAGGGACGTCGAAGAACTCGGCAAGGGCGATGGCGGGATGGGCTACCAGCCAGTCATGGGCGTGCACCACGTCGGGCACCCAGCTGCCGCGCAGTCCCAACCCGGCCCGGATCATGGCGTGCCCCATCGCCAGCGTCCAGGCCATCATGTCGGTGCCGAAGTCGAACTCGTGCGGATCCTGCGCCGCGGCGATGACTCGGACCCCCTCGCGGATCTCGTCGGTGGTGGGGGCGCTGGCCGGATCGGTACCGGCCTGCTGCCGGGACAGCACCACCACCTCGTGGCCGTCGGCGGCCAGGGCGGTGGCCAGGTGGTGCACGTGGCGCCCGAGGCCACCGATGACCACCGGCGGGTACTCCCAGGACACCAGCATGATCTTCATCCGCGTCCTGTCGACGACCGTGCGCACAGTGCGCGACATGGCGGCGTGTCGGCGGGCCGACACGCACCGTCGCCGGGGCAGCGCGCGTTCACGTGGGTAGCCGCCGGGCGTCGAGCGCCCCGAACAACCCGTCGGCGCGGTTCCAGCCGGCGGCCAGTCGCTCGGCGGCGTCGCGGCGTCCGGCGGCCAGCGCATCGGCGATCTCGCGGGTGGCGTGTGCGTGCAGGTGGGCGCGGTAGCGCGCGTAGTCGGCGGCCGAGTCCTTGCTGACCATGAACGGCCAGTCGCTGGAGACCGTCAGCAGGGTCTCGCGCAGGATCTGGTCGGCCACCGGGTCGCGCGCCGGAGCGCCGTCATTCTGCGACAGCGCCTTGTCGATGCAGCTCAGCGCGGTATCGACCACCTCGGCGTTCAGCGCCACCAGGTCGGCGACCTTCTCCCCGGCCCACACCTGCCAGTCCTTGCCCGATCCCCACGAACTCGGCGGCAACTCCACCGGTGTGCCGAGGTATCCGTCGGCCAGAGCGTCCTGCAGGGTCCCGACCCGGACGCCGGCTTCGGGCAGTGCGCGCAGCAGCCGTTCCAACCAGACCGGCCCCTCGTACCACCAGTGCCCGAACAATTCGGTGTCGAATGCGGCCACCACGTGGGCGGGCCGGCTGATGCGCTGCGACTCGCTGATCAGGCGCGCGCGCACTACGTCGACGAAGTCGGCGACGTGCGCGTCGATGGCACGGTCGGCGCGCTGCGGGTCGTACGGTGCCTTTGCCTGCGCATCGACGCCCCGGCCGGTCACCCGGGCCGGCTTGAGCCCGGTGAGGTGGTCGTAGGTGTGGAAGTCGCGGTAGGCGGCGTGGCCGGGATAGCCCGACCGCGGCGACCAGACCCGGTAGCTCACCTGAAGATCGCGGCCGAACGCCACCACGCCGGTCTGCCCGACCGGCCGCCCCAGGGCGGTGTCGCCGTGCAGCGAGGGGCCGTCGACCATGAAGTGCCCGACGCCCGCGGCCGCGTAGTCATGCTCCATGCCGGGGGCGTAGGCGCATTCCGGGGCCCAGATCCCGGTAGGTGCACGGCCCAGCCGTTGCGCGGCGTCGGCCAGGCCCTCGCGCAGGGCGAACTCGCGCAACCGTGGTGCCAGCAACGGCTGGAACGGGTGGGCCAGGGGACCGCCGAGAAGTTCGACGGTCCCGGCGTCGACGAGTTCGCGCAGCAGCGGGCTGGCCCCGTGCCGCCACAGCACGCTGAAATCCTCCAGCGCCTGGCTGGCCTCCTCGTACTCCCGAATACCGAAGCGGCGCAACGCCTCCGGCGTCGACGCGGTGCCCGCGGCGGCACCGGTGGGGGCGTGCACGTTGGCCGCTTCCAGCGCCCGCAACTGCCAGTTGGCCAACCACCGGTGCATACCGTCCAGGCAGTACGGATCGTCGAGTTGGGCGTTGACCACCGGGGTCAGACCTAAGGTGATCAGGCCGCGGCGGCCCTCGCCGGCGAGGGTGCGCAGCACCCGCATCAGGGGGAGATAGGACGCCGCCCAGGACTGGTAGAGCCACTCCTCGCCGACCGGCCAGCGACCGTGGTGGGCCAGCCATGGCAGATGGGTGTGCAGGACCAGGCTGAACTGCCCGGGAACCTGCTGGCCCCGGGTCACGGGCGGACCGCGATCGCCACCAGGTCCAGGCTGTCATCGATGTCGCGCGCGGTATCCGGGGTGATCTCGAAGTCCTCGCAGCGCACCGCCGCGACGTCGGACAGCAGGTCTTCGGACCACGGGGCGTCGGCTACCGCCCTTGTGATCTGGGCCTCGATCACCGACCCGCCGTGGCGAGCGTCGATCGCGGCCAGACCGGGGCCGTGGAAGACCCCACTCATCGACCGAACCCGAAACCCGCCGGTCTCCAGCAGTTCGCGTAGTTCGGCGGCGTTGAGTTCGCGGGTGTGGAACGGATTGACCGGTGTGTCACTCCCCGGGGTGAAGGTGATCCGGTTCGGGGTCGACATCAGCAGCAGACCGCCCGGGCGCACCAACCGTAAGCATTCGGTAATGAACTGTGGCTGATCCCACAAATGCTCGATGACCTGGAAGTTCACCACCACGTCGACCGAGGCGTCCGGCATCGGAACCGCCGCCAGATTGGCCGCCATCACCTCCACCCGGGGGTAGCGGTCGCGCACGTGCGCCACGGTTGCTGCGTCATAGTCGACGGCGACCACCCGGCGGGCGACGGAGGCGATCAGGTCGGCGCCGTAACCCTCTCCGCAGCCAGCCTCGAGTACGTCCTGACCTGCGCAGATGTCAGCGCACCAGCGGTAGGCGACCTCATGGCGGCGAAACCAGTAGTTCTCCTCCGCCAGGCCGGGCACGGTGCGTTCGCCGGTCAGCGGAAGTCCGCCCTCGGCACCGTCGGTCAGGTGAGCGCTCATCGCAAGGCAGGCTATCCCGCCGCGACCGAATCGCGAACCCGTCCCGTCCCGACGGGCCTGCGAAAACCACTCCGCCGGCACGCTATCGTGGTAGTGCGATCCATCATAAGTTACTCGCTAGTAACATGGTGTGGTCAGCGGATGTGACCCCACAACGTGCGTTCCGAACCGGCCGCACGACGCCTGCCAGGAGGACGTAGATAAGCCATGACCAACATCGTGGTTCTGATCAAACAGGTCCCGGACACGTGGTCGGAGCGCAAGCTCTCCGACGGTGACTACACCCTCGACCGGGATGCCGCCGACGCCGTGCTCGACGAGATCAACGAGCGCGCCGTCGAGGAAGCGCTGCTCATCAAGGAGCGCGAGGGCGGCGACAGCACGGTGACCGTGCTGACCGCGGGCCCCGAACGCGCCACCGAAGCCATCCGCAAGGCGCTCTCGATGGGCGCCGACAAGGGCGTGCACCTGCTCGACGAGCGGATGCACGGGTCGGACATGGTGCAGACCGGCTGGGCGCTGGCCCGGGCGCTGGGCACCGTCGAGGGTGTCGAACTGGTCATCGCCGGTAACGAGGCCACCGACGGCACCGGTGGCGCGGTCCCGGCCATCATCGCCGAATACCTCGGGCTGCCGCAGCTGACGCACATGCGCAAGCTCGCCGTCGAGGGCGGCACGATCAGCGGCGAGCGGGAGACCGACGAGGGCGTCTTCTCCGTGGAGGCCACGCTGCCCGCGATCGTCAGCGTCACCGAGAAGATCAACGAACCGCGCTTCCCGTCCTTCAAGGGCATCATGGCCGCCAAGAAGAAGGAAGTGGTCACCCTGACCCTGGCGGACATCGGCGTGGAGGCCGACGAGGTCGGTCGCGACCATGCCGGGTCCACCGTGGTGTCCTCGACGCCCAAGCCCGCCAAGACCGCCGGGGAGAAGGTCGCCGATGACGGCGACGGTGGTGCCAAGATCGCCGAGTACCTGGTCGCCCAGAAAATCATCTAGTCCACTTTCCAGAAGAGGGAAACTGCAATGGCTGAAGTACTTGTGCTCGTCGAGCACTCCGAAGGTGCGGTCAAGAAGGTCACCAGCGAGCTGCTCACCGCCGCCCGGACCCTGGGTGAGCCGGCCGCGGTGGTCATCGGTGCCCCCGGCACCGCGGCCCCGTTGGTCGAGGATCTCAAGGCGGCCGGTGCGGCCAAGATCTACGTCGCCGAGTCCGACGACGCGGAGAACTACCTCATCACCCCGTTCGTCGACGTGCTGGCGAGCCTGGTCGAGTCGGCCGCTCCGGCGGCGGTGCTGATCCCGGCGACCGCCGACGGCAAGGAGATCGCCGGGCGGCTGGCCGCCCGGATCGGATCGGGTGTGCTCTCCGATGTCGTCGAGGTCAAGGAGGGCGGCACCGGCGTCCACTCGATCTTCGGTGGTGCCTTCACCGTCGAGGCGAAGGTCACCGCCGACGTCCCGGTGATCACCGTGCGTCCCGGTGCCGTCGAGCCCGCCCCGGTGCCCGCTGCCGGTGAGCAGGTCAGCGTTGAGGTTCCCGCTCCGGCCGAGAACGCGACCCGGATCACCGCCCGCCAGCCCGCTGTTGCCGGAGACCGTCCGGAGCTGACCGAGGCCAGCATCGTGGTGGCCGGTGGGCGTGGCGTCGGCAGCGCCGAGAAAGTCACCGTCGTCGAGGAGCTCGCCGACTCGATGGGCGGAGCGGTCGGCGCGTCCCGCGCCGCGGTGGACTCCGGCTACTACCCGGGCCAGTTCCAGATCGGCCAGACCGGCAAGACGGTTGCCCCGCAGCTCTACATCGCGCTGGGCATCTCCGGTGCGATCCAGCACCGGGCCGGAATGCAGACGTCGAAGACCATCGTCGCGGTGAACAAGGACGAGGAAGCGCCGATCTTCGAGATCTCCGATTACGGCATCGTCGGTGACCTGTTCAGCGTCGCACCGCAGCTGACCGAGGCTGTCAAGGCCCGCAAGGGCTAGTTGCTTCTGCCCGCGAGCAGACGGAAAGGTCCCGCACGCCTCGGCGTGTCGGGACCTTTCGCGTCCGCTCGGCGGGAAATCCGGGGCGCCGGTAGTCGGTAGGGGTCCGGGGGTCTGATGGTTGACGGGGGGCACGGACTAGAGAATCATCACAAGAGCGTGACGGTCGCTGAACGGGTCAGGTATGGCTGAGCGTAGAAGGCTCTTATGTTCACGCTCGTCGAGAGGAGCGTGGGTTATGGCTGTCGAATATGTTCATCTCCCTTCGGGTGAGGGTCGGGGTCGTCGGGTCGGGCGTCTGCCCGTCGTTCGCTGGTTGCAGGTCGGCGCGGGAGCGGCCGGGTTGGGAGTCGCGTTGACGGTCGCACCGGCGGTGGCTGCCGCCGACGCCGATGGCGGCTCTGCCAGCGAAAGGGCGACGTCGTCGGCGGCGGAAAAGTCAACGCGCGTGTCGACGGGTGGTTTGCGACGCTCCGGGGGATCGACCGGGGATGCCGGGAAGGCTGAGGTTAGGCGGTCGCCCCATGCGTTGGGGTCGTTGCCACGCTCGGCCTCCGCGCGGACGTCGCAGCTCGCCGAAGCCGCGTCGGCGGTGTCAGCGGCGAAGGCATTAGCCGCGGTCGATCCAGTTGCGAATGCCAGCGCGGGTTTGTCGGGTGGTGGAGATGCGATCCCGCCGGCGCTGTCGGGACTCAAACGCCTTCAGTCGGGCAGGGGGGCGAACAACGCGGATTCGATCACCTCCGTGCGGGTCGAGCGACCGGCACCCGCATCGACAGGGGATTTTTCGGAAGGCGGCATTTACGACTACGACTACGGCGTCGGAGTTGGATCGAGCGCGCCGGCATCCGGGTCGGTCGCCCCAGCTTACCCAGCCTCCGTGACCGCCCCGGTGACCTGGCGGTCCGTCATCACCGAAGGACTCTCGTGGATCGGGCTCGGCAACTTGGGCAATAACCTGCCCATCCCTTCAGCCCCGGTCCCGGATCTGCTCGCCTGGATATGGACCGGGATGCGCCGCCTGCACTACACCCTGTTCAATACCGCGCCGACTTTGGCCCCCGGTGAGCAAACCGTGGACCTCGAAACCGGGCAATTTGTTGGCTCCTTGGGCGGCACCGACGTCGACGGCGACGTGATCACGTACGTGGTTACGTCCGCACCCGCCCATGGACGCCTCGAAATTATCGACGACGGCACCTACGTGTATACCCCCGATGACGGCTTCGCGAGCACGGGCGGTGCCGATTCGTTCACCGTCCGCGCAACTGACGACAACTCTGCCAACCCCGCCCATTTCCATCTGCTTGATGATGTCAACGCCGCGCTCAACCGTCTCGCGACTCTCCTGGGACTACCCACCAACGCACCGCCGCCGCGAACAGCCACCATCAACGTCATCGAACCCGGAGGCATTCTCCTCGGTCGATCATTCGGACAAATTCGGGGGGTCCACGTGTCGTTGAAAAACCGGACCGATCAGATGATCGCCGTCGTCGCGGTCCAAGAGGGTCATCGTGACAACGGAACTGATGGTCCGCCGACTTTCGTCTCCCCAAATGCCTGGGCCTTCTTCGGTTCACCTCCAGCGTACGCGCAGAGCACCGAGTTACACCTTCGCATCTATACCGCGCATCAGGACGGCCAAGGGAATTGGGAACTCGGCGAATTGCGAAACATCGTCCGAAACCACAACGGAGCAATCGACTACCCAGTGCAGTTTGTCTACGGCGACCCGTTCCGCGTTTGGTTCAACACGCAAGATGGCGTCAAAGTCGGGCAGATTGCGAACAGAGCATACGTTTCAGACGATGAATTCAGTGAAGGCGAAGACCGTCACTACGACTCTCCCTCGGGCCAGAGAATTTACGGTGCTCGTGTCGACGACAGCGAAGACCACATTAACTTTGTCGTCGAAGTACATGGTCTGAGCATGGTTCCTACGGTCGACGGCCTCAACGCGTACTACGCGCCTTTGGAGTGGCCCGGCCCGGGAGGTAGTGATATCGACAACGTCTATACATTCTTCCCCGACCGGGTTGACGAGGGCGTCATTGACGTGGCTGATAGGGATCGATATTTCTGAGATTGTTGCGGTTCACGCCGTTGCGGATGCAACGTCGATTCCTGAGTTCGCAGCACCAGGTCGGCCGCCCCTACTTCACCCTGCTGCAATTCGTTGAAGCCGCCCCCGAAGCCATCAACGCTCGCAAGGTCTAGTTGCCTTTACCCGCGCTTGTTCGGCGGGAAGCCGGGCGCCGGTATCCTCGACAGGCCATGAGCCAGGCCCGGTCGGCCTGCCTCGACCACGCTGTCGCCACCTCGATGCACCCGCCGGCCATTGGGGCGATGATCGCCGCGTTGGCCGTGGTGGTTAACGTCTCCTCGCTGCACACCGCGGGCCGCGCCGCCCGCCGCCGCGTCGAGGAGGCGCGGGAGAGCCTGGCCGCCAACCTGGGAGCCCGGCCGTCGGAGGTGATCCTCACTGCCGGCGGCGCGGAGAGTGACAACCTTGCCATCAAGGGCATCTACTGGGCTCGCCGCGACGCCGACCTCGCCCGCCGGCGCATCGTCACTACCGTGGTCGAGCACCAGGCGGTTTTCGACGCCGTCGCAGGTACGAGGAGGCACCGATCGTCAGGGGTTCCCCGCGGTCTGGACCCGCCTGCCCGGGCTGGCCGGCAAACGCTCGGCGTCGGGCGTACGCCGCCGCCGGATCATGTGCACCAGCATCAGGATCGAGGACACTCCGGCGAAGACGCACCACAGCGATGCGAAGGCGTTGAAGTAGAAGACGGCGACCACGATGAGGCCCACCAGGTTCAGAACGCCGAAAGCCACGATGGATCGGTAGCCCGACATCAGGGGCGGACCGATGACCGCGATGATGTAGAGCACCGCCCACACCAGTGGGTGCTGTACGACGGTGAGGTACTCGAGCCCGTACGGATGGCGGATCACCTCCACGGGATTGGCCAGCACCACGTACCCCAAGTAGACGGACACGATGGCACCCAGGGCGACGAACGGGGCGGCCCAGCGGCGCAGGGGGCCGGGAGGTTCGAGCAACATCACGGCCAGGGGCATGTAGACGGGCAACAGTGGCCAGGCGATGAACAGGTAGGCGCGCATCGCCAGATTCGCCATGCCGGGCGAGACATCGCCGTCCAATCCGGCCCAGACGGCGACCTCGAGGAACTGGTGCACCGCGAAGACCGCAGGCAGCATCGCGAACATCAACTCCCGGCGGTGTTTGACCTCACGGAGCGTCAACGCCGCTACCGGCACCAGCGCGGTGCCGGCCACCAGATCGGCCGTCATCGAGAAGCACACGCCGAAATGGTGCCACGGCCGGACCCGACTGCCACCCGATTCGCCGGAGCTGGCCTGCTCGCCCGGATCCCTCGCCAACCCCGGCCGGTATCCTGAACGGGCCATGAGCCAGACCCGGTCGGTCTACCTCGACCACGCTGCCACCACCCCGATGCACCCGCAAGCCATCGAGGCGATGGTCGCCGCACTGGGCGTGGTGGGCAACGCTTCCTCGCTGCACACCGCGGGCCGCGCCGCCCGCCGCCGTGTCGAGGAGGCGCGGGAGGGCTTGGCCGCCAACCTGGGCGCCCGGCCGTCGGAGGTGATCCTCACCGCCGGCGGCACGGAGAGTGACAACCTTGCCATCAAGGGCATCTACTGGGCCCGCCGCGACGCCGACCCCGCCCGTCGGCGCATCGTCACCACCGCGGTCGAGCACCACGCGGTGCTCGACGCGGTGGCGTGGCTAGCCGAGCACGAAGGCGCCGCGGTGAGTTACCTGCCTACCGAGCCGGACGGGTCGGTGCGTCCCGCCGCACTGCGCGACGCTCTCGCAGCACACGACGATGTCGCACTGGTCTCGGTGATGTGGGCCAACAACGAGGTCGGCACCCTCATGCCGATCACCGAGTTGGCCTCCACCGCAGCGGAGTTCGGCGTACCGATGCACAGCGACGCGGTGCAGGCGGTGGGGCAGGTTCCGTTGGACTTCGCCGCGTCGGGACTCTCCGCACTGAGTATCACCGGGCACAAGTTCGGCGGGCCTACCGGCGTTGGAGCACTGCTCTTGCGCCGCGACACCGCCTGCGTTCCACTGTTGCACGGCGGTGGCCAGGAACGCGATGTGCGGTCGGGAACACTTGACGTCGCGGGCGCCGTCGCCATGGCCGTCGCGGCCGACGTCGCCGTCGGTGCCCGGGCGGAGACGGCCACACGGCTGTGCGTCCTGCGTGATCGGCTGATCGACGGGGTGACCGGCTCCATCGAGGATGTCGTGGTCAACGGCGCGACCGGCGCGGGCCGGCTTCCCGGCAACGCCCACTTCACCTTCGCCGGCTGCGAGGGGGATTCGCTGTTGATGCTGCTCGATGCCAATCACATCGAGTGTTCCACCGGGTCGGCCTGTACCGCTGGCGTGGCACAGGCCTCCCACGTGCTGCTGGCCATGGGTGCCGACCCTGACCGTGCCCGCGGTTCGCTGCGGTTGTCGCTGGGTCACACCAGCACCGACGCCGACGTCGATGCCGCGCTGCGGGTGCTGCCGGTGGCGGTCAGCCGCGCAAGGCAGGCGGCGCTGGCCAGTTCCCCGGCGGTGCTGCGGTGAGGGTCCTGGCCGCGATGAGCGGAGGCGTGGACTCATCGGTCGCTGCTGCGCGGATGGTGGCGGCCGGGCATGACGTGGTCGGTGTCCACCTCGCGCTGTCCCACACGCCGGGGACGCTGCGTACCGGATCGCGCGGATGCTGCTCGCGGGAGGATGCCGGAGACGCCCGCCGGGTCGCCGATGTCCTCGGAATCCCCTTCTACGTCTGGGATTTCGCCGACCGGTTCAAGGCTGACGTCATCGACGACTTCGTGGACTCCTACGCGCGCGGGGAGACCCCGAACCCGTGCGTGCGCTGCAACGAGCGGATCAAGTTCTCCGCGCTGGCCGCCCGCGCGCTTGCGCTGGGCTTCGATGCGGTGGCCACCGGCCACTACGCCCGGCTGTCGCAGGGCCGGTTGCGCCGGGCGGTCGACCGTGACAAGGACCAGTCCTATGTGCTGGGCGTGCTGACCGCCGAGCAGTTGCGCCATGCCGTGTTCCCGATCGGAGACACCCCCAAAGCGGCGATCCGCGAGGAGGCCGCCCGCCTCGGTTTCGCGGTGGCGGCCAAGCCCGACAGCCATGACATCTGCTTCATTCCGTCCGGAGACACCCGCGCGTTCCTGGGGGCGCGAATCGGGGTGCGCCCCGGTGCGGTCGTCGACGCCTCCGGTGCCGAACTGGCCCGCCACGACGGCGTACACGGGTTCACCGTCGGCCAGCGCAAGGGACTCGGCATCGCCGGACCCGGCCCGGATGGGCGGCCGCGTTACGTCACCGCCATCGACGCCGAATCCGGGACGGTGCGGGTCGGCGACGCCGAGGACCTCGAGGTGTGGAGCCTGACGGGCCGGGATCCGGTGTTCACCTCGGGCGCGGCCCTGGCCGAACCGCTCTACTGTGAAGTGCAGGTTCGCGCCCACGGCGGTATCGCTTCGGGTGTCGCCGAAGCCGTCGACGGACTGCTGCACGTCACGCTGCGAGACCCGCTGCGCGGGGTCGCCCCCGGACAGACGATGGTGGTGTACCGCACTGATCCCGAGGGTGACGAGGTCCTCGCCAGCGCCACCCTCATCCCGGTTGTTCGGTGAGTACCTTCGCGGCGGCGACCGGAATGGGCTCCTGGCCCGGGACAAGCCCCCGGCGGGCCGCTGAGATCGTCATCGGCGAAGTGCACCGGCTGCCCTACCTCGTCGAGCTGCCCGACCGCGGGGTAGGCGCGGACCTGATCGGGCGTGCCGGGGCGTTGCTCGTCGACATCGCCATCGACACCGTCCCGCGCGGATACCGGATCGCCGCGCGTCCGGGCGCGGTGACCCGGCGCGCGGCCAGCCTGCTCGACGAGGACATCGACGCCCTCGAAGAGGCTTGGGAGAAGGCCGGCGGGACCCGTCCGGGATGCGCGGTGAAGGTGCAGGCGCCCGGCCCGGTGACGCTGGCCGCCTCCCTCGAACTCAGTAACGGCCACCGCGCGATCACCGATCCCGGGGCGGTGCGCGACCTGGCGGCGTCGCTGGCCGAAGGGGTGGCGGTCCATCGGGCGGAGGTGGCCCGGCGACTCGCCGCCCCGGTGGTGGTGCAGTTCGACGAACCGCTGCTGCCGGCCGCCCTGGCCGGGCGGCTGGGCGGAGTGACGGCGCTGACGCCGGTCCACCCGGTGGACGAGACCCTGGTGATCGGTCTGCTCGACGAGTGCGTGAACCGCGCCGGCGTGGAGGCGCTGCTGCACTGCTGCGCTGCAAATATCCCCTGGGATGCACTGGTACGCAGCGGGATCGGCGCGGTGGCGGTGGACGCCGCGACGCTCGACGATGACGGGCTGGACGGTCTCGCAGCCTTCGTCGATGCCGGCCGCGCCGTGGTGCTCGGACTGATCCCGGCCGCCGCACCCCATCAACGGCCGTCCTTCGAGGAGATCGCCTCCGCGGCAGCGGCCCTGACCGACCGGATCGGCTTCCCGCGTGGCGTGCTCGGCGAGCGGGTCGGCATCAGCCCGGCGTGCGGGCTGGCCGGCGCGGGGGAGGCCTGGGCGCGGACCGCGACCGCTCTGGCGGAACGGGCCGCGGCGGCGATGGCCGAGGACCCCGCAGCCGTCTGAGCCCTGCTCCGCGCGGTGGCTAGGCTGAACCCACAGGACCGTACCCATAGACCATGGGACCCTTTCGAGACGAGGTGGCCACATGCCCGCTCCATCAGCCGATACTTTCGACCGCCTGCGAGCGTTGGCCGCGATCGAGGACCCCGCCGCGCGGCCGACGCGCACCGTCGAGGAGGTCTTCACCGGCCGGGCGTTGGGCACCATCCCGGTCGGTACCGCCGCCGATGTCGAGGCGGCATTCGCCAAGGCCCGGGCGGCCCAGGTCGACTGGGCCGAGCGCCCGGTCGCCGACCGGCTCAAGATCGTGCGCCGCTACCGCGACCTGATCGTCGAGAACCGCGAGTTCCTGATGGACCTGCTGCAGGCCGAAGCCGGCAAGGCCCGGTGGGCCGCCCAGGAGGAGGTCATCGACCTGATGACCAACGCCAACTACTACGCGGAGGTCTCCGAGGACCTGCTCAAGGCCCGCCGGGTGCCCTCGTTGCTGCCCGTCATCGGCCGCACCACCGTCCTCTATCAACCCGTGGGCGTGGTCGGGGTGATCTCGCCGTGGAACTACCCGATGACGCTGACCGCCTCCGACGCGGTGCCCGCGCTGATCGCCGGTAACGCGGTGGTGCTCAAACCCGACAGCCAGACCCCCTACAGCGCCCTCGCATGCGCCGAACTCCTCTACGAGGCCGGGCTGCCACGTGCCCTGTACGCGATCGTGCCCGGGCCGGGCTCGATTGTCGGGACGGCGATCGTCGAACACTGCGACTACCTGATGTTCACCGGGTCGTCGGCGACCGGGAGCCAGCTCGCCGAGCAGTGCGGACGACGGCTGGTCGGCTTCTCCGCCGAACTCGGCGGTAAGAACGCGATGATCATCACCCGGCGGGCCAACCTGGACAAGGTCGCCGAGGCGGCCACCCGGGCGTGTTTCTCCAACGCCGGCCAGCTGTGCATCTCGATCGAGCGGATCTACGTCGAGGCGCCGGTGTTCGAGGAGTTCACCCGCAAGTTCGGCGAGGCGGTCGACAAGATGCGCCTGGGTACCGAGTACGACTTCTCCGCCGACATGGGCAGCCTGATCTCCGAAGGTCAGCTCAAGACCGTGGCGAGTCATGTCGAGGACGCGAAGGCCAAGGGCGCCACGGTGATCGCCGGCGGTAAGGCCCGGCCCGACATCGGCCCGCTGTTCTACGAGCCGACCGTTCTCACCGGGGTCACCGGCGAGATGGAATGCGCCGGTATCGAGACCTTCGGGCCGTTGGTCGCGATCTACCCGGTCGACAACATCGACGAGGCCGTGCAGAAGGCCAACGACACCAAGTACGGGCTCAACGCGAGCGTGTGGGCGGGTTCGGACGCCGAGGGCGAGAAGATCGCCGCCCGGCTTCGTTCGGGAACGGTCAACGTCAACGAGGGCTATGCCATGACGTGGGGCAGTCTCGGGGCGCCGATGGGCGGGATGGGAATCTCCGGTGTCGGACGCCGCCACGGCGCGGAGGGCCTGCTGAAATACACTGAAGCGCAGACCATTGCGACCGCCCGGGTACTCAATCTCGACCCGCCACTGGGCATGCCCAAGGAGCTGTGGCAGAAGTCGCTGTTCCCCCTGGTGCGAACCCTGATGCGCCTTCCCGGGCGCAGCTAGGCGTCGGCTGCAAGGGCTACGCCCGTACGGGGGCGGGTCGATAAACTCGGGTCAGCGCCCATGAAAACCGCCCGGATTGATGTGGGGGACATTGATGTTCGGCACGGGAATGTTCGGGATGGCGTTGGCTACCGCGTTGATGTTCGGCACGTTGACGCCGACGTTGCTGCATGCCGAAACGCCGACGACGTTCACACAGCCCCCCACCCCGGGTTCGGCGCTGAGGTGCGGCGGACTCGTGACCGAGGCGGCGATCACGGCCGCAGCGGCGGTAATCGCAAGGGTAACGATCCGGGTGATACGCATGGCGGTCATCCTCTCGACGGCATATGTTGACGATTTTTTCGATCGGCATCGACGGCGGCTTCTCGAGGCCGACTACAGGCACTGCGTCTCGAAGGCGGCCAAGGGCGCGCGGATGCCCTCCAGATCGGCTCTGATCGTGGGGTTGGAACTCAGATAGTTGTCGACATTGACGCGCAGTGTCTCCGTGTCCTGGCCCTTGAGGCTGGTGAAAAACGCGTTCACGTCAGGATTGGCGGTGAGATAGTCCGCCGTGGCACTGGAGACACCGGCCGATATTCGCGCCAGGTCCGCAGCGGTGCACGGGGTTGCCGGATCGGCCGAGGCGATCGCTCCGCCGCATAGGAGAACCGCAATGACGCTCGTGACGACAGCGACGAAGCGGAGAACAACGGCAAGTGGACGCGTCATGGGTGCCTTTCGGTCGATCGTTTCGTCAGGGCGTCGCATGCCACCCCTGCGTGACGACGGCCATATCTTATGGGGCCGGTCGCCCGGGGAACCGCCATTTCGCGGTTCCGATAGCCTGCGACGGTGGCCCCCGACGTCCCGGACACCGACCCGATCGAACCGGATGTGCGTCGCCGCTGGCAGGACCTTGCCGACGAGGTGCGCGAGCACCAGTTCCGCTACTACGTCAAGGACGCGCCGGTCGTCTCCGACGCCGACTTCGACGCGCTGTTCAACGAACTGCTCGCCCTCGAACAGCGCTATCCGGAACTGCGGGTGCCGGACTCGCCCACCCAGCTGGTCGGCGGGGCCGGTTTCGCCACCGAGTTCACCGCGGCCGAGCATCTCGAACGCATGCTCAGCCTCGACGACGTGTTCAACACCGAGGAGCTCCAGGCCTGGTCGGTCCGGGTGGAGAACGAGATAGGCCCGGAGCCGGACTATCTGTGCGAGCTGAAGGTCGACGGGGTCGCCCTGGCGCTGGTCTACCGCGACGGCCGACTGGAGAGGGCGGCGACCCGCGGCGACGGACGGGTGGGGGAGGACGTCACCCTCAACGCCCGCACCATCGGTGACATACCCGAAACTCTGACTGCCTCAACCGAATACCCCCTTCCCGCCGTGTTGGAGGTGCGCGGCGAGGCGTTCTTCATGGTCGCCGACTTCGAGAATCTCAACGCCAGCCTGATCGCCGAGGGTAAACCGCCGTTCGCCAACCCGCGCAACAGCGCGGCCGGTTCGCTGCGGCAGAAGAACCCTGCCGTCACCGCCCGGCGACCACTGCGGATGATCTGCCACGGCGTGGGCCACGCGGAGTACGCCGGGGCCGCTTCGCCCGCCACCCTGCACGACGCCTATCTGGCGATGCGGGCCTGGGGCCTGCCGGTCTCCGATCACACCGCCCGGGTCCGGGGCCTGGCCGCCGTGGCCGAGCGGATCGAGTTCTGGGGCGAGCGGCGCCATCAGATCGAGCACGAGATCGACGGCATCGTGGTCAAGGTCGACGAGTTCG
>SXGT01012960.1_pt1 | contig 16647 bp, 14 predicted proteins | sample 3176221 | NCBI WGS metagenome assembly SXGT01 (sample SAMN11356862, study PRJNA531348) | freshwater metagenome | isolation source: freshwater sample F1-120 | place: China: Fuxian Lake, Yuxi | collected 2017-12-25 | reverse complement strand
GAAACTCGTCTGCAGGTTCACGCCGATCATCACGCCGAGCCACACCGGATCCACGCCCATACGGATCAGCGCGGGCGCGGCGATGGGCACGACGATGAAGATGATCTCGAAGGTGTCGAGAAAAAAACCCAGTAGGAAGATCACGAGCATCGTCGCGAGCACTGCCGCGAAGGCACCGCCGGGCATGGAGGCCAGCGCATCGTGAACGAGGTTCTCGCCGCCCAGGCCGCGGAACACCAGGCTGAACACACTCGCACCCAGCAGGATCACGAACACCATCGAGTTGATGGTGAGCGTGGAGCGCATCACTTCGCGGAGCATCCCGAGGTTCAGCTGGCGATTGGCCGCTGCCAGCACCATGGCACCCACCGCGCCCACCGAGGCCGATTCCGTGGGCGTGGCGATCCCCGCAAGGATCGAACCCAGCACCGCCAGGATAAGCGCGAGCGGTGGCGCGAGCGCGCGCAAGGCACGGCGTGCAAGACCGGCGCGCTCGGCCTCGGTCATGGCAAGCGGCGGGCAGGAAGAGGGATCTGTGATGGCCTTGAACACGATCCACGAGAGATACAGCCCCACCAGCACCAGCCCGGGAATCATCGCGCCCGCGAAGAGCTGACCGACCGAGATGGGCTCCGGCGCCATGTTGCCGAGCGAGAGCTGCGCCTGCTGATTGGCGCCCTGCAGGATATCGCCCACGAAAATCAGCACGGTGGAGGGCGGAATGATCTGGCCCAGAGTGCCGGCCGCGCAGATGGTGCCTGCGGCGAGTTTCGGGTCGTAGCCGGCACGCATCATCGCCGGCAAGGAGAGCAGCCCCATCGTCACCACCGTGGCGCCCACAATCCCCGTGGAGGCCGCGAGCAGCGCGCCCACGATCACCACCGAGTATCCGAGCCCGCCGTGCAGAGTCCCGAAGAGCTCACCCATGGTGGTGAGCAGCGCCTCGGCGATCTTCGATCGCTCGAGCATCACACCCATGAACACGAAAAGCGGCACGGCCACCAGCGTCTCGTTGGTCATGGTGCCAAAGTAGCGCTCGGCAAGCGCCGAGAGGATGGCCGTGTCGAATACACCAGCGCCCAGGCCCAGCGCCGCGAACAGCAAGCCCACACCCGCCAGCGTGAAGGCCACCGGCTAGCCCGCCATCACCGCCGCGATGGTGGCGAGGAACATCGCCACCGACAGCAGCTCGCCCATGAGCACCATGCTCATGCGCCAGCCCCTGCGGATGACTCAGAGACGCTCATCGGTCACCGGCTCCTCGTGGTGGTCGTGCAGCGGGCGCCCGGCGAGGAACAGCCCGCGGCGCGCGATAAGCGCGAGCCCCTGCAGGAACATCAGCACGCAGAACGCCAGCAACAGGGATTTCAGCACGTACATGCCGGGCATGCCGTTCGCCGTGCCCGAGGCCTCCAGCACCCGCCACGAGGCTTTCACGAAAGGCAGCGAGGTGAGCCACACCATCGCGAGCCAGGGAAAGAGGAAGAGCAGCGTACCGAGGATATCGACCCAGGCCTTGCCGCGATCACCGAGGCGCCCATAGAGCACGTCGACGTTCACGTGGCCACGGTGCAGGAAGGTGTAGCCCGCCCCCGCCATGAACACCACCGCGTGCTGCCACACGTAGAGCTCCTGCATCCACGGGTAGCCCGTGTCGAAGGCGTAGCGCAGCACCACCACCGCGAAACAAGTGAGCACGCAGCCCAGCGTGAGCCACGCCACAGCACGGCCGGTCCACTCGTTCAGGGCGTCCACGGCCCCCACAAAACGCTCGATCACGTGGGCGTCACACTCGTTCAGGATGCGCGGATGGTACGGAGAAAGCGGGCGCTTTGCGATCAGTCGGGTGGCGCAGGCTCCGCACCCCCGCAGCCAGCGCGTTCATCGGGCTCACCCGGCGTTGCGGCACCACCCGCCGGCTGCTCCTCTTCCTCACACGCAGGCACGGAGGGGCCTTCCGGCAGAGCCGGCTTCGGGAGGGGGTACTCGCCCTGCCATGCCCCCTTGGGCTTGCCGGGCGTGATGACAGGCGAGGCCGGCGGCTGCACCTCGAGGCCGGGCTCCTCGGCGCACGCCAACGGCGCAAGGGGCAGGCATCCCGCGAGAACCGTGGTGAACACGAGCATCTTTCTCATCGTATCTTCTCGATTACAGCCGCAGCTCTTGCTGCACCGGCATGGCCTGATGACTTCCGGATAATCCCATAGGCATCACCCGTAGGGGCGTACTCGTCAGCCGAGCTTCGGAAACTGCTTGCGATTGATCCATGGCAGACCCGGAATCGTGTGACCGTGTCGCGGACAGGGCCTGCTCCTACGTATGATCCGCCGTGTGTCTCCCACGGAACCGCCCCATGCATGCCGAACCCCTGCACCCCTTGCGGGCCGTAAGCCCGGACGAGATCACCGCGTTCTGGCGCGATGGCGCCGTTTGCCTGCGCGGCATCATGCCCGCCGCCTGGCTCGCCGTTCTGGAGGAAGGCGTGCAGCGCTGGCTCGCATCGGATGCGCGGTTCAGCCTCTCGGATTTCGGCGCCGCCCGCAGTGAGGGTGCCCCACGCCCCAAAGCGCATTTCTACGGCGGCACGGACCACTGGAAGACCGACGACGCCTGCCGCCGTTTCGCGTGTGAGTCGCCCCTGCCGGGCATCGTGGGTGCGCTGCTGCGCTCGACCAAGGTGAACCTCTACGAAGACAGCATCCTCGTGAAAGAGCCCGGCACCGTCGAGAAAACGATGTTCCACCAGGACCTGCCCTACTTCCACGTCGAGGGCACGCAGATCTGCACGACCTGGGTGCCGCTGGACCCGGTCACCCGCGAGACGGGGTCGCTGCTCTTCGTGAAGGGCAGTCACACGTGGAAGAAAACCTACCGCCCGAATTACTTCGTGCAGCGGGAATCCATGCCCGATACCGAGGGCGAGGACGCACCCGACTACCACGCGAACCGCAAGGACGCGGAGATCCTGTGCTTCGACATGGAGCCCGGGGACCTCACGGTGCACCACGCGCTCACGCTGCACGGCGCGCTGGGGAACAGCTCGGCAACACAGATGCGCCGCGCGATGTCCGTGCGCTACTGCGGCGACGATGCGCGCTACCGCATCCGCCGCGGTGCGGCGCAGAAGCCGCACCATGCCACCGTGGTACCCGGCAGCGTGCTCGACCACCCCGACTGCCCCCTGGTGTGGCGGGCCTGATGCACCCCCTAGGGCCGGACCATGCCCGCCATTGTCCCGGCCCACCTCTGCTGTCGCGCGCATGGCGCGCTCCCACAGCAAGCCTTCCCCGCTCCTTCTGACATGACACAAACACACCACAGGAGAAGACCATGAAAGCAGTCCGCATCCACGGCCCCGGCGACCTCCGCATCGACGACATCCCCGCGCCCGTCGCGGGTCCGCGCGATGTGCTGGTGAACGTCGCGGTTGCCGGCATCTGCGGCACCGACGTCACCTTCACCAAGGTGGGTGGTGTTGCCGGCCCCACGAGCGAGCCCTTCATCCTCGGCCATGAACTCGCCGGCACCGTCGCCGAGGTGGGTGCCCTGGTGCAGGGCATCCGCGTCGGCGACCGCGTGATCGTGAACCCGATGGGCGACGGCAACGGCATCGGCAACGGCGCGCCCTGGGGCGGCGCCTTCGCACCGCAGCTGCTCGTCACGAATGCCACTGTCGGCGGCGCCATCCACCCGATCCCCGACGATCTCTCCTTCGAGCGCGCCGCGCTCGCCGAGCCGCTGTCCGTGGCCACGCACGCCGTGAACCGCTCCGGCGCAGGCCCCGGTGACAAGGTGGTGGTGATGGGCGCAGGGCCCATCGGGCTCGGTATCGTCTTCGGGCTCGCGCGGCGCGGCGTGAAAGACATCACTGTGGTCGATATGGCAGACAGCCGACTTGCGCGTGCCCGCGCGCTCGGCGCGAACACCACCATCAACCCCGGCAGCGAGGACGTCTTCGAGGCCCTCTGCCGCACCCATGGCAAGGGCGATGTCTTCGGCTGGCCGGTGGCGAATGCCAACCTCTGGTTCGAGGTGACGGGCGTGGGCGCGGTGCTGCAGTCGCTGGTCACGATGGCGCCTTTCCACGCCAAGCTCGTGATCGTCGCGGTGCACCACGCCGAGGTGCCCATCAACTTCCAGATCGCGCTCGCAAAGGAACTCTCCTTCGAGATGTCGCTCGCCTACCCGGACGAGTTCCCCGCCGTGATCGAAGCGCTCTGCGACACCTCGGTGGACATCTCCCCTCTGGTGAGCCACAGCTACGGTTTCGGGGATTTCCTCGAGGCCTTCGCCGTCTCGCAAGACAAGCACCACTCCGCCAAAGTACTGGTGCACTGCCATGAGTGAACACGCCGGCGCGATACGCATCACGGACCTCGCCAACCCGGTGCTCTCGGACGCGCTGAAAGGCGTGATCGCGGCCACGCCGCCCGTGGTGATGGACATCGAAGCCGTGCTCGCGGCCGCCCGCGCCACCACCGGCCTGAACGATTTCGGACCCGAGGATTTCCGCGAGCGGCTCGCGCTCTGGCTTTCCTGCTTCGAAGAAGACAAAGGCCTCGGGCCCGTGGGCCGTGCGGGCATGTTCGGCGACTGCGTGCGCTACTGCGTGGCAAGGCTCCGGCTCGTGGACCTGTGGAAGAAACACCCGGAGATAGACGCTATCGTGCTCGACCGTCCGATCATCATCGCGGGCCTGCCGCGCTCGGGCACCACGCACCTGGTGAACATCCTCGCCGCCGACACGCGCCTGCGCTCGATGCCGCTCTGGGAAACCATGGAGCCCGTGCCCGCGCAAAACGACACGCCCACCGTGCCGGGCGAAGACCCGCGCTTCACCCGCACGCGCGAGATGTGGGGCAATTTCGAGGCGCTGCTGCCGTTGATGCCCGCCATGCACGAGATGGCACCCGAGCACGTGCATGAGGACATCGAGCTGCAGGGCTCTGACTTCACCACCTATCTCCCCGAGTGGCTCTCGCGGCCGCACCGCTGGCGCGATTACTACTTCGCGCACGACCAGACACCGCACTACGCCTGGGGCAAGCGCGCACTGAAAGCCATGACGTGGCTGCGGGGCCCGAACCGCTGGGTGGTGAAATCCCCCCCGCACATGGAGAACTTCGGGCCGCTGATCCACACCTACCCGGACGCCACCGTGGTGGTGACGCACCGTGACCCGATCGCCGTGGTCCAGTCGGCGATCACCATGCTCGCCTACGGCGACCGCCTGCGCCGCACGCTGCCGCTGGACCTCAAGCAACTCGCGAATTACTGGATCGACCGCGTCGAGATGCTGCTGCGTGCCTGTGTGCGGGACCGGGAGCGCCTGCCTGCCTCGCAGTCCATCGACGTGCTCTTCCACGAGTACATGGCGGACCAGAAATCCACTATCAAGCGGGTCTATGAGATGGCGGGGCTCGCGTTCACGCCCGCGGCCGAGGCGCAGATCGACGGCTTCCTGGCCGCCAACCCTCGCGGCAAGCACGGGCAGGTGCAGTACGACCTCGAAGGGGACTTCGGGATCGATGTGGGGGCTGTGCGAGAACGCTTCGTGTTTTATTATGCCCGCTTCCCGGTACGGCAGGAGGCCACGGCAGGCGAGAAGACACCTCGCACACCGGGCTGATGCGCCCCAGAACAACACCGCGCGAGAAGTGTAACCATGTCACAGCGCCGCACCGCAGCGGGCCAGTTCGCACTCAATGAGCAACGCCGCCGTCTCGTGGCTGCTGCCACCGAGGCAATCCTTGAAAAGGGTCTCTCGTGCGTCACGCTGGCCGATATCGCCAATCACGCGGGCATCGCCCCCGGGAGCGTGAACTTCTATTTCAGCTCCAAGGAAGAACTGCTGCGCGAGACGCTGAAGGCAGCCACGGAGGAGTTCTACCTCTCGCTCTGGACCGCGGTCGAACAGGCCGGGCCCGCAGCGGCAGACCGGCTGCGCGCACTGGTGCTCTGCGCCACCGACCCGGCGATCGTCAAACCCGGCAGCGCCGCGGTCTGGTACGCCTGCATGAGCGAGGCCAAGGTGCGCGCCGACTACCAGGAAATCTGCGTCCACCACGACGACCAGGTGCATTTCCTGATCACGGAGCTTTGCCGAGGCGTGATCGAGGTTGCCGATCCGCCCGTCGATCGCAATGCCAACACGATCGCGCTCACGATATCCGGGCTCATCGACTTCGCCTGGCAGGGAGTGCTTTTAGACATCGACGGATCCGATTGCCAGCTGATACGCACGCAATGCCTGGTTTTCCTGGCAACCGTGTTTCCGTGGATGTTCGCACAGGATCACGGAAACCCGCTCAGCACCCGGGATTTCGGCTACAAGGATATCAGGGTGGTCGTGCGCGCTGCCGCTGCAGCGGACGTTCCCGCGCTCGGGCGTTTGGTCAATCTCTACAGGCAGAATCAGGGCTCGCCCTCGGATCTTCCGGGCTCCACTGTGTGGGTCGAGTCGCAGCTGGGGGTGGACGGGGTCTGCATCCTCGTGGCCGAGCAGCCGGGCGGGAAGCTCCGCGGCTTCGCGCATACGTTTGCGGGGAGTTGCCCCTTCACGCTGTCCGGGTTCCGGGTGTTGCAGGCGTTGTTCGTCGACGGGGACCTGCGCCGTGGGGGCGTGGGTCAGGCACTGCTGCAGCAGGCGCAGGAGTTGTGTCGCGAGCGGGGGGAGAGGCAACTCGAAATCGCTGCCCCCGCCGACAACGCGACGGAGAGGGCGCTGTACCAGACGGCGGGGGCGCGGATGGAGGTGCTAACCGTCAGGCTGGTGCTGACGCCTGCTGCATCGGCCTGAGGGCGGGTTTGGTCGCGGGCATGGCCCGGCACGAGGGGGTTGTGGGAGCGGGCCATGCCCGCGACGGCAAGCCGCCTCAGAGCGGCAGGTTCTCGAACAGGCGCTGCGCCGCCGGATCGCCAAACTGCCCCGTCAAGCGCGGAATGCATTCGACCACCTCTTTCACATGCTCTCGCTGGCGCACCGGCCCCTTGGAGCGTGCCCGCGAGGCTACCTGCACCGCATTGGCGACAGTGCCGGTTTCAATCAGCACGATCGCGGGTTTCTGGGTGGGAAACCGCACATAGCAGGCGAAGTCCTCAGCATGCAGCGGCATGGCCGCGACCAGAAGCATCAAACACACCGGAACCGACCGTGAGCGCATGGCAGTTGGCCTCGTGAAACTCATCACCAACACTCCGCACCGAGCGTGCCGGTCGCGGTCCGCGCGCCGATGGAGGCAACGGACAACGAGGTGCACTGGGTGTCCTTGGATTGCGGCTGCGCGGCCACCGGCGTGGCCGTGAGCGTGTAGCAGGTCAGGATGGCGCCGCAGGCACCCGCCGCCGCGTCGACGGTGTAGTAACCGTCCTGCGAGACGAGCGGGTCGGCCGCAAAGCCGAGCTCGGTCATGTTGGTGGTGTAGGTGCCGTGGTCCAGGATGAACTGTTCCTGTCGGCTCACCGCATCCATGAGCGCGGTTTTCGCGTCGCTGCGGCGGGCCTTCTGGGTCTGGCTCAGGTACGCGGGATAAGCCACCGCCGCCAGAATTCCTACGATGGCCACCACCACTGCCATCTCGACCAGCGTGAAACCACGCCCCTTGCGAGGCATCGAAGACATCCGATCAACTGAACTCACTCAGTACTCCTGGTTGTACCAATAGGTGCCATAAGGCTTGGGCAGTCTGGTGTTGGTGTCCATGGGGTTATCCCGCCCCAGCGGCCCGCCACCCGAGGGGAACAACAGACGGATCTTCGCGTCAGACCCGAAGTGCGGCGCGGGAGTGTCGGGAATCAGGCTGCCGAGCGTCAGGCTGCGATCAACCAGCGCCAATTGCCCGTCGGCATTGAAGTCCTCGACTGCGGTGGCATCGGTCAGCCGGAGTTCGTAGAGCCGCCCGGTACCCGCAGACGGTTCGCACTGCAGGCTGCCCGCAGCCACATTGGGAGCAAAGGTCGTGAAGTAGACCTTGCCACCAATGCTGAGCGATCGTGCAAGCGCCTTTTCGCCTGTGGATTCCCCCAACCGTACAAACCACCCCCTGGCGCTCGCCAGTGCCGCCTTGGCAGCTTCTTTCTGGGCGGATGTACCCACCTGCAGCAGGTTATCCGAGGCGTCGTAGAGGTTGGTGTTCCCGATCGGCAAGGAGCAACGGTAATCGGTGCTGCCGCTACTGCAAGCCGAGGAGGTCGGGGCCGTGGTGGTATACGGCGAGGTCTGCCGGTCGCGCAGCATGTAGAGCCGGTCGCGGTTGTCAGTGGCGTTGGGATTTTCACGATCGCCGCTGCCGATCAGGAGCGCATCGAACGTGCCCGAACTGTCGCGAGTCCGTACCACATCGACGGCATTGAAGAAGCGCCGGTCCCCTGCATGGCTTTCGGTGGAGGCCGTGTTCAATGAAGCGATCTTCGTTATCCGCCAGGTCGTCTGGCTCGACGTTGGGCGCGTGCTGCCCGGCAAATCGACGCGCCAGACGTTGCCACCGGTATCGGCGGCATAGATGCGGTCCGTGAGCTCGTCGCCGTCGCTGTCCAGCACCGTGAGGCTCGCAGTAATGGAGAAGCGCAGGCCCGAGGTCCCGGAGGACTGTAGGTTGGTGGCGCTGTTGGCCGCGGGTGTCACGCTCCACACCAGAGCCCCGGTAAGCGCATCGACGATGAAGATACCGCGTCCTTCGGTATCGGCGCCCGCCACGATCGCCGTGTCGTCTTTGCTCACGTCATAACCACCGCCGAAGATCAGCACCGGCTTGGGTACGCCACCGGTTGAATAGCCGGGGACGTAGCTCACGACCGGCACCGACCAGCTCTGCCCGAGCTCGCCCATACCGGTGGAGTTCTTGTCGATCTTCCAGAGGAAGGCCGGCGCGTCCGGGTTGGAGACATCGAGCGCATAGTAGCCCTTGCCACCCCGCCGCAGGCCGAAGAACACATACTGCTTGTCACCGACCGTGGAGTCGATAGTGCCATCCTCGTTCAGATCGACGGTCAGGGCGACCGGCGGGGAGTCGATGGCGAAGACGTTGGAGGCACCGCCGGTGTTGTCCCGGCGTTGGTCGAGCACCGCCGCGAGTTCCTTCGGAAAGAAGGCCCAGCTCTCGGCTCCCGTATCGTTGCGGAACATGTGAAGGAAACCGGCGTTGGTGCCCACCACCATCCGGATATCCGGACTGCTGCTCGTGAAGCCCGCGCGAGCGCCGTAATTCAGGACCACCGGTCGGCTGTGCAGCATGTCCCCGAGTATCCAGTCGCGCGTGTCCGCTTTGCTGGCATCTGTCCAGCCGCGTGCCCATGCGAGCAGGTCTGCCAGCGCATCGGCACTCGCCACGTTGAACTGTGTGTAGACATCGGCGAGTGCCCCTACGCCCAGCGCCGCAGCGGTGAAGTTCGCGGGCAGGAAATCCTGAAGTGCACCTGCAGTGCCGGTGTTGGTCTTGATCACGCGGGTATCGGGATCACGCGCAGCGAGCACGCCCCCTACGCCTCCCGATGTCACCGTGGCCCCGTCAGTGGAGGCACTCCAGTACGTCTGGGCCGAAGGCAGGATCTGGCCCGTCGTCGCATCGATGGCCTCCTGGTTGTTGGCGTCGAGGAGCGAGGCCGAACCGCCCTCGATACTGATGGCGAGTTTCTTGATGTTGCCCGGCCACTCGGTGCCGGTCTGGGGGGTGAACATCGCGAAAAACACCTCGTTGCGACTCTCGGTCCGGGTAAACGTGTTCACCGCCACCGAGGGCGAAGTGAATGTACTTTCAGTGGCCAGGATCGCGGTGATGGCGCCTTGGAATGCGCTGCCCAGCCCCTCGGTGGTATCGGTCGTGTAGTAGAGCCCGCCACCCAGTTCGGCAGCCCTGCTCAGCAGTGTCTGGTTGGTAGTGAAACCGATGGTGTAAGTGATGGCCTTCTGCTGGCCATTGAGGGGATTTCCGTCGAGGTCGGTGTTGTACATGTACTCCGCGATCTCGGGCAGGCAGTTTTCCTCGTTGTCGCCGAAACCGTTCTCGTAACTGGAGCAGGTCTTGCCGGTGAGCGACTCGATACGGGCGTTGGCATCGGTATCGTGGGTGGGTTCTCCGTCTGTCATGAGGATGACGTACACGAACTCGCATCCCCCCGTGGGCGAGTCGTAGGTGCCACTCGGACTCTCGGCGGCGCTGTCCCTGACCGGGCTCCCTGTGCCGCGCTCGCGTGCGTAGAGCGTGGATTGCCCGGCCAGATAGCGATAGGCCTCATAGGTCGTTTCGCACAGGGGAGTGAAGTTGTCGGCCGACAGGCCATCGACCAGGGTCACAAGCCCGCTGCGTTCGGCTGCGGTGGAGTTGGCGATGATCCTGCGAACGATCGCACCGCCGTCGTCGCTGCCACTGCCAGTTCTGTTCCTGTTGAACACCGAAAGACCGAAATCGATGCCGGGATTGGCATTGATGAGTTCGGTGATCACGCCTTGTGCCACTTCGAGCCGGCTGCGGTCCACGAGCGTGGTGCTGTAGTACCAGTTCATGTAGTTCGCGGTGTAGAGCCGGTAGGAGGTCCAGCTGTCATCCACGCTGGTCTGGCGGTTGCTGCCGTAGGGACGCGGCGAGGAAGAGCGCGGGTAGCCGTTGCCGGGGTTACCGGTGCCACTGCCGTTGCCGGTGTTGCTGCTGTTGACGTCGGTGTCGCAATCGACGTGCAACGGGTCGGTGGTGGTGGTGGCGAGGTTGCTCCACGACGTGACCGTCGAGCTACGCCACATCGCCAGCCTGCTCTGGAAGAAGCCCGCCGTGGAAAGCGGGGTGTAGGAAGAGGCACACCGGTTGCGGTAGTTGTTGATCCACTGCCCGGTGCCGGTAGACGGCGGATTGCCCCCCGAGCTGCTCGTCCAGTACAGGCGGCCGCTCACGATGCTGCCCACGGCAGGATACGTGATGGAGGGATCATAGGCCGGCTTCTGCTCGGCAACCTCATCCATGCTCCCCGAGTTGTCGAAGATGATCAGCACCTTCGGCCTGCCAGTGCCGCTGCCCAGACTGTAGGTGGAACGATAGACCTCCGTGTCGTCGGCGCGTGAGCCGTTGGCTGGCAACAGCAACGCGGGGAAGAGCGCCAGTGCGCCAAGAAATCCGCGGACTGTGGCAAGAACGGAAACGGGCCTGCTCATAGCGTTGCACTCCCGATGACGGATTTCACAACGCCTTCGTCGACCTTGGAGCGGGAGTCGGCGGCGGTGTGCGTGGATTCGACACGGTAATGGTCACAGGCGACCAGGTCGGCGCTGAAGCCTAGCCGTGAGCGCGGACAGGTGCCTTTCTTCACTTTCAGGACCACGTTCAGGTCCAGACTGCCGACGCCGTCGTTCAGGTAAGCGAGCGGGCTGCCGGAGACGCCGTTCATCGGGTCGGGATCATCGACGCCCGTGAAAGGATCCGGGCCGGTGCCCGAGAGCGTCACCACTGCTGCCACGCCGGCCTCGGCCTGCTGGAAGGAGTCGAAGGCCGCCTGCATATTGCCGCTCACCCGCAGATCGAGCGCACTGGTGGCAGCACCGAAAACGCTGAGCACCGTGATCACGGCGAGCAGGATCAGCGCGATGGCAAGCGCCATGCCGCGCTGCCGCCCGGGGGGAGGGATCTCTTTCACAGCCGCCCCCTGATGATGAGCGTGGAGTTGCGCAGCGAGACAGCCTTGCTCACCAGCGTGCGGCGGTACTTGCCGCCCGGCGTGAGCGACAACCCCGCGAGGTCATAAGTACGTGCATCGGTGTAGGCGGCATCGATAGACGCGCCACGCACGAGCAGGTTGAGTTCCAGCGCTGAAACGGTTGACCAGTCGATGCCGGCTGCATCGGCGGTGACGAAACGGTCGGCCTCTCCGTCGTCGTTGCTGTCGATACCGATGCGCAGGCGCATCTGCTCGACGCCCTCGACCAGGTTCTCGGTGACCACGCTCATGTCCGTCCCGTTCCAGAGGAGCGTCTTGCGTGCCAATTGGGGCGGATTTCCGGCGCGCGCATAGAGCACCTGGAAGCGGTACTCCCAGGCCGTGCCGTCCGGCACGGTACCACCCTCGCTTGTCGAGGGAGGGGTGTCGGCGCCGTCGAACAGAACGCCCTTCCACGGGTTGCTGATCACATAGGTCAACTGGCCGCTCAGGACGTTGGGGGAATCGATGGTGCCGTCGTCATCCGAGGTATCGTCACGAACACCATCGGAGAGCGGCAGAGCACGCACCGATTTCACCACGATCACATCCGATGCCGGCACGGCATCGGTGACACAGGTGATGGCCGCGCCAGCACTGCTCGCGCGCAACACGGCAAGGAAATTGTCCACGTCGTAGGCTTGCGCCGGAGATCCGCAGTCGGCATTGACTGCGCCGAGGCTGCCGTCGGGATCCACATCGGCTGCATTGGACTCACCGAAAAACCCCGCCAGACGCAGTTCGCTTTCGAGCATCTGGACCGCGAAGCGTCCGTTCTCGGCGATGCGGGTCTGTTGCTCGGTCTCGGTGTAACTGCGCTTGGAGCCGGCGAACACGAAGATCACGCCACCGATGACGAAAAGCCCGAGCAACAGCGCGATCATCAGCTCGACAATGGTAAGACCCCTCTGCCCCCGCATGTACGGCGCGCACATCAGCCGAGACCCCGTTCATCGACTACATAGGTGTTCACGATCACCTGGTGGCGGGAGTCGACGGAGCCCGCAGCGCCAGGACCGCAGGCCGTACCGCCCGTGACGGCATCGGTGGTGTCGGTAGTGCCGCGCCAGGTGACGATCACGCGCAGCTGCCCCGTATTGGGGAAAGACGCACTGGCAGCCGTGAAGACCACGCAACCGTGCGGATCGACCAGACCCGAGACATTGCGGTTGGCAGCATCACGGACGGCCGTGCCGTCGAGGCGCCGCTCCCAGTTCCAGAGATCCCATGTCGCCATCTGGGCTGCGGTGCAGGTCTGGGTGGAGCAGTCCCGCGCAGCTGTGCCGAGGGTGCCACCCCCGAGCGCCGAGTTGCCGGTGCCCGTGTGATAGGCGGCAGCTGCAGAAGGGTTGATGCGCACCCGCTCGAGCAGGCTGTCTGCCAGCAGCACCGCCTGCGCGCGCTGGGAGGCCTGATGGCTGGATTTCTTCGCGGTGAGTTGCAGGGCTGCCACTCCCAGCAGGCCTATCGAGAGCACGACCACCGCGATCATCACCTCGATCAGGGTGAAACCGCGCTGGCGGCCGGGATGCGAAGGCGCTGCGGTGGACATGGCTCAGGGGCAACTGACGTTGGTGCCGCCGGCATCGTCGAGGATGCCATCAGCGGGGGAGTCGGTGTCGGTGGCCGTGCTCACGCGCCCGGTGGCCGAGAGCAGCAGAGCACGCGCGTCACGGCTGCCGCGCTCATCACAGAAACGGAACGTACCGGCAGAATTGGCGGCGAGCCATCCCATGCTGGTGTAACGCACCGTGGTGGGGCCTGTCAGGGCCACCGTGACCGATGGCACGGGGTTGCTCACCTGGCGCAGCACGGTATCACCCGCATCGATCACGCCGTCTGCATCGGCGTCCAGGAAGGCCACGGCTCCCGAGGCCCAGGCGGCATTGCAGGCGGTACCCGAGGAACTCCCGCACACCGACACGGGGCGGCGCCGGGACACGGACTCGGAGCGGGCCTCGCCCAGCAAGCCCGTGAGCGCATTGGCGCTGGCCACCAGACGGTTGTTGCGTGTGAGCGTGGTGAAACCGGGGATTCCAGACGAAATCAGGAGCATGGCAACCGCAAGGGCCACCAGGAGCTCGATCAGCGTCATGCCGGATTGCCTGCTCGACCTGATATACATCGCACTACGTTCATATGAGTATGGCTAGCGTTGCTCAGTCTAGACGCTCGGCCATCGCACTGCCATCACCATTTGACCCCGACGTTTACTCCGTTATGTGAGCCAGATCACAGTGCGGTGGCCAATTGCACGCTCCGGGTGACGCTGGTTATGGTTAGCGGAGCTCAGCCCTGCCCGCCACACGGAAACCTGCCATGCGATTCGCAGCTGTTATTGCCGCAACCCTGCTGTCCTGGTCCGGCGCAAGCCAGGCCGCGACGCCCGCCGACACGGTCTACCGCAATGCCGTGATCTTCACGGCAGACGCTGGCTCCCGGCAGGTAGACGCTCTGGCCGTAACGGCGGGGCGCATCGTTCATGCCGGCAGCGAAGCGGAAGTTCAGCCCTTCATCGGAGCAGTCACGCGGCAGGAGGACCTCGCCGGGCGCTTCGTCATGCCCGGGCTGATCGATGCGCATATGCACCCCTTCGAGGCGGGCGGAGCGCTGCTCAAATGCAACCTCGAATATGCCGCGCTGACCGTGCCGCAGATGCAGCAACGCGTGAAAGCCTGCCTCGATGCAACCGAGGCCGAGGGGCCGGATGCCTGGCTGCTGGTGGTGGCCTGGTTCCAGGAAAACATGCTGCCACCGGGGGTGCACACCAGCCGCGCAGATCTGGATGCGCTCAGCACCACGCGACCGATCATCATCCGCTCCTCTTTCGGCCACACCGTGCTGGCGAATTCGCGGGCGCTCGCCCTCGGCGGGATCACCCGCGACACCAAAGACCCTCTGGGCGGCAAGATCTGGCGTGACGCCAACGGCGAACCCACGGGCCTGCTGGAGGACGCCGCCTACGAGGTGTTCAGCACGCTGGTACCACCCCCAACGCCGGAGCAGAACCGCACGGCCGCCGAGGCAGCGCTCGCGATGATGGCCTCGCAGGGCGTCACGGGATTTCTGGATGCCGCCGCCGGGCTCGAGTCCATCGAGGCCTTCTCGGCCGTGCACGCCGCAGGCGGACTCACGGCACGCGGGCACTTTGCCGTCGCCATAGACCCCAAAGAGGGCGCGGATCCTGCCGCGGCCGTGGCGCGCGTGGTGGATGTCTCACGGCGGCACGACGGCGGCGCGCCGCAACCCGCGCCGGGCATACGGGTGCGCAACGCCAAGCTGTTCCTGGACGGCGTAATCGCCGCACCTGCACTGACCGGCACCATGCTCGAACCCTACCGCGTCAACGCCGGCACCGCGGACGCCCCGAGTTGGGTACCGGGCAGCAGCCGCGGACCGGAGCCCTATTTCCCCGCTGCGCCGCTCGCCGCGATCCTGACAGGATTGGGCAACAACGGAATCGACCCGCACATCCACGCCGATGGCGACGGCGCGGTGCGCGCCGCGCTGGACGGCTACGAATCCATGCGCAATGCGCTACCCGGCAAGGACATCCGCGCGGCCATCGCCCACAACGAGATCGTCTCCGAGCAGGACCGGCCCCGCTACCGCGCGCTGGATGTGATTCCGGTGCTCTCGATGCAGTGGGGCAAGCCCGCAGGAGACACGCTCGGCCTCGTCGACATCTTCGGCCCCGGGCGCATGGCCATGATCGAGCCCGCAGGCCTGCTGGCCGCACACGGCGCCCGCGTGGCGTTCGGCAGCGACTGGCCCGTGGATGCGCTGGACGAATGGTTCGCACTGAAAGTGGGCGTCACCCGCAGCAACCGCCCGGACGCCGACCCCGCCTACCGCGGCAGGCTGGGCAAAGACCCCGGCTTGAGCGCCGAGGCTGTGCTGCGCGCAGCCACCATCAACGCCGCGTATTCGCTGCATGACGACGCCGTGACCGGATCGCTTGAAACCGGCAAATTCGCCGACCTCATCGTGCTGGACCGCAACCCCCTCACGATCCCGCCCGAAGACATCGCCAACGTGAAAGTGCTGCGCACCGTTGTCGGTGGCAAGACGGTTTACGAGGCACCCGTTCGCTGAAGCTGGGAGCGCGCCGTGCGCGCGACACCGACCTTGCAGAGACCAGGTCGCGGGCGTGGCCCGCTCCTACGAGGGAGCCGCGACGCGCTAGGAAATGGCAGACGCCCGCGCATGCTCGGCACGCCCCATCGCACCGCGCATGAGTGCAGTGTCACGTACGCTCTGGCGATAGAGGTAACCGAGAATCTCCTCGTCACGCGCCGGCTCCGCAGCGCGAACCAGCGCGTCGACCGCACGCACGCCCTCGCGCAGGGTGCGCGGCCGCTTGCCGAGCAACCGTCCCATGTCCTCGAGCTCCAGTTGCTCGATCTCCGCGCCGATGGCAGCGTGGTTCTGCAGGTGTGTGAGTAAGCGCAGGGACATCTGCATGCGGTGCTGCAGGAAAGGGTCGGCAATGGCGGGCAGTTGCTCCTCGACAAGGTTACTGCGCATCGCACCGAACAGCAGATCGACCTGCGGGCGATCCGGCACCGGCAAGCGAGGCGCATCAAGCCGGATGCCCATCGCCTCCGCGATGGCTTCGGCGGTGGCCTTGCGTGACCACACCTCCTGCGCGATCCACTCCGCGTGCTCATCGGCCGGATTCAGCTTCTGCACCACCGGGCCCAGCGCGAGGGCCGTGGTGAACATCCCGATCACGCTGTAGTAGCGCAGTTTGTGCAGATCGAGCGGCACGCCGCTCGCCTCGCTGTAGTAGCGGAACCAGTCCGGCAGATTGCCTGTCGGGTACCACACGTCACGGGTGCGGATGTGCGCGAGCTCGCGCATGGGATCCCCCAGATTGGCGAGCTCGAAATCCACCACGCCCTGCACGCGCATGTCGCGTAACAGGAACTGGCCCGGACCGGTATCGCCCTGTACGAGCACCAGGCG
>SXGT01493405.1_pt1 | contig 16648 bp, 16 predicted proteins | sample 3176221 | NCBI WGS metagenome assembly SXGT01 (sample SAMN11356862, study PRJNA531348) | freshwater metagenome | isolation source: freshwater sample F1-120 | place: China: Fuxian Lake, Yuxi | collected 2017-12-25 | reverse complement strand
GTGCGGCGCGGGTCCGGGCGGTGTGGGGCGGCGGCGGCGCGGTGGCGTTGGTCGCGGGCGCGCTCCTCCTCGCGGACCTCGGCCCGATCGATGCTCCCGCGGGGACCCATCGGTGGGAGACGCGCCTCGGCGCCCAGGACGTGCAGGCCGGCGGCGCGGCGGTATTGCTCGCGGCCGGGGTGGGCGGCGTGGTGCTCACGCTGAGCGAGGTGCCCGAGGGCCGCGTCCGGGCGCCGCTCCGCAACTGGGTCACCCCGGCCCGTGCCGATGTGGTGGTCGCCACCTACAACGAGGACCTGTTGGCGACGCTCGCGCGGGCTTCGACCCCCTGACGCACTCCGACGCCGACTCCGGGCGGGGCCGGGCAAGACGCGGCGACCCGGGTCGCGGGTCGGCGTCTTGCGGGGGGGGCCGAACGCGGGTGCGAAGAACGAGGACGAGGTCACCCCCGGGTCCTGCCGGCGACGGCGGGGACGCCGAACCGCGAGGGTCTGGCTGCACCGGCCCCGGTCGGTGGGCGGCGACCCGCTCGTCACCGTACTTCGAACGTCACGAACGCCCCGCCGAAGCACCCGAGGCTGAGCACGCCGAGTCCGAACGACGCCCCGCTCATCGCGTTGGCGCGGTTGCCGAGGTCCACCAGGTCGGCCTCGGTGCGGACGGCGGGGTTGTCGAGATCGTGGAACTCTTCGGTCCAGGCGACCGACATGCCGAACGCGACGAGGCTGGCCACGCCGAGGCCCGCCCCCACCACGAGGGGGGCGACGTGCGGCTTGGGCGTGATCCGCACGTGCACCGGCGTCGGCACCCGGCGGGTGCGCTCCGCCGGGACGGCCAGCCCGGCGGGTGGCTCGACCATGGGCACCAGGAGTCGGGTTTCCCACTCGCCATTTTCGAGGCGTTGGGCGATGGTCGCACGGTCGAGCGGCAGCGGACCGGCCTCGCCGTCGACCAGGCCCTCCCAGGGCAACGAACCGCCGGCTTCAGCGGGCGGCATGGCCGTCCACGCCGCGAGCATCGTCCCCGGCGGCCGCCACGCCGGGTCGAGGGCCTGGACGGCGCGAAGCTCCGCCGCGAGCACAGGACCGTCGCGCCGTTGCCAGGCGGCCATCGCGAGGCCGTGGTGCAGGAGTACCGCGTCCAGCCGATCCAGCGGTTCGCGCAAGCAGGCCAGGCGCGTGGCGAGGAGCGTTCCCGCGTCGCCGTCGAGGCGGGCGCGGCGCGCCAGGTCGACCAGATCGGGGAGGGTCGGCGCGGCGCCGCAGTCGGCGTATGCGCGCGCGCTCAGCAAGATCAGGGCGAACCACACCCCGCGAGCGTAGCGCGCTACCAGTCCTCGCCGCGGTGATTTTCGCCGTGGCAGGCCCCGGTGCACTCGTTGCCCGCGCGCGTCATGCCCGCGGGGAGCGTGACCTGCACCTCCCCGTCGACGTGCAGGCTCGGGTCCTCGATGCGGGTGGCGCTCGACACCGTGTCGCCGTGGCAATCGGTGCAGGACACGCCCTCCTCCAGGTGATCCTCGTGGCGGCCGCTCAGGTGGCGGCCGTTCCCGGAGGCGTCGTGGCAGTCGTTGCAACCGCCGACCGAGTCGGTCGCGTCGACCGAGCCGTTGTGGCCGGTGCCGTCGCCGTGGCAGTAGTTGTTGGAGCAGCCAGTGCCGTTCCACTCGGCGCGCGAAGCGAGGCCGTCCCCGAGGTCGGTCTCGGCCACGCCGGGGCTGTCGTCACCGACGAGGAAGTGCCCGGTCGACAGCGCCTCGTCGGGCGTCCGGTGGCACTGGAGGCACGCGAACGCATCGTGGAGATCGGTGTCCTCGACGTGCGCGGTGTGCGGTGCGAACGAGAGCGCGGTGGACTGGTCGTCGATGTCCTCGGGCGGCGCGCCGGTGCCGTTGTCGCCGCCGCCGTGGCAGTAGGTGCAGTCGGTGCGCCAACCCTCGGCGTGACACTCGTCGCAGGACACCCCGACGTCGCCGCCGGTGAGGTCGGCCCCGTGACACCCGAGGCAGTCGTCCTCCTGGAACTTCGCCGCCATGCCGTGCGCGCCGGGCTCGGCCCACCCCGCCGGGTGGTAGTCGCCGCCGCCGGTGTCGGGGTTGTCGCACACGTCGGTGGCGCCCGCGTCGATCCAGGTGCGGACCACGTCGACCAGGGCGGCGTCGAGCGCCCCCGAGGTCGGCATGACCTCGCCGTTGGCGCCCTGGGTGCCGGCCATCTTCGCCAGCAGGAACGAACCCTCGGCGTCGCCCGCCACCACCAACGTCTCGCCGGCGTAGGCGGCGCTCGCGATCCCCACGATCGCGGCGTAGGGGTCGGTCTCCAGGTCGAGGTCGCCGGCCTTGCCGCTGGCCGAGTGGCACACGACGCACTCGTCGTTGAAGATCTCGATGACGCCGCACCAGTCCTGGCTCGGCACGCCGCCACCGGTGTCGTCGCCGCCGGCGGTGTCCTTGCCGGTGTCAGGGTCGGGGCAGCCGAGGAGGAGGACGAGGAGGCAGAGCGGTCGCATGAGCGGCGGATACCCCCGCCGTCGCGCCATCGTCATCCGTCAGATGACAGGGGTGAGCGCCCACGCGAAGGTATCTCCCAGGTCGGTGCAGTCTTCTCGGGTGTAGCGATGTGACGCGGCCGCCCACACCGTGCGGTCGGCGCCTGCGATCGACAGCGTCCCCGTCGCGTAGGGTTCGAGCTCCACCGCTGCGTCGCCGGTGAAGACCTGGGTCGTGAACGCTTCGCGCCCGCAGCCGGTCTCCGCTTCGCCGAGCGTGGCGCCGCGCGCCACGGTCAGCCCCGGGAGGTCGCCGCCCTGGAAGGCGTTGCTCCAGTAGCCCTCGTGGAAGGCCGCGAGGAGCGTCGTCCCCGAGAGGAGCGAGAACGCGGCGCTGCAGCCCTCGCCGCACGCTTCGCGGGAGCGCAGCTCGACGGGCCCGTCGATGGCGAGGTCGAGCGCGGGGGTGACGTCGGCCCCGGAGGCGTCGAGGATGCGCCACCCCACGCGCCAACGGTGGCCCGCGTCGTCGGTGAGGTCGAGCTGGCGGGACGGGCTGCCCCAGCACCACCCGAACGCGAGGGGTTCGTAGCCGGCCGCCTCGACCCCGAGCAGGCCGCTGACGGTGCCGGTGGTGGCGACGTCGGGCGTGTCGGTGGTGACACAGGCGGCCACGCTCCCGTCGTGGGCCTGGTACTCGGCCCCGGTATCGCCGGTGTCGCCGGTGTCGCCGGTATCGCCGGTGTCGCCGGTGTCGCCGGTGTCGCCGGTGTCGAGCACCGGAGGGAGGCAGCCGCCGAGGATCAGGGCCAGGATCGAGATGTCGCGCATGGGCACTCCGGAAGCAGGATGCCACCGCGTCATGCAATCGTCGTGCCCCCCGCGCGCCGGCCGGACGCGCCGGCCGCCTTCCCGGTCGGTCGCGGGCCGGCGCCCCCATACGTCGGGCCCCTCAGCGCCCGGCGACGTATACGATCGACGGCGGGCCGCCCCCGAGCCCCCACCGGGCCTGTTGGAGCCACCGCGCGAGGGCGCCCGGCACGGGTCCCGGCTGCAGCACCGGCCCTGCCCGCGAGAACGCGCCGATGCCCGGTGCGCTGCGCCGCAGCGTGAGCCCGGCGTCGCCCAACCAGCCGAGCACCGCCTCGGGGAGGTGCCCGCCCCACAGCGGCGGCCGGCCTTCGGGGCCGGGATCCGGCGCCCACGGGGTCGCCACCCGGAGCACGAGGCGACCCTCCGGCGCCAGGCAGCGCGCGGCGGCAGCGACGGCCGCGGCCGCGTCGGCGACGTGCTCCAGGACGTCGACCAAGAGCACCACGTCGACCACTCCGGGCTGCACCGGGGGACGGAGCAGGTTGGCCCGGGCGAAGCTCACCGTGGCCAGCTCGGCGCGGCGCCGAAAGACCTCGGCGCGCAACAGGCCGGTCATCGCCAGGTCGAGGCCGAGGACCTCGCGCCCGGCCAGCGCCAGGAAACACGCCGCGCGGCCGCAGCCGCACCCGAGGTCGACCACCCGCGCCCGCGCCGGCAGCTCGTCCAGCTCGGCGAGCAAGGGGTCGCGCCGGCCCGACGCCGCGAGGCTGGCGGCGTCCTCTTCGGGGCGCCACGGGTCCTGCGGATGCTCCTCGAACCACGCGCGCACCGCGCTCGCCGCGTCGTTGGGAGACGACGCGACGTAGAGGTCGGGGACGCCGCCGGTCTCGGTCCAGTCGCGGCGACACTCACAGCGGCCCGTGTCGAAGGGGCGCGCACATTCAGGACAGGCGAGCACCGACGACGGCTATCCGCTCCGAGGCCGACTAGCGCGCGTACCGCGTCAGCTCGAGGTCGCCGTCGGCCACCCAGCCTTCGCCCTGCACCAGCCACGGCGACTCGGCGCGGAAGGTGTCGCAGACGATCTCCAGCCGCCGGGCGACGCGCGCGCCGGCGGGGAGCGTCAGGGAGGTGTCGGCGCCCACGACGCTCGTGCAGCGCGTGGGCGCGATGAGGTCGGCCTCGTCGGGGCGTTGCAGGGTCACGGTCATCGCGGAGCCCCAGGAGGTGCCCACGACCGGGTGGGCGGGCCGGACCAGGAGCGGCGGCGAGAACGTGCGGATGACGTGGTGGCCCATCGGACTGCCGCCGGCGACGCCGGCCGTGGTCGCGTCGATGCGCTCCAGCGAGGCGCCCTCGGCACTGCAGCGCCAGGTGGTCGTGCGCGACGCGTCGTAACGACCGCCGGGACCGGTGAACGTGCCGGTGTACTGGAGGGTCACGCTCGTGTCGCTCGCGGCGGTCACGACCGTGGTGGCGGTGCCCTCCATGCCCCACCGTTCGTGCCAGGCCTCGGTGGAGCGGGCCTCCCAGCGGGTGCCCGGGCCCGACACCCCGGACCACTCGCCGCAGGGCGTGGCGGCGGGCGGCGGCGTGGTCGCCACCGACGTCGTCGCGGGCGCCGCCGCTTCGGCCACGGGCAGCGGCTTGGCGCAGGCGATGAGGGCCCACAGGAGCATGCCGGCATGGTAGCAGCTAAAGGGGCCGCGATGCACGCGCTCCTCTGGTCGGTGGCCCTCGCGGCCACCCCGTCGATCCCCTTCAGCCGCTACGAGTTGCCCAACGGCCTCGACGTGACGCTGTCCCCCGATCACACCGTGCCCGTCGTGTGCGTCAACGTCTGGTACGACGTCGGGAGCCGCGACGAGGCGGCGGGCCGCTCGGGCTTCGCGCACCTGTTCGAGCACCTGAGGTTCAACGGCAGTCAGCACGCCGACGACGACTACTTCAAGCCGCTGCAACCCCTCGGCGCGCGCGTCAACGGCTCCACCAACCTCGACCGCACCAACTACTACGAGTGCCTGCCCAGCGAACAGCTCCCGCTGGCGCTGTTCCTCGAGGCCGACCGGATGGGTTGGCTCCTGCCGGCGCTCACCGAGACCAAGCTCCAGAACCAGAAGGACGTGGTGCGCAACGAGCGGCGTCAGAACTACGACAACCCGCCGTACGGGCAGGCGTGGCTCGAGATCTTGCGCAACAGCTACCCCGAGGGCCACCCGTACCACATCGCGACGATCGGCAAACACGAGGAGATCGAGGCGGCGACGCTCGACGACGTCAAGGGCTTCTTCCGCACGTGGTACCTGCCGAACAACGCGTCGTTGGTGCTCAGTGGCGACTTCGACGAGGCCGAAGCGCGCACCCTGGTCGAGCGGTACTTCGGCCCGGTGGCCGCGGGCCCCTCCCCCGTGCGCACGGTGCCGGCGCGCCCGGCGTTCACCGAGGCCAAGGCGGTGCGCGCGGTCGACGACGTCCCGTTCGAGAAGGTGTGGCTGGTGTGGCACACGCCGGCCCTCTTCCAGCCCGGCGACGCCGAGCTCGACCTGCTCTCGAGCGCGCTGGCGTCGGGCAAGGACAGCCGGCTCTACAAGGCGCTCGTGCACGAGCAGCAGATCGCCCAGGATGTCACCGCGTACCAGTCGTCGGCCGGCTATTCCAGCCTGTTCGTCGTGAGCGCCACGGCTTCGGCGGGCCACGGCGGGGCCGAGCTGGTCGCCGCCATCGACGCGGTGCTCGGCGAGGTCGCGACCCGGCCCATCACCGACGCCGAGGTCGAGGTGGGGCGCACCGCCTACGAGGTGCAGTTCTTCGGGTCGATCGCGACCATCCAGGGCAAGGCCGACCTGCTCAACAACTACAACACCCGAACGCACGACCCGGGCTACCTCGCGAAGGACCTCGCCCGGTACCAGGCCGCCACCGCGGCGGGGGTCAACTCCGCCCACAAGGAGTGGTTGCCGCCCGATCGGCGCCTGGTGCTGACCATCGGCCCCGCGTCGGCGACCCCGGAGGTGAAGTGATGCGCGCGCTCCTGCTGCTGGCGTTGGTCGCCTGCGCCCCCAAGGCGCCCCCGGTGGTCGAGGCGCCGCCGCCGCCGCCGCCGCCCTACGTCCCGGCCCCGCCCACCCCCCTGGCGACGCGGCCGTTCTCGCCGCCTGCCGCCACGCGCGGTGCGCTCGGGAGCGGGGTCCCGGTGGTCGTCGTGGAGAACCACGAGGTGCCGCTGGTCACGCTGCGGATCGACTTCCTCACCCGCGGGGCCGACGTGCCCCTGGCCAAGGCGGGGCTCGCCGAGGCGGCGATGGACATGCTCAACGAAGGCGCCGGGAAGCGCGACGCGCTGCAGATCAGCGCCGAGCTCCAGCGCCTCGGCGCGGGCCTCGGCACCGGCGCGGGCTACGACGGCGCCTCGGTCAGCATCAGCTGCCTGCGCGACAAGCTCGAGCCCACCCTCGACGTGCTGGCCGACGTACTCTTGCGGCCCACCTTCCCGGCCGAGGAGTGGGAGCGCCGGCGCAGCCTGTGGATCGACGACCTCCAGGACGCGCGCAACTCCCCCGGCCGCATCGCCTCCCGGGTGACCGACCGCGTGTTGTGGGGCCAGAGCTACCGGGGGGTCGAGGCCACCGAGGCGAGCCTCCGGGCGATCACGGTCAAGGAGATGAAGGCGTGGCACGCCGCGAACCTCGGGCCGGGCGGCGCGACGATCCAGGTCGGCGGCGACGTCACGCTCGCCGAGGTCCTGCCGATGCTCGACGCACGCTTCGGCGGGTGGAAGGGCAAGACCGCCAAGCTCGGCGCCCCGCCCACCGCGCCGGTGCCGCCGCCGCAGAACACGGTCTGGCTGGTGGACAAGCCCGGCGTGGCGCAGTCGGTGGTCCGCGCCGCGGCGTACGTCGGCCGGCCGACCGACCCTGACTTCGCCGCGTTCACCATCGCGAACAACGCGATGGGGGGCCAGTTCGCGTCGCGGATCAACCTGGATCTCCGCGAGCAGAAGGGCTACACCTACGGCGCGCGTACCAGCGTCAGCTACGACCTCGCGGGCACGAGCTGGAGCTTCTCGGCCAACATCCACACCGAGAAGACGGCGCCCGCGCTCGAGGCGCTCCTGCAGCAGCTCCGCGACGTCGAGGGGGCCCGCCCGCTCACGGCCGCCGAGGTCGAAGACGCCCGCGGCGCCAGCGTCTTCGGCTGGCCGGGGCGCTTCGAGTCGCCGGACTACCTGCTCGGCCAGCTCGACGCGATCCGGACCTACGGCCTGCCCGAGGACTGGGTGGCGACCTACCTCACCCGGATGCGGGCCCCTTCGGCGGCGGACGCCCAGAAGGCGTGGGCCGATCGCATCGACCCCGACAGGCTCGCGTTCATCGTGGTAGGGGACGCCGCCCGGATTCGCCCGGAGGTGGAGAAGCTCGGGTTCGTCGTCATCCCCGTGGATGTCGACGGCAACGTGATCGGAGGCAAGTGATGGGCATCGAGAGCCGCTACATCTGGATGGACGGGAAGCTGGTCCCCTTCGACGACGCGAAGGTGCACGTCCTGTCGCACACCTTGCACTACGGCCTCGGCGTCTTCGAGGGCATCCGCAGCTACAAGCAGCCCGACGGCGCTGGCGGGGTGTTCAAGCTCGACGAGCACATCCGCCGCCTCACCGACAGCGCGAAGATGTGCCGCATGCCGTTGCAGTACACCCGCGACGACATTCGCGCCGCCTGCCTGCAGACCCTGGCCGCCAACGAGATGCCCGAGGCCTACATCCGGCCGATCATCTACTTCGGCATGGGCAAGATGGGCCTCGGCGCGCGCGACAACCCGGTGCACCTGAGCATCGCGGTGTGGGACTGGGGCCGGTACCTGGGCGAAGAGGGCATCCGCAACGGCATCCGCGTGCAGACGAGCACGTTCACGCGCCACCACGTCAACTCCAACCTGCAGCGCGCCAAGGTCATCGGGCACTACGTCAACTCGATCCTCGCCCGCTACGAGGCCATCGAGAACGGGTACGACGAAGCGGTGATGCTCGACGGCGCCGGCTACGTCGCCGAGGGCACGGGCGAAAACCTCTTCGTCGCGCGCGACGGCGTGGTCAAGACGCCGCCGGTGGTCAACATCCTCGGCGGCATCACCCGCCGCACGGCGATCGACATCCTGCGCCACGAGGGCCACACCGTGCACGAGATGCACTTCGGGCGCGACGCGCTCTACGTCGCGGACGAGGTGTTCCTCACCGGCACGGCGGCCGAGGTCACCCCGGTGCGCGAGGTCGATCGTCGCGAGGTCGGCACGCCGGGCCCGCTCACCCGGCAGGTCCAGGAGATCTACGGGCAGGGCGTTCGGGGCGGTGTGGACTGGATGAAGGGCTACATCAGCCACTTCTAGCCCTTGGGGGCGCCACGCCGCGACCGGTCCGCGGTGGCGGCTGGGGCGGGCGCGCGGCGCGCGGCCGGGTGGGCGTCGGCCGGATACGGGGCGACGATGTTCGCCCTGCTGCTCGTGCTCGTCGCGTGTCGTTCGGCGGCCGAGCGCTGCGCCGAGGGCGACCCTTCGATGACGGCGTCCGACTGCTGGTACGCCGGGTTCGACGCGGGCTTCGGCTCGGCGTCGTCCGATGCCTACGACCTGGCCTACGACTCGGGCTACGCCGCCTGCGAGGCGGACTTCGATGCCACCGCGCAGTAGCTGGCTCGCGCTGGCGCTGCTGGGGGGCTGCTACCCGCGGCCCGACAACGACGTCGGTCGCGCCTGCTTGACCGACGGCGGGGGCGTGAGCCCGGCCAACTGCTACCTCGTGGGCCGGGAGCAGGGACTCGACCTCGGGGCGACCTCGCCCGGGTACGGGTACGAAGACGGGTACGAGGCGTGCCTCGACGACCACGACAGCGGCGACACCGCGGACAGCGGCGACACCGCGGACAGCGGCGACACCGCCGGCGGCTGAGGGCGCGGGCGTCGGGCGCGGAAGGTCACGAGGATGGCGGCGCCGGCATCGACCGCCAGCTCCAGCACCATGTCGTCCTTTGGGTCGGGGAGTGTCGGCCGCCAGAGGAAAGAGACGGGTCACAACACATAGGGAAGGTCCACGCCGACCTCACCATGGCGGAAGTCCCGCGTGTTCCGGGTGGCGAGCGTGCGACCGTGCACCCGAGCTGTCGCGTAGATGATGGCGTCTGGGAGCTTGAGGCGACATGCCCGACGGAGGCCGACTGCCTCCTCCGCCACCGCCGTATCGACAGGGAGGACCACGAAGGCGGCGAGGAACCCGCGAATCGCCGCCTCCTCCTCCGGTGACGAGGCCCCTGTCATCACCTCCATCCAGGTGACGAGGCTGATCGCAGCCCCCCCGACGCCCAACAGGTAGGCGCGGGCCTGCTCCCGTCCCGAGAGGAAGTCGATCAGGATGCACGAATCGACGAGCACGCTCATCGGTCGTCCCATTCGGCCCTCAGCCGCTCCTGCTCGGCGAGCCCGTCGATGTCGCGGCCGCGCCAGAGCCCGAACGCGGAGTCGACCGCTGTGCGAACCTCCTCCTCGTCCTGAAGGAGGCCAGCCACTGCCCGGCGGACGGCCTCCGCTCGCGTCATGCCGCGAGTGCGCCGCCACGCATCGAGGGCGCGGAGCTGCTCATCGGGGAGCTCGATGATGGTACGCATGCCGTCATCATATGCCGTCATCATGGACAAATCAAGGCCGGTGACGTCATTCACCGCCACCGCGTGAGTCCGTGGCGGGTCGGCGAAACGAGGGACCGGGGGGCGGTCGAGCTCTCGCGGTCTGCTGAGGGCGACTCGGCCGACCACTCCAACTCGATCCACGGCGCCGGCGTCGGGCGGGCCTCGGGGGAGCGGGAGCGACCGGCGGCGCGCGCGCGGGGTGGAGCCCCGCTGGAAACCGTTTCCCCGGCCCCACCCCCGGAGTACACTCGCCCATGCGCGTCGGAACTTCGCTCGCGGCCCTCGGCGCCGCCTGTTTGGCCTGCACGGGCACGGGCTCCCGCCCCGTGGACACCGCCGGGTCGGAGAACGATCAGGATGTGCGCGGGTTGTACGCCGTGGAGTGGGCCGACACCTTCACGGTGCGGCTCGACATCGGCGGCGCCGTGCAGGAGCAGACCAGCGACGCCGACGGGGTCGTCACCTTCGAAGGGCCCGACGGGTCGCCGCTGGAGCTCGACCTGGCCGCGTGGTGCGCCGACGACGCGGTCAACTGCCCGAGCGAAGCGTGGCCGTCGGCGCTGGCGGTCGACCAGGAGAGCCCGGAGGTGCGCATGAACCTGCACGAGCTGCGCGCGTGGGACGTGGAGTGGCCGGCGGAGCTCGTCAGCGGGCTGGTCGACCACCGCAACGACCAGCTCCTGTTCGGCCTGGACGCGGGTTCGGGCGCCAGCGGCGACTGTGGCGCGGTAGCGCTGTCGCTCGCCGGCGGGACCTTCGTGTACGGCGACGGTGGCGACACCGGCGACACGGGCGACACCGACTTCGCCGCGGGGGTGGCGACCGCCGGCGGGCCCGTCGGCATCGACCAGGGCAAGGTGGCCCTCGGGTGGCTCGGCGCCTGCGCGTGGAGCGGGCTGGTCGTCGCCGCGACGGTGAGCGTGGAGACCGACTTCGTCGCGCTGAGGACGGGAGAGCTCCCGGAGTAGGCGGCTAGTTCGCCCAGGTGGGCACGGGGGCCTCCCGCGCGGGGGGCGCGATGCGATAAGCTCGCGATCCGCCGTAGAGCTCGATGCCGATCCGTCCCCCGAACCTCGACGACCGCCGCTACGAGGACCTGCTCCGCGAAGCGCGGGCGCTGATCCCCCAGTACACGCCGGAGTGGACCAACCTCTCCGATGCCGACCCGGGCATGACGCTCGTGCAGTTGTTCGCGTGGATGACCGAGATGATCATCTTCCGGCTCAACCAGGTGCCGGACAAGACCTACATCCACTTCCTCAACTTCATCGGGGAAGAGCGCAAGCCGGCGCGCCCGGCCTCGGCTCCGGTCACCTTCACGTTGCGGGGCACGGGGCCCGGCGTCGAGCTGCCGCCGTACGCGCGGTGCGCCACGCGCCAACGCGAGGACAGCACAGCGGTCGACTTCGTGACCGCCGCGGGCGTGTCGGTCCACGGCGCGACAATCAGCCGCGTGATGGCGGTGCGTGGGGGCCAGCGGCCGGCGGTGCGGGAGATCCCGTACTCCTACCTGCGCGACAACCCGAGCGCGCTCTTGTTCAGCGGGGGCCGCGGGGTCGACGTGTTCGAGCTCGATCCGGTCGACTACGGGCCCGACGCCTACACGCCGGACCAGTTCTTCTACGTCAGCCACGAAGACCTGCGGCTGATGGACATCGAAGCCGACGGCGAACGGCCGCTCGGCCGCCTGCGGGTGCGGCGCGGCGGCGGTGACGGCGACGACCTGAGCATCGCGGCGTTCTTCCAGTGGGAGTACCCCACCGCAGAAGGCTGGGTCCCGGTGACGACCGACCTCGACCCCGAGGAGAGCCTGGGCCTCCCGGAGACCACGATCGTCACGTCGTTGCCGGGCATCGTCCCCATCGACAGCTTCGGTGCGAACACGCCGTTTGCGCTGCCGGAGCCCGTCGCCAGCGCGAAGTGGTGGGTGCGCGGCCGGCTGGACTACGAGCGGTGGCTCAGCACACGCATGCTCCAGGACCTCGAGATCACCTGGCGCGACGATCGGGGCGGCGAAGAGCGGCCGATCAACAACTGGGAGGTGCGCGCCACGGGCCGCACGCTCGAGCTGTTCCTGCAGGACGTGCCGCCGATCCGGGGGGGATGGGTCATCCGGTTCGCGCTGGTCGACCGGGGGGTGCCCGCGGGCCGCAACGGGTACCTGCCGCGCTACCGGTGGTACTACCGCCGCGGCGAAGGCTGGGAGGAGGTGCCTCGGGAGCGCGTGCGCACCGAAGGCACCGTGGTCCTCATCACCGGGCCGCTCACCGACATGGCCACCGACGGGTACAACCTGCGCGCCGAGCGCATCGAGACCGTCTTCCTCCAGGGGTTCGTGCCCGAGCTCGAGGTCGACCTCACCTGGGTCCGACCCATCGAGCTGATGCTCATGGCCGGCGACGACCCCCGCCGGATGGAGCCGCTCCTGGTCGACGAGGGGCCATGGTCGCCGTTCCAGCTCGCCGCGATGATGCCGCCCACGATCGGCCGTAAGTTCTGCGTCGGGAGCGACCTGTTCGAGAACCGGAAGCAGGAGCCGGTCGTGGTCGAGCTCGACGTCGTGTTCGAGATGAACGGCACCGCCATCCCCGAGCCGACCGAGCTGTACCTGCTCCAGCTCACCTACCGCGCCGAGGACAACTGGCGCGTGGTGTGGTCGGAGGACAAACGCTTCACCAGCTTCACGTTGGCGGATCTCGACGGCACCACCGACAAGGCGGCCCGCATCACCGGCCCGCGCACCGTGCGCCTGGTGCTCGACCCCAAGACGCAGCTCAAGGGTCTCGCACGTCACGACATCGACGGTCGGGAGACCACGTGGCTCCGCTTCGAGCTGGTGAAGGCTTCGCTCACCGGCCAGGACGAGAAGAAGGTCCAGCACCCGATCGTCCCCAAGATCCTCGACCTGCGGCTGGGCGTCCAGTCGGCGGTGGGCGCCAAGACCTACGACCAGCCGATGCCCGGCCCGCGCATGGCCCAGGTCGACGATCGGCCCGAGAACCCGCGGCTCACCCGCGCGCTCACCCGCGCGGTGGGTCGGCTCGGCGAGTTCCACCCGTTCTTCCCGTTCGTGGAGCTCAAGGAAGAGAACCAGGCCCTCTACCTCCAGTTCGACCGACCGCTCCCCCGGGGTCAGCGCCACGTCGTACACGTGCGTACGCGTGGCGAGGCCTACCTGCCCGAGGGGGTCGAGGTGCAGTGGGAGATGTTGGAGGCCCAGCAGTTCGGGCGCTTCGTGTGGCGGCGCCTGCACGGGCCGGGCGAAGGGGCGGCGCGCCCGTACCAGCTCACCGGCACCGGCACGCTCGAGTTCCCGCTCCCCGACCCGCCGGCCACCGGCCCCGACGGCTTCTGGCTGCGCGCCCGCTTCGCCCTCCCCTCGGGGATGAGCCTGGACCGCGTGCCGCAGATGCCGCCCATCACGCACCTGCTGCTCAACACCGTCGACGTGGTGAACCTCGTGACGGTCCGCACCGAGCGCTTCTCGGGCCTCGGCGTGCCGAACCAGGCGATCCAGCTCCGCCACGCCCCCGTCTTCCTGCACGACCTCGAGCACGAGCGGCCGCTCTTCACGCGCACCGAGTCGTTCCCCGACATCGTGGTCTTCGTCGAGGACGCCGACGGCACGCGCGAGGAGTGGTCGCGGGTCACCGACGGCGAGCTCCTCACCGCCGGGAAGGACGACCGCATCTTCGTGCTCGACCCCACCGAGGGCACGCTCACCTTCGGCAACGGCATCCGGGGGCGCATGCTCCCGGTCGGCTCGGCCAACGTCGTGGTCGACCTGTACCGCGTGGTGCCTGGCGCCAAGGGCAACGTCGCGGCCGGGGACATCAACGTGGTCGAGGGCTTCGCCGACGCGGTGAAGGCCGAGAACCTGCTCCCCGCGACCGGTGGCCGCGACGCGGAGACCATCGACGAGATCATCCGTCGGGCGCCGAGCCTGTTGACCAGCCGCGACCGGGCGGTCACCCAGACCGACTTCGCGATCATCGCGCAGGAGGCCAGCGGCGAGGTCGCGCGCGCCGCGTGCGACGGCCGCATGGGCATCGACGGCAAGGTCGAGGTCGTGATCCTCGCCCGACGCCGCGAAGGCGAAGCGCTCCCCGATCCGCTCCTCGGCACGGGCCTGCGCGACCACGTGCAGAGCTACCTCAAGCGACGCTGCCTCATCAACGTGACGCCGGTGGTGCGCCTCGCCACGTTCTTGCCGGTCGATCTCAGCATCACGCTGCGGTTGCGTCCCAACGCCAACCTCCTCGCGGTGCGCGAAGCGGCGCAGCGGTGGATCGAGGCGTTCCTCGACCCGTACGTCGGCGGGTTGGACGGCGGCGGCTGGCCATTCAAGGGCACCGTCTACGCCCAGGACTTCGCGCGCATGGTGGCCGACATCCCCGACGTGCGCCATGTGATCGACGTGCAGTTGTTCGACGTGTCGGGCGAGCGGCGTCGGCGCGGCGTGCCGGGCTGGGAAGAGGGCGAAGGGGTGCGCGAGATCCTCCTCACCGACCGCGACCTGCTCGAGGTCCGCCGGGTGCGCGTGCGCACCGAGGACGCCGAATGACCGGTACGGGCCGCGCGCTCCAGCGTTGGTCGCCCCAGCGGGGTCCGTCCGACTTCCGCTACCTCGAGGACGTGGTGCGCATCGGCTACCCGGTGCGCGACGCCCAGGTCTACCTCAACCGCCACCTCGGCAACCCGGTGGGGTACCGCCTGGTCGAGTCGCTCCGCGGCGAGCGGCTCGGCTGTGTGCGCTCCATCGAGGTGCAGACGGCGGCCGGCGGCGAACCGCTCTTCGTGCGCTCCATCCGGCTCTTGCCCGACGGTTCGCCCGCGTCGCACTACACGCCCGAAGAGCTCGTCACCGTGCAGGCCGAGGTGGTGACGCCCGACGGGCGGCCGCCGGGTTCGCTCGGGTCACGCGACAAGATCGTGCTCCACGTGCCGGTGCGCGGCTACCTGCGGTTCTTGCCTGGGCTGTACCAGGGGGCGGTGCCGGCGCAGCGCCGCGACGTGGTGCGCGCCGACGAGGTGTCCGAGCGGCGGTGGGGCCAACCGCAGGCGGTGCAGGCCACCGAGGTCCAGGGCCACAACGCCGACGCCATGCGGCGCTTCCTGGCGATCTTCCAGCACGTGATGACCACCATCACCGACCGGATCGACGGGCTGCCCCAGCTCATCGACCCCGTCGCCACCGACCCGCGCTTCTTGCCGTGGATCGCGAGCTGGGTCAGCTTCCCGCTCGACAGCTCCTTGCCGATCCACCAGCAGCGCGAGCTCGTGCGGCGCGCCATCCGGCTGTACCGCACCCGCGGCACGGTGGCGGGCGTCGAGGAGATGATCCGGGTCCTCACGGCGGCGCCGGTGCGCGTGGCCGAGACGCGGGCCCCCAACGCGTTCACGCTCGGCAAGAGCACGCTCGCGGGCGGCCCCACCGTCGAGGCCCGCTACCTCCGCGGCGAGCCGGCGGGGCATTTCCTGGTCGAGCCCGGACGGGCGCCCACCACCTTCTTCGCGCTGGTGCTCGAGCCGCGCGACAAGTTCAAGAAACGTTTCGGCGAGCGCGCCCCCGGCGTGCTCCGTCGCATCGCCCAGATCGTGTCCAGCGAAAAGCCCGGGCACGTGTCGTTCACGATCCTCTTCGACTCCGGACGGTAGCCGTGCAGCCCAAGGTCCTCTTCCAACTCAGCCGCCTGCGCGCGTTCGAAGGCCTCTGCCTCACGGCGAAGGACCTCGCCGACGAGCAGTCCTACCACCGCCGCAACCTGCAGCGGCACGTGCTCTACATGCACGGGCACGGCATCGTGCAGGGGCTCCAGGTCGAGATCGAACAGCGCAAGGACAAGTACGTCGCGGTCATCCAGGCCGGCTACGGCGTCACGCGCATCGGCCAGGGTGTGCTCCTGGGCGACGCGGTGGCGGTGCCGCTCGAGGTGCCCCGCCAGGACGGCGAGTACATGCTGTGGCTGTTCCACGTCGAGGCGGCCGACGAGGCCGACCTCCGCCCGATCTTCGACACGGGCGAGCAGTCCGCGGCCCGCACCCGCGAGACGTGCGCGCCTCGCCTGCACGCGATCGACGAAGACCAACCCGACGCCATCGCGCTCACCCGCATCAACGTGCGCCTCGGGCGCATGGTGCAGGTGTTGCTGCCGGTGCCGCGTGCTGGGCGCCAGGCCCGCGCCGCCGAGAGCTACCTCAAGCCTCGGGTGGTCGAGTTCATCCGGCTCAACAAGAACATCGTGAACAACCTGTACCGCACCGCCCAGCTCAGCGAGCTCGACCTCGGCGCGCTCGGCTTCTACAGCTCGCTGGTGTCGTCGGAGTTCCTGCTCATCGAAGAAGGCACGTCCGACCGCGTGCTCTACCGCACGGCAGGTTCGCTCATCAACTACGCCCACGACTTCTACAACCCGCTGCCCCGGTCGTTGGAGCGCGTGGACAAGTTCAAGGAGTTCGTGCGGCGGGTCAACGCCGAGGTCCCGGGCGCCGACCAGGGCGACGAGATCTGGCTCCGCTGGTTCGACAAGTTCGAGCGCTTGCTGCAGCCGCTCGGCAAGATCGCCGAGGAGCTCGAGAAGACCGTCGAGGCGCAGCGGTAGCGCGCCCAGGGCGGCGCGCCGCGACCGGCCGCTCCCGATTCCGAGGCGGGCGCGCGCCGCGGCGCCGGCCGG